>Ga0105251_10003538_pt1 | contig 11286 bp, 8 predicted proteins | sample KBSS64metaG_FD_80424 | JGI IMG/M metagenome (GOLD analysis project Ga0105251, IMG submission 80424) | Switchgrass rhizosphere microbial communities from Kellogg Biological Station, Michigan, USA - KBS S6-4 metaG | ecosystem: Host-associated > Plants > Roots > Rhizosphere > Soil | place...
AATCGCCGCCAACGCGCGCTCAAGGTTGTAAGCTGTGCCGTTATCGCGGCCTGCCAGCTGGGCAAATTCGACCTTCATGGTGATTCCTTGTTCTTTATCTGTGGCGCAGTATGCGCAGCCGCGAACACTCGGGAAATCACGCAGCCGGGTTAACCCTATGGGGGTAGATGCATGACATTGTCGCTGGAAGACATCGCCTGGCACCGTTCGGTGGGGCAAATGATAGACGCCCTGGACCAGCCGAATTTCTGGACGCAGCTGGTCCGGTTGCTGGACCAATATGTGCCGTTCGACAGTTGGGTGGTGTTGCTGTTCAGCAGCGAGCACAAGCCCCTGGTGTTCGCCGAATGCCCGGGCCAGGACGGTGAACCGGACCATCTGTTCCAGGATTACCTCAACGGTTTATACCTGCTCGATCCCTTCTACATCGCCAGCCGCGAACACTCGCGCACCGGGCTGTTTCGACTGGCTGAAGTGGCCCCGGAGCATTTCGAGCTGACCGAGTACTACCAGCGCTACTTCCGGCTGAACGTGGTGGCCGATGAAATCCAGTTCAACTGCCAGCAACCGGACGGGCGAACCCTGTGCCTGTCCCTGGGTTCCAAACAGCGCTTTGACCCGCAGCAGATTGCCCTGCTGTCGCTGATTCAACCATGGGTGCTGGGTTTGCTGCGCCAGCGCCTGCCCCATGAACTCAACCAGGTGAGCGCGCCGCAGGCGCCGATCCACAACGATGGCTGGGGCGCGCAACTCACCGCGCGGGAGCTGGATGTGGGCCGTTTGATGCTCAGTGGTTGCTCCAGCAAGGAAATCGCTCGTAAGCTGGAAATCTCTGTTGAAACCGTGAAAGTCCATAAGAAACACATGTACAGCAAGCTGGGGATCAAATCCCAGTCGGAGCTGTTCTCGATTTTTCTGCAGGCGCAAAACGCCTGATCGAGCCCTGTAGGAGCGAGCTTGCTCGCGAAAAACGTCAATGCACCGCGGTCATCCAGACAACCGCGCTATCGTTAACGACCTTCGCGAGCAAGCTCGCTCCTACAGGATAAAAACTAAGGAACCCTGTATGAGCCTGTCCTTGTTAAGCCGTTACGCGTTCTTTGCCGTCTGCGTCATTTTCACCCTCGCCAGCATGCCGTTTATCGAACACGAATGGCTGTGGCCGATCGCCGTGGTCACCGGCATCCTTAGCCTGATCGGCATTTTCGACCTGCTGCAAAGCCCCCACGCGGTGCGCCGCAACTACCCGATCCTGGGCAATATCCGTTACCTGGTGGAAGGTATCCGTCCGGAAATCCGCCAATACCTGCTGGAATCCGACAGCGACGCCCTGCCCTTTTCCCGGGCCCAGCGCTCGTTGGTCTATTCCCGCGCCAAGAATGAAAGCGCCGACAAACCCTTCGGCACGCTGATCGACGTGTATCAGTCCGGCTTTGAATTTATCGGCCACTCCATGCGCCCTGCGCCGTTGAGCGACCCCAGCGCGTTTCGCGTGATGGTCGGCGGCCCGCAGTGCAAACAGCCGTACTCGGCCTCGGTGTTCAACATCTCCGCCATGAGCTTCGGCTCGTTGAGCGCCAACGCCATTCGCGCCCTCAACCAGGGTGCCAAGCTCGGCAATTTCGCCCATGACACTGGCGAAGGCAGTATCAGCCCGTATCACCGGGAAAACGGCGGCGACCTGACCTGGGAACTGGGCAGCGGCTACTTCGGTTGCCGCACCAGCACCGGTCTCTTCGACCCGGAACGCTTCGCCGTACAGGCGCAGAACCCGCAAGTACGGATGATCGAAATCAAGATGAGCCAAGGCGCCAAACCGGGCCACGGCGGGATCCTGCCCAAGCACAAGGTCACCCAGGAAATCGCCGAGACCCGCGGCATCATGATGGGCGAAGACTGCATCTCGCCGTCGCGTCACAGTGCGTTTTCCACCCCCATCGAAATGATGCACTTCATCGCTCAGTTGCGTGAACTGTCGGGCGGCAAACCGGTGGGTTTCAAGTTCTGCCTGGGCCACCCGTGGGAATTCATGGGCATCGCCAAGGCCATGCTGGAAACCGGCATCCTCCCGGACTTCATCGTGGTGGACGGCAAGGAAGGCGGCACCGGCGCCGCACCGGTTGAGTTCACCGACCATATTGGCGTGCCGCTGCGTGAAGGCTTGTTGTTCGTGCACAACACCCTGGTGGGCTTGAACCTGCGGGACAAGATCAAGCTCGGCGCCAGCGGCAAGATCGTCAGCGCGTTCGACATCGCCAGCGTCCTGGCCATCGGTGCCGACTGGGCCAACTCGGCGCGGGGTTTCATGTTCGCCATCGGCTGCATCCAGTCGCAGAGCTGCCATACCAACAAATGCCCGACCGGCGTGGCCACTCAAGACCCACTGCGCCAACGCGCACTGGTGGTGCCGGACAAGGCCCAACGCGTGTTCAACTTCCACCGCAACACCCTGAAGGCCCTGGCCGAAATGCTCGCCGCCGCCGGTCTCGATCACCCGTCGCAACTGTCGGCCAAGCACTTGGTGCGGCGCATGTCGGCCACCGAGATCAAGTTGTTTTCGCAGCTGCATGTGTTCCTCAAGCCAGGTGAATTGCTCACCGGCGAAGTGAACGGCGAGTTTTATTCGCGCATGTGGCAGATGGCGCGGGCCGATAGTTTTGAGCCGAATGAAATCGCCGCAGCCTGATCTTTTTAACGGAACGATACGATGCTGAAAGTGATTGCCGAAGACTTCATCAAACCCGAACACCTCGACACCGTGCGCCCGTGGTACGCCGAACTGGTAGAGAAAACCCGTCAGGAACCCCTGTGTATTGCCTACGATCTGTTCGTCGACCAGAAAGACCCCGGGCACTTTATCTTTATCGAGCAATGGCCCGACCAGGCCGCGCTGGATGCGCACTGCCAGACAGAGCACTTCACCCGCCTGGTGCCGCAGATCAACCAATACCAAGCCAAACCCTGCCGGGTTTTGCTGATGGACGCGTTCTAAACCCTCCCTTTTGCGCCTGAACCGGACCACCGAACGGCATCGTTGAAACAAGGAGCTTCACCATGCCGTTACTCGACTTCACCGCCCTTGCCACACAACTGCCGGACACCTGGAAATCCACCCGCCTGGGCCACGTCGGCCCGGCGGTGATCATCGACGTTTAAACAAAGCGATGAGACATTCAGCAAAAAACTCAGCTTTGCAATTGCTTACAAATACCGCCAACCTGCGCCCGCCCGACGTACGGCTCGACTGAAGCCGTCGTCCACTTGTCATTACTAAACCCCTTGTTCAAGAGCCCGCTGCCATGTTGAACGGACGTGACCCGCGCATCGATTTTTTTCGGGGCCTGGCGTTGATCTTTATTTTCTGGGATCACGTGCCCCACAACCCTCTGGGCCAGATCACCCTGCGCAACTTCGGTTTCAGCGACGCGGCGGAAGTCTTCGTGTTCCTGGCCGGTTATGCGGCCGTGCTGGCCTACGGCAAGATCCTGCAGCGCGACGGTTATCTGATCGCCTGCGTGAAGATCTGGCGGCGCACCTGGGTGCTGTACGTGGTGCACATCTTCCTGCTGGCGATGCTGATGGGCATCGTGTTCTTCGCCAACAGCCATGTGGAAACCCGCGACCTCGTTGAAGAGATGGGCCTGACGCACTTCGTCACCCATCCCCAACAGGCCCTGGTGGATGAGCTGCTGCTGCGCTTCAAGCCCAACCTGATGGACCCGCTGCCACTGTACATCGTGCTGCTGGGCTGCCTGCCGCTGGTGTTGCCGTTGCTGTTGCGCAAGACCTGGGCGGTGGTGGCTGTTTCGCTGGCGGTGTACTTGCTGGCCCCGCACCTGGGCTGGAACCTGGCGGCGATTGCCGACGGCGTGTGGTATTTCAATCCGGTGACCTGGCAGTTGCTGTTTGTGCTGGGCGGCGCGGCGGCGATTCATGCCGGGCAACCACGTCCCGTCGAGACTCGGCGCCTGCTGCGTCAGCCGTTGTTCGTCGCGGCGGCGGTGTACGCGCTGGTGGCGGGGATTCTCACGCTCTCGTGGCGCTGGCCGGAAATCCACGATGCGCTGATGCCGTCGGCACTCAGCGACCTGTTGTACCCCATCAGCAAGACCGACCTTTCGCCGGTGCGCCTGCTGCATTTTCTGGCCCTGGCCTATGTCACCGCCAAGCTGCTGCCCGGCCACGCCTGGACGCAAAACTGGCTGGCTCAACAAACCTGTCGCATGGGCCGTTACTCGCTGGAAGTGTTCTGCCTGGGGGTGCTGCTGGCGCCGCTGGCGGACATGATCAACGCGATCACCGGCGATGCCTTTGCCATGCAAATCTTCACCGCATTGGTAGGCGCCGGGCTGATGGCGCTGCTGGGGGCCTGGCTGGATTTGAACAAGCGGCTCACCCAACCGGCGCCCCCCGCCACCGCCTGAAAAACAAAAAGCCCCAAAAGGGGCTTTTTGTTGAGCGCAGGAAACTCAGCTCGCGGTGCGTGCCGCCGCCTGGGTCGGCTGCAACTTGAACACGTAGAACAACACCGTCAGCATCACCAGGAACGCCGGGCCGACATACAGCGCCACGCGGGTATCCGGGAAGTACGCCATCAAGCCCACCACCAGCACCAGGAACGCCAGCGCCAGATAGGAACTGACCGGGTACAGCCACATGCGGTATTTGAGGCCGTCACGTTCGGCCTGGGTCAGGCTCTTGCGGAATTTGAGCTGGGCCAGGAGGATCATCAGCCAGGTCCAGATCGCACCAAAGGTGGCGATGGAAGTGACCCAGACGAAGACTTTTTCCGGGACCATGTAGTTGAGCAGCACGCCCAGCAACAGCACGAAGATCGACAGCAGCAGCGCCTTGCGTGGCACGCCGTTGCTCGACGTGGTGCCGAATGTGGCCGGAGCCTGGCCGTTCTGCGCCAGGCTGTAGAGCATGCGCCCGGTACTGAAGATGCCGCCGTTGCACGACGACAACGCCGCAGTGATCACCACGAAGTTAATAATGCCGGCGGCAGTCTTGATACCGAGGCGCTCAAAGGTCATCACAAACGGGCTGCCCTGGGTGCCAATTTCGTTCCACGGGTAGATCGACAGGATCACGAACAACGCACCGACGTAGAACAGCAGGATGCGCCAGAACACCGAGCCAATGGCACTCGGGATGGTCTTCTGCGGGTTCTTCGCTTCACCGGCGGTGAGGCCGATCATTTCCACGCCCAGGTAGGCGAACATCACCATTTGCAGGGACATCAACACGCCCTGCACACCGTTGGGCATAAAGCCGCCGTGGGCCCACAGGTTGGAAATCCCCAGCGCCACGCCATCGTTGCCGAAACCGAAGGCTATGATGCCGACGCCGCCGATCACCATCGCAATGATGGTGACGATCTTGATCAGCGCAAACCAGAACTCGAACTCACCGAACGCCTTGACCGCGATCAGGTTGATGGTGCCCATGCTGACCAGCGCCGCGAGGGCCCAGATCCAGCGCGGCACGTCGGGGAACCACACGCCCATGTACACGGCGACGGCAGTGATTTCCGCGACACAGGTCACCAGCCACAGGAACCAGTAGTTCCAGCCGGTGAGAAAGCCTGCCAACGGGCCGAGGTAATCCTGGGCGTAGCGGCTGAAGGAGCCGGCCACCGGGTTATGCACGGCCATCTCGCCGAGGGCGCGCATGATCACCAGGATCGCCAGGCCGCCGATGATGTAGGAGAGCATGATTGCCGGGCCGGCCATTTCAATGGCCTTGGCCGAACCGAGGAACAGGCCGACACCGATACAGGCGCCGAGGGCCATCAGGCGAATATGCCGTTCGCCAAGTTCGCGTTTCAGCGGACCGCCCTGAGCGGTCTCGCCTTGGGGCAGGTGATTGCCAGCGGGCATAGGGATACAACCTCGTCTTGTTATTGGATATGAGCCACCGAGTCCGGAGCGTCGTGGCGGGTCTGCCATGACGTACCGTTTCCGGTTCACCTTTTGGGTAAAACGGCCTGGCCGAGCCAGATCAGCGGGGGTGCAGTATAAAAAGCTCAACCCAGGGGTTTTCACTCTATAAACGGCAAGATTCAGCGGGAACTCTCGGCAAAAGCGCCTTTGGCGGAGGAGCATTACCTGGTTAGCGTAGGAATCATCGCCACCAAACGGCGGCGAGTATTGCACGGTAATGGTGCAGCGTCATGCCCCTACCTTTGGCGGATTTACGGGTGGGGGAGGCTCTAGAGCGCACTTCCTGACGACCAAGGGCCATTGTGGGGAAAGAGCTTGCTGTGGCGAGGAGCTTGCTGTGGCGAGGGAGCTTGCTCCCGCTGGGCTGCGCAGCAGACCCAAAACCTGGGCATGCGGTTTATCAGTTAGATCGGGGTGGGGCGGGTTCTTTGGGAGTGCTTCGCACTCCAGCGGGAGCAAGCTCCCTCGCCACAGCAAGCTCCTCACCACAGTGAGTTTCCAGGCACGGAAATACGTACTCAACAATTCTGGGATCGAAGCCTCTATCAGGCTGCTAGCGTCAATTCATCTGGAGCAACAAGGAATGCAATGGAATGCCAACTCGCCCTCAATCCCATCGCCTGAGAACCGGCAGATTCAGCGAGCCCGGCAGGGCTTATCTGGTGACTGCGGTCGTACACAATCGTCAGCCCCTGTTTGCCGACTTTCGTCTGGGTCGTCTGTTGGTAGCCGAGTTCAGGCGCGCCCAAGAGCAAAAATGGGGGAACTCCATAGCATGGGTCATCATGCCTGACCACTTTCATTGGCTGGTCCAGCTTGAGCAACGCAGCCTGCCGCAAATGATGCAGGCGGTTAAATCCCGCAGCACGTACACGATCAACCGCGCGAGGAACGGTACAGGAGCTTTTTGGCAGAACGGCTATCACGACAGGGGAATCAGGGACGGTGAAGACTTGCGCCACTTGGCTCGATACATCATCGCCAATCCCATCAGAGCGGGACTGGTTGAACGCGCCGGCGATTACCCGCTGTGGGATGCCTGCTGGCTATGAGCCGGAATAGAAACCACTGTGGCGAGGGAGCTTGCTCCCGCTGGGCTGCGCAGCAGACCCAAAGCCTGGGCATGTGGTTTATCAGTTAGACCGGGGTGGACTCTTTGGGAGTGCTTCGCACTCCAGCGGGAGCAAGCTCCCTCGCCACAGCAAGCTCCCTCACCACAACAAACTCCCTTGCCACAGCAACCCCCCTCACCACAGCAAGCTCCCTCACCACAAAAACAACATCACACTCACAATTCCCCTCCCACTCGCCCACCACCGTCTAAGCTTCAACCAAGTCCGATCAATCTGCGTAAATGGATCAATCGACTATGGGCGCTTTATGGCAAAACGCTTCGACCAAGGCTGCGGTCTCCACCGATAGCCCGGATGAACAGCCATTGCCACAAAGCCCTCCCCGCCGCAGACGACTGTGGTGGCGGCTGTTCTGGCTGGTGCTGCTGATTGCGCTGATCGCCCTGGGTTTTGCCGCCCTGCGGGAAATGCGCACTTCAAGGTTGCAGGCCAAAACGTTCACGGACATCGCCTCGACCCTCACCTACCAAATGCACTCGGGCCCCAGCGATGCACGGGTTTACCCAGGCGCCGGGCCCTTCGACAAGCGCCTGGGCTACAGCACCCTCGGCGAGTTCCTGCCGCTCTTGATCAAGCGTGACTACCTGATCCAGGCTCAAGCGCGCTTCTCTCCCGACCTGATGACCTACGCCCAGCGCGGCCTGTTCGTGCCCTACCCGGAAAAAATCCAGGCCGGCCTGACCATCACCGATTGCCGCGCCGCGCCGCTGTATCAGTTCACCTATCCACAACAGTTCTACCCAAGCTTTGCGGCGATACCGCCGGTGGTGGTCAGCAGCCTGCTGTTTATCGAAGACCGCGACCTGCTGGACCCGAAAAACCCTCAACTCAACCCGGCCGTGGATTGGCCACGGTTCGCCAAGGCCGCCTGGTCCCAGGTGGCGAAGCTTTTGCACCTGCCCGGCCAGACCGCTGGCGGCAGTACCCTGGCGACGCAACTGGAGAAATACCGCCACTCGCCCGACGGCCTGACCTTGTCCGGCGGCGAGAAAATCCGCCAGATTATTTCTGCCAGCGTGCGCGCGTATCAGGACGGCCCGCACGCACTCACGGCCCGGCAAGACATCGTGCGCGACTACCTCAACAGCGTGCCCCTGTCGGCGGTACCCGGCCACGGCGAAGTGCACGGCATGGCCGAAGGCTTGCGCGTGTGGTACGGCGCCGATTTCAACCAGACCAATACGCTGCTCAACGGCAACGACCCCAAACAGCTGCCGCAAAAGGGCCTGGCGTTGCGCGAGGTGCTGTCGCTGATGATCGCCCAGCGCCGCCCGTCTCACTATTTGTCCAAGGGCCACAAGGAACTGGCGGACCTCACCGACAGCCACATCCGCCTGCTCGCACAAAACAACGTGATCGACCCGGCGCTGGCCAGCGCAGCCCTTGCCAGCAAAGTCACCTACCGTGACTGGCAGCAACAACCGACGATCCAGCCAATCGAAACCAACAAGGGCATCAGCGTCGCCCGCACTCGCCTGGCCGCCCTGCTTAACCAGCCGCTGTACGACCTCGACCGGCTCGATCTCTCTGCCACGAGCACCTTGCAAGCCGACCTGCAAAGCCAGGCCAGCACTTACCTCAAGCAACTCGCCGACCCCGCCTTCGCCGCGCAGATCGGCCTGCTCGGGCCCACGCTGCTGACACCCGCCAGCACCGCTCAGGTTCGCTACAGTTTCAACCTCTACGAGATGACACCCGACGGCGCCCGCGTGCGCGTGCAAACCGACAGCACCGACCAGCCGTTCGACATCAACGAAGGCAGCAAGCTGGAACTGGGCTCAACCGCCAAGCTGCGGGTGATGACCACCTACCTGCAAATCGTCAGTGAACTGCATGATAAATACGCTGCAACGCCTGCCGCCGAGCTGCGCAAAGTCCCGGTCGACGACACGGACCGCATCACTCGCTGGGCCCTCGACTACCTGGCCCAGAACAGCGACCGCAACCTGCCGGCCATGCTCGACGCGGCCCTCAATCGCCAATACTCGGCCAACACCGGCGAAGGTTTTTTCACTGGCGGCGGCATGCACCACTTTCACAACTTCCGCAGCCAGGACAACGGTCGCAACCCCACGTTGATAGAGGCCCTGCGAGAGTCGATCAACCTGCCGTTCATTCGCCTGATGCGCGACCTGGTGCGCTACAGCACCTACCACGGTGCGAACAACAGTGCCGAGTTGCTCAAGGACGACAGTGACCCGAGGCGCCAGGAATACCTGGCCAAATTCGCCGACCGCGAAGGCACTACGTTCCTGCTCAAGTTCTGGAAGAAATACCGCAACAAGAACACCCAGGCGCGCCTCGACACTTTCCTCGACAGCATGCACCCTACCGCCATTCGCCTGGCCGCCGTACACCGTTACCTGCTGCCCAACGCCAGCCAGGCGAGTTTCAACAGCTTCGTCCGCTCGCACTTGAGCAGCGTCAAAAGCACTGAAAAACTCACCGACGAGCGCCTCGAAAAGCTCTACCAGAATTACGGCCCTGGCACCTACGACCTGCCTGACCAAGGCTATATCGCCAAGGTTCACCCGCTGGATCTGTGGCTGATGGGCTACCTGCTGAACAACCCCGACGCCACCTTCACCCAGGCCACCGCCGCCAGTGAACACGAGCGCCAGGAGGTTTACAGCTGGCTGTTCAAGAGCCGCCACAAGAGTGCCCGCGACAGCCGCATCCGCACCATGCTGGAGATCGAAGCCTTCCTCGATATTCACCAGCGCTGGCAGAAAGTCGGCTACCCCTTCGACCACCTGGTGCCGTCGCTTGCCACGGCCATCGGCAGCTCCGGCGATCGCCCGGCAGCGCTGGCAGAGCTGGTGGGAATCATCCTCAATGATGGCGTGCGCCAACCCACCCTGCGCATCGACAGCCTGCGCTTTGCCGCCGACACCCCGTACGAAACCCGGCTAGTCAATGACCCCAATCGCGGCAAACGCGTGATGCCTTCCGAGGTGGCCACGGCGCTCAAGGGCGCGCTGTCCCAGGTGGTGGACGCGGGCACCGCACGGCGCGTGTCCGGCAGTTTCAAACTGGCGGACGGCACGCCTTTGTCCATGGGCGGCAAGACCGGTACCGGCGACAACCGGATCGAAGCCATCGGCGCCGGTGGGCGGATTCTCAGCTCCAAGGCGATCAACCGCACGGCGACCTTCGTGTTCTACATCGGCGAGCATCATTTCGGCACGTTGACCGCCTTTGTGCCGGGCGCCTCGGCCCAGGGTTTCAAGTTCACTTCGGCGTTGCCGGTGCAGGTACTCAAAGGCATGGCGCCGATTCTTACGCCCTATCTGCAACCGGGCAACAACAGCTTATGCAGCGTGCGCTGATGGGCCTATCCCTGCGCTTTTCACTTGCGGATTACTGAGGGATCCGCCGCAGTTTCCACCCACTATTCAAACTTATCCGCGGCCGTGCCGGTGCATAGACTCAAACCTTCTTTTTGAGCTCTACAGGTTGCCCTCATGGCCGATACATCCGACCAGTCCCTGCACCACGCGTTTATCGAAGACGCCCTGCCGCACTGGCTGAAAACCACCTCGCCCCATCGCCTGCGCGCACTCAACGACGTCGCTCGCCAAGGCATCCGCTACTATCCTCATGCCAGCGCCAGACAGCACCAGGTGCTCAAGCCCGACATCGCCGAACACTGGCAGCAACAGACGGCGATGGACCAACGATTCCAGGCACTAACCGACGTGTACGCCTTCGCTGAACCGTTGCTGAAAAATGCCTTGAAGCCCTATGGCGACATCGACGTCAAAACCACCTACCTGCGGCTGTATGCCAGCGCCACGGTTGCCTGGTGGGTGCACGATTTCAATCGTGCACAGCAAAGCAAAACCCTGTCGCTGCTGGACACCGCGCTGGCCAATTTTGCCGCCTCGGACACCTTCGTCGACTACGCCTTCATGTCCGCCGGCATTCCCATCCTGTATCCGACTTCGGTGCCGGAGTTTCTCGAGCTCGGCCTGCACGCCGTGGCGCTCTCGCGCTTCAGCGGGTGCTGGGTGGCCATGAAGCTGGTGGGCGCGCTGTGCGACGGCGGCGAGACGGTGGAGGTCAGCCCGGAGTCGCCCACGATCGTGCTGCCGGAGGTCACCGTGGGCGGCCGCCCCTTCGAGAAGAAGACTGATTTCACGTTCTTCCCCGGCAAGAACCTGGAGCAGGAGCGGCACCTCTACCAGGAGCGCCACGTGGCCGTGCGC
>Ga0105251_10003539_pt1 | contig 11283 bp, 10 predicted proteins | sample KBSS64metaG_FD_80424 | JGI IMG/M metagenome (GOLD analysis project Ga0105251, IMG submission 80424) | Switchgrass rhizosphere microbial communities from Kellogg Biological Station, Michigan, USA - KBS S6-4 metaG | ecosystem: Host-associated > Plants > Roots > Rhizosphere > Soil | place...
AAAGCGTGCTGGTCAAATCCGATGCAATCGGTGGTCAGAACGAATGCAAATGACTGGTCAGGTAGAATGCAAGCGGGTGGTCAAGTGGAGTGCAATTTCGCAGTCATCTGACATGGTCGCTTCTCCAGTTCTTGTAGAAATCGTGGCAGCGACCAAAAAAATGGCCCGCATGCGGGCGGGCCAAATGGGAATTCTTCAAAGGAGCAGGGTTAATCTGCGCTCCACCATGTGAGCGATTGGTGAAAAGCATGTCGCAGAAACGAAAAAGCCCGGCACATTAGCCGGGCTCTCTGTAGATGGGCCAAATCCCTTTGGCTGACTGCATTGTGCTTGGTAGGTGTGACGAAGGCATGACAGGGGCAGATACGAGAAGCCCGGCTCTGGACCGGGCATTTGAGTTACATCGGTACGACCGCCAAGCCGCTACAACATCTCGCCGTCATACCACGCGCCTACTCCGCCTTCCCCCGCACAATCCTTCTCGCCTTCATAACCCGCCAGCTAGTTTGTGCCGTTCAATGGAGAACCCTGCGACTCTCTCCAATCCTGATCCGATCAAGCGCCCGGTTTAATGCGTCCAAAGCATCGAGGAGAGCTTTCGCCTCGGCTTCCCGGCCATCCCCCCATAGGCGTTCAGCCATTTTGTTCAGGGCTTGGATAGAACGCTCAATTTCAGCAGCAGTCACTGCTGCTTTACTGTCCGTCAGCTTCTTCTTCATTTAGTAACCGTTTACAGGGCATTGCTTGTATTTCAGATCTAGCGCGAATACGCCCACCAGACGCATGGCTATTCAGCCTTCCGGACAATCCTTCCCGCCTTCACCTCATCTGTGTAAGCAGTCAGCCGATCAGCTTGCTCATGCAGCTTTTCGATCGTCTCCATTGCCTCCAGAAGCTCTGTATCCCCGCGCTGTTTTGCAAGCCTGAACATTTCCAGGGCAGCTTCTTCGAGGGAATATGCAGCGGCTTTCAAGTCGCGGCGTAACTCTTGATTGGGTTTGTTAAGTGCCATGACAACCTCCTGCCAATCCCTTCCGCGATCATTGGCAGTGGTCTGCCTTCGCCGGCCGGACTACCTGACCTGCACCGATTTCTTTAATCCAGCCATCTAACCGATTCTCACCTTGCTGGAAGATTGTGATCATCCTTCGAAGCGCCTCAGCGTCTGGTCCATTACCTGCGTGGCTTAGCCGCTCGGCAATCCGAACTAACTCCACGGCCGACCACTTCAGATCAGAGGCGACACCCTGCAGATCGCGCTTCAGGTCCTGCACTGGTTTGTTGAGCCCCATCATCACCCCTTACAAGTCCCCACAACACTAATCCGATATTCAGCTGCGAAATTGCACTCTACTTGATCACCCGCTTGCATTCGACCTGACCAGTCATTTGCATTCGTTCTGACCACCGATTGCATCGGATTTGACCAGCACGCTTTGTAACCATGATCGGCAGAGAACGGCCAAAAGCGGACGCTTCCCGCTCACCACCCAGATGGCTGAAAATGATTCAACGACGATGAGGCGACGCCGAGAGACCGACGAACATCCTTTTGGCCTACTGCGATAAAAGAACACAGCTAACGGTTGGCGGTGACAACCAGGTGATGGCTATGCGACACCTTCATGAATATGATGCCATTCTTTGAACGGCTTAAAGGTTTCGTAATGATAGGGAATATCTTCAACGTTTTTTCACGACGTAGGGAAAACCAGAATAAGCCGAAAAAGCAGATCACTCAGCAGTTCCGGCAGAGAACATTCATGCTCATTCGGGACGTTGGTCCGGGCATGGTCGAATCCCTAGAGTTTCTTCACGACCGGCTTTCCTACCTTCTCGGGCACCAAAACCTCTCAGGGAAGAAAAATCTTTCCTATGCTGATGATGCTTTCGAGTTTCTGCATACCTGCAGCGACCCACACTTCCTTGATGCTATTGAATACCTAGTCCATCACGAAGGATGGCGTTACATAGGCGGTCAACATGAACCTGTAATTGATCGTTTGAACGAGTTTTTTAAACGTAGATGATCTTCCCTACTTCGTCACCAAACCGGTATGGGAAACCACGGAGGAAATGTACCGAGGCGCCCTTACTCAATTCACCAGAATCCGTGAGCAGGCGAAGGTCATCCCAAAGGAAAGTCAAGCGATCCACGAGACGGCTATCGAGCCTGCTCTGAAGTTATTGCGTCAGCCTGCATTCCTGAATGCGAACTCCGAGTTCATGTCAGCTCTGGAAGACTTTCGGCATGGAAAATTCGGCGACTGCGTCACCAAGTGCAACAGCAGCTACGAAAGCGTCATGAAGGTGATCTGCGGGCAGAAAGGCTTTGGGTATGCCCAAGGAGACACAACCTCCAAGCTCATTCGGACCATCATGCAGAAAACAGAGATGGATACTTTCTGGGAGCAGCCACTGATGACTGTCGGCACGCTTCGCAACAAACTGAGCACCTCGCATGGTGCCGGCGAGATGCAGAAAGTAGTGCCAGAGCATGTGGCGAAGTACACCCTGAATATGACGGCCTCTGCGATCATCTTTTTGCACGATCAGGCTTACCGGGCCAACCCCTGAATTTTTCAATTAGGCATGAGGGAGTGGAAATGCGTCGTTTCGATACCAGACCTTTGATTGCGTTTGCGACGGCTCCAGAGGACCAGGATGATCCTTGGTATAAAGATGCCGAGCAGGCTGTTCAGTACATGAAAGCAAACTCGGAATCAGACGAGATTGTGATTTACGTTAGCGCTCCTTTTCTTCTCATCGTAGGGGCTCTCGCTCCAACCGATAATGTCAGCCCCCCCGATGGTGAAGCGCTTCAAAACCTCTCACTGTTTACCGATACTACCTGGCGCATCGAGAAGTCCTGGTGCTCCAATGAAGGACATCGTGTCTACATTGAGGCACCCTTTCCAGAGGACAGCGGGTCTGCTTTAGCAGGGGGTGAACCTCTGGTCATTCGGCGACGTCTTGAGGGGGTTCATACCGGGTCAACGCCGATCGAAATTAGCCAAAAACTCGTGCATTGCCTCGACATTCACTATGTGGATGAGCGAAAGGCATATTGCCGCCTGAATGATAATGGCGATATCGAGGACGTCATCAGAATATTGAGGCTCCAAATTCCCGACCAAATAGAGGGGCGGGATATGGTCACGATCCTTCGTAAGGACCTGGACAATTACATGGCCCTAGCGGACATGGCGCTGGTCATGAAATTTGATTTCACTCGTTATGTGGCCGGCAGCTTCAACGGCTGGGATGGCGCCAGCCGATATAACCGAGACGAGTTAGATCTGTTCTACCATGGTGGATCAACCAGTAAGGCGAGCTTCGCGCATGGAGCCATGGTGGTTAGGCCTAACACCACCGTTGAAGAACAAGAAGAGGCGTGGCGCAAAGATTTCGATGGTGATCCAGATCGTGAGTACGCCGTCTTCAAAATCTTTGACCGTAAGAATGACCGCCAGGTAGAGACTTCTTGCAGCCCCGAGCACATCGTCAGCTATTTTGAAGATAGCGATCTTCCCTGGCAGATATCTCCCGCTTTTTTCAGGGCAGAGGTTCTAAATCGCTTCAAGGGCGATCCTGAGAAGTACACGCTGGAAGACCGGAGCATTTCGTGCAGAGGAGCTTGGTACCTTAAATCTTACGATATCAATGAGGCCGGCCAAGTTCATGCGTACATCTGGGACCTATCGAATCTGCCCTATGACGAACAACTCTACTGGAAGGCCTTCAACGAATGGCCTAAGGCTCCCATCTCCGAGCGCGCGCACCGAACGGACATCGAAGGCGACTGGTACACCGAATATCATCCATTGGATGCGCTCAAGCGCAAGATCCGAACGCTCGACAAGAGAAAGCCTGCCTGGTGGAACCCTCGCGGTGAGGATCTGATCGATAGCGTGCTTGCTCCAGCCACAGACTCGCCTAAGGAATGGGGAGATGAAGTCATGGCTCTCGATCAATGTCTGGTAGAAGGCTTTCTCGACAAACCACTGCGTAAGATGGCGGAGGCAAAAGGACGCGTTCTGGAGCCAACCTGGCGCTCACTCAAGTTGTTGTATGAAATTCTCGTGGCAAGCTCAATCAGCGCAGAGGACGCTAAGCAGATCTTGGCGCCGATGAGAAAACTCCATGAGCTTCGCAATGAGATCCGGGGACATGCGACTAGCGAAAAGAACGCTGTCGCTATTCGGGAAGCCCGTACCAGCCATGGGAATTTCCGTACGCACTTCTTCCACTTGGCCGAAGGTTGTGATCATGCTCTTGTCGCAGTTTTGAAAGCTCTCGAAACTGAAATCGACGAATGAGCAACGAATCGCCTAAAGGAAGCAGTATTGAAGCCTTTGCTGGGTCAACCTGCTCCCCCCCGGCATCTCACCCCAACTATTTAGGTAAAAGGCAGCGGGTGTACGTTACATATACTGGGTATTAACTAGGTCTGGTTGTAGCGAGCACGCCAAGCATAGATTGACCCGCGTGACGCTTCTCAACGACTTCGCCTATTTTTTCCTTACCAAACCCAATAAGGGCAGCGCTAGCTGCTCCTGCCAGTGCAACTGCGGGAACACCTACTGCAAGGAGCGGGGAAAGTAAGGGGAGCATGGCTGCCGACGCTACCAGACCCGCGCCTATGATGCCGCCTGTAAGGACTGCTGCTTTCTTCGGTGCATACCTTGACTCAATATCCTTAAGGCTCTTGCGTTGCCGTTGTACCAGCGAAGCGAGGCCGTGACTGACCTCTTTGATCATTTCATTTGTATCAATCGGGCCTGTGGATGCCAGTTGGCTTGTATATTTGTTAAGTTCCTCTCGCAGCCACCGGTGTTCGTTATTCGAAATTAGCTGGACGAGAGTCGTTACGGGGATATTAGCCAGCCAGGATAGGCTGTCATCCTGGATCGCATGGAGCGTCTGAAGCGCTTGATCAGAAATCACATTTTTTGAGCGGAGATCTCTTGCATTTGCTTGAGCGATTTTCTCGAAATAGTGCCAGTGAACAGGCTGCGAAAGAAGTGCCTGTGCCCCGAGTTCATTGGAATTTTCAAATAAATGGTACTGAGGTCTTAGTCTTTCCAGAACGCCGTTGAGAAGCAATCGGCCCGTGGGCATGCGTTTCATTTGATCTAGAACAAGGGGTGAGCGTATTCCCTCAAGCTCTTGGAGATACCGGCTCGCCGCTTCACCGGCGCTGAGTTGAATACCGGGTTTCCCACCTGGAGGGACAAACAAGCCTGATGACATCAGCGCGTCAAGAAATGCAGTTTCTTGTTTACTTGAATAGTCGAAGAGTTCTTCTAGTGATTGGATCTGTCCGCGGCAAATTGGAGAGATTAAGCCAATCGCCAACTGCTCAAGACCCAACTTGGTATGTGCATCGTTCCGCTCCAATGCCTCCTCGAAACTTGGGAAAATAAAAACAGCTGGTACGGGAAGCTTAGCATCTACTAACGGACGTAGCTGCAGTATATGGAAAAGTTGAATAGCAAGTTGTAAATGTATAGCATTTAGGTTTAGGTCAGAGCTTAGGAATGGATATATAGGGTCTGGGATTAGTTGTGTATCAGCGTAAAGACCGGTTATGCGAACGGCATTGAGTGCGGATGGACCAAATTGACGCTGACCACCCGTAACCAATCTCATTCCACCAAAGCTTTTCGCTCGCTCATAAATATTTATGGAATGACGATCATAAAATTTACTTAACTCTTCTGTCGCTTGGTTTACTGAGTTGGCGAAAACATCTGGCTGATATCCAACACGCCACAAAATGTGTTGCTTGATCTCGTTCGCGTCTCTGACCAGATCGACCGAACGGCCAGTCAATGCAGAAAATAGCGAGCTGAAAAGGGCAAATAGTTCAACTTGAACTTCATTCATGGCGGCTGTTGGCTGATAAGCTTTATCCTTTAACGCTTCATCTCTCTGAAGAGACAGCGCTGCGCCAAAACTCGTCGCCAACAAAACAGTCTCTCGGGACATTCCTTTGGTATCTACCAATCCCGTAGCTGTCAAAGGGGCAGCTGATAGCTCATCCGCATGGAATTGCAGCGATGGAGGAAATTTCAACTTCCCCTCTCTCGCTGCCTTCCAGGCATCCAGAAGTCGCTGTGCGGTTTCGGGGTTGTGAAATGACATTTTAGGTTCTTTAAATGGTGGTCATTGTTCGCCGATATACCATGATTGGCAACTTAGCGCTACTCACTTGCGGCTTATTTCATGGACTGCTTCTGACCGGAAGCAGTCCATGGCCAACGTCTGCTTTTGGCCGATTTCTGCCTGCCACGACCGGCTGAAACCGACCCATAGTTGACGGTGGCGACAGGCAAAAATCGGCCAGAGGCGGCCAGTGGACCGGCTGCTTTTGACGCAGGAGTGTGCGCATGACTCATGCCAGTTAGCTAGAGACCCTTAGTTAGTGGTACCCCTTGGAATTAATACGATTGTGCAAATATTCTGGCAACGACTCTTCACGGCCAGGAGTATTTAGGCCCCTAAACAGCATAAGTATTAGCCCATCTTCTATCTTTCTCCGATCATCAGAGTCTAAGTCAGCCATCGACGCTAGCTTGATCGTCCAAATGTGCTTTTGATTGATGCATATCGATAGGGATAGGTTATCTCCTGCGGGCAGCACTAAAATCGATATGGCACCTGGCTCACAAGTGAGGTTCGAAAGCTGAGCATTTGCCTCACTGTTGAGCGGCCTTGCGCTGAACACCACAGATTCTTCACCGGACGCCTGCCAGATCTCAGCGTTCAGTTGTTTCGCGTAATCAGTAGCCAACATTTTTTCGCCAAACAAGGCGAACGACATCCCCAGTGCAATTTTGCACACAAAACGCACATCGAACTCGGTGTGCATGGCAATCCGAGACTGTAAGGTTTGACCGCCGAATGCGTTAGCCCACAGATACTCCAAGGTAGCGTTGTCTAAATCATCTGGCTCTGAAAATCCGAAAGTTTTGAGGTTCGCGCCTTCAATAACAGTGCCCGTAACCTTTTTTACTTTCCTGCGATGAAAGGAGTCTTTGAATGAATCTAGGGACTTCTTCGCATCTGCCGTATCGTTGAAGAAATAATAGGCTCTAGCATTTGCATCAGCCCCCTTCATTGTTATTGGATTCCCACCCATGAACCAGTAAAGCCGTTCATCCACAGGCCGTATCAAAAACACGTGTTCGCCCTGTGCCCCGAACCACCATTCAACCACTTCCGTATCCAGCATCCCAGGAATTGCTAATTCAACCTGACCCATACAGGTAAGAGGGAGAGTCATGCTCGGATTATTTTCTGAGAGCACCCTGGACGCTTCTGCGAGGGCGCTGGATACAAGCCAAGACTTTTCAAAGCTTGCATCCACGAATAGGCCTAAATGGCTGTTGCATTTGCGGCAGGCGCGCTTCACTTTGTATCTTTCCGGCGACTGATTACCACCGAGACACTGGGGAATAATGTGTTCCAAAGTCATCGTCGAGGCTGGCTTCAACTCAAAGCAGTAGATGCATTTAATTGTAGGCTCCACCTCCACCTCCACCTCCACCTCCACCTCCACCTCCACCTCGTTTCCTACCTCGCTCGCGTGCTTCGTGTCCATGTAGGCCAGTCCCCTGTCTGTAAACGCCGTGTATAACACGAGATCAAGAAATATCTAGCCCCTTAGGGGCTATTGGAGAATTGTGCGACTGTACTCGGCTTGTTGAAAACACTCTGTTCCCATCCGGGTGAAACCCATCCACAGCTGCCGATTGCAACAGTCGGCTTTGGGTTTTGGATAGGTGACCAACCACAGATGGCCGCCTTGGGTCGGTTTCAGCCGGGCATGGAAGGCAAAAATCGGCCGTAGCGGATGTTCAACGCATTAGTTCGCTCTTTTGAAGGCCTTGCCGCTTGATGGATGCTTGCTAAAGTCAAACGATCTGCTGTAAGCCTTTTTCTTCCTCAAAATGGATCAATCATGTCTCAACCCCTCCAGCTCTTTGCACCAGATGTCTTCCCCTCGGCTCATTCGGAGCTTCGTGCATACACAGTCGCGGCATTTCGGGTCGCACAAGGAAGCGACCAACTGGCTCTCGTTGCAATGTCAAAGCCAGTTTTAGATTTTTTGGTGAAGAGGCGAGCGTTGGGCTACTGGGTTGGGCAGAACAGGCTCATCCAGGAAGGCCAAAGCTATCGTCTTACTGCGGAGGGGCTTGTAGTTTGTCAATCTGCCTTGGCAGAACAGCTATCTACCCACAACACGACTGCTAATCAGGTTGCCTACTGGGTGAACGAATTCTGCTCGAACAGCGAGCTTCCTCGTACTGCCATCTTTCAGGTGTAGCGTTGACTGCTGTCGGTCAGAAGGAGTCTTTCAAATGGTTTTTAATTCCCGTCACCAATGGATAAAGCCGGCGGTGCTGATGACTTTAGAAAATCCTCAATAGAACTGGCAGCATTTTCAGCTCGGCGTCGGACAACTGAGCAACTACTGATTCGCATCTCTGGATGCGTCCCTTGGAATGCTCAACCTATTTCAGCACTGCCTTGTCCATTGTCCTTGCAGCTCCCCCTTCGTCTTTAGCTAATCACCAAATCCTCTATGGCATAAATATATTTTTCAAGCTAATGTCCTGAAAACAACCTTTCGGCGAGCTGTGATAGGGACATACATGACACCCAATTGGAAACTTGAAAAAGTAAAAAACCTAAGCGATGAAGTCAAAGACCTGCACCCAGTTCTTCGTGAGTTATTCCGATGCATGCCGAATATAACAGAGGTGAATTACACGCAAGGCAATCGAGAAATGGGGGCTGATTTCGTTTTAACAAAATATGACGACACCCTTATGGAGCAAGACTATATAGGCGTCATTGTCAAATCAACGTCAATCAAGCAAAACCACGAAGATGTCCGCCGACAGATTAGAGAATGCGAATTATCACGTCCAATTGAAAACGGCAAAAAAGAAATCTACCTTAATGAAATTTGGATCATAACTAGCCAGGACATCACTAGATCTGCACAGGACAGCATTCACCACGAACACAAAAACACGAAAATAAAATTTTTTGACTCTGAGAAAATCGTTAAACTTCTTGATAGATTCTATCCATCCTATTGGGACTTCACAAATTTCAATGTAAATCGGTTTATTGCAAAACAATTAAGTTCAATAGAAACCTACAGCGGCACGCACTCGCTAACACCACAAAAAATTGGCTACATCGAAATAAGCCAGCAAATCATTAGAATACCACCAGACTCCAATAAAAAATTTCAGCGAAAACCGCAAAAACCTGTAGCACTACTAGATGAAATAAAACGGAATAGATTTATATATATCCAAGGCAGTATGGGCGCAGGAAAATCCGAGCTGGTCAGAACAACTGCCAAGAAAATCTGCGAGCAACAGACTTTAGATAATTTTACCAATATTCCATACTTCACTAGCTTTAGAGAAATAAAGAACTCTGAACTGGATATCCGCTCAATAGTTTCCAAGATAGAAAGCGAACTAGACGACAACTCCAAGACCATCATACTATTTATTGACGGACTTGACGAAACCGATGAGGAGATGGAAGAAAAAGTTGACTTCATTTGCAATGCAGCCTCATCAATTTCCGCAATGACGCACGTAAAAATGGTAGTAACATCTAGAATAATACAACAAGAAAAACAACAAGAAAAAATTGAAAAGCATTTCGATAGATATAATATCTGTGATCTATCTTACAATGTAATCATAAATTTTATTGAGTCGCTCTGCGAGAACTTAAAGGTCACCAGTAAATTTAAGAGTGACCTTCAAAACTCTTCTTTAATGAAAGCTCTCCCTAGGACGCCACTCAGCGCAATACTACTGGGTCGATTACTGGCGGAAAACGTAAAAGAGCTTCCATCCACGCTTCCAGAGTTATACTCAAAGTATACGGAACTGGTACTGGGCCGGTGGGATATCCAAAAAGGCAATGGTTCCGAAAAAGAATATGAAACCATTCAAAGGATAATTTCATTTGTTGCTGGATATATGATCGATAATGATTTTGAATTCTTAGGAATTCGTGAGCTCGAGACTATATTTACAGACTATTTAAAAATAAGGCGCACAGGGCAAAACGCTCAAGCTCTAATGAAATCCTTTATCAACAAAACAGATATCATAGGCTTCGACTCAGAAAAAAATGCTATATTTTTCAAACACAAAACATTTAAAGAGTTTTTCTATGCAACCCTACAATATCAGCAAAAAGGGATAGAGGCCCCAATAAAAAAACCATTCGATTTATACTGGCAAGGAATTGAATATTTTTACTTAGGGATTATCAAAGACGCTCCCAGCCGAATCAATCAAATTAGCCGCCTAGTACCCGAAAATGAGCTGGAGTCTTTAGTTAAGATATCTTCTTTTTCAGACTTCTTGCTTGCTGCATATCAAACCCCCTATAAAGAAATAGAAACTGCATTAAGCCGCACATTTATTGATGCAGCAATTTTGTATAACGATATAATATCTAAAAGGAATGAAAGCTGGCTTCAGCACTTGCCTGAGCTTCAGATTTTATGCATGCTCACAACCGCAGTTAAAAACTCATACTCCTATGATTTCTTTTTACCTGCGCTTCATGAAGCAAAAATATTGGCAGAGCTTGACAGCAAGCTTTCTGACGACGAAAGAAATGTATTGTTGTTTTTTATCGATTCAGTTCTTGCCAACCTAGGTGACGATCAAGCTTTTGTATCGTTAGTAGAGAATCATGCCAATTCGCTGAACTGGACCTTGAGATTAGGTATTGATTTTTCTTCCCAAGATGCCGAATTTATCAATTCCGCAACCAAACAAATGCAAAAGAAAATCAGTAAGTCTGCGAAAAACAATATAAATCTTCAGAAATATTTTTTGGAGTTGCAAGACAAACCCTTGAATGAAAGAAAAGATTTGTTCCTCCAAAATAGCGGGAACGAAAATATTAAATAATCTGCTGGTGCACATTACAGAACGTTGACTTTTTAGTTTTGTAGTGTGCAGCCTAATCGCAAAAAATTACTACCGTTCATTCTCGCACCCCAGCCATATAGAAACTGCCTTGAAGGGTGAACCGAGCTGCTGACCACACACAATATACTTCCAATTAGTAGTTCACTTTGACTTTCTTCTCACATGTCGAGACATAAGTTGACGTCCGCTATGGGTCCAGGCTGTGTGAAAACGCATTCACGGTTTTGAAGTCTGCGTTGCTACGTAAAATCTGCCGATCGTTGGTTGGTCAGCAGACCGAAAATTTACGTAG
>Ga0105251_10003543_pt1 | contig 11275 bp, 7 predicted proteins | sample KBSS64metaG_FD_80424 | JGI IMG/M metagenome (GOLD analysis project Ga0105251, IMG submission 80424) | Switchgrass rhizosphere microbial communities from Kellogg Biological Station, Michigan, USA - KBS S6-4 metaG | ecosystem: Host-associated > Plants > Roots > Rhizosphere > Soil | place...
CTTTGCTGATAGCCGTAGCTGGATCTCCCGGCACGTGCTGACTAAGCAGCCGCTGGGCAGCATTGTCTTGATCGATCGCTGGTATCCGTCTGACGCCGCGTTTCGCCATACCGTCCCGTTTGCGGAGATTCTCCAATTGAATATCGATCGAAACGTGCAGGTGCCTGACCTGCATGTCGGCGTCGTCACCACGCCGGATATTTCATGGGCCAGGGCAACGGCACGATCCAGAGGACTGGGCGGTACTGTGATTCAAAGGCACGCAGAGCATGTCGCGTGTACGGAGATGTTCGAGCAAGCAGCTGCCGATCATGGTTGGGTTTTGTGCCGTAATGAAGGAGCGGTCGAGGATGCGACGATGCAGGTGGTTTCTGAGATCTATGAATTGTTCAATTAATTGCCGAGGTGGATCAGCTGGCTTTAGGCGGGAGTTCGTAAAGTTCCGCCCAGACACACCATTTAACATAATATACATTACACGTAACAAAGTATTACGAAGTCAGCCCGGTTGCGCACACCATTTCAATCTCCAGCATCGCTCTTGTGGCCCTCCCTTAAAGATGGCGCCTTAAGTGGCGCCACCCATTTTTGTTTCGAAAGCCTTGTAGGCCGCGCCTCTGCGTACATTCCTCACTCTCGGGGAACGCCATTTCAGTGCTTTTTAATCCGGCGGAATAGGCCGTAACACATGGTATGAGTACTTTTGTGTCAGTTCGGGACGCCGTATGCCGCGTAGAAATGCTTCAACGCGCCCTGGTAAGCGCGCATTTCGAGCAGGTTGCCCCAGTGCAATAAAGAGCCGAATGCACGACCTCTTTTAAAACTGGCTGAAACCTTTAAAAATGCCCCCGTCTGTAGCTCAATGAAAACGAGGGATTGCGATTTTCTGAAACCTAAAAATCGCTCGCAATATATGCTTGGCCGCGTAGGTTCGATCGTTCGCATCAGAATATTCCAGTCTCATCGACCGGTACGCGAAGATCCAGAAAGATCGAATATTAGGGCAGCAACCCGGAAACTACACCTAGGTAGTCTAAACCTCGCCTGCGCCATGAAGCCTAAGCTTGGTTGAGGGCGTGCAACACTGGCGTGCGTTGCGTGGATAAACATTGGAGTGAGCGACCGATATTTCAGCTCAGAGAGATTCAATTGCGAAGAAATAGCGCAATATAAGCGAAAGAAGCGTATCGAAAGGTTTATATCGGACTGAAGCTTCGAAGAAGCTTCATTATAAAACCACTAACAGTTCTGAATTTCAAGAGTGTTTTCATGGGCTGACTACTGGCTATTCAAGAACCTCCCTCATTTGAAACAACTTTTAAAAATGATTGAATCCTTTAAAACTGATCAGACCCATTAATTATGGCGGTTGCTGCCGTACAGCCCGCATACTAGGGCAGTGCAGCTAAAACACTTTTAAAAATGGCTGAATCTTTTAAAAGTGCCCCTTGGATTATGGTTGTCACAAAGCCCCCTATCTAAAGCGCTATTGGCACCTCTCAATAGCTGGGTAGCTTGATCACCGAACCCTCGCAGTCTGGGGCTTTCGGCCGAAGTCGGCGCTTCTCAGGCCAGGGCTGGGTCAAAGCTGCCAATATATTACTAATTAGGCTTTAGCTGCCTGGTCATCAGTCAAACTTTGTAGAGAAAACTTGCAAAGACATGTTTGCCATGTATAACCTATATGCCATCAATCAAATGGTTAGGGCTGTGCGATGAGCGATTCATCCAGGCAGACGGACGAGCTCGCCTCAAAAAAACGAAAGAGCAAGTCCCCTACTTCCGATAACTCCCAGAATCGGAAGTGTGTAATCCAGCATTCAAAGAAGAATGGCGAGATGCCAAGTCCACATCCGCTGTTTAACACCTATAAAGAATTCATCAACCACACTAGCGATGAGCCCGACCCGAGCCTACCGCTGGTGATGAACTATCTGGCGAACTTTGATGCGCTGCTAAAACCCATAGACGGTTTCGAAGCCGTCAGTGGTTTTCTGCGTTCATACTCCAACGTCGAGGCTACATTCGTTTCGTATCGCACTCATGCCGAGCGCCTGCTGCTTTGGGCACTGTTGATCAGAAAGAAGTCCCTCATGGAGCTGCGTCGCGCAGACGCCGAAGCTTTCTTGGAATTCTGCATGAATCCACCCACGGGCTGGCTTGGCCCCGTCACACGCAGCAGATTTCTGATCAAGGCGTCAGACAAAGATTCAGGGTTGTGCCCAAATCCACGCTGGCGTCCATTTTCGGTGAAGTCAGCGAATTCCGCTGATCTTGACCGCCCGGGTACCGGCGCTCCGTATCAGCCATCCCGAGGGAGTATTTCCCAGGTTTTCTCGGTTTGCAGCAGCTTGTACGAATATGGTCTCGATGAGGGTCTGACGTCGGCGAATCCCTTCAGAGCGATCAAACAGAAGTCGCGCTTCAAAGCGTCGCGCTTAATGGAGCAAACCGGACGCGCCCTTACGCCTCTTCAATGGGACTTCGTACTTACCACCGCTGAAAAGATGGCAGCAACGGCTCCTGAGCGCTATGAACGCACCCTGTTCATCGCCGCGACGTTGTTCTCGATGTACCTACGCGTTTCAGATGTCTGTGGTCGAGTGAATTGGCAGCCCACAATGGGCTCATTCAAAGCAGATCATGAAGGCAACTGGTGGTTCCACCTCATTGGTAAGGGTGACAAAGCCGCCAAGGTCGCGGTTAGGCCGGAATATATTGATCGGTACCTAAAGCGCTACCGGCGGTTCATGGGGCTGTCCGAACTGCCACTACCTAATGAACCAACCCCTCTGATTGCGACCTTGAATGGTCGTCCAGGGTTATCCACTCGAATGGTTCATTCGATCATCAAGGAACTGTTCGACCGAGCCATTGATGAGATGATGAGCGAAGGTCGTCAGTCGGGCGAAATCGAGACTCTGCTACTGGCCTCCACTCACTGGTTAAGGCATACGGCTGCGACACTTGATGCCCCCTGGCGAGACGCCAAGGACTTACAAATGGATCTACGTCACAACAATTTGTCGACAACTCAGGACATCTACTACAGTAGTTATGAAGATAAGCGCTCGTACTCGCTTAAAAAATTGGGTTTGAAAAATCGCGACTAATTTCCAGAGAGACAACGATCAAGAGCCAAAAGTGCCTACTAACGTTTTTTTCGTGATATGGTAAGGTCTAGCAAACCTGCCCTACTCTTCGCGGGTTGTTTCTAGTAAGTCTTTATAGCTCAACTAAATGACTATTTAGTTGAGCTAACTATATTAATTTGTCCGTGGGCTGAATCTGAGCATCAGGCACACGAATTGATGTTGAACGCTATCTTGACTTGGCATTGCTACTCCTCAGCGACCCCTTTTCGCGTACAAGGAACCACTCAAGCGCACCTACGTACCCATACTGTTTGTTTTTCTGCTCCTCGGGTTGGTCGAAAGCACCGCTTGGCGCAGGTCACCAACCATTCGGACGTCGATCCGCGACTAAAGCAATTCATGGACGATTTCCCAGTCGTAGCCACCCAGAACTTGCACCTCGTCGATAAGAATTTCGTCGTAAAGAGACTCAAATCTTCGTAACAACACGGGCGTGGCGGCCATCAACTCCCGCGCGAGGCGTCCGAGCTCGCACGCGAGTTCAGGGAGGCCTACAACCCGCTTGATGTCTCTAACAGATCCAGCGGCTCACGCCCCATCGCCTCCATCAGCGCATTAGCAAGCCAAACGGCATCGAGCATGCTGAATGAGTAACACATGAATTCGAAAACAAGCTCAACTCCCCCGTCTTCAACTGTGTATACCCCGACTCTTTCAGCTTTTTCGCTCTCATCCACCGCAAGCTCAACAACATAGACTCCATCTTCTGTTTCATGGCAGTTGAACCTACCATCGGCGCAGTAACTCCATTCTTCAGATATTCTTTTTCGATATGATCTTTTCAAAATACTGTCGCGATCGGCCGGCGTTGGTACAAAACCCGCCTGATTTCCCACGGTTATGAGTACGGCATCGTAAAGGCAACGCGCGATATCTTCAGCTACGGAGTCGGCAAATCTAAAAGGAATGATGTCTAACTTTAAACTGACGTACTGATCAACCTGCCTGGATACTTGGCACGGATACAGTTCATCAAATTCACGACCACGCCAGCATATGAATTCGCGTTCTGCAAAAAAAGTTGCCGATTGCATTTCAGTTTTGCTCACAAAATTCACCATCGTTATGTTCATAAAAATAACAACGGATGCTTTGTAGAAAAACTTTAGCGAAAAGTTGGAATAATTTTTTTGGGGGGGTAGAGCTTTAAGAATCTGAGCTAGGGCCGGGCAAGGTTTGACCAGTTAAGCTTGAGATCAAGCTCCGAATCCGCAGGAAAAGTCTGAGCCTTAGCCGAGCCCGATGGGCCCGAAAGACGACAATCGATCGATGCTCATTGACCTTATTTTCTGGTTGCGTCCTTGTCACGGCAAGACCGAATGATTATGGTTGGCACAAAAATCTAGGACATTTACCCGCTCATCAGCAATCATGCCCCCATAAATCTTGGCGTTCAGAGAAAGACATGAATAGGCTCGGACAGTGCATGGCGTGGTTTTGGCGGGACGAGAGGTCTCGATCTTAGCAGACGCGTGAGCGTGCGTTTATCGACTCAGTAAACGGGTTGAAGACTTTGAAGGTCACGCCTGACGGCGGTATGTCGATAGATCCCCAGGAGATACGCGACCGTGTAATTGCGAGTCGTCATGCGCTTAAGCATTTCGTTAGGAAAACGTAAGAAAACCTCCCCTCTGCGGGCTACCATCCGCCCGTTTCCGGCCGCGAGGCTCCGCGCTCCCTCGCGCTTTCGGGGCCTTACTGAGGCTAACTGTAACGTAACTTTTTCACTTGTAACGCAAGCAACGTTACAAAGCGAAAAGAACGTTACAGACCAATGAATTCGGGCATTCGTTGAAGTGAGGTGCATGAGCAAGCTTGAAAGCGATTGTCACTCTGCCGAGCTCAAAACGGGCATCCGTTAATGACCCAAAAATGGGACATTAAGTGTCAAAAACGCGGCTAATGTCCCTTGTGGGGGTCATTAAGAGGGGCGAAGATTCATCATCTTAAATCCCGTTACGGCAAAAAATCTCCTATCGCGCTCAAGGTTTTTCAAAACGATCCGTTTTTCATCTGTATGTACACAGTGAGAAATCAGCATTGAGCCTATCGACGATTGCATTCATCCAGTGTCTGCAGAGCGCTATTCCGTTTTCCGAGACGACCCAAGGGAATCGACAAAGACGAGCGTGGGAGCGACTGATCGGTTACATCGAATCATCCGCCTCCCTTGCTGAGTTTGACAAAGCTGCGGCCCGAGCAGAGGGGTATGTACAGGCATTGGTAGACAGTGAGCAGATCGACACCAAATCCACTGAGCGCGACCTACTGTTAATTGCGACCATTGATGCATGGCGATGGCACCACATTCACTCAAATACTCTAACTAGCCGGTAACCACTTCCCTCCTCCAAGGAAATCCATGCCTGAAATATTTGCTGGATGAACCCGCAGAATTTACAGAGACGTCAACTGTGCCACTGAACTGCTGAAGCTTTCTGGTGGCTCAAGCGCTAGAAACTCTAGCTCCATCCCCGCCATAGACTCCTGCGAAAGCGCCAGCTCCCGCTTCAGCATATCTTGCACAAGGGGTAGATCCACCTTCTCTAACCATTCTCGGGCAACGTGCTGCTTTTCGTAGTCCTGAGGCTTGTCCCACTCCTCGGAAACGATGTCTTCGATTGCGCTCATAGACGGTACTACGATCCCGTGCGCCTTAGCTGTCAGGGTATTCATCCACCCTTGAGGGTCATAATCGGGGAAGCATATGACCCGCTTAACTCCGGACAAGGCCTTAGTGACAGCCGCAGGGGTGATTTGTGGGCTTCCGCGGAAAAGCATGGGGAGGTGTTTCACCTCGCTTGGCCAACGGTACTCGTGAACCGCGTACATGACAGCCTGGTTCTCCACCAAGAGCACGGTATCAAGACCATGTAGCTCCTCTGCCGGAACGCTGAGGCTTCCACCAACTGGGTGAGTGTACACTCCGGTAGCCAGTTGGAGTTGGCCAGAAACCGAGGCAACCATGACTATTCGATCTCCAGTCTTCGTGCGAGCTAGCTTCTCATTGCGCGATTTTTTCGCGACGGCCAGACGATCGCCTTCGAGTTCTTCGAGGCTTAGATTTAACGCATCCACGCCTGTTTCTTTCTTCAGCATCAGGCGGGCGGTTTGGAGATCGGATTCAGTAAGCGTCAGGTAGTTGTTACCCAGCTTCTTGCCAATTTTGTAGTCTTTATTGAGCCGCGACCAGGTTGCGTTGATCTGAACTTTCCTAGCGTCTTGCCGGATCGCGATAACTACCGGTTTGATCGCTCTCATGTTGCCAAAGATGCTCATAGCCGCCCGGCCCTCTCTAGAATTAAATCAAGGACTCGTCGGTTTGCAGACGCGCGAAGGTAGGGCGCGTAAACCGGATTCAGCCGATAGTTAAGCGGCTTGTGCCTTACCTTGCTTACCGCGGACTGTAGGCGCACGTAGCCATCGAGAGCATAGAGCCATATGCTCATGGAAATCTCGGGATCCCCATGCTCTTCCCAATACGCCACGGCTGATTGAGGTTGTTTGGTTTCGCTCAAGCTTAGGAGCATGTGCATGAGGTGATCGCGTGCAAATGGTTTTTCCAGTACCTTGGGCGGCTCGTCTTTGGGAACAACGGACTTCGATTCTCGGGGCTTCGGCGGTTCCTCGACCCGTCGGGCTTTCGGTGGTGGAAGCGATGCAATCAGTAGCTCGAGCGCTTCCAAGCTCTCGCCTGCATCGACATCACAATACACACTGCCAGCCAAGTCGATCTTTGCTGCCGGAAACCAAGAAGCCGCATCTTTTCGGTCAAAAATAGGCTCCAAGTCGATCGGGTTTCCTGCCTGAAGGAACACATCGACGGCGTGAGCAACCTGTCGCATATGATTGCGTTTGCGCACTGCAAGACTCAGCCGGTCAAGACGCCCGATCATTTCATCTATTGCGAGATGATTCCGCCACCCGGCACCGAGAAGGTTATCCAGGAGTATGCGCCGCAACGCTCGATCGCTATTGGTTAAGCTGGATAAGCCAACATGAGTAAAATATCCGAGCTTCTCATGTATGCGCTTAAGGCGGCCAATTGCATTGTTGATATCCCGTAACCGGTCTTTGAGTCGGGGTGAGAAGCCATAACCGCCTTCAATAAAAGCGCGCGTCTGGGCTTGTTCGTTCCGAAGATGGTTGGTGACTTGGCGGCAGCTGTGCGTCAAACGCTTCAGGTGCCGTTCGGCTTCACTGGAAGAGTCAGATGCCTTGGCTTCATGGTACGCCTCACAGTGCTGCTTTATAGAAATGAGGGACTCCTGCAAGTCAGGAGCCGCGCGCTCGAATCCCTGGAGTGAAATCTGTGCGCCAACATCTAGAAGCAGGCCACTGAGATAGTAGAGCTCATCATCTTCTTCGATTAACCCCTTGGACATCAGGTAGGAAATGCCTTTTGTCCTTCGCTCAGGTAGTGCGATCCCTTCCTCGTCTGCGATGGACAATGCTTCGATAAAGGTCGCATTTCGCGTGAGGGCATCGCCCAGTTCGATCCAGTCTGCCTCCTTCACAAGTTGAGCCCTCCCTGGTGTTCACCGTCATGCGGATCACTCGTATTCACTTCCAGGCTAAGCGAATTGTATTCAGCTATCCAAGCCAGGATGGTGTGCACGTAGCCCATTTTACCTGTGGCTAGGTAGTTGGCGGACTCGCTATTGCGCTTCACGATATAGCCTGCGTCAGCCAATGCACGTAGCACCAATTTCAGCCGATCATTGTTGTCCTTGCCGCTCTTGGACTTACTGAAAAAGTCATACCCGCTCAAGTCCCATAGCTGCGTGCGGTAGGTCGGGTGGTTCTCGATAGAATCGAGCATGTCGGCGAAGGAGATGGTGTCTCCCGGGGCCAAACAGGTCTCACTGCGCCCCGCACGATTGATCAAACGAATGAAATCGAGACATGGACGTATCTGATCGCGCAGCTCGACTAATTGTGCGGTGGCCGCATCACGATCAACCGGCTCAGAAAAATCAATGAACCGTGCGAAATATGTGTCGGGGGCCTCGGGTTCGCCGAGTGTCGCCAATTTCCGCCCTAACGGCGCCAGCGCGTTCTCGACACCTTCGGCAAACTCTGCATTGCGCAATTGCCGATGCAGTTCGGGGTAGGCGTACTGGCAGATGAAACAGCCAGAAAGAAGTTTGTTCAGGACATCTCTCAAAGGGCTCACAGTGCACCCTCCCCGCCATCATTTCCAAGTGCATCGTTCAGGTCATCAAGCTCATCCATATCTTCAATCCCGTATTCCTTCACCACGATTGAATCGGTGTCTGCCCTGCGCTCCAAGCTGTAGCGGTTGTTGAATTGCCGAAGAAGCTCAGGTGCCCCCCCTGGGAAACAGGCCAGCATGGAGAGCCCACGTTCATTGAAGTAGCTGACCAGCGCAACGTAGTTTTCAGGTGAGAGCTCGAGAGCCTCGTCGATCGGGATCGACATCTGGAAATCTGCATCATTCCGTAGCAGTTCAAACAGCGATACGTAGATCATGGCGACGATGATCTTTGTCAGGCCGGTACTGCTCAGGTGAACGAGCTCAGCGTTGTTCGTCGCTACCTTCACCCTGCCCTGGTCATTGCACGTTACAGATACGTCGAAGCAGTCCGAAAGGTTGGATGTGAAGGCACCATCTTCAATCTGACGTTCGATGGTTCGAAGTGCTTCCATGAAGCCATCAGTTGGAAGGTACTCACCCCCCATCCCGCTCCATCGCTTGTACTGCTGTTCGTAGTTAGTAAGGTCATCCCAGAACGACATCTCGTGGATTCGTGATGAGACCTTGAATTCGAATTGGCGAATCTGCGCAAAGGAGCTGAGAACTTCGCTCGCTTTTGCCGTCGCGTCACGGCCTAGCTTGAGGATACTTCGGTGCAGTTGCTGGAGCTTAGAGCGGTTGTCACAGAGTTCGTCTGACAGATTTTTGGCCTGGATGATCAGCTTCGTTTTTTGATCAGGATGCGAAATCTCAATGTATTCCTGCAGATTTGGTGCGGCTTCCAACCATGCGAGTTCGAGCTCATAGGTAGCATTCGCAGCATGATTCATGATTTGTTCAATCGCCGCGCCCTGTGGCGTGTGCACCAAGCGATCCCTCTGGAAACGCTTGTGAATCTCACGATATAGATCTGTGCCTTTGCGGTGGCATTCCGTTCGACGGCGGCGGAGTTTGCCGACCTCATCTTCGATGTCTGATGCCTTCAACGTAGTGGTGAGATGAGCTTCCGCAGCTGCATCGATTTGACTAAGTTCCCGCAGAATGCGTGCCACCGAGTTGAGCTCTAGGTCATCTTCATGCCCCTGAGTGACCAATACTTTTCTGCGCTCAACGATCGCTCTTTGCGAAGCCTGTAACTCCAGTTGCCACTGCTCGATGGTACGGTTGATACGATCGAGGTCAGCGTTGGCACGAGCAAAAGCGGCTTTACGATCAGGTACCGCTGGTACAGTTTCTTTGACCCAAAGCCGGTAACTATCGATCAGCGACTCTTGATCCCGAAGGCTTTTCACTCGCTTTTCCAAATCGGTAATCTCTAAGCTGAGCCGTTTGCTGGCTGTGTCATCTACTCCAGCAGCCTGAAGCTGAGCTTCCATATCAACTTGGGCATTTTGAAGTGATGTCGTTAGCGTGGTATCGATGCGTTTTTCAGTGATTTCTAAGTCTCGAACAGCTTGAGCCTGTTCTTGATTCAGTTGCGATCTCGAACCTTCGTCCGCAGCTTGGATATCGCTGATCTCGAGCTTGTGCCGTTGCTTCAAGTTTTCTAGCTGAGAGGCGAGTTCTGCGAGCCGGGATCCAGCTTCCAAAACGCGTGCTGCTTGGAGCTCAACTACTTGGGCCACCTCCTCGCGGGCACGGTCAATCAGTCCTGTGTGATCACTTTTCAGTATTTCCAGATCGAGGCCTGCATTGCTTAGGTCTTTTTGAGTTGCTGATGCCCGCGCGCCCGCTTGTCGTAGTCGATCTTCTACTCCACGCTGCTGTTTCTCCACCAAATCCATATCCGTGCTGAGCGCCTGGATCTGAGCAGTCAATGAGGCAATCTCGGCTTCAAGAGATTGTGTGCTTGCAACTGCGGCCTGAGGAAGCACTTCAAGATTGATTTCAACGCCATAGAGACTTTGCTGAACCTCCTCTAGGAATGCAGGGTTCAAGTCTGTACGCATCAGAGTCTCGACCGGGATGAGTCGAGCAATATTTTCCGTCCAAGTAGGATGATGGCGGCGGAGGAAACCAAGCAGTGTTTCAGCGCCAGCATTAATCTGCCGCTTGAGGCTATCCCGACTCTCGATTTGGGCGTTTATCCTCAACTGTAAACCGCTGTACTCCGCGGCTCGTTCCTGCCGTTCTCGCGACAAACCATCGACTTCTGCGGAGATAAGGTTGAGTTGCTTTTGTAGTTCGGCAACGACGAGCATCTGCTCATTGATGCCACGTTGAGACTCATCCAACACGCGCTGCGCTGCTGGGAGAGCGCTGAGGGTTTTAAGCTGTTCGGAATACGAAACCTCGCGTGCGTGGATGCCCGTCGCTTGCAGCTGTACCTGCAAATACTCCGTGAGTTCGCTTTCGTGGATAGTTCGTGTTTCATCTAGCCGATTTTGCTGGTTATCGGTTAGCTCGTTTTGTCGCTGCTGAATGACTTGTGAAGTTGTCTTGTACCTAGAGAACGCAGCATCTTTGCCATCTGCGGCGACCTGCTTTGCTGCAGCAGCGAGCTCCTGATAGACATTGCGGATGTCCGCCCCATGGCGGTTTAGCTTGATTTGATGCTCTTGTTTAACGTGCAGCTGGTCTCGTAATTCGGGAAGCTGATCAAATTGCTCTGAAAGCTCCTGAGTGCGATTGCTCTGATAAACGAGACGCTTTTCTTCGAATTTTCGGAGCCAGGTTTCTTCCTCACTTACATGGCCAGTTATTACACCCATCTGACCATTCAGATCCCTCATGCGCTCTCTATTCGAATTTTGTAGCTGATCGTCTTCGCTATTTAGCTCAGCCAAGGCCTCGGTTCGAATGTTCTGACGTTCTCTCAGCTTTTCATCCAGCATCAAAACGCGGCGCTTTTGTGTCCCCATTTGCCGTACGACGGCGCGAAACTCATGCGACTGAAGGTTCA
>Ga0105251_10003545_pt1 | contig 11270 bp, 9 predicted proteins | sample KBSS64metaG_FD_80424 | JGI IMG/M metagenome (GOLD analysis project Ga0105251, IMG submission 80424) | Switchgrass rhizosphere microbial communities from Kellogg Biological Station, Michigan, USA - KBS S6-4 metaG | ecosystem: Host-associated > Plants > Roots > Rhizosphere > Soil | place...
CTTCGCGGGTGAACCCGCTCCCACAGGAACTGCACCAAGGCTGCAGGCGGTGAGATCCTGTGGGAGCGGCGGTTCGGCGCCCCGATTTACCCGCGAAGAGGCCGGTGCAGGCTAAAGGCTCAAGGCCGGCTGGCCACGCCCCCTTTGTCCCGCTCACTGATCACATACTGCCGATACTCAGGGTCCGCCTTGATCTGCGCCTCGGTAAACGGTATCGGTGCCAGCTGCTTGGCCGCAAACGCCTTGGTCTGGTCGTTGAAGTGCGCCGAGCCGGCTTCGCTGGACTGCGAAAACGCCAGCAGGCCACGCGCCTGTGGCCCCTGTTCCGTGAAACTCACCAACTGCAGATAACTGGTACCGCTGACCACCAGGCGCTTGCCCGGCCCGTGCGGCACGCTGAACATCGCATTGTAGACCCCCAACTGCTGCGGCCCGCCCGGCACCGGCGTGCCATCGGCGGCCTGCTGGATCTGCCCCCAACGGCTGCCCTCCTCCACACCCGCCTTGGCCACTTGCTGCAACGAGGCCAAGGCCGCTTCGCGCAACAGTTTGCGCACTGCCGCCTGCTCTACCGCCAGGCCACGCGGAGTGTGCTGCGGGTCTGCCGGGTCGAAGGCCACGCGCCAGCTTTGCGGGTATTTGGCCATGGCCTCGACCATGTTCTGGAAATGCACCAGGCCGACACCACTGTTCAAATCGGCCTTTCCATTCCAGGCGGCGAGGCTGGAGCACACGGCCTGCAGGTCCGCCTCAGCCCCTTTGCACCACTGCAGCAGGTCGGGCAGCACCAGGCTGGCCAGATACACGTCATCATCCAGCACCATGCGCTGCAGGTCGTCGACACTCAGCTTGGCGCTGCCTTGCAGACGCTCCAGGGCGAAACGCCCACGCATGCCCAGCGGCTGGTCGTTACGGCTGATCAACGGCGAGAAGCCAGTCAGAGGCTGGGCCGGGTTGGCCATCCAGGCCGGGTCATTGGAATTCTGCACAAAGTCGTTACGTTCCAGGCTCGGCAACATCCGCGCCGGGAAGATGCCAGGCTGCGCGGCCTGGGCATCGACCTTCCACTGGCAGGCGCTGCGCGACCCGTCCAGCACCACCAGTGGGCCTTGCGCCGCCGGGTTGCTGCATTGGCTCAGCAGCTGCTGATCGACATAAGGCACCACGGACTGGTTCAGGTACAGCGCCTTGCCTTGGGCATCGACCGCCAGGGTGTTGACCCATGGGATGCCCTGCAGCTGCTCGATCGAGCCTTTCAGAGCATCCAGGCTGTCGGCACGGTTGATCCGGTACCACTGCTGCAGCACACGCGTGTTGTCCAGGTTGGCATCGCGCAGGCTATAGGCCGCCTGGGTATCCCAGTCCAGTCGACCTGGCCACTGCACCACCGGCCCGAAACTGGAGCTGTAGACCTGGCGCTGAACCTGACTGAGCGTGCCATCCGCGGCCTTGACCGTGACGCTCACGGTCTGCTGCGCCATGGGGACGGACTTGCCATCGTGCAGGTAGTGGGTCGGGTCCTTCGGGTCCAGTTGCAGGCGGTACAGGGTGAAGTGCTTCGAGGTATCCACCGTGTGGGTCCACGCCAGGTGGCGGTTGAAGCCGATGTTCACCACAGGCAGGCCGGGCAAGGCGGCCCCCATCACGTCCAGCTTGCCTGGGATGGTCAACTGCATCTGGTAGAAACGCATCCCGCCCATCCACGGGAAGTGCGGGTTGGCCAGCAGCAAGCCACGGCCATTGGCCGAGCGCTGCGCCCCCACTGCCACAGCATTGCTGCCGCGCTCGGAGGCGAAGCGCTGCTGCTGGGCCAGTGCCACGTCAAACGCCGCGGCTGCTTGCTGGGCTGCCAGCTTGGGCGGCTGAGCGCCCGCCAGCGCTTCGGCGAACTGGCCCACGCCCCCTTCGGCCAACAGCCGACGGGTCAGCTTGACCAGGTCCTGGCTGGTGATCGGGCGAACCCACTGGCCATCGCCGCATTCCGCCGGCAGGCCTTGGCTGCGCCGCTCGGCCAGGGCGCGGTTGAAACCGCTGGCATAACCTTCCAGGAGGTCACGCACCTGCACTGGCTGGGCCTGCATGAAGCCACTGACTGCCGCCGGCGTATTGAGCCAGGTGAAGAACAGGTCGCTGGCCAGGTTGCCGCGTTGTTCGAGGGTCACGCCTTGGGCGCCGAAATAGCGCGAGCGCTCGCCATTGACCGTCAGCACTTCATTGGCCAGCAGGCACAGGTTGTCCTGGGCATAGGCATAGCCAATGCCATAGCCCAGGCCGCGCTCGTCCTTGGCGACGATATGCGGCACGCCAAAACTGGTGCGGCGGATCTGTGCACTGGCATCAGTGCTGGTTTCCCGCGCCTGCACGGCTACGCTGGAGACGACCAGCGCAGCCGCCAGGCTGGCACAGGTCAAGGGACGCGAAATTGGCAACACGGGCACTCCTCGGATTCAGGGGGTCATTCCCGATCAGACGAATGGCTGAATGAAAATTTTACGCGCACGGGTGCCGCAAACCGTCATTAAGAAAACCGGCAGAAACTTTTTTCAGACAGAAGCTGCAGATTTGCAGTTCTCATTCGTCCTAATCAGTGAGGCACCCATATTTCGGGACAGTCCACGAAAAGGAGCATTCACATGTACAACCCGCAACCCTCATTGCAGACTGGGCGCGCTCCGGGCAAGGCGGCCAATGCAGCGGCCGCCTGCGTGGACGAACGTGCCGGCAACACGCAGATTCGCGAACTGCTGCGTAACTACGGCCTGCGTACCAGCCTTATTCGCCTGAAGGTGATCGATGCGCTGTACAACGCGGACCGCACCGGGCGCAGCATTGGCGTGCGTGGGGTGCATGCGCAGCTGGAGCAACTGGACATACCGCTGTCGTTTCTGAGCGTGCGTGAGGTACTCAAGCGGCTGTGCTCGGAGGGCGTGATCAGCCTTGGCAGCGACAAGTGCTACAGCCTCAAGCCAGAAGCGCGCGCCTTGCTCGAGCAGCCCTTGCCGCGCTGACTGAAGGCCGGCCTGGCGTGGCCGGCCGGCAGGCGTCAGGGTTTGACCTTGCGCCGCAGAATCCCGTTGATCACGACCACGACCACGGCAATGGCAATGGCCAGCATCTGGAAGGTCTGTTCACTGATCGTGCCTTGCTTCTGCAGATGCGATAGGCCCAGCATGAGGCCCAGCACCACCAGGATGATCAGAAGCGAGTATTTGAGGCGCTGCACGTGTGTCATCGAAAATTCCTTCAACATCGGGGGCATTTGGCTCGCAATGAGCAAGCGCAATGATACAACGGCCATGGCGTGCGGCGCTGTATTTCCTGCTTAGCATGGCGAGCCCGGCCTGAAAGCATTGGGTTTCCCCAACCCATGCTGGAGGCACCATGCGCCATTTCGCGCTGCTCATCATGCTGCTTACCCCCTCACTTGCCACCCATGCCCTGGACACCCGCCAGGCACCGCCGGAACAATTGCTCAAGCTAGGCAGTCAGCTGGCTGCCCATGCAGGTAGCAGCCAATGGCAACAGCTGTGGCAAAGAACCCGCGCGGCCGGGCATCTGCAACCCACGTCAGGGCAGGCCTACTTCACGGCACCCCAGCCGCTGCTGCCAGAACTGGCTCGGCAGACGTTGGCACAAGCGGATCACGTCGAGACCGTGAGCCGCACCCTCGCCCGCTACCAGCGAACCTTTCCCGACAGGGTCATCGGCATGCTCGATGATCAGCCCTTGCACAGCCTTTGCCTGATCATCGACTGGCGCACCGTGCCGCAGGAGCAGGCAAATGAAGCGCAAGCCTACCTCGGTAGTGCAAGCCTGTTAAACAGTTATCCATGCAAATAAGGGGGCTGGCACTTGCCTGCACGGTGGAAAAACAACCCCACGTGAAATCAGGCCTGCACGGCAGCACTGAGGCATCGTCCTACACCGTGCGACATCGCTGCCTGCAAGCCCTGCTCATTGAAGCTACAACTGCCAGCCCACTTGGCGCCTAGCGACAACGTTCGTCGCTCACTGAGAATTCCCCTATGCCAACGACAGGCATCGCGCCCCATCAACCGCGAGGAAGTCTCCTATGGAACTGCCAGATCTCACATCCATCGACATCGGCCAGTTACCGCATTCGTTGCAGGCCCTGATCGAATGCATCGGCCTTGAAAACGCCTACCAGCTGACCTGCGCCTACGGCGGCAGGCCCAAGTACATACCCAAGCATCGAGAGCGCACCAAGCTCGCCGACGTACTCCCGGCCGATGCCCTCGACGCCTTGATCAAACGCTTTGCCGGAGTAGCCCTGGAAATCCCCAAGGCAGACCATTTCCTGCGCCAGCTGCGCAACCTGCAGATCCAGAAAGAAAGCGCCAACGGCCTGTCACGCAGCCTGCTGGCCGACAAGTACGGCCTGAGCCTGCGCCAGATCGGCAACATCCGCCGCCAGGAGCATTGCGCCCGCTGACGGCATTCACCCTCGGCCGCCCGTAGCGGCCGCGTCCTCAAGCCTCTAAAAAAGAGAAAACCATCATGTCCATCGACAACAGCCTCATCGGCTCGGTCGTCAATGCCTTGCCCATGGACCGCATGATCGCAGCGCCGCTGCAGGCCATGGTCCAGGCACAGGTCACTGCCAGCAAATCCTATGCGGACTTCCTCATGCAGGTCTGCGTACAGGAAGGCAAGGCGGTAGCCATCCAGTTCGACTACGACGAAACCATCGTTGACGAACAGGGCGAGTACAAAGGCGTCGTCAGCAAGTGCATGAAAGTGCCACTGCTGGCAGCCATCACCCACCCGAACATCACCATCGAGGAAGGCAAGGTCGAATTTGAGCTGACCATCAGCCAGATGGCCGAAGACTTCAGTGAATCCAGCAAGAATGGCGAGCTGGCGGCCTCACTGGGCTGGGGCCCGTTCAAACTCGATGTGAAAGGCAGCATCAGCAGCAAGTCCACGCAAACCCGCAAGACCGATACCCGGGCACGCTATGCGTTCAATACGACATTGCGTCGCCAGGATCCACCGGAAGCCATGATGCGGGTAATCGACTTCCTCACCGAGGCCGCCACCAAACCGACAGTGGTCACGACCTCAACCTTGGAGAGCCAGGAGTCGATCTCGAAGGCCGACACCCTCAAAACTACACCCACCACAAGAAGCGATGCTGACAAGGATAACAAAAACGATTGATTACCAGCCCACTGCTTGATTGGTCGCCCCGCGCCTACCAGCGGGGCCTTTTCCTGCCTCAGGAGCCTGCCCCTTGGACAACCCACCAGTCCCCACGACCGCCATCGACCTGCGGGATATCACCCGCGGTCTTCAAGAGGCCGCAGCAGCCACCAACAGCCTGATAGCCCAGCAGTACATCAACCTGTTCGACCAATTCTTCGACTGCGACACCCAGGCGTTAGGGAGCCCGATGAAGGCCAAGATGGTCGAAGTAGCGATGGACGACAGGCATGTAATGCGCGTACCACTGTTCGCCTTGGTAGCGCCCAAGGGCCTTACTCTGGAGCGCATGCAGGTGGACCTTTCGGTACGGGTAAACGCTACTGAGGGGTTGCGCGCCCTACACGAGGAATGTGAACAGGCCAGCACTGCCAGTTTCAAGGTGACGATCGGCGCCCAGGGCCGCCAGGGCGAAGCCCGGGACCCTGACGAAGTGCAGATACGCATGCAGTTTCATGCCAGCGAACCACCCGAAGCGCTCAACCGCCTGATCGAGGAATACACCAGGCTGATCACGCCCATACGCAAGCCCGACGCGCCTGCGCCCACCGAATTCAACGAATTCATCGAGGCCGCCACCGTACGCTGACGCCCCTCAAAAATCGCGTTTGTAGAAAATATCCAAAGAGCTTGCCAGCCCGCTGGCAGCCTCCAGGTACACCTTCTTGCTCAGTTTGTAACGCAGTGCAATGGTGTTGGCCGGCTCGAACACCCCGACCCCGTAACGCAAGCTGAGCTTTTCGGTCAGGTTGCCACTGGCTACCACGCTGGTGCTGTTACCGGAGCCTTCGGTGTCCAGCTGGAAGTCATCGATCCCCAGGCCAGAGGCCAGGCTGCCGGTAATCCCGGCACTGCCCGCCAGGCCCAGGCCCAATGCCGCTTCGGCAAGCATGTTGTTGTCTTCCCCGGAAGTCCCCAGCGGGCGCCCGAGCACCAGATAGGACAGCGCCTGTTCCTGGCTCATGGCCGGTTCCGAAAACACCGTGGTGGTCGGCTGCTCTGCACTGCCACTCAGGCGAATACCGGCAATCACATCGTCGACCTTGCGGATGGCCTCGATATCCAGATAAGGCTGGTCGATCGGCCCGGCGAACAGAAGCCGCGCGCGGCGAATGGTCAGGCGCTGGCCGTAAGCACGGTAGCGGCCATCGGCCAGGCTCAATTCGCCACGGGTGTCCATGTTGTCGCCGATGTGCACATGGCCAAGCAGGTTGGCGGTCAGGCCGAAGCCGCTGAACGACAGCTTGTCCTGCCCCACGACCACATCGATGTCCATGGCCATCGCCATGGGCGCTTTACCCTCTTCGGTCTGGTGGCCGACGATGACCGTGTCGTCCGAGACCTTGACAGTCGAAGGTGGCAACTCGCGCACGGTGATCTTGCCTTTGGGCACCAGCACTTTGCCGGTCACCGCCAGTTTATCGTCGACCAGGCGCAGGTTCAGGTCTGGCGCGACTTCGAGCGTGGCGTAGGGCTCGACGGTCACGGGCAACTGCTGGCCTTGCAGACGCAGGTCCATGCCCAAGGCCTGGCCCCAGGTCAGGTGGCCATTGAGCTGGCCGCGCCCGGCATCGCCGCTGCGCCAGCCGCCGTTGAGCTGCACCTGCTCGCCGGCGATCTGGGCCTGCAGTGACAGCTCCTGCAGGCTGACCGGCAGCTCGCCACCACTGACCTCGCCGCCGCTGAGCATCAGGTTGCCGTTGACCTGTGGCGCAAGCAAGGTGCCGGTCAGGCGCCCGCTACCATTCAACTGCCCGGCCAGGCGCTCGACCATCGGCACGAACGGGCGGGCGATCGACAGGTCCAGCCCGGCCAGGCGGAAGTCACCCGAGATTGGTTTGTTCTTGCCCAGCGGATCGAGGCGCGTGTTCAGGCTCAACTCGCCCAGGCGTTCGCCGCGAAAATCCAGGCGTGTATCGACCCGGCGCGGTGCCAAGGTGCTGTCCAGGCGCAAGGCCTGATAAGGGAAGTCGATCCAGCGCCCCTTGTCGCGAACGCGCAACGTGCCACCACTGGCATCGACACGAACGGTGCCTTTCGGGCCGCTGGCCGGGATATCCAGGTTCACATCGGCATTGAGCATGCCCTGCCAGGCGAAGTCCTTCGGCAGCCATTGTGCCAGGCTGTCCAGCGGGAACTGCTTGAGGTGGTAGCGCAGACGCGGCTCAGGCGCCAGGCGCTGGTCCTCGCCGCACAGGCTGGCCTGGCCGGAGCGCCAGCAATGGGCACCGAAATCCAGTTGACCACTGGCCAGCCGCTGCAGGCGGGCCGGCGCCTGCAGCTGCCAGTCCTGGCCACCGGCCTGGATCCTGCCGCTGGCCAGGCGGCCGCGCCAGTCACCTTTGTTCAACTGGCCATCCAGGCCCAGGTCAAGCTTGAGCTGCGGGCCATCCAGGGCCAGGGTCAGTGCCTGCTGACGGATGTCACCCTTGCCATTGGCCTGCAAGGTGCCCAACAGCGTGTCGCCCAGGCGGATACCGTTGGCCTTGAGGTCGAGCAAGCCACGCTGGGCGCTGTCCAGGCGCGCCTCCAGATCGAGCCGCTGGATGCGGTTTTCCTCCTGTACCAATTGCTGGACCTGCAAGGTCAGGCTGCCCTGCGGCGCGTTCAATGTTCCGCTGACGTCCAGGCGGCCCTTGGCCTGCCCTTGCAGCCTCGGCCACAGCTGGCCCAGGCGCGGCAGGTCGAGGTCGACACGCCCGGCCAGGCGCTGCTGCAGGCTGCCGCTGCCATTGATACGGTTATCACCCAATTGCACGGCCAGGGCGCCGAGCGTCCAGTTCTGCCCGGCCCCTTGCGCCTCGACCTTGAGCACGGCCGGTTGCCCGCGCAGGCGCCCCTTGAGGTCGAGCTGGGCATCCAGGCTGAGCTGCTCGCCTTTCAGTTCACCCTTGCTGCGCAACGGCCCGGCCAGGGTCCCGGGCAACTCGGCGAGCCAGTACGCAGGGTCCAGAGCCGACAGTTGCAGGTCGACGTCCCAGGCCAGGGCGTCGGCCAAGCGCACCGCGACACTGCCAGCCGCCTTGCCCTGCCCGGCAGTCAGCGCCAGTTGCGGCAAACGCACCTGACCCAGGTCACCCTCGAACGGGCTGGCCAGGGTGAACGCACCTGCCGGCCCATCGAGGTCACCCTTGAACGTGCCGTTATAGTTGCCATCGTGGTATTGCACCTGGGCATTGAAACGCTTGAGTGTCACCTGCGGCGGGGTCTCGAGCGGGTACAGGCGCAGCCACGGGAAATCTTGCCAGTCGAGCTGCGCGTCAGCCTTCAGGCCTTGCTGCCAGTCAGCGCTGGCCTGCAGCTTGATGCGCTGAGTGTCGCTGGCGGTCAGGTCCAGGGCATCCAGCTTGGCGCCCTTGGCGTCCACCTTGCCGGTCAGCGCCAAGGCGATCGGTGACTGTTCGGCCGGCAAGCTGGCGGTGCCGGAGAGCTGATAGCCCTTGAGCAGATCGCCCTGGGCATCCAGCACGAGCTGGTTGAACTGCAACGTGTCGGGCAACGAAGCCGTCGGCTTGAAGCTATCGGCGCGCAGCTGCAGTTTCGCCGGCAGGTGTTCGGCAAGGGCCTGTATTGTCCCGCTCAGGCGGGCATCCAGGTAGCCGCTGCTGGTGGCGTCGAGGATCAGCGTTTTCTGCAGTTCGCCCTTGGCGTTCAGCGCCAGTTGCCAGGCCTTGCCCTCCACCGCCGGCAACTGCACCTGGCCTTGCAGCTGCAGCGGCCAGTCGCCCTCGGGCTGCACGTCACCCTGCACATCCACGCGCAGATCGTCACGTTGCAGCTGCAGGCTGTCGATGCGCAGGCCGCTCGCTGTCCAATGCGCCGCCAGATGCAGATCGCCGAGCAGATCACTGCCATCGAGCCGCAACTGCCCCACCTTTACCTCACCTACCTCGATCGCCACTGGCAAGCGCAACGTGGGTAACTGCAATGGACCACTTTCGGCCGGTTGATCGCTTGGCGCGAAGGCCATGTCGACCCGCTGGGCATGCAACCGGTCGATGCAGAGCGTGGCGCGCATCAGGCAAGCCGGCGACCAGCTCAACAGTGGCGCCTGCACTTGCACAGTGTTGGCACCGTCAACCCAGCTCAAACGGCTGGCCTGCCAGGTACCCGCCAGGCGCCCCTGGAAGTCGTCGATGGTCAGCCCAGGCACACGGCCAAGTGCCCAGCGGCTGCCGCCTTCGGTCCCCAGCAACAGGCCCAGGGCCAGGGCCACCAGCAGCACACTGCCGAGCACGCCCAGCAGAATGAATTTCAACACACGCATCACAGCTCTGGCCCCATGGAGAAGTGCAGGCGAATACCACCGTCGTCATCGAGCGCCTTGGCCAGGTCCAGGCGCAGCGGCCCTACCGGCGACACCCAGCGCACCCCGATACCTACCCCGGTCTTGAGGCTGGGCAGCTCCAGGGTGTTGAACGCGTTGCCCTGGTCGATGAAAGTTGCCACCCGCCATTTTTCGGCCAGCGAGTACTGATACTCGACGCTGCCTGCAACCAGGTAGCGGCCACCGATGCGGTCGCCGTCACTGTTCTTCGGCGACAGGGTCTGGTAGTCGTAGCCGCGCACGCTCTGGTCGCCACCGGCGAAGAAGCGCAGCGACGGCGGAATGTTGTTCTTGTAGCCGTTGGTGGCACTGCCACCGAACTGCACCCGGCCAAGGAAACGGTGATTGTGGCCGAGGGTGGTCAGGCCCTTGAGCAAGACATTGCCATGCAACAGGTTGGTGTCGGACATCAGCCCTTCCTTGGCCACCTGGGTATCGAACTGCAAGCGATAGCCGTTGTGCGGGTCGATGCGGTTGTCACTGCGCAAGTAGGAAAAACTCACACCCGGCATCAACAGATTGCTCAGCCCCGAGTCATCGCCCAGGCGATACTCTTCGCGCTGGTACTTGAGCGAGATCACCCGCTGCCAGCCGCTGGGCAACTTGCTGTGCCATTCCGGGCCGACCGTCAGCAGCTTGCTGAGGGTGTCGGTGCCGGCAATTTCTTCGTTCTGGTAGCCGCCGGCGAAGCGCAGCTTGTCGGTCAACGGCGGATCAAGGGGCACGTCGTACCACAGACCGACGTTTTGCCGCGGTGCCGACAGCTCGGTTTCCCAGCCATAACTGTGGCCTTGCGGGTTGACCCAGTGCCGCGTCCAGTTGGCCTTGCCGCGCGGGCCGACGTCGGTCGAAAAGCCCAGGCCGAGGCCCATGGTGCGAGGTTTGCGGGTTTCGAGGCGAACGTCCACAGGGATGTCCTCACCGACCGCCGCGGTGGGGGCGGCATCGACCCGCACACCTTCGAAATAGCCGCTCGATTGCAGGTCGTTGTTGAGCCCGGCGATCAGTTCGGAATCGTAAGGCGTACCAGGCTTGAACGAGACCATGCGTTGCAGCAGGTCTTCGTCCAGCGGCGTGTCACCACTGAATTTCACCGCCCCGAGGCGATAACGCGGACCGCTCTGGTAAACCAGTTCGATGTCGGCCACGCCGGCCTGCGGGTCGACGGCCAGACGCTGGCGGGTGAAGTGGCCGCTGAAGAAGCCGTAGCGCGAAGCCTGGTTCTGGATCAGCCGTTTGGCGTCTTCGTACAGGCCATGATTGAGCTGTTCGCCCGGGCGCAAGGCCCTGCTGTCAGGCACGCGAAAGGCCTTCATCTCGCTGGCCGGCCCTTCGATGCGCACGGTCACATTGCGCAGGCGCACCGGCTCGCCGGGGTCGATCTTGATGATCAGTTGGGGGGATTGATCGGCTTTGGCAGGGGGCTTGACCTCAGTGTCGACCTGCGCCTGATAGTAGCCAAGTGCCTGCGCAGCCTTGCGCGCCTGCTCCTGGGCCCCGCGACTGAAACGCAGCAGCGCTTCTTCATCGCGGTCACCAAGGTTACCGATATAGCCTTCGACATTGGCCTTGAGCTCCTTGTTGGCTGGTTTTACCTTCACCAGCAACTCGCTCTGGCCCCATGCTGCGAAACTGGCGGCCCAGAAAACCAGGCCCCAGGTTAGTCTTCCTGAATACGTCATGCGGCGCATGCTACCAGAGCCAGGCGCTCAAGGGAGGC
>Ga0105251_10003549_pt1 | contig 11260 bp, 10 predicted proteins | sample KBSS64metaG_FD_80424 | JGI IMG/M metagenome (GOLD analysis project Ga0105251, IMG submission 80424) | Switchgrass rhizosphere microbial communities from Kellogg Biological Station, Michigan, USA - KBS S6-4 metaG | ecosystem: Host-associated > Plants > Roots > Rhizosphere > Soil | place...
CTCGACAGCGCCAAGCGTTTCTTCGCCCTGCCTGCGGCCGAGAAGCTCAAGATCGACATCACCCAGACCCGCCACCATCGCGGCTATGGCGCTATCGCCACCGAACAACTGGACCCGAGTAAACCCAGCGACCTGAAAGAAACTTTCGACATGGGCCTGCACCTGCCGCTCGACCATCCCGATGTGCTGGCGGAAAAACCGTTGCGCGGCCCCAACCGCCATCCATCGATGCCAGGTTGGGAGGCGCTGATGGAGCAACACTACGTCGACATGCAGGCACTTGCGCAAACCTTGTTGCGGGCAATGACGTTGGCACTCGGCATCGAGCGGGATTTTTTCGACACGCGCTTTCGTGAACCGGTCAGCGTATTGCGCATGATTCACTACCCGCCGCGACACACCGCCACTTCCCGGGAGCAGCAAGGCGCCGGGGCTCACACCGATTACGGCTGTATCACCCTGCTCTACCAGGATGCCGCCGGGGGCTTGCAAGTCAGGAACGTAAAAGGCGAATGGATCGATGCCCCGCCGATCGAAGGGACGTTCGTGGTCAATCTCGGTGACATGATGGCGCGCTGGAGCAACGACCGTTACCTGTCAACGCCGCACAGGGTGATCAGCCCGTTGGGCGTGGATCGTTACTCGATGCCATTCTTTGCCGAGCCGCACCCCGATACCCGCATCGAATGCCTGCCCGGATGCCAGGATGAACAGCAGGCGGCGAAATACCCGGCCACCACTTGCGCCCAGTTCCTACTCTCACGTTTCGCCGATACCTACGCTTATCGACGGGAACAGGAGGCGGTGGAATGAACCGCCTGGTCAGGTTTTATCAATTGTTGCGACGAGCATCTGTAGAATGGCGCCATTGCACCTGATGAGAACAGAATTATGTACGACTGGCTGAACGCCCTGCCCAAGGCCGAACTGCACCTGCACCTGGAAGGTTCGCTGGAACCCGAACTGCTGTTTGCCCTGGCCGAACGCAACAAGATCGCCCTGCCGTGGAGCGATGTCGAAACCCTGCGCAAGGCCTACGCCTTCAATAACCTGCAAGAATTCCTCGACCTGTACTACCAGGGTGCCGACGTGCTGCGCACTTCCCAGGATTTCTACGACCTGACCTGGGCCTATCTCTTGCGCTGCAAGGCGCAGAACGTGATTCACACCGAACCGTTCTTCGACCCGCAGACCCACACCGACCGTGGCATTCCATTCGAAGTGGTGCTCAACGGCATCGCCGCAGCGTTGAAGGACGGTGAGCAACAACTGGGGATCACCAGCGGTTTGATTTTGAGCTTCCTGCGCCATTTGAGCGAAGAGCAGGCGCAGAAGACCCTCGACCAGGCGCTGCCGTTCCGCGATGCGTTTGTCGCCGTGGGCCTGGACAGCTCCGAGATGGGGCACCCACCGAGCAAATTTCAGCGCGTGTTCGACCGCGCCCGTGGCGAAGGTTTCCTGACGGTCGCCCATGCCGGTGAAGAAGGCCCACCCGAGTACATCTGGGAAGCCCTCGACCTGTTGAAAATCCAGCGCATCGACCATGGCGTGCGCGCCATCGAAGACGAGCGCCTGATGCAGCGCATCATCGATGAGCAGATCCCGCTGACCGTGTGCCCACTGTCCAACACCAAGCTCTGTGTGTTTGATCACATGTCGCAGCACAATATTCTCGACATGCTCGAGCGTGGCGTGAAAGTGACCGTGAACTCCGATGACCCGGCGTACTTCGGCGGTTACGTCACCGAAAACTTCCATGCCCTGTATACAGACTTGGGCATGACCCAGGACCAGGCCAAACGCCTGGCGCAGAACAGCCTGGATGCCCGGTTGGTCAAACCCTGATATCGCAGCTCCTACAAGGCCATTTCAAGCTCGGTCTGCCTGGCGAAACGGTGAATTTCTTTCTGCCCGGCGGCGGTAAGCTGCAGGGCACGAGAATCCACGGGCAAGTTCAGCCAGCCGGACTGCATGAACAGCTGCAACAACGCCGCGCCCAGGGCTCCACCCAGGTGCGGGCGTCTTTCGCTCCAGTCGGGACACGCACAGGCAACCTTGCCGCTGCGATGGGCCAGCGCCTGAATGAAGACTCCGCGTGACGCCAGCTGTGTCGAGCCCTTGAGGGTGATCGTGACCCGCTGGTCGAACTGCTCGATCCATCCCGCCTCCAGCAGGCGCTGGTATAGATCGGCGGCCAGGGTGCCACCCAAATGGTCCTCACACAGCCGCGCACGCAACAGCGATGAACCCCTCGGCTGAGGTTTGGCCAAGGGGGCGGCACGTTTGAATATGTCCGGGATATCCTGGGGTGTGCTGGCCAGCGTGGCGCTGGCCAGGGCTTCGATCGCGGCACCGATTTCGGGGGCTGCCAGGCGGAAGAAGCGCTTTCGCCCACGGGCTTCAACTTTCAACAGGCCTCCGGCGGACAACCGCCCCAGATGCGCACTCGCCGAAGACGGTGACAGCCCGGCCATCAATGCCAATTCTTCGGTATGTCGCGCCGATCCGTCCATCAAGGCCCACATCATTGCGCTGCGCTTCGGGTCAGCCAGCAACGTGGCTATCTGGCTGATGCAAGGTGCATGTTCCATGTATTCACTCCCTGTTGAATCGTATCGTCCTGCTGCTCAGAGATATCTTGACCCGTCATGTGCTGTCGGCCAAACGTGGAAACTGCCATAAACCGGGCTCGCCCTTGCGACCGACGGTGCGTTCACCAGGCAAGCATCAGTATAGGCCGGTTGACCGCCAGATCCTGCCCCCCGCAAACCGCCGATGCTGATAGTTCCTGAGGGAAATTTCGCTTTTTGCCTGAGACTAATGATCAATACCCGATAATCCCGGAAAATGACTACTCAAGCGGGCGCATCGGCTGGCAAGCATTTCCCGCAAAAGGTTCACCGGCTTACTCAATTGTGCGCGATGGGCGCACAACAAATTCAGCGGTGCGCGCTCACAGAGCAGTTCCGGCATCAGCACTTTCAAGCGCCCCGCTAACACATCGTTGGCCACATCAAGCCAGGATTTGTAGGCGATCCCGGCCCCTGCCAGCGCCCACAGGCGCACGACATCGGCATCGTCACTGAAACGATCGCCACCGACGGTCAGGCTGACCTCGCGCTTGCCGTCATGAAAACTCCAGTGATCGTGAACCCGGCTGCCCAGCATGAACAGCAGGCAATTGTGCTGGGCCAGTTGCTCCAGTTGGCGCGGCTCGCCACGCCGGGCAAGGTATTCGGGCGCGGCACACAGCACTCGACGATTGTGTGGGGCGATGGGTAGCGCCACCAGGCTGGAATCTTCCGGTTCGCCGTAGCGCAGGGCGATGTCCACTGGCTGGCGGAACAGATCGGCGATGCGGTCGCCCAGCAGCAAGCGCACGGTAAGCTTGGGGTGCTCGCGCTGAAACTGATCCAGCCAGGGCAACAGCAGGTTGCGCCCAAAGTCCGATGGCGCGGACAACTGCAAGACGCCGCTGACCTGATCCTGTCCGCTGGCCAACAGGCGCCGGCCTTCATCGAGATGACTCAAGGCCGCCCGGGCGTACTCGAGAAAACCTTCGCCTTCTGCGGTCAGGCGCAGGCTGCGGGTCGAGCGGGCCAGCAGGCGGGCGCCCAGTTGCTGTTCGATGCGCTTCAACGCTGCACTCGCCACTGCTGCCGACATGTCCATGCCCCGTGCAGCTGCGGACAGGCTGCCCAGGTCCGCCGCACGGACGAACAACTGCAAATCATCGAACCGCAGCATGTGAGCCTTCATTATCAAAAAAACATTGAAAGAGACTGCTCTTTTAGCGGGTTTTATATTCCTTAGAAATAGCCAATCATCCATCCCATCGAATCTTAATTCAGAGAGTTATCTGGGAGCCTTCCAATGAAAGCCGTTGCCTACTACGCCTCGTTGCCGATCAGCGATGAAAACGCCCTGCAAGACATCGAACTGCCGGAGCCAGTCGCTGGCCCCCGCGACCTGCTGGTGGAGGTCAAGGCCATCTCGGTGAACCCGGTGGACACCAAGGTCCGGCAGAACGTCCAGCCTGAAGCCGGCGCGGCCAAAGTGCTGGGTTGGGACGTGGCCGGCGTGGTCAAGTCGGTTGGCAGCGAAGTGACATTGTTCAAGGCTGGCGACAAGGTCTTCTACGCCGGCTCCATCGCCCGTGCTGGCGGTAACAGCGAGCTGCACGTGGTTGATGAGCGAATCGTCGGCCATATGCCGAACACCCTGGGTTTCGCCGAGGCCGCCGCCCTGCCGTTGACGGCCATTACCGCGTGGGAGTTGCTGTTCGAGCGCCTGCAGGTGCGCGAAGGCAAGACCGATGAAGGCCAGAGCCTGTTGATCGTCGGTGCGGCCGGCGGCGTCGGTTCGATCCTCACGCAACTGGCCAAACAGCTCACGGGCCTGAAGGTGATCGGTACCGCTTCGCGCCCGCAGACCCAAAGCTGGGTGAAAGCGCTGGGAGCCGATCAGGTGATCGACCACAGCCAGCCACTGGCCCAGGCCCTCAAACAGGCCGGCATCGATCAGGTGACCCATGTCGCCAGCCTGACCCAGACCGATCATCACCTGGATCAACTGGTCGAGGCGTTGGCACCACAAGGCAAGCTGGCACTGATCGACGACCCGAAAAGCCTCGACGTGACCAAGCTCAAGCGCAAGAGCCTGTCACTGCACTGGGAGTTCATGTACACCCGCTCACTGTTCGAAACCGCGGACATGATCGAGCAGCACAAACTGCTCAACCGGGTAGCCGAGCTGATCGACGCCGGCACTCTGAAAACCACGGTCGGCGAACATTTCGGCATCATCAATGCGGCGAACCTGCGGCGTGCCCATGCACTGCTGGAAAGCGGAAAATCCAAGGGCAAGATTGTGCTGGAAGGGTTTTAAGCGACTGCAGGAGCTGCCGAAGGCTGCTCTCGGACTGCGATGTTTTTTGTTACAAACCGTCAGTCCGAGAGTTGAGCCTTGTCACAATAGCGCTCGTATTCGGGTCTACAATCGAAGCCTCTGCGAGAAATCTTTTACTTGAGGAGGTCAGTAATGAAGATCCTGATAAAAGAATTGGCAAAGTCCCAGTGGCAGGTCCGCCTGGATCAACATGCCGTCACCTTCCGCAGCGAAGCCGAAGCCCGCGCCTTCACCAATACCCTTGAAGCGCGCCTGCACGCCCCGCACCAGATACCCGACCGCCAACAGCGCGCTGTTGGCTGAGTCAGTCCTCAGACCTGGGCTTGCACCAACGCCCGGGCATTTTGTAAACGTCGGGTGAGCAGCGCTGCGCTCACCACCAGAATCCCGCACAGGCTGATGACCATGGCCATCGGCATGGCGCTGCCATCGTGCAATACACCGACCAGCGCCGCAGCGCCTGCCGCGACACTGAATTGCAGGCATCCGAGCATGGCCGAGGCACTGCCGGCGCGGGCACCCTGGCCGTTCATCGCGCAGGCCGAGGCATTGGGAAGAATGCAACCGAGGCTGGCGATGCAGACAAATAATGGAATCAGCAGCGGCCAGAGCTGTGCGGTGTGCAGCGCACTGACGGCGAGCAACGCCAGGCCGGCACCGAGGTAGATCCATACTGTGCGTGTCAGCAGGAACGCCGGACCACGCTTGGCCAACAGTCGCGCGTTGACTTGGGCCACGAGGATGAACCCCGCCGCGTTGGCACCGAAGAACCAGCCAAAATGTTCGGCCGGGACGCCGTAGAGCTTGATGAAGATAAACGGCGACCCGGCGATGTAGGAGAACATGCCAGCGATGGCGATACCGCCCGTCAGGGCATGGCCGAGGTATACCGGGTCCTTGAGCAAACGTGCGTACTGGCGCAATGCACCCGCCAAGGGTTGGCGTGGCAAATGCGCGGGCATGCTTTCTGGCAGGCCCAGTGCAACGGCCAGCCCTGCCAGGGCACTGAAACCGGTCAGCGCGAGGAATATCGACTGCCAGCCTGTGGTGTTGACCAGCAAACCGCCGAGCATCGGTGCAAGAATCGGCGCCAACCCCATCACCAGCATCAATTGCGAAAAGACTTTTGCCGAGCCCACCGCATCGCATTTGTCGCTGACCACTGCCCTCGAGATCACCATCCCTGCGCAACCGCCCAGTGCCTGGATGAACCGCGCGCCGATCAGCCACTCCAGGCTCGGTGCATACGCGCACGCCAACGAAGCGGCGGTAAACAGCCCGACCCCGATCAACAACGGCATGCGTCGCCCGAAACGATCAGCCACCGGGCCGTAAGCCAGCTGACCAATGGACAAGCCGAGGAAATACGCGGCCAACGTCAGCTGAACGTGTTTTTCGTCGGTGCCGAAGGCGAGCGCCATTGCCGGGAACGCCGGCAGATAAAAATCGATCGCCAGCGGACCGAAAGCGCTCAAGGCGCCAAGAATCAGGATTGTGCGAAAATTCATCAGGCATCCAATGGGACAGAAGTCGGCAGCCCGACAGTCTAGCCGCGCATGGACGCCTTGAACATTAAGTTAGCTCGCTAACTATTAAAAAATTCAGGCCAGCTTCACGCGGTAGCCTTCTTCACTGATGGCCTCGATCACTTGCTCGGCGCTCAATGCACTTTCTACGCCGACTTCCCTGGCCGCCAGGTCGACCCGCACACTCGCGGCCGGGTCCTTGGCCTGCACAGCCTGGGTGATCGCCTTGACGCAGTGACCGCAGGACATGCCTTCAACGTTAAACACTTGCATGGATGACTCCTTTACTGAGGTGTTTGAATGAGGTGAGCTACAGTCTCGAGCTTGCCACCATGGCAAGGTCAAGTTCCGAAGTAACCTGCCGGGCTGGCAATCGGCTTCGCGCTCGGCCAAGCTGCGTGCATCTACGTCTTGATCCCAGGAGATTCAGCCATGCGCTGGTCAGCTTTCAGCCTGTTAGGCCTGCTCAGCCTTTTCACCGCCACAGCCCCGGTCAATGCCGCCGGTGAGGATTATGGCGTGCTGATCATTTCCCGCGAGCGCCTGGAAGTCGCAACCAGCTGCGAAATCGGTGTGTATATCCAGGACCAGCTGGCGGCGCGGCTGTTCCAGGAGCAAAGCACCTCGTTCAACTTGCCACCGGGCAATGTGTCGCTGCGCTTGAAGTTGCTGCCGGGCCAGGCGCCGGGGTGTAACCCGGGCATGTTGGCGCCGGGTTCGCAAGACATCCAGCTCAGGGCCGGTGATGTGTTGAAGTACCGGATTGCGATGACACAGGATGGGATGTATCTCAAGCGCGCAGGCCTCGGATACTGAAACATCCCCCTGTAGGAGCGAGCATGCTCCGGGCGGCGTTCCGACGAAGGTCGTCAACGATAACGCTGGAAACCTGACACCCCGCGGCGCTCTCGGGTTCATCGCGAGCAGGCTTGCTCCTACAAGGTTGATATCGCACTTTGATCTTGGTGCTTGACCTTGCCAGCATGGCAAGGTTGATCCTGTAGGCAACTACTACAGGGAGCGTGACCGATGTCCGAATCCATTACTTTCGATCTGCCAATTGCCGGCATGACCTGTGCCAGCTGCGCCGGGCGTGTCGAGCGCGCCTTGAGCAAAGTCGTCGGCGCCAGTGCCGTCAGTGTCAACCTGGCCACTGAGCATGCCCGGGTTCAAGCGCCAGTCGACAGTCTCCCGGCCTTGGTGGAGGCCGTGCAAAAAGCCGGTTATAGCGTGCCGCAGCAGCGCCTGGAATTGAGCATCGACGGCATGACTTGCGCCTCCTGTGTCGGCCGGGTCGAACGGGCACTGAGCAAGGTGGCCGGGGTCAAGAGCGTCAGCGTTAACCTGGCCAATGAACGCGCTCATGTGGAACTGTTCGGGCAGGTCGATCCGCAAACCCTGATCGGTGCCGTGGCCAAGGCCGGTTACGCCGCCAGCGTCTGGCAAGACGATCAGCCACATATCGACACGCAGCAAACCCGACTGTACCGCGAGCGCTGGGCCTTGATCGCAGCCATCACCCTCGCCTTGCCCCTGGTTTTGCCGATGTTGCTGCAACCGTTCGGCGTGCACTGGATGCTTCCGGCCTGGGCGCAGTTCGCCTTGGCCACGCCGGTGCAATTCATCTTTGGCGCACGGTTTTATGTGGCCGCCTGGAAAGCCGTGCGTGCCGGCGCTGGCAACATGGATCTGCTGGTCGCGCTGGGCACCAGTGCCGGTTATGGCTTGAGCGTGTACGAATGGGCCACCGCCGCCGGGCGCATGCCGCACCCGTATTTCGAAGCCTCGGCTGTAGTGATTGCCCTGGTGTTGTTGGGCAAGTACCTGGAAAGCCGCGCTAAACGCCAGACTGCCAGCGCCATTCGCGCCCTGGAAGCGCTGCGCCCGGAGCGAGCGATCCAGGTCGTCGACGGCCGTGAACAGGAAGTCGCCATCAGCGCCTTGCGCCTCAATGACCTGGTGCTGGTCAAACCCGGTGAACGCTTTCCGGTGGACGGTGAAGTGGTCGACGGCCAGAGCCATGCCGACGAAGCGCTGATCAGCGGCGAAAGCCTGCCGGTGCCCAAACAACCCGGTGACAAGGTCACGGGCGGCGCGATCAATGGTGAAGGTCGCCTGCTGGTACGCACTCAGGCACTTGGCGCGGAAACGGTGCTGGCTCGCATCATTCGACTGGTTGAGGACGCTCAGGCGGCCAAGGCCCCGATCCAGAAACTGGTGGATAAAGTCAGCCAGATCTTCGTGCCGGTTGTGCTGCTGCTGGCACTTGCGACCCTGATTGGCTGGTGGCTGTACGGCGCGCCACTGGAAACCGCGCTGATCAATGCCGTGGCGGTGCTGGTAATCGCCTGCCCTTGTGCCCTGGGCCTGGCCACGCCGACGGCGATCATGGCCGGCACCGGGGTGGCGGCGCGGCATGGGATTCTGATCAAGGACGCCGAAGCGCTGGAACGTGCCCATGAAGTCAGTGCAGTGGTGTTCGACAAAACCGGCACCCTGACCTCTGGCACCCCGCGCATCGCCCACTTGAGCGCCATCGACGGTGACGAAACCGCCCTGTTGCAACTGGCCGGCGCCTTGCAACGTGGCAGTGAGCATCCGCTGGCCAAGGCTGTGCTGGATGAGTGCGCACAACGCGGTCTGATCGTGGCCGATGTCAGCGACAGTCAGTCCCTGACGGGGCGCGGCATTGCCGGTAGTCTTGAGGGCCGTAGACTGGCGCTGGGTAATCGACGTCTATTGGAAGAAAGCGGATTGCGCCCAGGTGAATTGGCCGATTCTGCAACTGCCTGGGAAGCCGAAGGCCGGACCCTGTCCTGGCTGATCGAGCAAAGCCCTGCACCGCGAGTACTGGGATTGTTCGCTTTCGGTGACACGCTCAAGCCTGGCGCGCTGCAAGCCGTGCAACAACTCAGTGCTCGCCATATCAGCAGCCACTTGCTGACCGGCGACAACCGAGGCAGCGCCAAGGTGGTCGCCGATGCACTGGGCATCACCAACGTACACGCCGAAGTGCTGCCGGCAGATAAAGCCGCCGAAGTCGCCATGCTGAAAAAAACCGGTGTGGTAGCGATGGTCGGCGATGGTATCAACGATGCGCCGGCACTGGCCGCGGCGGATATCGGCATTGCCATGGGAGGCGGTACCGACGTGGCCATGCACGCCGCCGGAATCACCCTGATGCGCGGCGATCCGCGATTGGTACCCGCGGCGCTGGAAATCAGCCGCAAGACCTACGCGAAGATCCGCCAGAATCTGTTCTGGGCCTTTGTCTATAACCTGATCGGCATTCCGCTGGCGGCCTTCGGTTTCCTCAACCCGGTGCTCGCCGGTGCGGCGATGGCGTTGTCGAGTGTGAGCGTGGTGAGCAATGCGCTACTGTTGAAAACCTGGAAACCCGAGGACCTGGAGGACAACCGATGAACATCGGCCAAGCAGCCCGCCATAGTGGCCTGAGCGCAAAGATGATCCGTTACTACGAGTCCATTGGCTTGCTCAAGGCGGCGCATCGCACCGACAGCGGTTATCGGGTCTACAGCAACGACGACCTGCATACGCTGGCGTTCATCAAGCGCTCTCGGGACCTGGGGTTTTCCCTGGAAGAGGTCGGCAAGCTGCTGACCCTCTGGCAGGATCGCCAGCGGGCCAGTGCCGATGTTAAGGCCCTGGCCCGACAGCATATCGACGAGTTGAACCAGAAGATCCGTGAGCTGGGGCAACTGCGCGATACGTTGCAGGATCTGGTCGAGCATTGTCAGGGCGATCATCGGCCGGATTGTCCGATTCTCAAGAGCCTGGAGTCAGGGTGTTGTGCAGAACCGGTGCGTGCCTGACACATTAGTGTTGAGTGTGCTGACGCTTTCGCGGGCAAGCCCGCTCCCACAGGTTTTGTGCCTGAGGCACCATTTGTGACCAACACGATACCCTGTGGGAGCGGGCTTGCCCGCGAAGGCGGACTGCCAGGCGACATCAATCTTGAATCCGCACCCACAAAAAAACCGGCCGAAGCCGGTTTTTTTGTTATCCGAAGATCACTGCATCCAAGGCGGAGGCGGCTCTTCGGTTTTGCCCGGTGGCGTGTCGTCTGCGGCACGCGCCGCTTGCTTGCGCTCTTCATCCAGGCGCGCGGCCTCGATCTCGCGCATGATGCCGCCGACGTCGGCCAGCTCTTCCGGCTCGTCGAATTCGCCAGTCAGGACGCTGGCCGGGTGCAAAGTGCCCGCCTCGTACAAAGCCCACATTTCCTTGGCGTACCGGGTCTTTTTCAACTCTGGCGCAAACCGTCCGAAATAGGACGCCATGTTGCCCACGTCCCGCTCCAGCATGCTGAACGCGTGGTTGTTGCCCGCGGCGTCTACCGCTTGCGGCAAGTCGATGATCACCGGGCCGGTCGGGGTCAACAGCACGTTGAACTCGGACAGGTCACCGTGCACCAGGCCGGTACACAGCATCAGCACGATCTGCGAAATCAGGAACGCGTGATACTCGCGCGCCTGGTCCGGTTCCAGCACCACGTCGTTCAGGCGCGGTGCCGCATCACCGTACTCGTCGGCCACCAGTTCCATGAGCAGCACGCCCTCAAGGAAGTCATACGGCTTGGGTACCCGCACACCGGCATTGGCCAGACGAAACAGCGCCGCCACTTCGGCGTTCTGCCAAGCGTCTTCGGTTTCCTTGCGACCGAACTTGGAGCCCTTGGCCATGGCCCGGGCTTGCCTGCTGTTGCGCACCTTGCGGCCTTCCTGATACTCGGCCGCCTGACGAAAACTGCGTTTATTCGCCTCCTTGTAGACTTTCGCGCAACGTAACTGGTTGCCGCAGCGCAC
>Ga0105251_10003553_pt1 | contig 11250 bp, 9 predicted proteins | sample KBSS64metaG_FD_80424 | JGI IMG/M metagenome (GOLD analysis project Ga0105251, IMG submission 80424) | Switchgrass rhizosphere microbial communities from Kellogg Biological Station, Michigan, USA - KBS S6-4 metaG | ecosystem: Host-associated > Plants > Roots > Rhizosphere > Soil | place...
AGGCCTGGCCGACCAGCTCTACCAGCAACTGCGCGCGGGCATCGACAGTGGCCACCTGGCGGCCGGCAGCCAATTGCCGCCCACCCGGCTGCTGGCCGAACAACTGGGCGTGTCGCGCAAGACTGTGGCCGAAGCGTACTCCAGGCTTACCTATGACAACCTGCTCAGTGGCGTGGTCGGTCGCGGTACGTTCATTACCCCGCGCCACCCCTTGCGTTCGAACGAGGCAACGGCCCTCCCCTTGGCGGGTGCAGCCTCCCTCGAACGCTGGCAGCAACGCGCGACCGTGCTGGGCAGGCCACAACTGCAAGCACCGTCGCGCTATGACTTCGTTGGCGGTGCTTCGAGCAAGACGCAGTTCCCATTCGACCAATGGCGCAGCTGCCTGAACTACGCCCTGCGCCGCAGCCAGCGGCACCCCGAGCGGCAGTTCTCTGCCCAGGGGCTGCCTGAGCTGCGCGAAGCCATCGCCCACCACATCGCCTACGCCCGCGGCGTGCATTGCAACGCAGCGGACGTGTTGGTGTGCAATGGTGCGCAACAGGCGCTGGACCTGATCGCCCGGGTGCTGATCGAACCGGGCTGCCCGGTGGCCATGGAAGACCCGGGTTACCCGCCAGCCCGTCAACTGTTCCTGGCCTTGGGCGCACGCCTGCAGTCAATACCGGTCGATGATCAAGGGATGTGCGTCGAGCAGATCGCCGACGGCACGCGGCTGATCTACGTGACCCCGTCACACCAGTTCCCCCTCGGCATGCCGATGAGCGAACCGCGCAGGCGGGCGTTACTGGCACGCGCCGCTGAGCTTGGCGCGTTGATCATCGAGGACGATTACGACTGCGAGTTCCGCTACCAGGGGCCGCCCGCCGACGCCTTGCAGCGCCTCGACCGGCATGGCCTGGTGGCCTACGTCGGGACCTTCTCCAAGACCCTGCTGCAGGAGCTGCGCCTGGGCTACGCCGTGTTGCCGCCCGCCGTGCTGAAAGCCGCCTGCGTGGCCAAGCACCTGAGCGACTGGCACAGCCCGACCCTGCTGCAATGGGCACTGGCGCGCTTCATCAGCGATACTCTATAGTTAACAGCTAAAACCTTGTACTCTAGAGCTGCATGTGTACAGCCAGAAGATAGATATCTTACAGTGGCTTAGCATCAAATAGCTCGCCAAAACCTGACCATGGCATGACTCAAATGCCACCAACTTGGTTAGCTCAAGTCATTCATTAACCGAGAGAAATTAAACACTGGGTGCGGACACCACGAACTGTGGGACTTCTGACTGTAAAAGGCAGCCCTACTAGAGTAACGTTTGAGTATTAAAGGCGCGGGGCTTTGGGCGGAAACTTGAAATTACAGAGTAGTTCCTGAATAAGGCGACCTGATATGCAATCGACGAGCATATAGTTTTTGTTGCTACTGAAACTTTGATTTAATAAATGTCAGGTGCGGGATGCACCATAACTATTCGTTAGATCACTATCACACTCTCAAAGTGCTCTTGGCAAATTTCCAACTGTAGTTATTTTTTTGGAAATTTAACAATTCGCAACCCCTCAAGCCGATCAATTTCTTTTTCAAGCTTTGCAACATGCCTCAACAACATGATTTCACGAGCAAGAATTTGGTCTGACAGTGCTTTGAAACTTTCTGCCCTTTCGCGCTCTGCCTTAATTTTTCTCTTAAGCTCAGCCTTGCTAACTGGGACGCCCGCAGAGCGGGCATCGTTGACCCTCTTCGCTGCTCGCTCTATCGCATCTCGAATATTTGCATGCTGCGGGCGGCTTGCTTTCAGAGATCCTCGACTTCTCCCAGCCTCTAAAGCTACTGTATCGTAATTAATCTCTGCGTCAGGAGAAACGATCAATGGGATACCCTCTTCCATGCGGCTCAACGCATCCCAGTAAACTTTTATACTATCGTCCATCACCCGACCACCTTCATAGTTTCCGAAAACTCTTTAAGCTCGAATAAAGTTTGGTTTTCCGCGTTAAATTCTGGACTATCAAGCTCACAAGTGGAAACCAGAGCCTCTTGAACCTCGATGAGCTTTAGGACTTTTGAGGGTTTGATGGCAGCAGACTTACAGCCATCACACCCAAGGAAGTTCACGGAAATTCGTTTGTGACAAGCCTCGGTGGAAATGCATCCTCCAACAACTGTCGGCTGATAGAATAGTTCGCCCTTTTTCATTCGCGCGAGGGTCTGCTCCAAAGCTTCTGCGTATTTAATTGGTTCACGGAGCGCTTTGGCCTTCCCACGCAACCAAATACCATGCGGCCCATGGAGAACTTCATCTGAAAATATAAACTCGTTCGCGTATTGCCAAGATCTAACCTGTAGCTCAGCGCTCTGATAAACATTCACGAAAGCATCCTTATCATTGCCTGCCTCTTTAAGCAAATCAGGCGCAAAACTAGAACCGCGAGAATAATAAATAGACATCTCAATAGTAATATGCTGTAGCATCATTTTTAGAGCAGGAAGACTTACCAAGCCACTACGTATGGCGTAAACAGCAGTTGAACGCCTAATCTGGTGAATAGACAAAGGCCATTTTTTTCCAATGGAATATTCTTGCTCACCCCGCCACATGCGAGTGGGTGTAATGCTTTCCAGCACACAGATGTCAGCTTCACTAATCAACGGGGTATTCAGCATTGGCTCATAATACTCAGGATCAAAATCCCCCCAAATGGGCCTTTTAGAACCTAATGAATCAGGCACAGCTAAACCAGGGCTGAATGGCAGATACGAGATCGCTATGAAAATCGGCTGACTATTGAAGTCAATACCATGAACATTATAAATTAATGCAGCTATTTTGCACGCTACTGAAAATGGGGTTTCCACATCAACAGAGGTAACCCACTTAGCTGGGGTAGGTCGAGCCTTTAATTTGGTTGTTATACCTAGTAAAAAACGCCGCTTGACAGCGCCGCTTTCACCATCAGTAATCCTCTTGAGAGACTTCCCGCCAAGACTGTAAGCTTCAGAGTTGCGCATACCAGAGAAAATATAAATCAACATAATACAACAGTACTGCACCATTCCAATGTGTTTTGACAGAGACTTTAAAGAACCCACATTATAGCTCTTGAAATATTCAGCCAGCCCCATGTCCGAGGCGCACTCCATAAAAATTCCAGCTCTAATTTTGTTTCTTGCAAACTTTTTATCACTTGATGCTCTTAAAACAAAATGACGAATGCCTTCGAAGCTTGATGAAAACTTATCCAGCACAGCCTTATAATTATTAAGCAATTGGAAATAAATAGACGGCGGAATCACTGCAGTTTGCGCATACGATTTTGCTTTTTGACTTCGATTTGATTTTGAAACCACCCGCCTCAGTGCTGGCTTAAAACCCAGATAACGAAATGGAACATATGAAAGCTTAATAAGCAAAGCCTCTAAATCAATAATCTTCGACTTCGACTCATTTATCCACTTGTTAAAAATCTCCTCAATATGATGAGGATCTGAAAGTGCCTGATGGACTGTCAACTTACTTTTGTAGCAGTACTCACGAATACGCGCCAGCAAGATGTTATACCTATTCAACGATGCAATGCCAAGGGGAACCCCAGCCGACTTTAAAGCATGTTTTAGCAAAACAAGAATCACACACTTCGACTGAACAACATTTAGCTCTTCCCTAGAGGAACTCCCCCCACCAGAAGAAGCAACATGAAGAGTATCATTCGTCTTCAATGTTTCAGATAAGAAATGTAGCTTCCAAGTATCTTGGTAAAAATATGTTATATGCCGCCCATCAACAGATCGGGAGACTATAAACATCGGATCAGGGTATGAGAAATCCTCAGAATCGGAACTCCAAGGAGACTCAACACTTCCAGGCAAATATTCTTGGATAAAAGTAGATCTAGCAGCCCTCATCTTAACACTCCTATTCGAACCAACATATCTAGCTTTCTCTGCCAGTAAGGAGAGAGTTCCTCTGTATCATAGACTTCGTTCTCAACCTTATTGCAAATAGCTTTCGCGCCTTCATTTAACGACCTCAGTTTATCAATCAAGAGATTCAGCCTGACAATCGACGCCCCCCAAAACTCATCAAACTCGGCAAGCGAACTCTGAACCAATTTGAACTGCTCAATTACGTAGCGCATGCTAAATATTTTCCGAATATCAGCCTCATTAATATGAACAAAGAAGTTCCTGCAAAAAATACACCCTAAGAAATTCTTGCAATCAGGAACTATAGAACCATTATCAAACATCGGATCGGAATCCCTAGCACCACTTGCGCATCCTCCCGATGATATATCTTTACTAGATACGATTATTTCGCGCGCTCGATCTCCGACAGCGGTAAAAAACAGGGTTGCCTCTTCAATATTCGCCTCCATATAACCAGTCGAATATGACTCCAGCGATGTCCTAATATTGTGATTCCCGGCCATCGACGACACTAATACACCATCTACATTCCTTTTATGATGCAAATGGTACGCCCGTAATTTTTTCATTCCCAAAAAAGCAATTTTAGGGAAAACAAATTTCTTGAGCGGCCACAGCATATCCCCTGGGTATTGTTCGGGCATTTGACAAGGCGCCTTGCCATATATGAAATGCCCGAAAAGAAATTTGAATTCAGACTCGCCCACTAAAATCTTTCTAACTGCAAGATAACATTCAAATTCTTTTGCAAACCGTGCCTCAAAACCAATATTCACCTCTTTGTGAGCACGATTCTTTATTACACGCTGATTTTGCGCCCCTCGCTCCATATAAGAGAACTCGTCCCAAACTATATTTTGAAGAGGCTGCAAAATTGCAGCTGTAGCCAAAGCAAACATTGAAATAAAACAATCATGGGCTAGCCTGCACAAGGCATGAAGTGGCCTACCAGATAATGAGTCCGGAAACATTAACTTCCGCCCCGGATTATAGTAATTTCTATGTGGATATGGCATCGAACGTTTTTTATCAAGCACGGACATCTCGTCCCGCACACATTCATGAAAATCTTTGCCTTCCTCTTTCATGCGAGCAAGGCTTCGATCTCGTACATATTTCCACGGAAAAGTACCCCACTCGCGAAATGATCCCTGAAGAACTGATTCAGACATCAACAGCTGATGACCAAGAAGAATCCAGACTGTATCATCACCGATTACAAATGAATGAGGCAGACGTCTACCCCCATTGATGAAATCATAAAGGTGTATAAACATTTGAGATATCGGATAAATGAAATCGTCCAATTCTTCAGTCGCCGGAGGCTCAGTGTGACTTATTGAATCCTTACAGTATGGAATAGGCGATATACCAATATAAAAATTGTACTCAACATCAGGAAAAGCAATCACACTAAGCCCCATTGCAATATTCAAGGCATAATTGGCTGTATTATTGTGTCTTCCCTCCCCCACACTCGATTTTAGGTATTTCGAGTAGCCAATCAAGGCGCGATGGAACTCTTCACAATTATTGAACAGCTGAGGATGACCATTTTTTTCAGACCAATCAATCAGACAGCGCCCATTAAAGAACTCCTTTTTCAAACTAGATGCTGCTACCCCTTGGTAATACCTTTCAGCCATCGCCAATGCCCACTCTTTTACAAAACATGCCTGCCCGGCGTCAAAACTAGAAATTAGAACCTCACTCTTAGATCTAAGACCGTTGTGCGCCCGCACCTTGAACGCTAGAGCTGCGAAATTAAGATAACCACCAGCACATGGAACTATTAAAGCTATTTCACTAGGTTCAAGCTCTGCAATCAGCCCAAAGCAATCTCTGGCAGAAATTTCAGACAGGACTATCGGTTTCATTATTAGGGGTGTCATTCGCCTTCACCTCGCCAAACGCGCGTTTTATTCGCACTTCGAGAAACTCCTCCCACTTGCTTTGACTCAGCGCTTGAACTTTTTCACGCTTGATATCTTCGATATATTTTTCCGTAGTCTCAATACTCCTGTGACCCAGTCGCTCATTCACGGTAAGCACAACTTGAGTCATTGTAAGTTTGTTCTTCTCATACAGATCTAGAAGCCCTTTCACCAAGTTGTTCGCAAATGTTGCTCTGAGATTATGGAAATTCACATCAATTTGAAGCCCTTTACGCTTAAGGGATGGTTCAAGTTGATTGCGTATGAAGGCGTAAATAGCACCGCCCTCCTGTGGGTTTTTATACTGACCGCGATTAGGATCATTTTTTTGCGAATAATACGGCCGCCCTGACTTCGTGAGGAAAATATAGTTATCTTTCCGTCCTGCCAAATAGGACTTTTCATCACGCGCCTTGTATCGTTCAGATCTCAAATACACCTTCGCCATGCCAACCAAAAACAAGGGAATAAATAAGTTATTTTGAACATCATATTTACTATCGATTAAAGCCCCCAACCCAATAGGTAATGACAGATAGTCTGCTCCTGGGCTACCTGACAATACTGATCTGGGCATAGTAAACACACTCTGCATTCGAGGGCCGGCCATTAATGCCATTAGAAAAGCTAAAGTCATTTCTGTATTGCCGATTTCAAGAAGAGAATCAATGATCGCAACCTGCTCATCTTCATCGTAAGCCCTTAACTTTCGATTAGCCCCGCCCTTTTTTAAACGGCTTCTAGACTTCAAGCGCAAATCGGTTACAACTATCTCTTTCAACCTGCCAAACCCGTGCTGATCAACATATCGAAAAGTTTTCTTTACTTCTTTCCACATCGGATTTTCCGGTTTCAAACCTTGCTTCAACTCTAGAAAACGGTAGAAGTCCTCAATCCTTGATACATGTTGATTTGAAGTCTCAAACGCATTTGGATTCAGAGCTACCCTCTCACTCAAATAAGAACTGTATGCATAAGTGGGGCGCGCTGACTTCCTCAAAGGGAAAGAAAAAATGTCAACTTCAAGATCCACCATACCATTGATAAAATCGACCAAACTCAATGCAACCTTTTTCAAAGTTGAGCGAGATACTGGGGGGAAATCAAAAGCTAGATCCGTAAGGTAAAGATTGCCTAGCATCCACGGCGAGCCGTCCGCTTTATGAACTAAGGCAGGATAGTGATAAACCGCTGCAGCTTCTGCGTCCTCAATCGGAACATAGCGAAACTCATCACTTAATAGACCCGGCGAAGGGTAGAAACGTGCCTCATCTATTTCTTCATTATCATCCTCTAAACTAGTTGAGCATGGAAAGCGGCCCAGCGCGATTGGTTGAATGGCCGGGAGTTCAGATATCATATTAATCTTAATTTCACCAACAGCTTGGCCATATCGCATAAATATCACCTATCTTATTTCAAGAGGCGTATGAATTCTGCGATGCACACTGGGCTTCGAAAGTTTATTACTTAATAGCTAAACGATTTCTAATTAAGCCCCATACTAGTTCAATCGATTCGGCTCGAAAAGCCACATGGCGAAATCTTATTGATTTTTCCGCGAGAAAGTGTCAATATATATATATTGTTTATTTAAATTTTTAACTAAAATCTTATTTAAATCAACAAGTTATCTATTGGCCGCACAGTCCCTTTTAGGACTCCCCGTCCGACGGACGGTATAGGGTTCGTACGCTCCTAAAGATGGTTTTTGGTTTTTTATGGGAGAAGCGTGTCCTAGCAGATGACGCTTTTCGAGATGGTGAGGTCAAGCCTGAGGTGATGTTTTCTGACTTCGCACGCATAGCAGTTAGGCGTAGTGTTCAGTCCCTTGGCATGGATAGCCGATCTCCCCCCTAGGTTCCGTATGAATTCCCGAGAAGCTGAATCGATGCCCTTCGGAAGCTGAATTTCTGTAGGGTTCTCTGCCATCTACGGAAAAGAATTCTGTGATAGCAATGTAATACGAACTCTCAGACGAGGCCTGAGATGTGATCTCCGATCTCTTCATCGAAACCCATGGCCGGTGGCGCCCGCGTCTGAGCGACCGCCTAATGCTTGATGGCGTGCTCTGGGAGCTCTGCTCGGGTGCTGCTTGGCGAGATATGCCGGATCGATTTGGCCCGTGGTCTACGGTGTATCAATGATTTCGGGGCTGGCGAAACCAGGGGACATTCAATCAGATGCTGAAACACTTGCACCTGAGATTGAATGAGTAAGACTTGATCGACCTGCAAACCTGGATGATCGACTCTACTGCAGTACGCCAGCCGGGAAAAGGGGCCTGACGAGCCTGTCGATCACACTGTAAGCCGCGGTCGCGGCGGCCTCACAACCAAAATCCACATGCTCTGCGACGCCAACGGAACACCGTTGCCCTTCCTTCTCTATGACGGTCAAGCCAGTGACAATGGCTGCTTGCCGACAAGGGTTACAACACCGAAGCGCTAAGCCGCTATTGCAAACAATATCGAATGCATCCCTTATCCCGCTGCGATCAGTGAAGCGCAAACACAAGCCTGGCTTACCCAGGCTGTTTGATCGGCCCAAGTACCGACAGCGCGACTTCATCGAGCGTGTATTTGGCTGGCAGCAAGAGAAGCGGCACATCGTGACACGCATTCACACGCTCGTGAAAAGCAATGTCGCACTCCGTACCCTTCTCCAAGTCTGCCAAGTGGTTGCAACTCATACAAACAGCCTGCGCAATACCACTGGGATCGTAAACTTCATTCCCGAGTAGAACCAATAGTGCGGCTTGCATCGACTGTCACCAGGCGGCAATCTGAATGCCAGTGTGTGGATGCTACTCAAATTCTGCAAGACTGAGGTTAAGCCCTATCTGATCGTCGAGTTCTGACCTTCGATCTCAAAATGCCCTGAGTCATTGCCGTTCGTCAGTAAAGCCAGGCAATTCATTAATAAAAGATCGCTGATTGACAGCCGAAACAGCTCAATTGACGATATTACAAGCCATTGAAAACATTAAAAGAATATGTTGGTGCAAGCATAAAAATGCAAGAACAATTAATATATATTGCCAATTCCCCGCGTACTTTCTTCACATGAAAACCGACCTCTCCGACAAGGCCATTGATTTTTCAGAAGACGCACCTAAGATCTAAATCACGCTTAACTCTACGGAGCAAAATCATGGCAAAAATCTATGACTCCCCAATTATGACGCCTCCCCGGAGATCACTGCCGTGCAATTACAGCACTTGGCATGCGGATGACCTAAACGCCTCCGCATTCAACAGTTTTATATTGCACATCGCTTTAGAAGACAAGTATCTCATCAAAGCCATCCTCAAAGAGTCACAGCATACCAGACTACAGCCAATACAAACTGCTGCAGTATGGCAATTGAGCTCAGTTCATTACAGCGACAAAAAACTTTGCACCATTTTCAAGTCAGTATATCAAAGACCAAATCAAATCAAATCAATGCTTATAAATGACGTTATTGGTTACAGGGATTACAATAACACAGCCCGCAGAGATCACTCACATGTACCAACGGAAACATGCGGACTGAAAAAGATGCGTGCGTACCTCCGGTTTAAGAAAATTTGCACAGCCTCTTTGGGATCTGACAACGGCGTACAATTCGTGAGCAGAGCAGTATCGGTTGCATCTTTCACAGAAGCCTTATTCATGCAGCTTAAGAATGATAACTTTTGCAAAGGCAGCATACTGCAGTATGCCACTGGGCTTAATCTATTTGCTTAGCAGATTCCTCATCAGGCCTACCAAAAGGCGAGGAGTGAAACAGCGTTTAAAACTTTGCTTTATTCCAGTTCATAAAACGACTAACGCTGTATCCAACTGCATATCTGAGCTTACTCGGCTAGATACGCCTCAGTTGATGAGCTGTGAGGACTGATCACGCGCTGGGGCTCTCGAAGCATAACTGGCATGCCACAACGGACGTCATTTACGCACTCCTTGAACCCGATGGATTAGACGACTCATCTTTAGGGCATTCATGATGACCACACCAAACAAGTAGAGATGTGCAGTTCACATAAATACGTGACCGAAGCATATATGCTCATCAATGAGTTTGACGCCTTTGGGGATCCTGCAGGTAACTGGGCATTCACTGATAAGAAGAAGGCAAGTTCGCGCTACATTAACACTCTCGTACCCCCGTGGCTGTGGCTGCCTACGCGGCAGTTGACTCGGCAACCAAAGCTGTAGCCCTGCGGGAGCATCGATGGCAGCCGGCTCCGACTGCTCTAGTTCCATCCTCTAAGCACGCAGGGCGCTTTAACCAGCATTAACTGGGCGCCCTTGAGCTGCTCATCTTCCTAGCTTTGCATGCAGTCAACTCAGGCGACTCATTCTGAAGAGACAGGACTTGTGGTCTCAGATCTTGAGTTCGGGCGATGCCCTAGAAATCTCAAACCCCATTTCTGCATAGCGCCGATGGTGCATCTCACACGCTTTTACTGCAGAGCGATAGCCGTCAACAGGTCGCTCACCGCTTTCAGCTGGATAATCCTCTGGCCTCATCGCCCTGAGGACGGTCAGCTCGTCAAAATTTTCCTGGGCTTCGGCTGTGCGCCTGGCGATGAGCGTACGGGTAATTTCCAATTGCGCCGTGCTTGGGCCGTTGTCCCAGTATAACCGCTTGAGATCCTTATAGATCTGTAGATGACGGGTATCGAAACCGCCAAGATGCCGGCTAGCATCGAAAGGGTACAGGTCACTGTCGTACTGGTGCAGCACGAAATCCTGGAGGAGGTAGGCAGTACCATACTTACCGTATAGGAGGATATCCCGGTGAATTTCATACGGTGATTGAGGCATGGCCGAGACTCCGCTGATGGTCGAAACATCAGTGTAAGCCATGTTCGTCTAATTGACCGGTAAGATGAGCGGGTGGCATGCAAGTCAAGGAGAGGCTTCTATAACACTCCTCGAAGACCAGGCCCGCCGGGACACAACCATTCATCGGGGAAACTTGGTAAAATCCTCTTATACCCTACCGCAAACAAGCGGAAACAGTCGACCATCTACTTTCGCAACCAATTGATTTTAAACACAAAAATTTATAAACAATATATATATATTGACAAGTATCAGTTGCAGGCCATCCCAGGATGAAAAAACGGTATCGAGCGCACAACTTGCTTTTCCGATAGAAAATCCTACAGTCTGGAAGTCACTCATGATCAAACGCCCAGCCGTGACAAAGACCAGCTCAGCACCTACAGCCACTAGCGCTTTAGACTCCACTCGTTTATCTTCAGGGAATCGCGCACATGATTACATTGGAACAAATAAACTTGCGCAACTCGTTTAGACATACAGGAGCTAAACGCCAGGGTTTTTTGAACCTATGTGGCAACCCCACAGCCGAGCAGGAAGTCGAACTGATCAATAGCTACGC
>Ga0105251_10003554_pt1 | contig 11247 bp, 10 predicted proteins | sample KBSS64metaG_FD_80424 | JGI IMG/M metagenome (GOLD analysis project Ga0105251, IMG submission 80424) | Switchgrass rhizosphere microbial communities from Kellogg Biological Station, Michigan, USA - KBS S6-4 metaG | ecosystem: Host-associated > Plants > Roots > Rhizosphere > Soil | place...
CTGGCTGTGCGCCAGTACCGACATCCAGCGTTGTCTCGGCTGTAAGGCTTGCATTTAGTGCTCCATCGTCAGTTCAATCATGTCGGCGCGCGCCAGGCTGACGGAGTATTCCGCCACGTTGTCTCTGCCGGTGCAGACGTTCAGAGTGCGCACGCACAGCAGCGGCGCGTGGGTAGCGATCTCCAGCAGCTGGCTCTCTTTGGCCTGGGCCCGGCGGGCGCTGATTCGCGTCTGGCTGCGGGTCAGCGGCTGGTGAATATGCTGTTCGATAAATTCGTGCAGGGAGCCGCTGTGGAACTGTTGCAAGGCCGGCCACCAGTCCAGATCGGGCAGATAATGGTCGATCAGGCTCATCGGCACGCCGTTGACCCGGCGCAGGGTGCGCAGGTGGATCACCGTTTCGCCTTCTTCACGCGATAGCGCGCTGGCGATATGCCCATTGCACGGGCGTAACACAGCGAGTAAGCGCTCACTGGTGGGGTGGCTGCCCTGCTCGAACAGGTTCTGGCTAAAGCGGGTATTGGCGTGCAGCGGGTAGTCATAGGGGCGCATCAGCACCAATATGCCGATGCCGTGCCGGCGCTGCAGCCAGCCGCGATCCACCAGCTGATCCACTGCGCGGCGCAGGGTATGGCGATTGACCTGGTAGCGATCCGCCAACTGTTGCTCGGAAGGCAGATAGTCGCCACAGCGGTATTGGGTGCGTAACTCTTGTTCCAGCTGCGCGGCGATCTGCTGGTAACGGGTAGGAAAACTGGTCGGATGTCTAGATAAGTCCATCATAATAAAAACCTCGGCGTGCCGGATACCCATTAAACTGTATGATTTATCAGGATTTCTTACAGTACTGGTGCTTACCCTATGACGTTCAAATTGCAGCTAACAACGCTACGGCTTGAAAGGCGACGGGTATGCCCTTTGGCTTTCAAGTTGGCATTATGTTGCCGCCGCCAGATGACAATCGCGTTACGCGCCGGTGGCGAACAGATGAACTATTTTGGACAGGCCGATGATGCGCAGGGGCCGGCGGCGCGCTAAGCTGGCGTTATCGATGCACTGACCTGAGCCACCCCTATGCCGCAACCTTTGACCGCTTCTGAAAATACTTCCCGCGCCTGGCCGCTGTGGAAACCGATCCTGTTTCTGCTGGTGGTGGCTATCGGCCTCTACTACGTCAAATGGCAGCCTTATTACGGCAAAGCCTTTTTGGCGGCGGACACGCACTCCATCGGCAAATCGATTCTGGCCAATGCCGACAGCAACCCGTGGCTGGCGGCTTGGCACTTTGCGCTGGTGTATTTCACTGCGGTGTGGAAGGCGGCGGTGCTCGGCGTGTTGCTGGGGTCGCTGGTGCAAGTGCTGATCCCACGCGACTGGCTGCTACGCACCCTGGGCCACCCGCGTTTCTCCGGCACCCTGCTGGGCGCTGCGATCGCGCTGCCGGGCATGATGTGTACCTGCTGTGCTGCACCGGTGGCCACCGGGCTGCGGCGTCAGTCGGTCTCCAGCGGCGCGGCGATGGCGTTCTGGTTGAGCAACCCGGTGTTGAACCCGGCAACCTTAATTTTTATGGGCTTTGTGCTAGGCTGGCCGTTTGCCGCTATCCGGCTGGTGGCCGGGCTGATTATGGTGCTGGGCGTCGCCTGGCTGGTGCAACGGGTCACCGCCAGGGATCCGCAGCCGGCCGCGCTGCAACCGCCGGCGGCGCCGCAGGTGAGAAGCGAGGATCGGCCGTTTCTCGGCCGCTGGTTGAAAGCGCTGTGGGCGCTGTTTTGGGCGACCATTCCCGTTTACATTGTGGCGGTGCTGGCGCTGGGCGCGGCACGCGTGTGGCTGTTCCCGCACGCCGATGGGGGGATAGACAATAGCCTGCTGTGGATTATCGCCCTGGCGATCGCCGGTTGCCTGTTCGTGATCCCCACCGCAGCGGAAATTCCGATTGTACAGACCATGATGCTGGCGGGCATGGGCACCGGCCCGGCGCTGGCGCTGCTGATGACCCTGCCGGCGGTCAGCCTGCCTTCATTGCTGATGCTGAACAAAGTCTTCTCCGCCAAAGCGCTGTGCCTGACTGCATTGCTGGTGGTGTTGTGCGGGATCGCAACGGGTCTGGTGGGGATGGGGCTGGTGTAGCCTATTGTTGGTTATTGGTGGCCCGATGGTGTCTCAAAGGAGGAGATGGAAATGGAGCTGTGGAACAAATCTGAAATGGACGCGAAGACTATGTTCCTGGAGGAAGGGCTGCGTAAGAGGGGGGATGCCGCCTTTGAACGTTTAAGAACCGGTAAAGCGGTGTATATAAGCCATTCGGATGTAGAAAAAAGAATGGCTATATTCAAAGCGAAAATTCGGGGGCGTTATCGATGATAAGGTTGAGCTGTGCTGGCTCGGAGCTGAACTGACAGTTTCTGCGGTATCTGGCAGTCGGCTTTGAGCGAGGAGCGGATATTCCTATTTACTTTACTTTTAGCTGTTTGGTATAAATTTTATCGACAGGAAAACAGATAAAGCCTCAACCTAAGAAAGGGATTAGAATGATTAAATTGATCGGTCGTTTAGTATGCACAAGCGTCTATGAGGCAGATCTTGTTCGCCAGTATCTTCCTGAGCATAAGAGACTTACAAAAGAGGAATCTGGATGTATTTCTTTTGAAGTCACTGAAACAACGGATCCTCTGATCTGGAAAGTTGAAGAACTATTCAAAGATCAGGCTACCTTCGATGCTCATCAGAATAGAACCAAAGCTTCAGTGTGGGGAAAAGAAACTAGCACTATCACTCGTGAATATGAAATATTTGAAGTTGAATAGTAGTACAGCTTCTGATTTTTAGAATGACCGCATCCGATACAAAACAGATAAGCGCGTAGCTCTTATTTTCGCTAAGAGCGGAAATCTACTTTGAAATAGTTCAACCTACCTGTAGGTTGAATCTCGAGATTAGCGAGATATTTAGAATGTCACTTATACCCAGTTATAAACACCTTATGACCAATTAAGTAGTTTAAGATTTCTCACAACGTATTCTTTTTTGCATGTGGAGTTAATCAAATAAGGGTTTTCGCTATTCAAAAGGATAGGGTAATCATCATTAAAATCATCGGTGTAGGCTGCGTACCATTTTGTTGACACTCCTATACTCTTTATTCTTCTCACTTTCTCTTCATTCCTGCAGTGGGCACCTCCAATCCAACCACCAAATAAACCTTTGGATAACGGGGTTCCTATGACTTCAACATTAAGATTTACAGCATCTAGAATTTTAGATGCTAGCAACTCAGGTGCAGCAGTGGCAATTATAACTCGCCGGCCTTCTTTTAAATGTTTTAAAATCTCCTTAAATCCATCATCAAACCACCTGACACTATTTATTTTCCCATCTCTAATTTTAGATGAAAACGAAGAGAAACTGTCTATCATTTCTCTCTCATTCATCCTGAAAGATGCGACAAATAATAGCATGTATGCACCAATGAATTTTAATTTCTTGGACTTCAGAAAAACCAGAGCTATGGGGGCCAAGATGGCCGCACACAAGAATCTTAACTTCCCGGACTTAAACCTCATCAACATCCAAGCTTTGGTAGAATCGCCAGACAAGAGAGTCTTATCCAAATCAAAAATAACAACTTTACTCATAAATACCTCGTACAGCTTGCATAAACTTAAAATTGTTATTTCTATGAAGTTGACTATGAAGAAGATGGAGAGAGTCAGCAACTACATTTTAAGGCACCATTGCCCGCTCCCGACACAAACCCGCCTGCTAGATTGGCTTTATACTGTAGCTATGTCAGGTCGAGTCTGGGCTAATACATGTTGAGCCGTGTTTTGTTGGATCAACGCAGCTTATGCACCACCTGGTTAGCGCTGCCGCGCCAGATCAGCGCCGGGTCTTTCAGATCCTGCACAAACTTTCCGTCAATCAAGACGTTAATCCTGTCCACCACCTGCATCTGCTGCGCATCCAGTTCCGCCAGCCGGTAGCCGGTCCATAGCCAGATATCCTTGCCGGGGCACTCGGCGCGCACCCGTTTCACCAGTTGTAAAATCGACGGCACGTTGGCCGGGTGCAGCGGATCGCCACCGGACAGCGACAGCCCCTGGCGCGGAATGCGCGCATCGTTGAGATCGGCAATCAGCCGGTCTTCCATTTCCTGAGTAAAAGGCCGGCCAGAGTTCAGCCGCCAGGTACTTTTGTTGTAACAGCCGACGCATTGGTGCACGCAACCGGCGACAAACAGCGTGCAGCGGGTACCGGGGCCGTTGACCACATCGATAGGGTAGTACTGGTGATAATTCATGTGAGGCCTGCCCATCAGGCTATTTTACTGGCCATTTTGCCTCCGGGCAGTGCTGCAAATCCTCACGTACTGCGTGTACGCTCCGGTTTGTGCGCGCTGGCCGAAGACAAACTGGCTGCGACAATCACGCCTGATGAACAGGCTTCTGCATAGGCTGCACGGCGCTTTTCAGCCGAGCTGCCCATTGCCGAGGTGTTTCACCCGGCGCTTCACCTCTTCCTGCTTGCCGGCGTTGAACGGCCTGGCGTCCGGGCTGCCGAGGTAGCCGCACACCCGGCGGGTGACCGACACCTTGGACGGCTCGTGATTGCCGCATTTCGGGCAGGTAAAGCCCTTGCTGGTACAGGCGAATTCGCCGGTAAAGCCGCACTCGTAGCACTCGTCGATCGGCGTGTTGGTGCCGTAATAAGGCACGCGGCTGTAGCTGTAATCCCACACGTCTTCCAGCGCTTTTAAATTGTGTTGCAGGTTGGGGTATTCGCCGTAACAGATGAAACCGCCGTTGGCCAACGGTGGGTAGGGCGCCTCAAAGTCCAGTTTGTCGTACGGATTGACCTTTTTTTCCACGTCGAGATGGAAGCTGTTGGTGTAATAGCCTTTGTCGGTCACGCCCGGCACCACGCCGAAATCGGCGGTGTCCAGCCGGCAGAAACGGTCGCACAGGTTCTCGCTTGGCGTGCTGTACAGGCTAAAACCGTAGCCGGTCTCTTCTTTCCAACTGTCGGTCGCGGTGCGCAGGCGTTCAACGATGGCGACCGCTTTGGCGCGCAGCGCGGCATTGTCGTAAACGTGAATGCCGTTGCCGAACAGTGCGTTGATGGTTTCATGCAGGCCGATATAGCCCAGCGAAATCGACGCACGGCCATTTTTGAAGATGTCGGCGATATTGTCGTCCGCCTTCAGCCGTACGCCGCAGGCACCTTCCATATACAGGATCGGGGCTACACGCGCCTTGATGCCTTCCAGGCGTGCGATACGCGTCATCAGCGCCTTTTTCGCCAGCAGCAGCCGCTGGTCCAGCAGATGCCAGAAACGCGTCTCGTCGCCGGCCGATTCCAGCGCGATACGCGGCAGGTTCAGGCTGATCACGCCGATATTATTGCGGCCGTCGTGCACCAGTTCGCCATCTTCCTCGTAGGTGCCGAGGAAACTGCGGCAGCCCATGGGCGTTTTAAAGGAACCTGTGACTTTAACCACCTGATCGTAATTGAGAATATCCGGGTACATGCGCTTGCTGGCGCATTCCAGCGCCAGCTGTTTGATGTCGTAATTCGGGTCGCCGTACTGGTGGTTCAGGCCGTCGCGGATGGCGAACACCAGTTTGGGGAATACCGCCGTCTTGCGGTTCTTGCCCAGCCCGGCGATACGGTTTTTCAGGATTGAACGCTGAATCAGCCGCGATTCCCAGCAGGTGCCCAGGCCGAAGCCGAAGGTGACGAACGGCGTTTGGCCGTTGGCGGTGTGCAGGGTGTTGACCTCGTATTCCAGCGACTGAAAGGCGTCGTAACACTCTTTCTCGGTGCGCGCCATCGCATAGCCCTGCGCGTCCGGGATTTTCCACTGTTCGGCCACCTGGCGGTGTTTTTCGAAGCTTTCGCTGACGAAGGGGGCGAGGATCTCGTCGATGCGGTTAATGGTGGTGCCGCCATAAATGTGGCTGGCCACCTGCGCGATAATTTGGGCGGTCACTGCGGTGGCGGTGGAGATCGACTTCGGCGGTTCGATCTCGGCATTGCCCATCTTGAAGCCGTTGGTCAGCATGCCTTTCAGATCGATCAGCATGCAGTTGAACATCGGGAAGAACGGCGAATAGTCGAGATCGTGGTAGTGGATCTCGCCGCGTTCATGCGCCAGCACCACGTCGCGCGGCAGAATGTGCTGCTTGGCGTAGTGTTTGGCGACGATCCCGGCCAGCAGATCGCGCTGGGTGGGGATCACCTTGCTGTCTTTATTGGCGTTCTCGTTCAGCAAGGCCATATTGCTTTGTTCGACCAGACCGCGGATCTCCTGGTTTAACCGCCCGCGCAGCTCGCGCGCCACGTCGCGATCGTGGCGATATTCGATATAGGCGCGCGCCAGCTGCTTGTATTCGCCGGCCATCAGCTGATTTTCCACCGCCTGCTGAATGTCATGGATATCCACGCGCGGCTGTTGCGCCATCTGTTGAGCGACCACGCGGGCCACGGTTGCGCAGTAATCGGCATCGACAACCCCGACGGCCAGCGCGGCCCGTTCGATAGCCTGCCCAATACGTGCCTCGTCAAAAGAGACCTGACAACCGTCCCGTTTAATCACTACTGGTTTCACGTTTCGACTCCTTGTTCCCCGAAGGATAGGTTATCCACAGGGTAACGCCGCAGCGCGCAAGGGCTCCGGCGGCGTGTGGATGAATTTGTGGATAACTACTATATATAGGTAATTTGCTTTCTTTACGCACTATATATAGATATTAGCGGGGGTCTTTTGATGTAGAACAAGGAAAGCGGAAGAGCGTGCGCAACCTGTACAGACGTCAATCTGCTCACGAGCGATCGCGAAAATGTGCCAGCAGGAAGTCGACCCAGGCACGCACCCGTGGCGGCAGATCCGCAGAGGCGTAGTACAGCCATAGCTGTGTCGGCTGCGGCCAGCAGCCCGGCAGCACCGGTTGCAGCGTGCCCTGCGCAAAATGGGGCTCTGCGTACCAGCTTGCCAGGCAGACGATACCCAGCCCGGCCAGCGCGGCATCCAGCAGCATCTCCGGCCGGCTGGCGACCAGGCGGCCATGCAGCTCCAGGGTTTTGGTTTCGCCGTGCTGCCGCAGGGGCCATTTTACGCTGCGGCCGTTGGCCGGATTGCGGTGCAGCAGGCAGTTATGCCGCAACAGATCGTCAGGATCCTGCGGCGTGCCGCATTGCGCCAGATAACCGGGGGACGCCGCCAACACCATCTGCATTTGATACAGCGGCCGCGCTACCAGCCGGCTGTCGGGATCGACCCGGCTGCCGATGCCCACGTCAAAGCCTTCGCCCACCAGATTGACGACCCGCGCATCCAGCGAAAGATCGAGGTCGATCTGCGGATAACGCTCAAGGAACTGCGGGATCAACGGCATCAACATCTGGCGGCCGAAGCCGGGGATCATGCTGACGCGTACGGTGCCGGAGGGATCTTGCTGCGCGCCGCCGGCGTTTTCCAGCGTGGCGGACAGCGCCTGCCACAGCGGTGCCACCTGCGCCAGCAACGCTTTGCCTTCGTCGGTCAGCACCACGTTGTGGGTGTTGCGCTGGAACAGACGCAGCGCCAGCTTCTCTTCCAGCACGCGGATATTTTTGCTGACCGCCGCCGGGGTAACGCCTAACTGGCGGGCGGCGGCGGAAAAGTTTTGCGCCTGGGCGGCGCTGAGAAAAGCCGGCAGCAGGCGATGCACATCAAAGGGCAGCGACATAATGGTTGATACTTTTGGTTGAAATTGAAGTGACAGAGAACAGCCTACACCCCGGGCGAAGGAAATGGAAAAATGCGATATCAATTTTCAACCGAGGATCTCTTATGTCACGCATTTTAGCGTTAACCGCTCACCGCTTCCCCGATGATTCACGCGTCAACAAGGCGCTGATTGAGGCGTTGAACCCGCTGCCCAACGTTACCGTACATGAACTGATGCGCGCCTATCCGGATTACCGTATCGACGTGGCCCGCGAGCAGGAGCTGCTGCAAAGCCATGACGCGGTAGTGATGCTGTTCCCGTTTTACTGGTACAGCTCGCCGGCGATCCTCAGCGAATGGCAGGACGCGGTATTAACCTACGGTTTCGCCTATGGTAGTGAAGGTACCAAACTGCACGGCAAACCGCTGCAACTGGTGGTGACGACCGGCGGCAATCCGCAGGCCTATACGCCGGAAGGTTACAACCGTTATCCGGTGGCGGACTTGCTGCGGCCATTCAATGCCATGGCCAACCTGACCGGCATGGATTATCTGCCGCCGCATCTGGTGCAGGGGGTGTTTGATATGAACGATGAACGCCTGGCGCAAGAGGCAGCCGGGGTGGTGAAGCTGCTGCAAAAATTGTAGGGCGCAGCGGGTTGCTGCACTGCGCACATTGTGGCTGCTAAATAGCTGCGCCGAATAGTGTTACAGGTAGGGTCATGCAGAGCGCCGACACGCCGTGAACCCGTCCCTGGGGCTCGTATCGCGCATCCCTGCGCTCAACGGTCGGCTAACCTGCAATGCTCCCACCTGCCTCAAGCTTAGGGTGCAGCGGTATTAAACGCAGTTATTTAGTCCTCCAGCAGCCACCATACCGCTTCGAACGGCCGCAGGGTCATCGCCTGCGGTTGGTCCGCCGCATCGGCGTAGTTGCCCATTAGCGGGCGCCACTGGCTGGAAGGTTCCACGCCTTCGGCATCCCAGGCCAGCGGTTCGCGGCTCAGGTTGGCGGCCACCAGCAAACGCTGCCCGTTCCAGCTGCGCTGGTAGCACCATAGAGCGGGGTGCGCAGGCGCCAGATCCTGATAGTCGCCGTGGGTCAGCAGCGGATACTGCTTGCGCAGAGTGATCAACTGGCGGTAGGCGTAAAACACCGAATCCAGATCGGCCAGCGCCGCTTCGGCGTTGATCTGCGGGTAGTTTGCCGCACAGCCAATCCAGGGTGTGCCTTGGGTGAAACCGGCGTTCGGCGCGCCGCTCCACTGCATCGGCGTGCGGCCGTTATCGCGCGATTTGCCGGCCAGGATCGCCAGCAGTTCGGCGTCACTCTTGCCCTGGGCGCTCAGTTCGGCATACATGTTCAGGCTTTCCACATCGCGATACTGCCCGATGGCGCTAAAGCCCGGGTTGGTCATGCCAATCTCTTCGCCCTGATAAATATACGGCGTGCCCTGCATGCCGTGCAGCACCATGGCCAGCATTTTGGCGGCCGGCACCCGCAGTTCGCCCTCATCGCCGAAGCGTGAAACGATGCGCGGCTGATCGTGGTTACACCAGAACAACGCGTTCCAGGCGCGGTTATGCATACCCTGCTGCCAGTGGCGGAAAATCTGCTTCAGTTCGACGTAGTCCGGCGCCGCCAGCGTCCATTTTTCCCCACCGGCGTAGTCCACTTTCAGGTGGTGGAAGTTGAAGGTCATCGACAGCTCTTCGCCGCTGCGCGCCGCATACCGTTGGCAATGTTCCAGCGTGGTGGAGGACATTTCGCCGACGGTCATCAGGCCGCCCGGTTGGAACACGTCGCGGCTCATCTCTTGCAGGAATTCGTGAATGCGCGGGCCGTCGGTGTAGAAACGGCGGCCGTCGCCCTGAGGATCGGACGGGAAATCCTGCTGCTTGGAGACCAGGTTGATCACGTCGAGACGCAGGCCGTCGACGCCTTTATCCGCCCAGAACTGACACACCTTTTTCAGCTCTTCGCGCACTGGCGGGTGTTCCCAGTTGAGGTCCGCCTGTTCGGTGGCGAACAGGTGCAGGTAATACTGGCCGCTGTCGGCGTGCCACTGCCAGGCGTTGCCGCCGAATTTGGAACGCCAGTTGTTCGGCAACGCATCGCCTTCGCCGTCGCGCCAGACATAGAACTGGCGGAACGGGCTGTCAGGGTCTTGCGAGGCCTGGAACCACGGGTGTTCGGTCGAGGTATGGTTGAACACCATGTCCATCACGATGCGGATGCTGCGCTGGTGGGCGGCGGCAATCAGACGATCGAAATCCTCCATGGTGCCGTAAGCCGGATCGATGGCGCAGTAATCCGCCACGTCATAACCGTTGTCCACCTGCGGGGAGACATACACCGGCGTCAGCCAGATGGCGTCGACGCCCAGCTCCTGCAGATAGTCCAGCCGCTGGGTCACACCGGCCAGATCGCCGTAGCCGTTACCGGTGCTGTCCTGAAAACTCTTCGGATAGATTTGGTAGATGACACCGTTCTGCCACCAGGGGATTGGATTGCTCATAGTTATACCTTTGAATCGTGACAACGGGCCCGGCGTACCGGGCCCCTACATTTCAATCAGACCGGCAGTTCGCCGCGGGCGGCTTTGCGTTTATAGACCATGATGGTCAGCAGCATTGGGATCACCACGGCCACCACAATCGCCGCCGAGTAAACCAGCCAGAACTGCGGTTTGATGGACAAAATACCCGGCAAGCCGCCGACGCCGATGCCATTGGCCATCACGCCGTCCAGGCCGCAAATCAGGCCGGCGAAGGCGGAGCCGATCATCGCGCACAGCATCGGGAAGCGGTATTTCAGGTTGATCCCGTACATCGCCGGTTCGGTAACGCCGAGGTAAGCGGAAATCGCCGCCGGCACCGAGATTTCACGCTCGTTGGCCTTGCGGCTGATGATGATAATGCCCAATACCGCAGAAGCCTGCGCAATGTTGGACAGCGCAATCAGCGGCCATACCGGGGTGCCGCCCATGCTCTGGATCATCTGCATATCGATGGCCAGCGTGGTCTGATGCACGCCGGTAATCACCAGCGGCGCATACAGGAAGCCGAACAGCGCGGCGCCAATCGGGGCGAAGCTGCCGGTCATGACGGCTTTCACCGCCCAGGCTACGCCGTCGCCGATCATGCGGCCAAACGGCCCGATCAGCGCGTGCGCCAGGAATACCGCCAGCAGCAGTGAAACGACCGGCACCACCACCAGATACAGATAATCGGGCACAATCTTTTTCAAGCGGGTTTCAATCCAGCCCAGCGCCATACCGGCCAGCATGGAAGGGATCACCTGCGCCTGATAGCCGACTTTTTGAATGGCGAACCAGCCGAAGTTCCACACTTCCGGCACTTGCTGCCCGAGTTGGTAAGAGTTCATCAACTGCGGGGAGACCAGCGTGACGCCCAGCACGATGCCGAGTACCGGCGTGCCGCCCATTTTTTTCACCGTCGACCAGCAGATGGCCACCGGCAGGAACATGAAGATCGCTTCACCGAGCAGCCACAGGAAGTCGTAGATGGTTTTC
>Ga0105251_10003557_pt1 | contig 11244 bp, 12 predicted proteins | sample KBSS64metaG_FD_80424 | JGI IMG/M metagenome (GOLD analysis project Ga0105251, IMG submission 80424) | Switchgrass rhizosphere microbial communities from Kellogg Biological Station, Michigan, USA - KBS S6-4 metaG | ecosystem: Host-associated > Plants > Roots > Rhizosphere > Soil | place...
TGTGGGAGCGGGCTTGCTCGCGAAGGCAGCGACTCGGTGTTGAGCGAACTCAAACCATCTCGTGACGAATCCACTCCAGCACCGACGTACGCTTCGGCGCCCACCCCAGGACTTCCCGCGCACGCGTTCCGCGAACCCGGCTGTTGGAGCCCAGGCCATAGTTGGCCATTTCATAACCCCACTCGGCTTCGGCGTCCTTCAGCGGCCAGTCTTGCGGCTTGCCCAGGTTCAGCGCCTCGGCGATCGCCGTGGTCATGTCGATGAAAGACGCTTCACCGCTTTCGACGAAGTAGAACGTGCCTGGGACGTTTTTGCTCAGCGCCAGCAGGTACAGCGATACTACGTCTTCGATGTGCACGTTGGACCAGATGTTCTGCCCGGTCCCGACATGACGGACCACGCCGCTTTTACGCGCCTGCTTGAGCAAGCGCGGCAGCTGCACGCTGTCGCGCTTGACGCCCAGGCTGTGGCCGTAGATCAGCGTGTTGCAGATGACGGCCGAGTTCACGCCGTCCTTGGCCGCGGCGAGGATCAGGTTGTCGATGGCCACGCGTGCGGCCTTGTCCACGGTGGGTTCCGGCAAGTTGTCTTCGTAATAGATAACGTCGCTGGACTGACCGCCCGAGGCATCGCCGACGATGCTCGAACCGCTGGTATGCAGCAATACCTTGTTGGAACCGCGCAAGGCATCGAGCAAGGCTTCGACAGCGCCGCGATGGTCGCTGCTGGCGGCGTTGATCACGGCGTCGGCTGCCCGGGCTTGTTCGGCCAATAGTGCGTTGTCGTCCAGCGTACGGTCACGGGGGTGATGCCCAGTGCCTTGAGCTCGTCTGCTTGCTCGGCGTTGCGCACCAGGCCGGTCACCTTGTGGCCGGCCTTGACCAGACCGGTGGCGATGGAGCCGCCGATGAAACCGGCCGCACCGGTAACGAATACGTTCATGGAGAAACTCCCTGCGTTGATAAGTGATGCAACGAGTATCAAGCAGTGATCCCAGACGAAAAATCCCTGCTGACCCAATTCACTCTTGCGCAGGAATCACGAATCAGTCGCTGAAATCCGTGGAAGCGTAAAGCGCCAATTTGCCCTGGATGAAGTCAAGGAAACACTGGATGCGCAAGGCCAGTTGCGAGTTGCGGTAGTACACCGCGTTGATCGGCTGGCGATAACCGCTGTTGAACTCGGCCAGCACGACCTTCAACCGCCCGGCACGAATGTCCTCGATGGTCATGTAATGCGACAGGCTGGCGATGCCCTGGCCTTCCAGCGCCAGATGGCGGATGGTTTCACCGCTGGACGCGCTGAGTGACGCCTGGATCGGCCAGCGATCGCCATGCACATAGCGCAACGGCCATTGGTTGAGGCCTTCATTCTGGGTGAACCCCAGCAGGGTGTGTTCGGCCAGGTCCGCCACGGCTGTCGGTGTGCCATGTTTTTCCAGGTAGGCGGGACTGGCGACGATGTGCAGCGGACTGCATCCCAGCGAACGGGCGTGCAGGGTCGAGTCGGCGAGTGTGCCGATGCGGATGGCGATGTCGGTGCTTTGCTCGAGCAGGTCGATGATCAGGTCGTTGCTGTTGAGTTCGAGCTGGATATCCGGATAAAGCCGGCGGAACTCGTCGATGTACGGCACGATGGCATGCAGCATGAACGGCGACGCGGCGTTGATGCGCAAGCGCCCGGACGGCGTTTGCTGGCGCGAAGACAAGCGTTCTTCGAGTTGGTCCATCTGATCGAGAATCAGCTTGGCGTGCTCGAAGAAATATTTGCCCTCCTCGGTCAGGTCCATGCGCCTCGTGGTGCGGTTGATCAACGTGGTATCGAGCTTGGCCTCCAGCCGCGACAGCGTGCGACTGACCGCCGACGGCGTTTGCCCGACCTGCTCGGCGGCCGCGGAAATCGACCCGCACTCAATCACGCAGACGAAGATCTGCAATTCATCGGATCTGGCTTTCACGTGTGTCCTCTTTCACGAATCGGCATGGCATGAATCGCCAGGATCGCAGCCTTCGGCAGCTCCTACAGGGTATTGCGTATACCTGTAGGAGCTGCCGAAGGCTGCGATCTTTTAAGCCATTGCGACCGATATTAGCTGAGCGTTACACCTTCAGGCCAAACACCTCGGCCAAGTGCTGCTCATAACGCGCCACATCGGCCTCGATGTTCGGGCGCTTCATCACGTCCACGCAGAGGAAAGTCGGCAAAGCGGTCATGCCGAGGAATTGGTTGGCCTTGTGGAACGGGAAGTACACCGCGTCCACGCCTTTGGCCTCGAAGAAGTCGGTCGGGTCGTCGAAGGCTTGCTGCGGCGCGTTCCAGGTCAGCGACAGCATGTATTGCTTGCCCTGGATCAGGCCCCCGCTGCCGTACTTCTGCGAGGCGTCGGAACGGGTGCGGCCATCGCTGGCGTAGAGGCTGCCGTGACCTTCGGTGAAGACTTCGTCGATGTACTTCTTCACGGTCCATGGCGCGCCCATCCACCAACCCGGCATCTGATAGATGATCACGTCGGCCCAGAGGAATTTGGCGACTTCTTCGGCAACGTCGTAACCCTCGTCGATGAAGGTGGCCTTGACATCCACACCGCCGCGATCCAGCACGCTCAGCGCGGCTTCATGCAAGGTGGTGTTGTAGCGGCCATCGGAGTGGGCGAATTGTTTGCCGCCATTGAGTAACAGGACTTTTTTCATGAGAGGTCTCGCAAGGGTCAGAAACTGGATGGCGGCAGCGTAACGATCCGCCTCGCGCGGAGTAAGCGCCGCTGTCGCAAAATACATTTGACCCACGCGCACGAATCACTAGGAGATTGTTGCCTTAGACTGGCGCCGATTCTGACTTGAGGAGTGTTTTCCAATGAGTGAAATGCAAGGTTTCATCCTGCACGCCAAGACCCGCCCGGAAAAATCCGACGCCTTCGAAGCGTTTTTCAGCGGCTACGTAGAAGCAAGTCGCGCCGAACCCGGCTGCATCGAGTACCACATGCTGCGCGACAAGCAGGACCCTACCCTGTTTATCTTCTTCGAGATCTGGCAGTCCCAGGCACATCTCGACGTGCACTCGAACCTGCCGCACATGAAGCAGTTCCTCGACCAACGCGATGAGTACCTGGAACGGGATTTCGAAATCCGCGCCATCGAGATGCTCAGCCCGTCGTCCGCTAGCCGCTGATCAACAAATGGCCGCCGAGCAACCCGAGGCCAATGAAGAATACGCGCCTGAACAACAAGGCGCTGATCCGCTGGCGCAGCCACTGCCCCAGCCACATGCCGAGCACCGCCGGGATCAGCGCCAACAGCGACGCACTCAACTCGCCACCACCCAAGGCGCCGAGCCATAGCAGTCCGCCCGCGAGGGCAAGAGTCGAGACGGTGAACGACAGGCCCAACGCCTGCACCAGTTCGTCCCTGTTCAATCCCAGCGCTTGTAGATAAGGCACTGCCGGAATCACGAACACGCCCGTGGCCGACGTGATGACACCGGTCAGCACGCCGCACATCGGACCTAGCCAGCGCTCATTACCCGCACCAACACGCATGGTCGGCAAGAACAAGCCGCTCAGCGCATAGAGCAACAACGCCGCGCCCAATCCGCGCACCACCCAGTGTCCGCCGACCATGCCGATCCACAGCGTACCGGCGCCGGTGCCGATGAAAATCGCCAGCAGCATCGGCCACAGCCGCAGGACCAACCCGCGCAGATGCCCGCCGAAAGCCAGTTGCCAGACGTTGGTCAGGGTCGCGGGAATGATCAACAGCGCCGCAGCCTGTGAAGGCGCCATAGCCAGACCGAGCAAGCCCATGGCGATGGTCGGCAAGCCGAGGCCGATCACGCCCTTGATCATGCCGGCGAGCAGGAAGGTGGCAATGACCAGTAATGAAAGGGTCAGGCCGAGATTCTGGTAGAACGAGACGAGGGTATTCATGGGCTAATGGTGAGCCCGGATTGGCGGGTTGAAAATCTGCCATATACTGAGCCTGCCTCTTGATTAGCAAGAGGCTTAAGTATTCGCCGTGGCTGCTGACGCCTTCGCGGGAAGCCCGCTCCCACAGGGATCTTTGGCGGACACCAGATTTATGTTCGATGCATTTCTACTGTGGGAGCGGGCTTGCCCGCGAAGAGGCCCGCCCACACGACACACCACTTGAGGCTGCAATGATGCACTTCGACCTGACCGACCTGCGCCTCTACCTGAACATCTTCGACACCGGCAACATCACCGCCGGCGCGGCGCGTAGCCATCTGTCCCTGGCCGCCGCGAGCGCGCGAATCCGTGCAATGGAAGCATCACTCGGCACTGAGTTCCTGCAGCGCGGCCGTCGCGGCGTTACCCCGACGCCTGCTGGCAAGGCCCTCGCGCAACACGCCCGGGTCCTGCTGCAACAGGCCGAACGCATGCAGCAGGACCTGGCCGAATATGCCAACGGCGTCAAAGGCCAGGTGCGATTGCTGTGCAACACCACGGCCATCACCGAATACCTGCCGGAGTTGCTCGCCGACTTCCTGCGCGAGCATCCCAACCTCGACATCGACCTGCAGGAATTGCCCAGCACGCGCATCACCCACGCGTTGCGCCAGGGTGCCGCCGACCTAGGCATCGTCTCCGATGCGGTGGACACCCAAGCCCTCGAAACCCTGCCCTTTCGCGACGACCCGCTGGTGCTGATCATGCCGCCCGGGCATCCGTTGGCCGACGGCGAACCGCCGACTTTCAGCGATACCTTGCAGCACGACTACGTGGGGTTGGCCGCCAATAGTGCACTCGCGGTGTACCTCGAAGAACAGGCGTTGCACGCAGGTATGCGCATGCAGATCCGCATCCGTGCGGAGGGTTTCGACGGGGTGATTCGCATGGTTGCCCGCGGCGCCGGGCTGGCGATTGTGCCGCTGGCGGCGATCCAGCGCCGGGCACTGGATCAACCGCTCAAAAGCTTCACGTTGAACGAAGACTGGGCGCAGCGAAAACTGCTGCTGTGCGCGCGATCATTCACTGGCCTGCCCGGTTATGCCAGGGCGCTGCTCGAGGCGTTGCTCACTGAGTGAGGCCGGTTTGGGCTTCCTGAAAAACACGCCGTAGACAACGGTCAGCAACAACAGGAACGGCACACCGAACACTAGGGTCATCTTGAAGGCTTCGGTGAAATAGGTGGTGATCATCACCGCGCCCATCAGTACCAACCCCAACCAGGTGCTGTAGGGGAACAGGCGCATGCGAAACGACAGTTTTCGCTCGCCGTGACGCTGGTGATAACGACGGAAACAGTAGTGCGTCAGGAAGATCATGAACCAGGTGAAGATGGCGCCGAACATGGAGATCGCCATCATCAAGGTGAACGAACTTTCCGGGTACAGGATGTTGAGCAAGGTCGCCAGGGCAATGCCCGAGCTCGACAACAACAGGGCGTTCAGCGGAATCCCGCTCTTGCTCAACTTGCCCATGGACTTGGGGGCGTAGCCGCCACGGGACAGGCTGAACATCATGCGCGTGGTGATGTACAACTGGCTGTTCATCGCCGACAGCGCGGCGATCAGGATCACGAAATTCATCACCCCGGTGGCGCCGGGAATGCCGATGGCTTGCATGACCGTGACGAACGGGCTTTGCGCATGACCGGCCTGGACCCACGGCACAATCGCCAGCATCAGAGCGAGGGTCAGCAGGTAGAACACCACCAGGCGCACGATGGTCGCGCGAAAGGCTTTCTTCACCGCTTGCTCCGGGTCCTGCGCCTCACCGGCGGCCACGGCGATCATCTCCACGCTCAGGTAACTGAAGATCGACACGATGACCGCGACCCACATGCCTTGCAGGCCATTGGGGAAAAAACCGCCGTGGACGGTGTAATTGTGCACGCCGTATTCCGGGTTGCCGGAACCGAACACCACGTACACCGCGAGAATGATGAAGCCGACGATCGCGCCGATCTTGATGGTCGAGAACCAGTACTCGAACGTGCCGAAGGTCTTCACGCTGATCGCGTTGAGCACGATCAGCACACTGGAAAACGAGACGATCCACACCCACTCCGGCACGTTGGCAAACCAGTACTTCATGTACATCGCCACCGCTGTCACTTCCGTACCGACCGCCAGTACGATCGCCGCCCAATAGGCATAGCGCACCAGGAACCCGGCCAAGGGGCTGACGTAGAATTCGGCGTAAGCACCGAATGAACCGGAGGTCGAATGGGCCACGGTCATTTCCGCCAGGCAGCCCATCAACAACAGCGTGATGATGGCGCCGATGGCGTAGCTGAGCAGCACGCTCGGCCCGGCATAGCCAATCGCGTAGGCGCTGCCCATGAACAGCCCGGTGCCGATCGCGCCACCAATGGCGATCATGCTCATTTGTCCGGACGTCAGCTGACGCCGCAGGCCCTGTTCACGGTTGGATATCGTTTCAAAACCGGTGTTATCGGTCATTTTTATGTCCTCTGAATATTGTCTTTCTTGAAGAGCACGTCTTGGTTTTTACCGGTGGGGATCAGCCACGCACAGCAGGACACGGATCAGAAAATACTCAGTGGATATTCGATGATGACGCGCACTTCGTTGTTGTCCGTGGTATCGGCCCGCGCCACTTGCGCGGTGGAACGCACACTGGCCTGACGCACCCTCACCGACAGGTCACGCGCCTTGCCCGACTGCACGACGTAGCGCGCCTCGATGTCGCGTTCCCAGCGCTTGCCGTCATCGCCGTAGCGTCCGTAGGCGCCGTTGGGACCACCGTCGTAATGGCTGTCGTCGATATGGTCACCGCTGACGTAACGGGACATGAAGCTCAGCCCCGGCACACCGAACGCCGCCATGTCCAGGTCATAACGCAGTTGCCATGAGCGCTCGTTGGGGGCGTTGAAGTCGAGCACCTGAACCGAGTTGGCGAGGAAAATCGAAGTGCCTGGCTGTTGATCGAACCCCAGGTAATCGAACGGCTCGTTGCCATCGACTTGTTGATACGCCAGGGTCAATCGGTGAGCGCCGAACTTATACCCGGTGGCCAGCGACCAGGTGGTGTTGTCGATTTTTCCGGCCTGGCTCTGACCATCGTCGTTGGTGCGGTAGATGTTGAAATCCAGGTTCAGCGACTGGCCTTCACTCAGGGCAAAGGTGTAGTTGCCGTTGGCGTAGTACTGCCGCCAGATATCGGTGAACTGCGAGCCGTAGAGGCTGATGCTCAGTTGGTCGCTCAGGGCATAACTACCGCCCAGATAATCGACACTGCGGGTTTCCACGCCAGCGTACAGCGCTTTCAGCGCGCCATCGGCATTGGTCGAGTTACTGTCGTTGCCGGCGGTGAAATGACCGATGTCCAGTTGCAAGGCCTTGAGTTCATGGCTGGTCAGCTGGAAGCCCGTGGCAACACTGGTGAACAGTCGCGCATTGCCGGTGCCGAACACCGGGTTTAGCGGGGTCAGGTTGCCGTACTTGAGTTCGGTCTGCGATACCCGCGCCTTCACCGCGCCACCCGCTTCGGAGTACTCATCCTCGGGGCGACCATCGGCATCGACCGGCAGCAAACCGGTGCCGGTGCGTCCCTTGCCACTGTCGAGCTTGATGCCCAGTTGCGCGTAGGCATCGACCCCGAACCCCACCATTCCCTGGGTGTAGCCGGAGCGGTAATCGAGCATGATCCCGTGGGCCCATTCATCCCGATAATTCTGTCCGCCAGGGTTGTTGAGGTTATTGCGGTAGAAATAGAAGTTGCGGTTGGTCAGGGTCAGGCTGCTGCCTTCGACGAATCCATTGTCGGCGGCGGCATAGGCCATTTGCCCGAGGCAACTGCCGATGGCGAGCGACAAGGCGGGCCAGGGGGACAGTCTCATTCTGCGTGCTCCTTATTATTGTGTTTGCACAGAACAGTTGATTGATCGCAGGCGAAGCCCTGCCGCCAGGAAACCTGGCAGCAAGACCTGGACAACGCAGGTATCAGGTGACGCTGTGGCGAACCTGGAATTGCGCTTGCGCCCAGGTTTTCTGATCGAGAATCTCGCCGAGGATCTGCACCGCATCCCAGACCTCGGTGAAGGTCGTGTACAGCGGGGTGAAACCGAAGCGCATGATGCGCGGCTCGCGGTAGTCGCCGATCACGCCCCGCTCGATCAGGGCCTGGATCACCGCATAACCTTCGGGGTGTTCGAAGCTGACGTGGCTGCCACGCTTGGCGTGCTCACGCGGGGTGATCAACTTCAGTTCGTGAGCCGCGCAACGCTGTTCGACCAGTTCGATGAACAAGTCCGTCAGGGCCAGGGATTTACGGCGCAAGCTGGCCATGTCGGTCTGGGCGAACACATCCAGCCCGCACTCGACCATCGCCAACGACGTGATCGGCTGGGTACCGCACAAGTAACGGGCGATGCCGCTGCTCGGCTCGTAGCGCGACTCCATGGCGAACTGCCGCGAGTGGCCGAACCACCCCGCCAGCGGCTGCGGCACCAGATCGCACAACAGCGGCGAGACCCAGACGAACGCCTGCGAACCCGGACCGCCATTGAGGTATTTGTAGGTGCAGCCGATGGCGTAGTCGGCGCCCGCCTGATGCAAGTCGACCGGCACCGCGCCAGCGGAATGCGCCAGATCCCAGATGGCCAGCGCCCCGCACTCATGGGTCAGCGCGGTCAGCGCTTGCATGTCGTGCATGTAGCCGGTCTTGTAGTTGACGTGGGTGAGCATCACCACCGCCGTGTCCTGGTCAATCGCTTGTGGCAGCTCTTCAGGGCTATCAACCAGGCGCAAGGTGTAACCCTGCTGCAGCATGTCGGCCAGGCCTTCGGCGATGTACAGGTCAGTGGGGAAATTGCTGCTTTCGGTGACAATCACCCGCCGCGCTGGCGACCTTGTGGCTTGCACCCGCAGCGCGGCACTGAGCACCTTGAACAGGTTGATCGAGGTCGTGTCGGTCACCACCACTTCACCGTCACGGGCGCCGATCAACCCGGCCAGGCGATTACCCAAACGCTCGGACAGATCGCGCCAACCGGCAGTGTTCCAGCTGCGGATCAGGCCATTGCCCCACTCTTGGGCAATCACCTCCTGAGCACGCGCCAATGCCGCGACCGGGCGTGCGCCCAGGGAATTGCCATCGAGATAAATCACACCGTCGGGTAGCGCAAATTGCTGGCGTAGCGGCGCGAGAGTGTCCTGGGCATCACGCGCCAGGCAATCGTTTCTTGTTGTCATCGGGTGTCCTGTTCTTTGAAGGTCGTAGCGTTTATGCAGGCGTTGTCGGCCCCTTTTTCGTGGAGAAATAATGAACGATGCCTTGGAGAATTTTCGTGCAAACTAAGCGGCTACGAGGTAGTTATTTCGCATAAAATTCGAATCCAACACCCATAAACGCGGATTTACGCCAGCCATGAATCTCGACTCGACAGACCTGCGAATCCTCCATCAACTGCAACAGGATGGCCGCATCAGCAATCAGGAACTGGCAGAGAAAGTCGCCCTGTCGCCGTCGGCCTGTCTACGAAGGTTGCGCCTGTTGGAAAGCGAGGGAATCATCAGCGGCTATCGCGCGGTGTTGAATGCCGAACGGCTGGGGATCGAACTGGAAGCTATCGTCCATGTGTCGTTGCGACAGGACGTCGAGGATTGGCACGAGACCTTTATCAAGAAGGTCCAGTCGTGGCCGGAAGTGGTCACCGCGTATGTGATTACGGGAGCGAGCAACTATGTGCTGCGCGTCCAGGCGCGTAATCTCAAACACTTCTCCGACTTCATCGTCAACCACTTGAACCGCACGGCGGGGGTGACTGATATCCGCTCGGAAATCGTCCTGCAGAAGATCAAGGAGCGTGAATCGTTATTGGACCTGGTGGTGCGCAAGTAAGAGAGCAATGCCTAATACACTGCTAAGCCCGCTCCCACATGTAAGTGTTTTAGCCGCGCAGGCGCCGGGCTTCATTGCGCTGCAAGGTCATGCTCGGGGACTCGTCGAACAGCTTGCGGTATTCGGCGGAAAAACGCCCCAGGTGCGTGAACCCCCAGCCCATGGCGATCGCGGAAATATTGCGCGCCGAGCCGTGTTCAAGCAGCTCCTGACGCACGCCGTTCAGGCGGTACTTCTTCAGGTAGACCATCGGCGACAATGCGAAGTACTTCTTGAACGCCTCAAACAGCTTGAAGCGTGAAACCCCGGCAGCCGCTTCGATGTCCTCCAGGTGCAAAGCCTCGCGAGCATTGTCATGAATGTATTGCCGCGCCCGGATCAGGTAGTGCGGCAACTTCACGCCCAGCACCTCGCGCAACTCTTCTGAATAGTTGTTCGGCTGGGCGAGGATCAAGCCTTTGATCAGCGAACTTTCAATGTCCCGGGTGAAGGCCACTTGCTCGTAGAGGTCGCTACCGTGCTCCAGCTCAGCGATGAAATAGCGCGCCATGCGCCACCACGAAGCCGACGCGCCATCGACCGCATCCATCATCGGTTCGAAGCGCAGCGGCGCATCCAGGGGCCGCTGCAGCAGGCCTTCCAGGGACTCACTCATGGCGACGCGGGTAATCACCACCTGGACTTTGCGGCAGTCGCCGGAAATCGCCAGCAGTTGGTTTTCATTGGGGGAAATGATCACCCCCTGGTCGCGGTCGGATCTCACCACGCTGCCGTTCTTGCTCAACTCCTGTTCGCCCACCAGGGGCAGGCTCAGGCTGTAGCTGCTGAAGCGCTCGGGATCCTCGATATCGATGGTGACATCGGTGCCGTATTCGATGGTGCCCAGCGTCGTGGCCATCGACTTGAACGTGTTGGCACTGTGATGGAAGCGGATCCGCTCGGGCGTCGAGGTCACGAGTCGATGCGGCCCGCAAATACCGGACATCCAGCTCCTTGCGGCCTCGAGGTCGTCGCTGTCGACACGAATGTCGCGACTCTGCGGATCGGTTTTGCTGTTCATCACGGTGCACCCACGGGCTATTTTCCAGCGCGCTCTGACGGCGCGTCTCAGGCGTGGAAAACGCAAGTTCCAGGCCACAAAACGCCAGCGCCAACTGAGTGGATAGCAATCCTCGACTATGTGGATAACGTAGCCGGTGAACGTGTCCCAACAGGCACTCAACGTTGCGCAAAACAGTACCTGATTGCTGCACACAGGTGCAGCCATTCATCGTTTGGTGCGCCTTCTGGGTAGTCGCTGCCCAGTTTGATACCGAGTGGTGTTACCCCACGAATTTTACGGACTGCCTTCGCCCACAAACCGGATAGACCCCCACCCGCCCCACTCCCTCTAATGAGCACACCGATTAGCCCCAATAAAA
>Ga0105251_10003559_pt1 | contig 11241 bp, 9 predicted proteins | sample KBSS64metaG_FD_80424 | JGI IMG/M metagenome (GOLD analysis project Ga0105251, IMG submission 80424) | Switchgrass rhizosphere microbial communities from Kellogg Biological Station, Michigan, USA - KBS S6-4 metaG | ecosystem: Host-associated > Plants > Roots > Rhizosphere > Soil | place...
CTGGCGGGCGAAGGCCAGGGCCTGTTCGACCGATTGGCAGCGGGCAAATGCCGGCACGGGCAAGCCCTGGGCCTGCAGGATTTCCTTCATGCGTGCCTTGTCGCGATACACCGCCACTTCGTCCGGACCGTCGCCGGGGATGTTCAGCGCCTGGCGCACCCGCGCGGCGATTTCCAGGGTGAACTCCGACAGCGCGATCAGCTGGTCGACCGGACCCACCCGGGCAATGACTTCCTGAACCGCAGCCAGAAGCTGTTCATATTGATTGACGTCGCCGACCTGCACCTGATGGGCGATGTGCTGCGCCGGAGCGAGCACACCCTCGGCACCGGGGCCATCGACCACGTAGCTGATGCGATGCCGTTGATGATCGAAGAAGTCTTCGTAGCGAGTCAGTTCGTTGTCCCAGCGGCGCTCATCACGAAAGCGCGGCCAGCGGTTGACGATAACGATGTGCATCGGAGTGATCCTTGATTGAGCGAAGACAGCCGTGCCGGGGATCAACCCCAGGACGGCACGCTGACGGCAGGTGCGGGCTCAGCGTCGGCTGGCGCGTGGAAGGTGCGCAGATAACCGCTGAAGGATTCGATCGCGTCGGGGCCGACGAACACCTGGTTGTAGCCAGCCGCGATCAACGGCTGGTGAGCGGCGAGGGTGTCATCCTCGGAGGTGGTCAGCTTGCCGCCGATCACGCAGGGCAGGTGCGGGTGTTTCTGGCGCACCTGGCGAATCAGCTCGAGGCCCTGGGAATACCCGTGGCCATTGACGCTGCTGACCACCAGCAATTGGCTGCGGCGCTGTTCCAGCGCGCTGAGCACGGCGTCGATCGGGGTGCAGCTGCCGAGGTTTTTCACGTTGAAACCATGCTCGGCGAGCCACAGTTGCAGATACACAAGGTTCCACATGTGCGAGTCGGATTCGACAGTGGCGAGCAAGCAGTGCGGCAGGGCTTTCATTGAGACGCCTCCATGGCGAGCGACGGACCACCGAGGGCCAGCTGAAAGCGCCGGGTGGTCAGGATGAACAGCAGAGTGCCGGGCACGGTCAGCACCACGGCCAGTACCAGAATCAGTACCTGGGCGCCGTACACGTGACCGACGCTGGCGGTCAGCAAGCCGCCCAGCGGATAGGACAGCAGGTTGACCAGGTAAAACGGCCCCATGACCTTGCCCAGGTGGGCTCTGTCGATCGCTTTGATGCGCTGGGTACGGTTGAACACGTTGAACAACGCGCAACCGGCCATCGCCAGCAGGAAGCTCAGGGCATACAGCAACACGCCGTTGGCCACGCCCATGCAGATCAGGCCCAGACACAGCAGGGCGAAGCCCAGAGCACCGAGGCGATAGATCGACATGCGCGCCAACAGTCGCGGTACCAGAATGAAATTCAGCAGACCGAGGGCGCCGGCCCCGGCATTCATCAGGCCGAACACGCCATCGGCGGCACTGAACACCCCGCTGATGACGAAGGCGTTGGCGCTCAGCACCGCGGCAAAGGCCAGGTTGATGGTGAAATTCAGCGCGGCCAGCGACAGCACCGGCGGATTACCCAGCAGCAGGCGCCAGCCGAGGGCCAGATCGTGCAACACGCTGCCCGGGCCGCTGGCGGGCGTTCGTGCGGTGGGCAGACCGCGCCAGAACAGCGCCGCGGCAAACAGCGCCATGGCCGCCAGGCCCAGCAGCCAGCGTTTGTCGGCGTACATCGCCAGGCCGGCAGCGAGCGCCGGGCCGAGCGCCATGGCCAGCAGCTCCATGTTCTGCACCAGCGACTGACAGTGCGCGAGGCGCTCCGGGCCGGCGATCAGCGGGACACTTTTTTCCACCGCCATGCGCACCGGCGCCATCAGCACCGAAAGCACGATGCCGTTGCCGATCAACGCCCAGATCATCCACTGCGGTTGATACCAGCAGATCCACACGGTGATGCCCAGGCTCAGCCCGCGCGCCGTGTTGGCCGCGCGAAACAGCAGGCGGCCGCCAAAGCGGTCGGCCAGCAACCCGGCGAACGGGTAGGCAATCAGTGCCGGCAACCATTCCAGGGCAAACGCGACACCGGAATAGCGCACGTTGCCGGTCAGCTGATAAATCATCAACGGCACGGCGAACAGCACGGTCTGTTCTGCCAGCAGGGCACACAGCAGTCCGCCAGCGAACCAGCGGATGGCGCTGCGACGGGCATCGACGGTGGCCTCAGGCATGATCGCGATCCCAGACCATTTCCAGTTCGCGCAGGTAAGGCAGCACGTACTTGCAGAAACGGCGCATTTCGTCGCGGGTTGGCCAGCCGGAGAAAATGAATTCGCTGACGCCGACTTTCTTGTACTCGAAGAGGTATTCGGCCACTTCCTGATAACTGCCGACCACGCACAACGCCGGGCCGCCGCGATAAGCCACCGCGCCCGACCAGAGCATCGGCGACAGCCAGTCGTGCTGCGCCTTCTCCGCCAGGCGGAACGACGTCTTGACCGCCTCCGAATCGCAGCGCCCGACAAATTCGCGCACCCATTCACGATGCTGTTCGTCGGGGTTCTCCATCATGCTCTCGACCGCCGCCAGCGCTTCTTCGCGGGTTTCGCGAGCGAGGATGTGCATGCGGATCCCTACCGCGCAGCCCGACTCCAGTACCGTGCGGCTGGCTGCGGCAATGCCTTCGGGGGTATCGCCATAACGCAGCCAGCAATCGCTGTGCTGGATGGCGATCTGCTGGGCGATGTCCGAGGCACCGCTGAGATAAATGCGCGGCCGCTCGGCGTCTTTGAAGGGCAGGCCCAACTGGGCTTTTTCGATGCGGTAGTGGGCGCCGTGATAAGTCAGCGGTGATTCGCCGTTCCAGAACCGGTGCAGAATGTCGAGGAACTCGCCAGTGCGCTCGTAGCGCCCGTCATGGGCGACGAAATCGCCATAGTAGGCTTGCTCGTCCGGCGAAATACCGGCCACCAGGTTGAGCGAAATGCGCTTGTCGGACATCCACGACACGGTGTTGACGATCTGCGTGAACAGCGTAGGCGGCACCAGGCCGGGACGGTAGGCGAGGATGAATTTGACCCGCTCGGTTTCACGCACCAGCGCACCGATCATCGGCAACGGATCGGGCATGTGATAGCTGATGCCCATCAGCAGCGAGTCGATGCCCAGCTCATCGGCTTCCTGGGCAAAGTCGACGATGCCGGCAAAGTCGAGCGCGCCGGTGTTGTATTTTTCCGAGGCCTTTTGCTGACCGCTGTCCAGCGGTGAGCACCAGTGAATGCGCAGTGGTGCAGACATTGTGTTTCTCCATGGCACAGCCTGCCGCCGCCGGAGCGGGGGCAGGCGTGGTGAATCAAGTCCGGATCAGAACAGGAAGCTGGTACCGACGGTGCGGTCGAACAGCGCGACGTCACGGATACGCCGCTTGCCGCAGATGAACTTGAGCAGACGCTCGATGCCCAGGCCGCCACCGGCGCTCGGGTGCAGCAGGCCGCGGCGGGCGACTTCCAGGTAGTTGGTGAACGGTTGCAGGTCCATCGACAGTTCGTTCATGCGGTAGACGATCTGCTCGTATTCGAACTCGCGCTCTGCACCCGACAGGGCCTCGCCGTAGCCATCGGGATAAATCAGGTCGTAGTTGTTGTAGGCACCGCGCTTGCCCGGGGTTTCGCGGTCGTAGAACTCGCGGCGGTAGTTGGTGACGAAGAACGGCGTGTGGGCCTTGGCCGACATGATCTTCTCGAAGTCGTCGCCATGTTCGGCGCGCAGCTCGTCGGAGCTGTAGATCGGGAATGCTGTGGCGAAGTGCGGCAGTTGGCGCCCCAGTTGCGCCAGCTCGGCGGCGCAATGCTGGCTGACTTCACTGAACACGTGCTTGATCAGGCCTTCGATCAGGGTCATGACCTGGTGCATGTCACCGTCGCGGATTTCGAAGTCGAACTGCGAGAACTCCAGCAGGTGGTTCTCGGAATCCTTGATCTCCGGCTTCTCCAGGCGAATGTTCGGCGCAACGATGAAAATCTTCTCGTGGCCCTTGGCGGTCAATGCCAGCTGTTTGTGGAAGATCATGCTCGCCGTCAGTTTCAGGCGTCGTTCTTCGTACTGGATCTCGGCCGGATACACCGCGTGATTCAGTGGATCGGTGATCGGCGACATCAGGATCGGCATCAGCTGTTTGAAGTCGCGTTCCAGCAAATATTGTTGCAATGCCTGAAGGACGCGGCCGCGGATGATGGCAATGGACTCTATGTCCGGATTAGCAAAATCGGCGAAGTTACGGGTAATTTCTTCCATGATTGGCCAAATATTCAGGGAGTTAGGGAGGCCCTGATTATTGTTTAATCGATGGAAAACTCAATGTACAGATTTCCGCTAAAAAGCAGCACAGAGCCGCGGTTTGGTTGTCCGACGACGCTTTTGCATAGACGATATCGCGCTGCTGAAATTGATCAGGTGGCGCGCCAGTGGGCAGGGTCGTACCGACCGCGTCAGCCGCGCCATTCTCCAATTCGTCTATTCAGAGTTCGCCCATGACTAGCTCGCGACCCCATCAGTTTTCCAGGTCTGACTACAAGACGCTGGGCCTTGCCGCCCTTGGCGGCGCCCTGGAAATCTACGACTTCATCATCTTCGTGTTTTTTGCGCTGACCCTCAGCCAACTGTTCTTTCCGCCAGAAATGCCGGAATGGCTGCGGCTGTTGCAGAGCTTCGGCATTTTCGTCACCGGTTACCTGGCGCGGCCGCTGGGCGGGATCCTGATGGCGCATTTCGCCGATCAGTTGGGGCGCAAGCGGGTATTCAGCCTGAGCATCCTGATGATGGCGTTGCCTTGTCTGCTGATCGGCATCATGCCGACCTACGAACAGATCGGTTATTTCGCGCCGTTGCTGCTGCTGGTTCTGCGGGTGCTGCAAGGTGCCGCCGTCGGCGGCGAAGTGCCGAGCGCCTGGGTGTTCGTGGCCGAGCACGCCCCCGCTGGGCATCGCGGCTATGCCCTGGGGTTTCTCCAGGCCGGGCTGACCTTCGGCTATTTGCTGGGCGCGCTGACGGCCACCTTGCTGGCGCAGGTGTTTACGCCGGCGGAAATTCTCGCCTACGCGTGGCGCCTGCCGTTTTTGCTCGGCGGTGTGTTCGGCGTGATCGGCGTCTGGCTGCGGCGCTGGCTGAGCGAAACGCCGGTGTTCATGGCCCTGCAGGCGCGCCGCGAGGCCGATGCCGAATTGCCGTTGCGCACTGTGCTGCGTGAGCATCGGCGGATGTTGCTGCCGGCGTTCATCATGACCTGCGTGCTGACGTCGGCGGTGGTGGTACTGGTGGTGATCACGCCGACCGTCATGCAAAAGAGCTTCGGCATGACCCCCAGCCATACCTTTGGCTTGAGCAGCCTGGGCATCGTCTTCCTCAACATCGGCTGCGTGATCGCCGGGTTGGTCGTCGACCGTATCGGGGCCTGGCGCACGGTCAAGCTGTACAGCGTCTTGCTGCCGGTCGGCATCGCCCTGTTGTATGGCTGCCTGATCAGCGGCGGCAACTGGCTGGGGCTGGCCTACGCACTGGCGGGCCTGAGCTGCGGCGTGGTTGGCGCGGTGCCTTCGGTGATGGTCAGCCTGTTTCCGGCACACATCCGCGTCTCGGGCATTTCCTTTACCTACAACATTGCCTATGCCCTGTGGGCAAGCACCACGCCGCTCTTGCTGATCGCGCTGATGCCGTGGAGCCCCTGGGTGTGCGTGGCGTACTGCGTGGTCATGGGCGCTGTGGGCGTCGGCTGTGCCAGCTGGTTTGGCGGGCGCGAGCCTGCCCGGGCGGCACAGGCCCTGGTCCCGGAGCGTTGAGGTAAACGATGCAGAGTGCGCACCATGGATTTGGCACGGATGGCTACTGGATGATGGAATTACACGAATTACCGGCGACACAACTGCTGGCCTTGTTCGCCAGTCGCGAGTTGTCACCGCTGGAGTATTACGACCACCTGCTGGCCCACATCGAACGCTGGGAGCCGAGCATCGGTGCGCTTTACGCGTTCGATCCACAGCGCGTGCGCGAGCAGGCGCGTGCCTCCAGCGAACGCTGGAGCAAAGGCGCACCGCATGGCTGGCTCGACGGCGTGCCCGTGACGCTCAAGGAACTGATCGCCACCCAGGGCGACTGCATTCCCCAGGGCTCGCGCGCCACCCGCCTGATTGCCGCGACCGAAGACGCCCCTCCCGCCGCGCGAATGCGCGAGAGTGGCGCAATCATCCTGGGCAAAACCACGGTACCGGACTTCGGCATGCTGTCGTCGGGGCTGTCGAGTTTCCATGGCATCACGCGCAACCCGTGGGACGTGACCTGCAACCCGGGCGGCTCGAGTTCCGGTGCGGCGGCCGCCGCGGCAGCCGGGTATGGCCCGCTGCATGTCGGTACCGACATCGGCGGATCGGTGCGGCTGCCGGCGGGCTGGTGCGGGCTGGTAGGTTTCAAGCCCACCCTGGGACGCATCCCCATTGATCCGTACTACACCGGCCGCTGTGCCGGGCCGATGACCCGCACGGTGGACGATTGCGCCTTGATGATGGGGTACCTGGCGCAACCGGATGCCCGTGATGCGACCAGTCTGGCGGCCCAACCGCTGGACTGGAACCTGCAGCCACCGTCGATGCAGGGGGTGAAAATCGGCCTGATGCTCGACCCCGGCTGCGGTTTCCAGCCCGACAATGAAGTGTGTGACGCGGTGCGCCAGGCTGCGCGGCTGTTCGAGGCCAACGGGGCGCAAGTGACCTTGATCGGGCCGGTGATGGATCGGCGTCTGCTCGATGGTCTCGACGATTTCTGGCGGGCCCGGCAGCTGTCGCAGTTGCAGGCCCTGAGTCCGGAGCAGCGTGCCGGGGTCTTGCCGTACATCGAGCAATGGGCCGCACCGGCGGCAAAGATGAGTGCGGTGCAAGCGGTCGAGGGCTTCAACCAGACCTTCGAGATTCGTCGTCGCTGCGCGGCCGTGTTCCACGACCTCGACCTGGTGCTGTCACCGACCAATCAGGTCAGTAGCTTTCCCGCCGAATGGCCGTCACCGGGCAACGATCCGCGCCAGCCTTTCGAACACATTGTGTTCACGGTGCCGTGGAACATGGGCGAGCAACCGGCCTTGTCGATCAACTGCGGTTTCACCACGCAGGGTATGCCGATCGGCCTGCAGATGGTTGCGCCTCGCTTCGGCGATCAGTGGTTGTTGAAGTGCGCCAAGGCTTACGAAAACTGGCGCGGTCCGATCAAACACTGGCCGTCTGCGCCCCCGCGCTGATTCCCGATGGTTGTGGTGTACCGCGCCGGCGCCCGGCGCAGCAGCGGTGCACCTTATCTTTGCAGGCACACTCCGATGAAATCACATGTACGTCGCGCGACAGTCGCGATGCTGGCCGTCGTCGCCCATCCGACCTGGGCCGCCGATGCGGTGGCGCCGCAGGATCAGGCCAGCGGATTGCTGGAAGGCAGCCACCTGAACCTGAATCTGCGCCACTACTATTCCAATCAGCACACCCAGCGCAGCACGCATCTGGTGATCAAGAAAAACGCTGTTGCCCAGCCGACCCGCGAGCGGATCACCTGGGCGCAGACCGGCATGCTCAACTACACCTCCGGCTACACCCAAGGGTGGCTGGGGGTGGGTGTCGATGCCTCGTTGTTCAGCGCTGTCATGCTCGAGCGCGGTCACGGCGCGGTCGCCAACGGTGGCGATCGCGTGCTGGTCGACAGCGATGGCGACGCCCTGCCGACCTGGAGTCGTCTGGGCGTGGGCGATATCAAGCTGCGGGTATCTAGCAGCGAACTCAAGGCCGGGCGCATGCTCACGGAAAACCCGATCCTGCGCTACAAGGACAACCGCGCCTTGCCGTCGACGTTCCAGGGCGTGGCGATCAACAGCAACGAACTCGACTGGCTGGCGCTGCAGGCGGGCAGCTTCGAGCGCGCGATCCCGCGTACCGGCAGCGGCAGCGAGCGCCTGACCACAACGTTTGGCAATCGCGCCTACAGCGGCTCGCGCATCAGCTATGCCGGTGGCACTGCCAAGGCACCGGCGGGGCTGACGCTCAGCGCCTACGGCTCGCGCTTCGAGGACATGTGGCAACAGTATTATCTGGGCGCGACCCACCAGGTCGGCGATCGCGCGGACGTGGCGCTGAAAACCAGTTTCAACTACTACCGCACCCGCGATCAGGGCGAACAGCGCCTGGGGTTCATCGACAACGACGCCTACAGCCTGGCGGTGACCGCCGCCCACGGTGCCCATGGCCTGACAGCGGCGTGGCAGCAGGTGTTCGGCGATGAATACTTCGACTATGTGTGGGAGTCCACCGGCAACTACATGGCCAACTCGCTGTACTCGGACTACAACGGCCCGAACGAAAAGTCCTGGCAGCTGCGCTACGACCTCGACCTGGCGCCCTACGGCGTCCCGGGCCTCACCGCCAGCCTCTGGCACGCCAAAGGCTGGGGCATCGACGGCACGCACTACAGCGGTGATCGCGACGGGCACAACACCGGCTACAACGTGCGCGGCCTGGACGGCGCCAAACACAACGAAAACGGCTTGATGGTCGCTTATGTCGTGCAGTCCGGGACGCTGAAAAACACGGTGTTGCGCAGCATCGTCTATAACCACCGGGCGAGTGGCGGCCAGATCGACGGCAGCTACGATGAATTCCGCCTGGTGGCGAACGTACCGTTCAACGCGTTTTGAATCGGCGGCGAGTTTTTTTTGCGCCGGTTAACCCGGACTGAGGGGGCGCTCCGTCTCAAAGGATGAATGGATCATTTTCATCCCGAGGTCAGCCCCCATGTTCCGTCCCCTGTCTGTACTGCGCCCCATTGCTGTCGGTGCGTTGCTGGTTGTCGCCGGTTGCGGTGTGTCTTCCAAGCCGGAACCGGCTGCCGTGCCGGTGCCGCCTCAACCCCAGGCCTCGATCCAGCAGGAATCGCGGGTAGCCGACGGCGCGATGGCCAAGCGCAGTGCGCGTCCGCCAGCCATCGCCGGTTTTGCTGCGCCGCCGGCCCCGGAAAGTTATCCACAGGGCTATCGCGACGAACCGCGCGAACAGTACGCCGACCTTGCCGACAACCCGATCCACAGCGTTGCCGAAGCCCCGGTCTCGACGTTCAGCGCCGACGTCGACACGGGCGCTTACGCCAACGTCCGGCGTTTGCTGAATCAGGGCCGGCTGCCACCTCAAGGCGCGGTCCGCCTCGAGGAAATGGTCAATTACTTCCCCTACGACTACGCGCTGCCCACTGACGGCTCGCCGTTTGGCGTGACCAGCGAGCTGGCCGCGTCACCGTGGAACCCGCATACCCGCCTGTTGCGCATCGGCATCAAGGCTTCCGACCGCGCGGTGACGGAGCTGGCGCCGGCCAATCTGGTGTTCCTGGTGGATGTGTCCGGTTCGATGGATCGCCGCGAAGGCCTGCCGCTGGTCAAAAGCACGCTGAAGCTGCTGGTCGACCAATTGCGCGAGCAGGATCGGGTTTCGCTGGTGGTGTATGCCGGGGAATCGCGGGTGGTACTTGAGCCGACTTCCGGACGGGAAAAAGCGAAAATTCGCACGGCCATCGAGCAATTGACGGCAGGCGGCTCGACTGCTGGCGCTTCAGGCATCGAACTGGCCTATCAAATGGCGCAGCAGGCGTTTATCCCCAATGGCATCAATCGCATCCTGCTGGCCACCGACGGTGACTTCAATGTCGGCATCAGCGACTTCGACAGCCTCAAGCAACTGGCTGTGGATAAACGCAAGAGCGGCATTTCCCTGACCACCCTGGGTTTCGGTGTGGATAACTATAATGAGCGCCTGATGGAGCAGCTCGCCGACGCCGGCGATGGCAACTACGCCTACATCGACAATCTGCGCGAGGCGCGCAAGGTGCTGGTCGACCAACTCGGCTCGACCCTCGCGGTGGTGGCGAAAAACGTCAAGTTGCAGGTGGAATTCAATCCGGCGCAGGTCAGTGAATATCGTCTGCTCGGCTACGAAAACCGCGCGCTCAAGCGTGAGGATTTCAGCAATGACAAGGTCGATGCCGGCGAAATCGGCGCGGGACATACCGTGACCGCCCTGTATGAAATTGTCCCTGCCGGCGAGAAAGGCTGGCTGGAACCGCTGCGCTACGCCCGATCGGCGGCGGCTGTTGCGGCGAAAAACGGAGAATTGGCGATGCTGCGTGTGCGTTATCAACAGCCCGCAGGTGGGAAAAGTCTGTTGATCGAGCGGCCGATCAGTGCTCGGGTCACGCCGCCCAGCGAGGACCTGCGGTTCGCCGCTGCCGTTGCCGCGTTTGCCCAACAACTCAAGGACGCGCGCTACACCGCTGATTTCAGCCTCAAGGATACGGCGGCCCTGGCCCGCGGCGCCCGTGGCGATGATCGCTTTGGCCTGCGCAACGAATTCGTGCAACTGGTACAACTGACCGAGAGCCTGCGTAGCAGCAGCGCCGCCAACACACCTGCCACTGAACGACGGATTGAATAGTGAGCCGCTTGCAAGGCTTTATCAGCCAGCTGTTTACCGCCACCGACAAGCTTGAGGCCAGCAGCGACGAATCGCTGCTGGGCCGTTATCGCACCGGTGACAGTGCGGCGTTCGAAATCCTCTACGCCCGCCATCGGCATGGGCTGTACCGGTTTCTGCTCGGATTGAGCGGCCAGGCGGAGCTGGCCGATGAAGTCTTTCAGGACACCTGGTTGAGCTTGATCCGCAGCGGCAGTCAGCCACAAGGTCGGGCGACATTTCGCACGTGGCTGTTCCAGATTGCCCGCAATCGCCTGATCGATCACTGGCGTAGACATGGCTCCCGCCAGCCACTGCATGAGCGTTACGATGAACAGCTTCACGCGCTCAGCGACGATGCGAGCGATCCCGAGCAGTTGCTCAGCCTCAGTCGCGACAGCCTGCGTCTGGACAGCGCCCTGCAAACCTTGCCCGCCGACCAGCGCGAAGTGTTCCTGCTGCGTGCCCACGGCGACCTCGATCTGGCGCAAATCGCCAGCCTTACTGACACACCGCTGGAAACCGTGAAGAGCCGTCTGCGTTATGCCCAGCAAAAACTGCGGCGGCTGCTGGCCGAGGAGGTACTGACATGACTGACGCCCGCCAGACACCCGAAGAGCAACTGCTCACGCATTATCGCCAGCAACAGCAGGGCGAGCCGCCGGCGCACCTCGACGCGTTCATTCTGGATGCCGCACGCCGTCAGCGACGACGCCTCCGATCCCGAACAACTGCTCAACCTCAGCCGCGATAGCCAG
>Ga0105251_10003560_pt1 | contig 11240 bp, 6 predicted proteins | sample KBSS64metaG_FD_80424 | JGI IMG/M metagenome (GOLD analysis project Ga0105251, IMG submission 80424) | Switchgrass rhizosphere microbial communities from Kellogg Biological Station, Michigan, USA - KBS S6-4 metaG | ecosystem: Host-associated > Plants > Roots > Rhizosphere > Soil | place...
GTACGATAAATCCCTTGAGAAGGATAACTGTGGTTTCGGCCTGATCGCCCACATAGAAGGCGAACCTAGCCACAAGGTAGTGCGTACTGCTATTCACGCACTGGCCCGAATGCAGCACCGTGGAGCAATCCTCGCCGATGGTAAAACCGGTGATGGTTGTGGCCTGCTGTTGCAAAAACCTGACCGTTTCTTCCGAATCGTTGCGGAAGAACGTGGTTGGCGTTTGGCAAAAAATTATGCGGTAGGCATGATTTTCTTAAACAAAGACGACGCGCTGGCAAGTGCAAGCCGCCGCATCGTTGAAGAAGAGTTGCAAAACGAAACCTTGTCGATTGTCGGCTGGCGCGAAGTGCCAACCAATGAAGACGTACTCGGTGAAATCGCCCTCTCCTCAAAACCTCGCATCGAACAAATTTTTGTTAATGCTCCGGCTGGCTGGCGCCCACGTGATATGGAACGTCGCCTGTTTATCGCCCGTCGCCGCATTGAGAAACGCATCCAGGATAAAGAATTCTACGTTTGTAGTCTCTCCAACCTGGTTAACATCTATAAAGGTCTGTGTATGCCGGCAGATTTGCCGCGCTTTTACCTGGACTTGGCGGACTTACGTCTGGAATCAGCTATTTGCCTGTTCCACCAACGTTTCTCCACCAACACCGTGCCACGCTGGCCGCTAGCTCAGCCGTTCCGCTACCTGGCGCACAACGGTGAAATCAACACCATAACTGGTAACCGACAATGGGCACGCGCCCGTACCTACAAGTTCCAGACTCCATTGATTCCGGACTTGCATGACGCAGCGCCATTCGTGAACGAAACCGGTTCCGATTCAAGCTCCATGGATAACATGCTCGAGCTGCTGTTAGCTGGCGGTATGGATATCGTTCGCGCCATGCGTTTACTGGTTCCACCAGCCTGGCAGAACAACCCGAACATGGACCCAGAATTGCGCGCCTTCTTCGACTTTAACTCCATGCATATGGAGCCATGGGATGGACCTGCAGGAATCGTGATGTCCGACGGGCGTTACGCTGCCTGTAACCTGGACCGTAACGGTCTGCGCCCGGCGCGCTACGTCATCACTAAAGATAAGCTGATCACTTGTGCTTCTGAAGTTGGGATCTGGGATTACCAGCCTGACGAAGTCATCGAGAAAGGCCGTGTCGGTCCTGGCGAGTTGATGGTTATCGATACACGTATTGGTCGAATTCTGCATTCAGCTGAAACCGATGCCGATTTGAAGAGCCGCCACCCGTATAAAGAGTGGATGGAAAACAACGTCCGTCGCCTGGTGCCGTTTGAAGATTTACCAGACGAAGAAGTTGGCTCCCGTGAAATGGACGACGATACCCTCGCAAGCTTCCAGAAACAGTTTAACTACAGCGTAGAAGAACTGGATTCTGTGATTCGTGTGCTGGGTGAAAATGGCCAGGAAGCTGTGGGTTCAATGGGTGACGATACCCCGTTTGCCGTACTTTCTAGCCAGCCACGCATTATTTATGACTACTTCCGCCAGCAGTTTGCGCAGGTAACTAACCCGCCAATCGACCCGCTGCGTGAAGCGCACGTTATGTCACTGGCAACCAGCATTGGCCGTGAAATGAACGTCTTCTGTGAAGCAGAAGGCCAGGCACACCGCCTGAGCTTCAAATCGCCAATTCTGTTGTGGTCTGATTTCCAGCAGCTGACAACACTTGAAGAAGAGCATTACCGCGCTGACACGCTGGACATCACTTACGATGCCGCGGCTCAGTCGCTGCACGAAACGGTTTCCGCACTGTGCGATGAAGCTGAACGCATGGTTCGCAACGGCACTGTTCTGTTAGTGCTGTCTGACCGTAACATCGCGAAAGATCGCCTGCCAGTTCCGGCTCCGATGGCGGTTGGCGCGATACAGACTCGCCTGGTCGAGAAGAATCTGCGTTGCGATGCGAACATTATCGTCGAAACAGCAAGTGCGCGTGACCCGCACCACTTCGCAGTTCTGCTCGGCTTTGGTGCGACAGCAATCTATCCATACCTCGCCTACGAAACACTGGCGAAGTTAGTCGACAGCACTGCTATCGAAAAGCCGTACCGTGAAGTGATGCAGAACTACCGCAACGGCATCAATAAAGGCCTGTACAAGATCATGTCCAAAATGGGCATCTCGACTATCGCCTCTTATCGTTGCTCGAAGCTGTTTGAAGCGGTTGGCCTGCATAAAGAAGTTTCTGAGCTATGCTTCCAGGGCGTTGTTAGCCGTATTGGTGGTGCCGGGTTCAACGACTTCCAGCAAGATTTACTGAATCTGTCTAAGCGTGCTTGGCTCGCTCGCAAGCCGCTGGACCAGGGCGGTCAGTTGAAATACGTTCACGGTGGCGAATATCACGCTTACAACCCTGACGTGGTTCAGACGCTGCAAAAAGCAGTAAACAGTGGCGAATATAAAGATTATCAAGAGTACGCGAAGCTTGTGAACGAGCGCCCGGTGGCAACACTGCGCGATATGCTTGCTCTGAACCCGCAAGATGAAACAGTTAAGATTGAAGATGTTGAGCCTGCCACTGATCTGTATAAACGTTTCGATACTGCTGCGATGTCTATCGGTGCATTGAGCCCGGAAGCACACGAATCGCTGGCAGAAGCGATGAACAGCATCGGCGGCAACTCCAACTCTGGTGAAGGTGGTGAAGACCCTGCGCGTTACGGCACCAATAAAGTGTCCCGTATCAAACAGGTGGCTTCTGGCCGCTTCGGTGTGACCCCGGCTTACCTGGTGAACGCCGATGTTATCCAGATTAAAGTCGCTCAGGGTGCTAAGCCTGGCGAAGGTGGTCAGTTACCGGGTGATAAAGTCACGCCGTATATCGCAAAACTGCGTTATTCCGTACCTGGCGTTACGCTGATTTCACCTCCGCCGCACCACGATATCTACTCTATCGAAGATTTGGCGCAGCTGATTTTCGACCTGAAACAGGTCAACCCTAAAGCGATGATCTCCGTCAAACTGGTTTCCGAACCAGGCGTTGGCACTATCGCAACGGGTGTGGCAAAAGCTTATGCCGACCTGATTACCATCGCCGGTTACGACGGTGGTACAGGTGCAAGCCCGCTGTCATCAGTGAAATATGCTGGCTGCCCATGGGAACTGGGTCTGGTGGAAACACAACAGGCACTGGTTGCGAACGGCCTGCGTCATAAGATTCGCCTGCAAGTTGATGGCGGCCTGAAAACTGGCTTAGACATTATCAAAGCCGCGATTCTTGGCGCGGAAAGCTTTGGTTTCGGTACCGGTCCAATGGTTGCATTGGGTTGTAAATACCTGCGTATTTGCCACCTGAACAACTGCGCAACCGGTGTTGCAACTCAGGATGAGAAACTGCGTAAAAACCACTATCACGGCCTGCCATTCAAAGTGACAAACTACTTTGAATTTATTGCCCGTGAAACGCGTGAGTTGATGGCGCAGTTAGGCGTGAAGCGCCTGGTTGACTTGATTGGCCGTACTGACTTGCTCAAAGAGCTGGACGGTTTCACTGCCAAACAACAAAACCTGGATCTGTCGAATCTGCTGAAAACAGCTGAGCCAATGCCGGGCAAAGCGGTTTACTGGACCGAAACGAACCCGCCATTCGATAAAGGCGACCTGAACGCTCAACTGCTCGCTCAGGCGAAGCAGTATGTGGATGACAAGCAGAGCAAAACGTTCTGGTTTGATATCCGCAACACTGACCGTTCAGTGGGTGCCACATTGTCTGGTTATATTGCACAGCATAATGGCGACCAGGGGCTTGCTGCCGATCCGATTAAAGCGCATTTCAGCGGTACTGCCGGACAAAGCTTTGGTGTATGGAACGCCGGTGGCGTTGAGTTACACCTGACTGGCGATGCCAACGACTATGTCGGTAAAGGTATGGCTGGCGGTTTGATCTCGCTGCGTCCTCCGGTAGGTTCCTTCTTCCGCAGCCACGAAGCAACCATCATAGGCAACACCTGCTTGTACGGTGCAACAGGCGGCAAACTTTATGCTGCAGGCCGTGCGGGTGAGCGTTTCGCTGTGCGTAACTCCGGTGCGATTACCGTTGTAGAAGGCATTGGCGATAACGGTTGTGAATACATGACTGGCGGTATTGTCTGTGTCATCGGCAAAACGGGCGTTAACTTTGGTGCAGGTATGACCGGTGGTTTCGCTTACGTGCTTGATGAAGATGGTGATTTCCGTAAACGCGTTAACCCTGAGTTGGTTGAACTGCTCAATGTTGATGAGCTGGCTATTCACGAAGAACACCTGCGCGGGATGATTACCGAGCATGTGCAACTGACGGGTTCCCAGCGCGGCGAAGAAATACTGGCTAACTGGCCGGAATTTGCCTCGAAATTCACGTTGGTTAAACCGAAGTCCAGTGATGTTAAAGCATTGTTGGGTCACCGCAGTCGTTCCGCAGCTGAGCTGCGGGTGCAGGCGCAGTAAGAGGTCACGATGAGTCAAAACGTTTATCAATTTATCGACTTACAGCGCGTTGATCCGCCAAAGAAGCCGCTCAAGATCCGTAAAATTGAATTTGTGGAAATTTACGAGCCATTCTCAGAAGGCCAGGCTAAAGCACAGGCAGACCGCTGCCTGTCCTGCGGCAACCCGTACTGTGAATGGAAATGCCCGGTTCATAACTACATTCCAAACTGGCTGAAGCTTGCCAACGAAGGGCGCATTATTGAAGCGGCTGAACTGTCTCACCAGACAAACAGCCTGCCGGAAGTGTGTGGCCGTGTTTGTCCGCAAGACCGTCTTTGCGAAGGCTCTTGTACGCTGAACGACGAGTTTGGTGCCGTCACCATCGGCAACATCGAGCGCTATATCAACGATAAAGCGATTGAGATGGGCTGGAAACCAGACCTGACGGGCGTTAAGCAAACCGGCAAACGTGTTGCCATCATCGGTGCTGGCCCTGCTGGGCTTGCATGTGCTGATGTGCTGGCACGTAACGGTGTGAAAGCTGTGGTTTATGACCGTCACCCAGAAATTGGTGGCCTGCTGACCTTCGGTATCCCAGCGTTCAAGCTGGAAAAAGAAGTGATGACCAAACGCCGCGAAATCTTCAGTGGCATGGGCATCGAATTCAAGCTGAATACTGAAGTTGGCCGTGATGTTCAGATTGACGACTTGCTGAAAGAGTATGATTCCGTGTTCTTGGGTGTTGGCACTTATCAGTCAATGCGCGGTGGTTTAGAGAATGAAGATGCGACAGGTGTATTCGACGCGCTACCGTTTCTCATCGCTAATACCAAAAAGATCATGGGCTTCGGCGACTCACCAGAAGAACCGTATGTGAATATGGAAGGCAAACGCGTTGTGGTACTTGGCGGTGGTGATACCGCAATGGACTGCGTGCGTAGTTCTATTCGCCAGGGTGCAACGCACGTCATCTGTGCTTACCGCCGTGATGAAGAGAACATGCCAGGCTCTAAACGCGAAGTGAAAAACGCGCGTGAAGAAGGAGTCGAGTTCCAGTTCAACGTGCAGCCACTGGGTGTTGAAGTGAATGGCAATGGTCGCGTATCGGGTGTGAAAGTGGCTCGTACTGAGCTGGGTGCACCGGATGCCAATGGTCGTCGTCGTCCAGAAATTGTTGCTGGTTCAGAACACGTTGTGCCTGCTGATGCGGTGATTATGGCGTTTGGTTTCCGTCCACATGCCATGCAGTGGCTGGAAAAACATAGTGTTGAACTCGATAACCAGGGCCGTATTCTGGCACCGGAAGGTAGTGATAATCCATTCCAGACCAGCAACCCGAAAATCTTTGCTGGCGGTGACGCCGTTCGTGGTTCTGACCTGGTGGTTACAGCGATTGCCGAAGGCCGTAAAGCAGCTGACGGGATCCTGAACTTCCTCGAAGTGTAATTTGTCTGTCAGGTAGCTATTCGCTTACCTGATTTATCAATACGAAAAGCCCAGTGATATGAAAATCACCGGGCTTTTTTATGTTTTATCAGACTGTTTTATTTCACTGCTTTGTGCATCATCGGCCCCTTAACCGCCCCTTCTTTAACAACACCAGCCCCACTAAACGGCTTCCCATCTATGGCATCGTGAGTCCGTACTGCTTCAGGGTGAATCCAGCGCTGAATCCGTGATGGCATATCCAGGCCAATCAACAGAATGACTACAAAGGTCAGGCTAAATGAGAGCGACGCCAGTGCAGTGCCTAAATCGAGACGCTGAGCGATAGTGGCGCCAATTATCGGAGCCAGTGCACCACCCAGCGCACCGACGTTATAGGTAAAGCCCAGACCCGCGGCACGCTGTTCGGTATCGAAATAACCACCAATCAGTTTTGGTAAAATCCCCGCGATCCCTTGCCCCAACATCTGCTGTAAGAACAACAGCAGACCCAGCACCCAAATGTTACCGCCACCGATGGCAAATACCGGAATAATCAATAATTGCGACGCCAGGAGACTGCAGACATAAGCTTTGCGTGTACCTAACCAATCACCGAGGAAACCACCTACACAGCAACCGACTGCAGCACCAAAACCGCTAAAGAACAGAATATGTGCAACGGTTTTTGGGTCGTAGGCCAGCTCAGTTTTCAGATATGTTGGTAACAATGCCTGAATAGGCCATGAATAAAGGAAAGCAAAGAACACCACGACCATCAGTGTGACACCTGTTGGCCAGCGCTTACCGCTGCTTTGCACCATAAAGCTGATGAATACCGCAGCACATATCAAACCCAGTGCAGCAATAAGTACCGCATTACCAAGGTTGCCGGCAAAGCAGAAGTAAAGCGCCGTTGCGACGACAACTGTCAGGCCAATATTGATAAGCCGATGCTCGCCACGGTACAAAATATCCACCATGGTTTTGGTTGGTTTTGTATCAGCAAACTTCTCTTTCCAGTCTTCTGCTTCCGGAATATTTTTACGCAGCCAGAGCGCAAAGATAATAGGCAAAATACCGATGAAGAACAGCGCGCGCCAGCCCCATGCCGGAACCACAACGCTATATACTTGAGCTGCAATTACCGCTCCTACAGAGAAGCCTGAGATAAGAAAGCCACTCGCCTTATTACGCATATGTTTAGGCCAGCTTTCGATGACATAGGTGGCACTAGACCCATATTCACCAGCCATCCCCATGCCAATCAGCAGACGAGCAAGAAACATCGTCGTAAAGCCCGGAGCAAAGCCACACGCCAACGTACCGAAAGAAAACAACACGATGCTGGTTATCATCGCAAGCTTGCGGCCATAACGATCGCCCATTGCACCTAGAACCAGGCCACCAAACCAGCGCGAGATAAAGGCCGCAGAGATTAAACTCGCCGCCTGAACAGTGGTAAGGCCAAATTCACTTTGAATTTCAGTTAGTACTAACGCTATCAAGACAAAATCAAAGCCATCCAATAAGTAGCCAATCCAGGCGGCTGAAAATGCTTTCCATTGCGGCTTAGTCAAATGGCGATACCACGGGATCCGTTGGGCAGTGTTGTTCATAAAGCACTCCCGGTACGAGTTCGTTAAAACCCGTCCTTTTGTTGGGTCTGATTAGGTATGGTTTACAGCACCATGGTTTATTTATCTCATTCAGAACGCTGCACATTCTTCCTGAAGCTGGACTGCGAGTGCTTTAAGTTCAGGTAGATAATGCTCTTCCACTGGCGAGAATGGTTTGCGGCACAGTGGTACAGCAACAACATCCATGTAATGCAGTAAAGTTTTCAAGCCACGGAAAACACCCACTTTAATCAACACATCAATAACTTTATTGCATTCACTTTGAAGCTGGCTGGCACGTTGCATATCGCCGCTCTGAACCGCTTGCCTGATGGCCTGGTAGCGCCACCCCATTACGTTGTAAGTACTACCAATCCCACCATCTGCCCCTGCAACCAAGCCAGATGCAAAGATCTCGTCATAGCCGTTGTAGAGCACCAGATCTGGATGGGCGCGACGGATCTGCTCCATTTGATAGAGATCGCCAGACGTCTGTTTTAATGCTCCCACACCCGGTAAATTGATTAAGCTATCAATTTGCTCGAGAGTGAGTTTCACGCCACTTAATGCTGGGATGTTGTAGACCACCATTGGCAAACCTTCAGATGCATCAATTACTGCGCGGTAGTGATCGCAATGTTCATTGAAGCTAAACGGATAGTAGAACGGTGTTACAGCAGAGACGGCATCAAAACCGTAGCGGTGTGCGGCACTCGCCAGCACCTGGCTCTCATGAGTACTGATACTGCCTACGTGCGCAATCAGAGTTACTTTCCCTTTGGCTTCTTCAGCCACGATTTCCAGCACCTGCTCACGTTCCTGTACACTCTGTAAGAAGGCCTCTCCTGTCGATCCTCCTACGTAGATACCATCTATACCCTGTTCAATATTGAAACGAACCAGACGGCGCAAGCTGTCGGTATCTACCTGTTGTTGCTGATTGAATGGAGTAAGCAGTGCGGGCATCACACCGCGAAGATTCTGTGTCATATACGCCTCTATTGTTGTCTGGTTTCTTAACATAACGATATACCTTTATACCTGTTATACCAGATCAAAAAGTAAACACCATATCACTAAGCGCTCAGGATGCGATCTTGCTCATATGAAATTATGATGGTTAATGAGACGTACTAAAAAATCGTGCGAGGGATCTCAGATTAAAGCTGGCTACTTTTTGGAGTTGCGTTTGCGCGGCGTGGGATAGTAGGAGGCGAACACGCTTTTCAAATGAGCTTTTAATGCCGCGTCCGCAGCATCAGGATCACGAGCCTGAATCGCGTTATAAATCTCAATATGCTGTTGATAGCTAATGTTGTTGTGGGCATGAAGAACATCCTGAGAAACCGTTGGACGTGCCGCAATCAACCAGTCCAATAATGCGACATGCACCGCCATAAAGATCGGATTATCAGGGATCTCAGCCAATTCCCGGTGGAATTCGATATCGGATCGAATAAACAGATCGTTATCATCCAGGGCCTGGTTGTTCATCTCCAGCGCTTTTCCAAGACGAGCAATTTGATCGTCTGTGGCAAACTCGGCGGCATAGCGAACCAGGCTAGATTCAAAAAACATACGCAATTGTTCAAAGTGCGCAATCCCGCCAGGACGCGAAAGGAAATCTTTCGCTACACCAGACAACTCACCAATGATGGTATCTGCAGAAGGACGAGAAACGCGAGCGCGCTCTCCGTTACTAATTTGCACCAGACCCTTTCTTTTAAGTGCCGCCAGTGCTTCACGAACTGAAGGGCGACCAACATTGAAAAAGGCCATAAGTTCGCGCTCGGAGGGCAGTTGTTCACCTTCAGCAAACTCTCGTCTGCGAATCATTTGCTCAAGCTCTTCTTCCACCATTTCAGAGAGTTTTTTACGCGCAAGCGGGCGACGGCGCATCGTATGTCCGATGGTCTCAGTCGTCTCAGGTGGTTGCTCGTCAAATGTACTCATAGCGTCAGAATCGGCCGTTTATGGAAGAAGCATCGCAAATAATATAGCCGAATCATAACACAGCAAATCATGTCTTACGTAAAGATGCAGTCTGTCGGCTTGTTTAAGACAATAAAAAGCCAGTCATAAGACTGGCTTCGATTTGCACTTTGACGGGCATGATTTCGCGAGTTACTTCACTACGCGTAATGCCGGACGGCCACCACGTGGAGGGGGCTCGTCATCCGGACCATCGTCATCTTCATCGTGATCGGGGCGTGAGCCATCGATCACCTGCATCACCATTTCTGAATCCGATGGTTGCTGCTCAATATCGTTATGACTTTCACCATCTTCGTCATAGCTGGCTTCCGGCTCGAACATGGTGCCAGCACCATTTTCACGCGCGTAAATAGCCAAAACCGCAGCCATAGGGACAAACACCTGACGTGGCACACCACCGAAACGCGCATTAAAACGCACATCACTGTTGGCTAACTCCAGGTTTCCTACTGCTCGCGGCGCGATATTCAGGACAATTTGCCCGTCACGTGCATATTCCATAGGCACATGCACGCCTGGCAATGTCACATCCACAACCAAGTGCGGTGTGAGCTGGTTATCCAGTAGCCACTCGTAAAAAGCACGAAGTAGATAAGGACGACGTGGTGACAATTGCGACATTTCCATCAATTAGCCCCGGGTCTGAAGACGCATTTCGCGCTCAGGTTCGGTCAAAGAAGCGAGGAATGAATCACGCTCAAATACGCGAGTCATATAGCCTTTCATCTCTTTAGAACCCGCGCCTGTCAGCTCAATACCCATCTGCGGCAAACGCCACAGCAGCGGTGCCAGGTAGCAATCTACCAGGCTGAATTCATCACTCAGGAAGAAAGGTTTCTGAGTAAATACAGGTGCGATAGCCAGCAGTTCTTCACGTAATTGCTTGCGTGCAGCATCAGCTTCTTGAGCAGAACCGTTCATCACGATGTGCATCAGTGAATACCAGTCTTTCTGGATACGATGCATGTACAGGCGACTTTCACCACGTGCAACCGGATAAACCGGCATTAATGGTGGGTGAGGGAAACGCTCATCAAGATATTCCATGATGATGCGGGATTCCCACAGGGTAAGTTCGCGGTCAACCAGGGTCGGTACGCTGTGATTTGGGTTGAGGTCAATCAGATCCTGAGGCAGGTTATCCGTTTCCACATGCTCAATTTCAACGCTAACACCTTTTTCAGCCAGTACGATACGCACCTGGTGGCTATAGATGTCAGTAGGACCGGAAAACAGCGTCATCACCGAACGTTTGTTGGCAGCGACAGCCATGAAAACCTCCAAGTTTATCAGAAAATTACTGCTAATAGCCGCAAGCGGCAACTAACCTGACCGTTTGATACCCAAGACGCCGGAACACCACCAGTTGCCAGAAAACGAGGCGAAAACAAACTGATGCCGACATGAGGGCAGAAAATTGGTTGATAGTTTACCAGATTTTACGGGTTTTGTGGGGAACGGATCTGGATTTTGACTGAAAAGCTAGTGCTATCAAAAAGTTAGCAACAATAAATATAATTTTCAGGCATAAAAAAACCCGGTACAAGACCGGGTTTTTTCGCAAATTGTATTCTGCAAAAGCAGAGGACAATTAACGTTTGGAGAACTGAGGACGACGACGTGCTTTACGCAGACCGACTTTCTTACGTTCAACTTCACGAGCATCACGAGTAACGAAACCAGCTTTACGCAGTTCGCCACGCAGGGACTCGTCGTACTCCATCAGAGCGCGGGTGATACCGTGACGGATCGCACCAGCCTGACCA
>Ga0105251_10003563_pt1 | contig 11228 bp, 9 predicted proteins | sample KBSS64metaG_FD_80424 | JGI IMG/M metagenome (GOLD analysis project Ga0105251, IMG submission 80424) | Switchgrass rhizosphere microbial communities from Kellogg Biological Station, Michigan, USA - KBS S6-4 metaG | ecosystem: Host-associated > Plants > Roots > Rhizosphere > Soil | place...
CAATTTCAAGCTATTGGCTACACTTACATCACTTATCGGAACCCACAGGAGAGGAACCATGGCAATCGGTCACTATGAGCTGAAAAAAGCAAAGAATGGGCAATACCACTTCAACCTGAAAGCCAGTAATGGCGAAATCATTTTGGGCAGTGAGATGTACGCCAGCAAAGCCTCGGCGGAGAATGGCATTGCCTCGGTGCAAACCAACTCCCCCCAGGAAGCGCAGTACGAATTGAAACACAGCACCAGCAATCAACCTTACTTTGTACTGAAAGCCAAGAACCATCAGGTGATCGGCGTCAGTGAAATGTACAGTTCTGAAACTGCCGCGAAAAACGGCATTCAGTCGGTGATCAAGAACGGCCCAAGCACCGACGTGCGCGATTTAAGCGCGTAACTTCGTCACCCGGCGCGCGATGATCGCCATCGCGCGTTTTTCTTATGACCGGGATCAATTCCCCTGTAATAAATCCGGTTAACTGCTGATTTTTTGCCGCTCTGCCGCTACAATCCCCCGCTTTTACTGCGCCATTTGGTGGTGCGTTATACCCACTGGCTTTCATGTTGCAGTCAACAACGCTGCAGTTTGAAAGACACAGGTATACTGACCTGAAATCAGACCGAGACTCATTATGTTTACACCGGAACTTCTCTCCCCAGCCGGAACGCTGAAAAACATGCGTTACGCCTTTGCCTATGGCGCCGATGCGGTTTATGCCGGCCAGCCGCGTTACAGCCTGCGGGTGCGTAACAACGAATTCAATCACGAGAATCTGGCGCAGGGGATCAACGAAGCCCACGCGCTGGGCAAGAAGTTCTATGTGGTGGTGAACATCGCGCCGCACAACGCCAAGCTGAAAACCTTCCTGCGCGATCTTAAACCGGTGATAGATATGGGCCCGGACGCGCTGATCATGTCCGATCCGGGCCTTATCATGATGGTGCGCGAAGCCTTCCCGCAGATGGACATTCATCTGTCGGTGCAGGCCAATGCGGTCAACTGGGCGACGGTGAAGTTCTGGCAGCAGATGGGGCTGACGCGCGTGATCCTGTCGCGTGAGCTGTCGCTGGAGGAGATCGCCGAGATCCGCAGCCAGGTCCCCGAGATGGAGCTGGAAATCTTCGTGCACGGCGCGCTGTGCATGGCCTACTCCGGCCGTTGCCTGCTGTCCGGTTATATCAACAAGCGCGATCCCAACCAAGGCACCTGCACCAACGCCTGCCGCTGGCAGTACAAGGCGGAAGAAGGCAAAGAGGATGACACCGGCAACATCGTGCATCTGCATGAACCGATCCCGGTGCAGACCGTCGAGCCGACGCTGGGCATCGGCGCGCCGACCGACAAGGTGTTCATGCTCTCCGAAGCGCAAAAGCCGGATGAATACATGAGCGCCTTTGAAGATGAACACGGCACCTACATCATGAACTCGAAAGATCTGCGCGCCATCCAGCACGTAGAGCGTCTGACTCAACTCGGCGTGCATTCGTTGAAGATTGAAGGCCGCACCAAGTCCTTTTACTACTGCGCGCGCACCGCACAGGTTTACCGTCGCGCCATTGACGATGCGGTCGCAGGCAAGCCGTTCGATCCCTCACTGCTTACCACGCTGGAAGGTTTGGCGCACCGCGGTTACACCGAAGGGTTCTTGCGCCGCCACGTGCATGAGGCGCAGCAAAATTACGATTACGGCTCCTCGCTGTCCGAACGCCAGCAGTTCGTCGGCGAATTTACCGGCGTAAGGCGCGACGGCTGGGCGGAAGTGGACGTGAAAAACAAGTTTATGATCGGCGACGGCGTGGAGATGATGACCCCCGGCGGTAACGTGTTGTTTACTCTGGAGAGCATGCAAAATAAGAAAGGCGAAGCGATCGACGTGGCGCCCGGCAACGGGCACATCGTTTATTTGCCGATCCCACAGGATATCGATCTCAATTACGCATTGCTGATCCGCAATTTACCGGACACCCAGAGTCCCGCCGCGTAAAAACACCCATCGCCACCCTTAGGTGGCGATTTTTAGCAAATATTAGAATTGGATCACATCAATTACCGCGCAGCTTGGTTACCATCAGCCTGCTTAAAACCAAGAATGAAAAATATTTGCATAGCAATACTAGGAACCACCTCCTTAGCCGGTCCAATCTCCCTTGGGCTGGCTTTTTCTTTGGCGCCGTCAAAATACCCGCAGATGAAACCCTAATATTTTTCGACAGTTAAAATTGTCGAGTTATCTATTTTAATAACACGCAAAACCGCATTTCCATATAAATACCCAACCTCATCGATTAATTAAACCATTAACGATAACTCGCTGCTGATACCGCACCTATATCTTAAATTAAGCCAAATATGCAGAAATAATCATTGGCCCGCTGACGATAATCAGAATTAACTGAATATTCTGATGGTCTGCTCTCCGCTTGTAGTTTATCTTTTTCAGTCCAAAGCATTGGTCAGCCGGGAGAGAGGGAATGAGTCAACACACGTCAGCGCTTCTTATCATTAATGGCAAAGGCGCAGGCAACGAAGACGTTCGCCTTGCGGTGCAGAAGCTGCGGGATGAGGGCCAGACCCTGCACGTTCGCGTGACCTGGGAACAGGGTGACGCAGCGCGCTATGTGAAGGAAGCTTGCCAACTGGGGGTCACCACGCTGATTGCCGGCGGCGGTGACGGCACCATCAACGAAGTGGCCGCCGCGCTGACGGCGCTGCCTGCAGGCAGCCGCCCGGCACTGGGCATACTGCCGCTGGGCACCGCCAATGACTTCGCCGTGGCCTGCAATATTCCGCTGATACCGGAACAGGCGCTGCAGTTGGCGACGAAAGGCCGTGCGGTGCCGATCGATCTGGCGAAGGTCAATGACGAACGCTACTTTATCAACATGGCAACCGGCGGTTTCGGCACCCGCATCACCACCGAAACGCCGGAAAAACTAAAGGCCGTACTGGGCGGCGTTTCTTACTTTATTCATGGCCTGCTGCGCATGGATACGCTGAAGGCCGACCGCTGCGAGATCCGCGGGCCGGATTTCCAGTGGTCCGGAGACGCGCTGGTGATTGGCATCGGCAACGGCAAGCAGGCCGGAGGCGGCCAGCAGCTGTGCCCGGACGCGTTAATCAACGACGGGCTGCTGCAACTGCGGCTGCTGATCGCAGACGAACTGCTGCCGGCGTTGGTGGCCAGCCTGGTTAACGGCGAGGAAAACAAAAACGTGGTTAGCGCCGCGCTGCCTTGGCTGGAAATCAATGCGCCGCACGAGATCACCTTTAACCTCGACGGCGAGCCGCTGAAGGGCACGCATTTCCGCATCGAAGTGCTGCCGAACGCCATTGAATGCCGCCTGCCGCCCAACTGCGAGCTGCTGGGCTAAGGCCGCCCTTTCTCTGATCCCTGGGCGCAGCCAGCCTGCTGCGCCCCCGCCGGTTCCCCCCTTATCCCTTCCCTCTATTACGCGATGAAATGTGATCTTCCCCGGCAAATCCTTTAAGTCATACTTGTATGGTAGTTAGTTCATGGCGTATTTTTTCCCTATTAATGACCCGTGGGAACAGGATGTAGACGTTATGAAAATTGTTAACGCAGAGGTGTTTGTCACTTGCCCAGGCAGGAATTTCGTCACGCTGAAGATCACCACCGACGACGGCATTACCGGCATCGGCGACGCCACCCTCAATGGCCGCGAACTGCCGGTAGCCTCCTACCTGAAAGATCATGTCTGCCCGCAATTGATCGGCCGCGATGCCCACCAGATCGAAGATATCTGGCAATTCTTCTATAAAGGCGCCTACTGGCGGCGCGGCCCGGTCACCATGTCCGCCATCTCCGCCGTCGATATGGCGCTGTGGGACATCAAGGGCAAGGCCGCCAATATGCCGCTGTATCAGCTGCTGGGCGGCGCATCGCGCACCGGCGTGATGGTTTACTGCCACACCACCGGCCATTCCATCGACGAAGTGCTCGACGACTACGCCAAACATAAAGAGCTGGGCTTTAAAGCCATCCGCGCCCAGTGCGGCGTGCCGGGCATGAAAACCACTTACGGCATGGCCAAAGGCAAAGGGCTGGCCTACGAACCGGCCACCAAAGGCAACTGGCCGGAAGAGCAGCTGTGGTCCACGGAGAAATACCTCGATTTCACCCCCAAGCTGTTCGAGGCGGTGCGCAACAGGTTCGGTTTTGACGAGCATCTGCTGCACGACATGCACCACCGGTTGACGCCGATCGAGGCCGCGCGCTTTGGCAAAAGCATTGAACAGTACCGGTTGTTCTGGATGGAAGATCCGACCCCGGCGGAGAACCAGGAATGCTTCCGCCTGATCCGCCAGCATACCGTTACGCCTATCGCCGTCGGCGAAGTCTTCAACAGCATCTGGGACTGCAAACAGCTGATTGAAGAACAGCTGATCGACTATATCCGCACCACCCTCACCCACGCAGGCGGTATCACCGGCATGCGCCGCATCGCCGATTTCGCCTCGCTGTATCAGGTGCGTACCGGTTCGCATGGCCCTTCCGACCTGTCGCCTATCTGCATGGCGGCGGCGCTGCACTTTGATCTGTGGGTACCGAACTTTGGCGTGCAGGAATATATGGGTTACTCCGAACAAATGCTCGAGGTGTTTCCGCACAGCTGGACCTTCAACGACGGCTACATGCATCCGGGCAACAAACCGGGGTTGGGCATTGAGTTCGACGAAAAACTGGCCGCACGCTATCCGTACGAACCGGCCTATCTGCCGGTCGCGCGCCTGGAGGACGGCACTTTATGGAACTGGTAACGGGAGAACGCGCAATGCAAAGCGTGGTGATTGAACAACCTGGCCGGCTGGTTATCCAGCAGCGCCCACTGCCGCAGCCGGTCGCTGGCGAAGTGCGGGTAAAGGTGATGTTTGCCGGCATCTGCGGCTCCGATGTGCACATTTATCATGGACATAACCCGTTCGCCCGCTACCCGCGCGTGATCGGCCATGAGTTTTTCGGCGTGATTGATCAGGTGGGCAGCGACGTCGACCCGCAACGCATCGGCGAACGCGTTTCGGTGGATCCGGTGGTGAGCTGCGGCCATTGTTATCCTTGTTCCATCGGGCGCCCCAACGTCTGTAGCGAGCTGCAGGTGATCGGCGTGCACCGCGACGGCGGCTTCAGCGACTATGCCTGCGCCCCGGCGCGCAACGCTTACCGCATTCCTGAAAGCATCAGCGATCGCCACGCCGCGATGGTCGAGCCTTTCACCATTGCCGCCAATATCACCGCCCATCTGCAACCCAGGGCCGAGGATATCGCGCTGATCTACGGTGCCGGGCCGATGGGGCTGACGGTGATCCAGACGCTGAAAGGGGTCTACGGCGTGAAGCAGGTGATAGTTACCGACCGCATCGCCGAACGGCTGGCCATGGCGCAAGAAAACGGTGCCGACTGGACGTTCAATAACGCCGAGGCTTCGCTGCCGGCCGAGCTGGAACGACGAGGCATCCGCCCGACGCTGATCGTCGACGCCGCCTGCCACCCGGCCATTTTGCAGGAAGCCATTAACCTTGCATCACCGGCGGCGCGCATCGGCATCATGGGTTTCTCCGGCGATGCCTGCACCGTCACCCAGCAAAGCATCACCAGCAAGGAGCTGTCGATTTTCTCCTCGCGCCTCAACAGCGCCCGCTTCCCGCAGGTTATCGACTGGATGGCCAACGGAAAAATCGACCCGCAGCGGTTAATCACCCATTGCGTCGCCGCCAGTGAAGTGGAACAGGCGATGCTGATGTTCGAAAAAGATCAGCGCACCTGCTGCAAAGTGTTACTGCAATTCAGTTAGTTTTGTTAACACCGGGGCATAGGGCGGCCTGGCCGCCCTTGCAGAGAACAAAGCATCAAAACTAGAAATATATGGAGTGCTTTTATGTTTAAAAACCTGCGTTGGACCATAGTATTCCTGCTGTTCATGGTCTTTATGATCAACTACCTCGACCGCGTCGCGCTGTCGATTACCGTACCGATGATCGAAAAAGATCTGATGCTGAACGCCGAGCAGTTCGGCCTCATCTTCGGCAGCTTCTTCTTCGGCTACGCCATCTTCAACTTTATCGGCGGGCTGGCGGTCGACAGGTACGGCCCGACGCTGGTACTCGGCATCGCCGTGGCCTTATGGTCAATCTTCTGCGGCATGACGGCATTCGCCACCGGCTTCTATTCCATGCTGATCCTGCGCATCCTGTTCGGCATGGCCGAAGGGCCGATCAGCTCTTCCGCCAACAAAATGATCAACGGCTGGTTCCCGAAGAAACAGGCGGCCACCGCCATGGGCCTGCTCAGCGCCGGTTCGCCTTTGGGCGGCGCGGTAGCCGGGCCGATCGTCGGCTATCTGGCGCTGGCGTTCGGCTGGCGGATGGCGTTTATGATCATCTGCTCGATCGGCATCGTCTGGATGCTGGTGTGGTTCTTCGTGGTGGCGGATAACCCGGCCAAGAGCAAGCACGTCAGCGAAAACGAGCGGGCACTGATCAACAAGCTGAAAGAGGAAAAAATCAGCGAAGAAGAAGAGCTGAGCGACGCCGCGCATGGGCTGGGCTACTACCTGAAGCAGCCGATCATCCTGGTCACCGCGTTCGCCTTCTTCTGCTACAACTATATCCTGTTCTTCTTCCTGAGCTGGTTCCCGGCGTATCTGGTGCAGGCGCACAACCTGAACATCAAGGAAATGAGCCTCACCACCATGATCCCGTGGATTGTCGGTTTTGTTGGGCTGGCGCTCGGCGGCTATATCTCCGACAAGATTTTCAATATCACCGGCAAGCTGCTGCTGTCACGCAAGATCGTCCTGGTGACCAGCCTGTTGGCGGCGGCCATTTGCGTCGCATTGGCGGGCACCGTCAGCAGCGTGGTGCCGGCGGTCATGTTGATGTCGGTCTCTATCTTCTTCCTGTATATCACCGGGGCCATTTATTGGGCGATCATCCAGGACGTGGTGCATAAATCGCGGGTCGGCGGCGCCAGCGGCTTCGTTCATATGATCGGTAGCGTGTCGGGGATCATTGGCCCGGTAGTGACCGGTTATATCGTGCAGAACACCGGCAAGTTCGACAGCGCCTTTATCCTGGCCGGCGGCGTGGCCGCACTCGGCGCCGTGCTGGTGTTGCTGGTGATCAAGGCACCGCGCAATGCCGCACAACCGCAGATCTCGAAACACTAACCCCTTTGGGGCGGCCAACGTCGCCCCGCTCTTTCAGGGATTTCAGCATGACACTTTCCAGCAACAGCGCGCTGCCGGCGGCAATTGCCCGGCCAGGTTACGCCCGTGAACGCATAAAACCCCGTATTGTCCACCTCGGCTTTGGCGCCTTTTTCCGCGCACACCAAGCCGTGTATGCCGAGCAGTTGGCCAACGAGCACGCCGGCGACTGGGGCTACTGCGTGATCAGCATGCATAACGGCCAGCAAAAAATCGCCGATCTGCGGCAGCAGGATTTGCTGTATACGGTGGCCGAAATGGACGGCGACGGCTGGCGCGGCCGGACGATCGGCGTGATCAGGCAAGCGCTGCACCTGCAGGTCGATGGGTTGGCAAGGGTACTCGACGCCATGACGCAGCCAGAGATTGCCATAGTTTCCTTGACCGTCAGCGAGAAAGGCTACTGCTATCAACCTGCCAACGGCCAGTTGATGCTCGATCACCCGGACATTCAACACGACATCGCCAACCCGCTGCGGCCGCGGTCCGCGCCGGGGCTGATCCTGGCTGCGCTGCGCCTGCGCCGGGAGCGCGGCCTGCCGGCGTTTAGCGTGATGTCCTGCGACAACATGCCGGCCAACGGCCAGGTAACCCGCAACGTCATCACTCAACTGGCGCAGCGGCAGGATGCCGGGTTGGCCGACTGGGTGCGGCAAAATGTCCGCTTTCCTTCCACCATGGTAGACCGCATTGTCCCGGCAGTGACGCCGGAAACCCAACGCCAGTTGCAGACATTGCTGGGCGGCGTGAGCGATACGGTCGGCGTGGCCTGCGAACCCTTCCGCCAATGGGTGATCGAAGACGACTTCCCGCAGGGGCGGCCAGAGTGGGAGCGAGCGGGCGCCGAACTGGTCAGCGACGTGCTGCCGTACGAGGAAATGAAGCTGCGGATGCTGAACGGCAGCCACTCGTTCCTTGCCTATCTCGGCTATCTGGCCGGTTATCCGCACGTCAGCGACTGCATGCAAGATGAGGATTTTGTCCGCGCAGCGCGCCATTTAATGTTGGCGGAGCAAGCGCCGACGCTGCAGGTAAGCGGTGTCGATTTGGCGCATTACGCCGACTCGCTATTGCAGCGCTACCGTAACAGCGCGTTGAAACACCGCACCGGGCAAATCGCCATGGATGGCACGCAAAAATTGCCGCAGCGCCTGCTGGATCCCATTCGCCACCATCTGGCGCACGGCAGCCGTTTTGACGCCCTGGCATTGGCCGTGGCCGGTTGGATGCGCTACGTCGGCGGCCAGGATGAGCAGGGCCGGCCGATAGAAATCAGCGATCCCTTGCGTGAACCTATTGCCGATTTGGTGGCGGGCAGCGAGGAAGGCCCACAGCGCGTGCTTGCGTTGCTCCAGTTGGAAAAGGTATTTGGCCATGACCTGCCGGACAGCCCACGCTTCGTCGGCGCAGTGACCCAGGCTTATCTGGCGCTGTTGGATAAGGGAGCAAAAGCCACCGTCGCCGGATTAGCGGTTAGTTGATAGATCGATTGAAATTCATCAGGCTGCGGCGGGATTTATCCGCCCGCAGCCCCAAGATAATCTGCTAGTATGGTGGCATTCACAGCAAGTCGGGTCACTGATTGTCGCCATGTCTGAATCCTACAGCCTCACCAACACCCTTCCGGTCAACCAGCAAATTTACCGTTTCCTGCGTAAAGACATTGTCGACTGCACCATTCCGCCCGGCACGCTGCTTTCCGAGAAAGAGATTTCCACCCGTTTTAGCGTTTCGCGCCAACCGGTGCGCGAGGCTTTCATCAAGCTGGCGGAGGCCGGGTTGGTGCAGATACTGCCGCAGCGCGGCACTTTCGTGATGAAGATTTCCGCCAAGCGGGTGGCCGACGGGCGCTTTATCCGCCAGGCGGTGGAATGCGCGATCGTCCGCCGTGTGGCGCAGCGGATCACGCCGGAACAGTTGATGACGCTGGAGCACAATTTGCATCGCCAGGAACTGGCGGCGCAAAACCAACAGACGCGCGAGTTTTTGGCGCTGGACGATGAGTTCCACCAGTTGCTGACCCAGTTCGCCGACTGCCCCCTGGCCTGGGAAACCATCGAAACCATCAAGGCCACCATGGACCGGGTGCGTTTTCTCAGCCTGAGCGAGGTGTCGCCGCCGGAAAGCCTGATCCAGCAGCATTATCGGATCTTTGCCGCACTCAAGGCGCAGGATGCGGACGCCGCCGAACGCGCCATCCATGAGCACCTGCAGGAGATGATCTACTCTATTACGCCGATCGCCCTGCAAAACACCGAGTGGTTCGATATCGAGTAATCAGCCAGTTACCGCGCCGGGGGCGATCGCCCTCGCGTATTTGCCCCTGCAAATGGAATTTCCTCTCAATCGCATCTATTGTTTCTCCTTGCCAAAGGAAATTCAGTAGTCTCGTTCTTACAGCTTTAATCACCGCTTTCTGCTATGCCGGTGACCCAATATCCCCTATGGCTTTCAAGCTGTAGCCAGGGCTTGAAAAACCACGGGGATGGCATTGCCGGTGTATGAGGGAGCCAAATCGGGAGTCAATCATGACTGATATCGCGCAGTTGTTAGGAAAGGAAGCGGAAGACCTGTTGCAACACCGCTGTACCACCATCCCTGCTGAGAATCTGTACCTGCCGGGCGCCGACTTTGTCGACCGGATAATGATCGATAACAACCGTCCCAATACCGTCCTTCGTTCCATGCAAACCCTGCTCAATCATGGCCGCCTGGCCGGCACCGGTTACCTGTCGATTCTGCCGGTCGATCAGGGCATTGAACACTCGGCCGGCGCTTCTTTCGCCGCCAACCCCTTGTATTTTGATCCGAAAAACATCGTCGAACTGGCAATCGAAGCCGGCTGTAACTGCGTCGCCTCCACCTACGGGGTGCTGGCGTCGGTATCACGCCGCTACGCCCACAAAATTCCGTTCCTGGTCAAACTGAACCATAACGAGACCCTGAGCTATCCGACGCAATACGACCAGACGCTGTACGCCAGCGTCGAGCAGGCTTTCAATATGGGGGCGGTCGCGGTCGGCGCAACGATTTACTTCGGCTCCGAGCAATCTCGCCGCCAGATCGAGGAGATCTTTGCCGCCTTCGAACGCGCGCACGAGCTGGGCATGGTCACCGTACTCTGGGCCTATCTGCGTAACCCGGCGTTCACCAAAGACGGCGTGGATTATCATTCCAGCGCCGATCTCACCGGCCAGGCCAACCATATTGCCGCCACCATCGGCGCCGATATCGTTAAGCAAAAAATGGCGGAAAACAACGGCGGCTACCGCGCAGTAAAATTCGGCTATACCGATGACCGCGTCTACAACAAGCTGACCACCGATCACCCGATAGATCTGGTGCGTTACCAGTTGGCCAACTGCTATATGGGCCGCGCGGGCTTGATCAACTCCGGCGGTGCCGCCGGTGAAAACGACCTGCAGGAATCGGTACGCACCGCAGTCATCAACAAGCGTGCGGGCGGCATGGGCCTGATCCTGGGGCGCAAGGCGTTCAAGAAATCGATGAAAGAAGGCGTGGCGCTGATCAACGCCGTGCAGGACACCTATCTGGACAAAAAAGTCACCATCGCCTGATCCCTTTCCCTGCCCCCACAGCCCGGTACGCCGGGCTTTTTTGTGCCTGTCTTCCGCCAATCCTTTCGTTTCACCCTTATTTTGCTTTCATTATTAACTTTCACAATAAAATATTTATCTTTCATAATGTGATCTATTTAAAACAAATGAATCCATAAAGTGACTAGTGTAAGGCCCATGGCGACAGAGCCGCTTTTTGCTCCAGGCCATACCGTCCATCACAGGAGAGCAATAATGATTGAGCTAATCACCCACGGCGCCGAGTGGTTTATCGGCCTGTTTCAGAAAGGTGGTGAAGTGTTTGTCGGCATGGTGACCGGCATTTTACCTTTGTTAATCAGCCTGTTGGTCATTATGAATGCGCTGATCAAATTTGTAGGCCAGGAACGTATCGAACGATTGGCGCAGCGCTGCGCGGGCAACCCG
>Ga0105251_10003566_pt1 | contig 11223 bp, 10 predicted proteins | sample KBSS64metaG_FD_80424 | JGI IMG/M metagenome (GOLD analysis project Ga0105251, IMG submission 80424) | Switchgrass rhizosphere microbial communities from Kellogg Biological Station, Michigan, USA - KBS S6-4 metaG | ecosystem: Host-associated > Plants > Roots > Rhizosphere > Soil | place...
ATACCGCGCGGGCGATCGCGCGCTGCACCTGGACACCCCGCCCGCCACCGCCAGCGACGTCGAGACCGGCACCGCGCCGGCGATGCCGCTGCAGGCGCGACAGCTGGCACGCGAGCTGCTGTCCAGCGAGCGCAGCGCGGCGGTGCCGTCGGGACTGCCGCTGGACATCCGTGCGGATATCGAAGGCGACACCGATCTGTTCGCGTATGCGCAGCGCCTGCGCCAGCAGGCTGCCGAGGGCAACGCCGAAGCGGGCTGGATGGTCAGCCGGGTGTACGACTACTGCGCCATCTATGCGATGGACCCGGGCGGCTACCAGCTCGACAACAGCCTGCTGACCGGCATGGGCATGAGCGCCTCCGCACCGATGGTGCAGGCGCGTGAACGGGTCGCACGCCGCTGCGCCGGTTTCGTGTCCAGCGATGGGCTGGGCCGCAGCCTGATCCTGAGCCAGCGCATCGTGGCGGCGCGTGCCGGCAACCTGGCTGCCGAAGCGGCGTTGTTCGCCGATGGCAAACCCCTGCAGGAAGGCGCCGCGTATCGACGTGGCCTGGTCGAGCGGGTGATGGAGTCGCGCGACCCGGAAGCCTACATGGCCATTTCCACCGCCATGGGCCAGCGTGCCAGCGGCGATGCCGCGCTGCAGGGCCTGGTGGCCGGCGATCAGTTCAGTGAGCTGGCCTGGCGGTTGGCCGCCTGCGAACTCGGCATGGCCTGCGGGCCGGACAGTGTGTTGATGAACAATTTCTGTGCGAACGGAGGGATCTGTTCGCAGGACGGTGGGCAGGACTTTTCCACATTCGTGTATGACGCTGCGGTATCGCGGCAAGGTGCGGGAAAAATGAAGACGTTGGTTGAACAGTTGATCAAGCGGAGCACCGGCGCATGAATTACCGTCGATTCCTGCATGGCGCCAAGTTCTGGTTCTGGGTGGCATTGTTCGTGGCGTATTCGGCCGGTGCGGTCGGCCTGGTCATGATCGACACCTACGATGACCGCTACCGGCAGTTGTCGAAGGTGACGCTCACCACGGTGAAGGCGCAGGAAGACGTGCGCCGCGCGGGTGCCAGCCAGGTCGCAGCGGTGTACCGCGCGCAGAGCGGCATGCCATTCGCGTCACTGCCTGCCGGCAGCACCTTCCAGGTGGTCTGGCCGGACGGCTCCACCGAGACCATGGTGATCGTCGACCCGACGTCGTCGCTCGGTGTGGCGCCGGTGAAGGACACCCAGATCACGGCGGCCGACGCGGCCCGGTAATACGCCAGGTCTATCGGGAGCGCGTTTGAGGTAGGCAACATCGCTTGGACAAGCGGGCGTCGCTCCGGTTTCATCGGGCACGCCCTTTCCGCGAGTCGCCCATGCCCATTACCCCTGTCGACCACCGGCATGCTGCCGGTCGTTTCCATGCCCGGCGGCCGGTGCTGCCACCGACGCCGCGGCCGCTGGATACCGGCGCCATCCGCCAGGTGGAATCGGGTCCGCAGGCGCTGGCGGCGCTGTTGCTGGTGAGCAATGCGGCCGTTGTGCCGACGAACCCAGCGTCGTTGCGGGTGTCGCGTAACGTCGCGGGGGTGGCGCAGACACGCGTGGCGTGTCCCTACGCGCATCCATCGCTGGCTGGCGTGCTGCATGGGGCGGCGGGGCTGCTGCGCAATCCCGTAACCGCACTGGTCAGCGATGTCCGCGACGGCATGGCGGGCCACCAGGGCCGCCCGTGTCCACCGCCGTTGAGTGCAGGCATGCGCGCGCTGCTGCAGGCCGGCGACGCTGCGGCGGAGGTCGCAGAGCTGGCCGTGGTGGGGCCACGCGGCGTGTCGGCGATACAGCTGGTGGCCGATGCGCTCGACGCGGGGGCGGATGCATTGGAGCACCGGCCGCCTGACCCGGACCTGGCGATGAGCGTGCTACAGGGGCAGGCCGGCATGCGCCTGGACACCGCAGGCGTGGGCCCGGCGCCTGCCGATGCCCGAGCTGCGCAGGGACCGCGCATGGCGATCGCGCAGACCACCGTGGAACTGCGCGAAGGCAGGGTGCTGGTACGCCTGGACGGCGCCGACCAGCCGCTGTCGATCAGCGGCGGCCAGCTGCAGGTGCGTACCGATGCCGGCAACGTGCCGGTGCGATGGGACGCCACCCGCTGGGAGTGGATGCGGCTGCCCGCAGGTGGGCAGGTGCCTGGCGCCACAGGTCGCACCGAGAGTTCGATCCCGCTGTTCGATGCCACGGCAGAGCAGATCCACACGCAGGCGCCGTTGGACAACGTGCGTTTGCGCGTGGACCTGCTGGGGCCGGACGGCCTGCTGTACTACCAGGACCCGGCCAGTGGTCGGGTGGGCAATGCCGTGTGCGTTGACGGTCGCTACTACGCCGCCACGCTGGAGCCACCGCAGGGGCTGCGCATCGGCACGCTCGCGCTGGAGCGCCAGGACGGCTTCTACGCACCGCGCCGGGAACCGGCCACGCGCAGCACCGCAGTGCGCTGCCGGCGCGCACCGGGGGCGGCATGCGTGCCGGCAGCACCGCAGTTTTCGGTGGGCCTGTCCCGGATCCTGCGCCACCACCATGCACGCGGCCTGAGCGAGGCGCAGGCGCGTCATCGTGGCATCGTCGCCGATCCGTCTCGTCCGGGGTGGCACCTGAGCCGCAACGGCGGACGCCAGCGGCACTACCTGCAGTTCAATGGTCGCTTCTTCCGCGTCCGCACGCGACAGCTGGACGGGTATACGCAACGGTTGTCGGTGTACCTGCCGCGCGCGGCGGGGGCCGGCAGGCTGAGCGGATGGGGACGCGTGGCGCACCGCATTGCCGACATCCAGCCGTCATTGCCCGCGCATGGACAGCGCTGGATGACCCAGGCCGAATTCAATGTCGAGTATCGCGGCATGCCCAGCCTGGAGGCCGCGCAGGTGTATGAGAGCGCCATCCAGCACATCGGCGGGCTGCACCTGACCCAGCTGCAGCGCGCTGCGATCCGCAACTACCTGCTGCGGCGACGCTCGGTGGACGAGTTCCTGCTGTCCGGGGGCGTGCTGCCGCCGGTGTTCAACGATGCGACGCAGGTGGTGGCGAGGATCCGGCGCGGCCTGGCGCGCATCCCGCCGCACGCCGGCCGGGTGTATGCGGCGCTGGCCCTGGACGCGGCGCAGCTGGCCGCACTGGAGGCCGGGCAGGTGGTGTACAGCGAGAGCTTCCTGGTGGCCAGCGGCGACCGCGGTCGTGCCGTGTCAGCCGCCGCGAGGGCGGCTGACGGCCCGCAGGCAGTGTCCACCGTGCTGAGTTTGGACATGCACCAGCATGCCCATCCCACCGGCCTGATCTCGCTGCAGGACGAAGCGCAGGTGCTGATCGGCAACAACGTCCTGTTCAAGGTCATCGCCCGTTCGACCGGCGAACTGCACCTGGAGGAAATGAGCGCGGCCCGCCAGGCCATGGGTACCTTGGGCGCACAGGCGCTGCGTGCGGTGCCGCTGCGCAACTGACAGGGAAAAGGCGGGCCATGCCCGCCTCTTCCTGCTCCATGCACGCCTCGATCAGGTCAACGCGATCGACTTGTTCTTGCGTTCTGCCAGGCGCTTTTCCAGGTAATGGATGTTCTGTCCACCGGCCTGGAAGCCCTTGTCGCGCATGATGCGCTGCTGCAGCGCGACGTTGGTCTTGATGCCGTCCACCACCATCTCGCTCAGCGCCACGCGCATGCGCGCGATGGCGGTTTCGCGATCCGGGCCGTGCACGATCAGCTTGCCGATCATCGAATCGTAGTTCGACGGCACGCGGTAGCCGCTGTAGATGTGCGTATCCACGCGCACGCCCGGGCCGCCCGGCGGGTGGAAAGCGGTGATCTGCCCCGGACTCGGCACGAAGGTTTCGGCATCTTCCGCATTGATGCGGCATTCGATCGCATGGCCGGTCAGCACGATGTCGCTCTGCTTGATGCTCAGCTTGTGGCCGGCCGCGATCTTCAGCTGCTCCACCACCAGGTCGATGCCGGTCACCATCTCGGTCACCGGGTGCTCCACCTGGATGCGGGTGTTCATCTCGATGAAGTAGAAGCGGCCGTCTTCGTACAGGAATTCGAACGTGCCCGCACCGCGATAGCCGATCCGCACGCAGGCTTCGATGCAGACCTTGCCGATCTGCTCGCGCTGCTCATCGCTGATGCCCGGTGCGGGTGCTTCTTCCACGACCTTCTGGTGGCGGCGCTGCATCGAGCAGTCGCGTTCGCCCAGGTGGATGGCGTTGCCCTGGCCGTCGGCAAGCACCTGGATCTCCACGTGGCGCGGATTTTCCAGGAACTTCTCCATGTACACCTCGCCATTGCCGAACGCGGCCTTGGCCTCGCTCTTGGTGGTTTCGATGGACGTCTTCAGCGAGGCCTCGGCGTGCACCACGCGCATGCCGCGGCCACCGCCGCCACCGGCCGCCTTGATGATGACCGGGTAGCCGATCTCACGGGCGATCTTGGTGTTGGCCACGATATCCTCGCCGAGCGGGCCGCCCGAGCCGGGCACGCAGGGCACGCCAGCGGCCTTCATCGCGCGGATGGCTTCCACCTTGTCGCCCATCATGCGGATGGTGTCCGCCTTCGGGCCGATGAAGATGAAGCCCGATTCCTCGACGCGTTCGGCGAAGTCGGCATTCTCGGACAGGAAGCCGTAGCCCGGGTGGATCGCCTGCGCGTCGGTCACTTCCGCCGCCGCAATCAGCGCGGGAATGTTGAGGTAGCTTTCCGGCGACGGGCCGGGGCCGATGCAGACCGACTCGTCGGCCATGGCCACATGCTTGAGGTTGCGGTCGACCGTGGAATGCACGGCCACCGTGCGGATGCCAAGGGTGTGGCACGCGCGCAGGATGCGCAGCGCGATCTCCCCTCGGTTGGCAATAACGACTTTGTCGAGCATGGACGGATCCTTAGCCGATCACGAACAGCGGCTGGTCGAATTCGACCGGCTGGCCGTTTTCACCCAGGATGGCCACGATGGTGCCGGAAGCATCGGCTTCGATCGGGTTGAACATCTTCATCGCTTCGATGATCGCCAGCGTCTCGCCGGCCTTGACCTGCTGGCCTACCGACACGAAGGCCGGCTTGTCCGGCGCGGACGAAGTGTAGAAGGTGCCGACCATCGGCGAGCGCAGCACGTGGCCTTCCGGCAGTGCCGGACCCGGCTTGGCGGTGCCGCCGGTGGAGGCTTCGGTCGGCGACTGCATCGGCATCGCCGCAGCGGCCGGGGCCGGGGCCGGGGCCACCATCATCTGCGGCTGCGCCTGCACCATGCCGTAGCCGGAAACCGGGGCGCGCGACAGGCGCACGGACTCTTCGCCTTCCTTGATTTCGATTTCGGCGAGGTTCGACTCTTCCAGCAGGTCGATCAGTTTCTTGATTTTGCGGAGATCCATAGGGGCCTCTGGTTTTTGATGTCAGTGTGGTGGGAAGCGCGTTGCGCTCGGGTCAATGGGGTTCAGGCCGATGCCAACCGCGTCAGCGCGGCGTCCATGGCATAGCGGTAGCTGTCGGGGCCAAAGCCGCAGATCACGCCAACCGCCTTGTCGCTGAAATAGCTGTGCTGCCGGAACGGCTCGCGGGCATGCGGGTTGGACAGGTGGATCTCGATGAACGGCACGCCCACCGCGGCCAGCGCATCGCGCAGGGCGACCGAGGTATGGGTGAACGCAGCCGGATTGATCAGGATGAAGGTGGTACCGTCGGTACGGGCAGCCTGTACCCGGTCCACCAGCACGTGTTCGGCGTTGGACTGCAGGCTTTCCACCGCGTGCCCGGCGGCCTGGGCCTGGCTGAGCAGGGCCTGGTCGATCTGGGCCAGGGTGGCGTGGCCGTAGACCTCCGGCTCGCGCGTACCGAGCAGGTTGAGGTTGGGGCCGTGCAGGACCAGCAGTTTCGCCATGGGTGCCACGTAACGGGAAAGGGCGGAGTCTGGCGGAACCGGTGGATGGTGTCCAGTTCGGCGAAGTTACGGGTGTTTCAAGCAATCGTTTGAATTTCGCATGTAACGCTTGGGGCAGTGGGCTGTCCGTGGTCGACGCACGCCAGTCCCTCCGCTGAACGCTTCCGGGAGATCGCGATGACCGTCAGCCCGCTGCAGCCGCCCGACCAGGCCCGCGCGTCCTGGCTTCCGATGCTCGCCATCGCGCTCGGGCAGATGATCCTGTCCTACAACGTGGCCGCGCTGCCGGTGGTGATGGGCGGCATGGTCGCCAGCTTCGGCGTACCGGCCACCACGGTAGCGACCGGCATCGTGACCTACGGCATGATCGTGGCCGGCTTCGTCATGCTGGGTGCCAAGCTGGTCCAGCGCTTCGGCGCGCTGCAGGTGTTCCGGCTGGCGGTGCTGGCCTTCGGCGCCGCCCAGATCCTGTTGACGTTCAGTCCCACGGCCGGCGCGATGATCGGCGCACAGGCCCTGTGCGGCATGGCGGCGGCGGCGATCGTGCCGTCGCTGGTGGCCCTGGTGGCCGAGAACTACCACGGCGCGCAGCAGGCCACGGCACTCGGCGCGCTGGGCTCGACCCGCGCGGCGGCGGGCGTGCTGGCGTTCCTGCTCGGCGGCATCCTGGGCACCTGGGTGGGGTGGCGCCCGGTGTTCGCGGTGCTGATCGTCATTGCGGCGCTGGCGCTGCTGCTCAGCCTGCGGCTCAAGCGCGACCACGGCCGGCCGGAGGTAAGCATCGACTGGCTGGGTGTGCTGCTGGCCGCGTCGGCCATCATCCTGGTCAGCACGGGCTTCAACAACCTCGGCCGCTGGGGCCTGGGCCTGGCCGGCAATGGCGCACCGTTCACCGTGCTGGGGCTGTCGCCGGCGCCGGTGATGATCGTGGTCGGGACCCTGCTCGGACAGTCCTTCCTCGCCTGGACCCGTCGCCGCAGCGCGCGTGGCGCTACCCCGCTGCTGGCGCTGCAGGTGATCGAATCGCCGTTCGAGCGCGCGGCGGTGTTCTGCATGTTCGCCGTGATGGCACTGGAGGCGGCCCTGAACTTCTCGGTGCCGCTGTACATCCAGATCGTGCAGGGCCAGACCCCGTTCGCGACGGCCATCGCGATGCTGCCGTTCAACCTCACCGTGGTCTTCACCGCCATGCTGGTGGTCAGGCTGTACGCCCGGCTCACGCCCCGGCGGATAGGCCGCTACGGGTTCATGTTGTGTGCCGCGGCGCTGCTGTGGCTGGCGTTCGTGGTGCGCAACGACTGGAGCGAGATTCCGGTGATGTTCGGCCTGGTCCTGTTCGGCGTCGGCCAGGGCGCGCTGGTGACGCTGTTGTTCAACGTGCTGGTCACCTCCTCGCCGAAGGCGCTGGCGGGCGATGTCGGCTCGCTGCGCGGCACCACCAACAACCTTGGCAGTGCGGTGGGCACCGCCTTGGCGGGCGCCATGCTGGTGGGCCTGCTCAGCACTGCGGTCACCCGCCAGATCACCGACAACCCGATCCTGACGCGCGATCTGCAGGCGCAGCTCAACCTGGACAGCGTCACCTTCGTCAGCAACGCGCGGCTGGCCGAGGCGATCGCCCGCACCGACGCCAGCGCGGAGCAGAAGGCAGAAGCGCTGCGCATCAACACCGAAGCGCGCCTGCTGGCCCTGAAACTGGGCCTGCTGGTCATGGCCGGCCTGGCGATGCTGTCGATCTTCCCGGCCGGCAGGTTGCCGAACTACCGGCCTGGAGAAATACCGGAGTAGGATTCCCCGGCCGCAACCGCGGTAAAGGGGGGCAGGGATGCGCGAATCGCCAGTCGGGTTTTTGTTGCTCGGTATCGGCGTGCTGGGGGGCGTGGGCTGGCTGAGCACGAATTTTCACCCGAGCACTGGATTGAAGGTCGTTGGCGCGGTGATGGCGGTGACGGCTGCCGTCTGGACGTCGAAGGCGCACCCTGCGCCGGAAGAGGCGTATTCCCCCCTGCACGGCAGGCGGGTGTTGCGCACGACAATGTCCACCATGCCGTACTCCCCGATGTGGCTGATGATTCCGGTCGCGTTGGCAACCGCGTGGCTGTTTACGGTCTACGGTGCCGGCATGAGCCTGGCATTCGCGGTGGGCACGGACCACACTCGTCAAGGGCAGGTGGCCTACAGCGTTGACGGAACCGACACCACGCGGGCACGGCGCAGCCGCTGGTTGACGGGCGCGCGGCGGCACTGCACGCGGGTCACGGTCGAACTGCAGGCCGCGAATGGCACGAAGCGGATTGTGTACTGCGACGATTACCTGGGCGGTGTGGTCCTTCCGCCGGGTTTCCCGGTGACGTACCACACACGGGAATCCCCACTGGGGATGTTCGTGGACCTGGCCACCCGCTTCCGCTGATCCGGAGCACAACCAAGGCAGTAGAATCGGTCCGGCTGCTGCCCGGACCCTGCCGATGGAAAACTGCATGAACGCTGTCATTTACCACAACCCGAAATGCGGAACCTCGCGCAACACACTGGCGCTGATCCGGCACGCCGGCATCGAACCCGAGGTGATCGAGTACCTGCGCACGCCACCCACGCGGGAGCGGCTTGCCGAACTGATCGCGGCCGCCGGTCTGCAGGTGCGCGACGCCGTGCGCGCAAAGGAAACGGCGTACACCGAACTTGGCCTGGCCGATGAGGCGATCAGCGATGACGCCCTGCTGGACGCGATGGTGTCCCATCCGATCCTGATCCAGCGTCCCCTGGTGCAGACCGGGCTCGGCACGCGGCTGGCGCGACCGTCCGAAGTGGTCCTTCAGATTCTTCCCACCATCGCCTCATCGTTCACCAAGGAAGACGGCGAAGTGGTTACGCCACTGGAACGCTGAGACGCAGTCCGCTGATGGCCTGCTCTACACGCAGCAGCAGGTCATCGATCTGGAAGGGCTTGCCGATGAAAGGCGCCTCCTGGTGTTCCCTCGGAATGGCCTGGGAATAGATCGCCGATGCGAACAGGTAGGGCGTGCCCTCCGCTGCCAGGCGGTCGGCTACCGGGAACACCGTGCCATCACGCAGTTCCACGTCCAGGATCGCCGCATCGAAATGCTGGTGCTCCAGCGTTGAAAGCGCATCGCTGACCGAGTAAGCGGGTACTGCCGTATAGCCTGCCGCGCCCAACACCTCGATGAAAAGCCGGGACAACTCGATTTCATCCTCCACCACCAGGATGAGGGTGCTGGGCGATGCTGCGGCGACGCTGCTCATGTTCTCTGCTGGTGCGAATGATGGCCTGATGGTGGCCCTGTCCGTGTCAACGCGGGGGCAAACACCGTTGCCCCCGCCTTCATCCCGACGGCAGCCCTTGTCAGGCCTGCTTCTTCGCCAGCTGCTCGAGCAGCGTCGCGGCAGCGTCCGCCGAGGACGCGGGGTTCTGTCCGGTGACCAGCAGTCCATCGACCACCACGTGCGGCGCCCAGTCGGCGCCCTTCGAGTAGTCGCCGCCAAGCGCCTTGAGCGTGTCTTCGACCAGGAACGGCACCACCTTGGTGAGACCGACGCCTTCCTCTTCGGAGTTGGTGAAGCCGGTGACCTTCCGGCCTTTCACGTGTGCGCTGCCATCGGCTGCCTTCACGTGGCGCAACACGCCGGGCGCATGACAGACCAGCCCGACCGGCTTGCCTGCGCCGATGAAGGATTCGATCAGCGCAATGGAATGTGTGTCTTCGGCCAGGTCCCACAGCGGGCCGTGGCCACCGGGATAGAACACGGTGTCGAAATCCGCTTGGGAGACGCTGTCCAGGCGCACGGTAGTGGCCAGCCTGGCGGTGGCGTCGGCGTCGGCCTCGAAGCGCCGGGTGGAGTCGGTCTGCGCATCCGCTTCGTTGCTCTTGGGGTCCAGCGGCGGCTGGCCGCCCTTGGGGGAGGCCAGCGTGATGGTCGCGCCCGCGTCCAGGAACGCGTAGTAGGGCGCGGCAAGTTCTTCCAGCCAGAAGCCGGTCTTCTTTCCGGTATCGCCGAGCTGGTCGTGGGAAGTGAGGACGATCAATACGTTCATGCCGTGGTGGTCCTGTGGGGAGTTGGGTTGCAACGGTGGAGACCGCAGTCTCGCCCACAGACAGTAAAAATACGGTGTTGGTCGCCTGTTGCCGTTGTTAGCCTGCGCCCATTCCTGAACGGAGATGCCTCCATGAATTTCCAGAGTATGGGCAGCAGGAACGTGCTGATGGTGTCGCTGGCATGCGCGGTTGCGGGCATGGTGTCGGGCTGCAGACCTGCGACCGACGCCGCTACCCCGGCTGTCGCCGACACGCCCGCTCCCGCACCGGCGCCGGCTGCCTCATCGCCCGCTGCGGCCCCTGCCGCCGCCACGCCGCAGCCTGGCAGCGTACCGGTCACCGCAGACAACTTTGTTCGCGCCGAATCCGACCGGTACTTCACGTCCCTGGTGAAACAAGGTGGCCTGGGAAAGATGTTCCACCATCGCGAGCCTGCCTCGATCGACGCCCAGGACGTGGTGCGCTTGAACCGCGATACGCTCTATTCGAGCGGGGTGTTCGATCTCGATGCCGGTCCGGTCACGGTCACCTTGCCGGATGCCGGCGGCCGCTACATGGCGATGCAGGTCATCGACGAAGACCAGTACACCACCCAGGTCAATTACAAGCCCGGTGCCTATACCATCAGTCGCGGCAAGGACGGCACTCGTTACGTGGTGGTGGGCATCCGCACGCTGGTGGATCCGACCAGGCCGGATGACGTGGCGCAGGTGCACGCGCTGCAGGATGCCATCAAGGTGCAGCAGGCGTCGACCGGCAGCTTCGACGTTCCGAAGTGGGACACGGTGAGCCAGGACAAGGTGCGTGATGCACTGCTGACCCTGGCCTCGACCCTGCCCGACACCCGCCACATGTTCGGCACGCGCGAGACGGTCGACCCGGTGCGGCGCGTGATCGGCGCCGCATCGGCCTGGGGTGGCAATCCCGATGCGGACGCGATGTATCTGAATGTCACGCCGCCGAACAACGACGGCAAGACCGTGTACCGACTGCACGTGGCCGATGTGCCGGTGGATGGGTTCTGGTCGGTGAGCCTCTACAACGCCAAGGGCTATTACGAGAAGAACGCGCAGAACGCCTACTCGCTCAACAACCTCACCGCCGCGAAGAATGCCGACGGTTCGGTCGACATCCAGTTTGGCGGCTGCGACGGGCAGGTGCCCAACTGCCTGCCGACCATGGCCGGCTGGAACACCTTGGGCCGCTTTTACGGCCGCCCGCGGAAAAAACGGACGGGCGCCGGGACCTCCCCGGAGCCGTGGCGGGGG
>Ga0105251_10003572_pt1 | contig 11213 bp, 13 predicted proteins | sample KBSS64metaG_FD_80424 | JGI IMG/M metagenome (GOLD analysis project Ga0105251, IMG submission 80424) | Switchgrass rhizosphere microbial communities from Kellogg Biological Station, Michigan, USA - KBS S6-4 metaG | ecosystem: Host-associated > Plants > Roots > Rhizosphere > Soil | place...
AAATCCCTCGGCGTTCGCGCTGTGTGGGTTCAAGTCCCACTCCGGCTACCATGGGAAAAAGCAGAATAATCAAAGCAATAAGCAGTGTCGTGAAACCACCGAAAGGTGGTTTTTTTGTGCCTGAAATCCATTTTCCTAACATCATTTCTCATTTTTGACCGCCTACGGTCTAGCCTATTTTTACTTTGCGACCACTATGGTCTTTTCCTCTATTTCTTTAAGCGTAGACTCGTGTGTAGCCCGAACTCGTGAGACGGGTGAAGCGACAGTCACCTTTTTCCCATCCAGGTTCTGGAATGTTAAGTCATCTGTCACAGCAGAATCAGGCTTCAGAAAGAAAAAAGCCTCCCGAATGTGGACATTCGAGAGGCTTTTGAGGTGGGGGAAACTCAACGTTCATCAGTCGTCCCATTTATAACTTAACCAGGCAGCGAGAAACCCAAGAAAAAGTAACATTCCGAGTACCGCCATAAATACATTCATATTTCCTAACATGAGTAGTCCTCATTTACTGGATTTCGATAGAAATACCTCACGATTAATTAAATGGTTTACTCAAATGAGCGGGCTTATTGTATTGCCTTAAACTTAAACATAACCTCACTGTAACAAGGATTTTAACAAACTTTCAGGGTGTACGGAGAATGAAACTATGAACTATCGCCTTGACCTACGTTTTCGTTCCATTCCCCTCAAACCCCTTCCAGGCCTGGCTTCACACGTTAATAATTGAACTCCAGTCGCGATAGAGTATGGAGAAAACGACAGACACAAAGTACCCTGAAATAACCAAAGTAATCAATATCTTAAGCTTGTTATGCCTTCTTAAAAGACAGGCACCAAAAACAAACGTGGTTAATGCCACTATTGTATTCAACATCAAAATAAACATAGGGATGATTATTTCATACTCAGAAAAATCCTTATGCAAAAAGATCCAGCCTGTAACTAACCAAAGCGAAAAATTGAGTATCGAAATAACTAACAAAATCAAACTGTTTTTATCATTCTTTTCAAGTGCTATGCCATTCAAAGCCCTTCTCCTTGTAAAATAAAACTGAAAAAAAGGATACGATGATACTGTCCTATTTTTTTGAACAGTGATATCCAGTCTGGTTCCGTCGAGAGCCGAGTGTATCAGTGGCTGCATGAAGAGTTTTTATCTTATTCGGCGTCTTATACCAACTAAACGTTCAACAATGTCTAAACTGTACGCTGATAATGGCTGGCTTATGAAGAATATAGCGTGAGGACGGGATAATACTCAGGGTGATGACGTCTGCCACCACCCGTTCTTAATCAGGATTCAGGCATAGCTGAAGAGTGATGCGAGGAAATTTTCCAATCGTCGCCGGTCCAGGCGTAAGTGAAAGTATAACGGGCAGAGACTTTTGAATTATCTGCAAAAGTAAATGTGTAAGTCCCGGTATCGATCGCTTTATTGCAACCAATACGAATAGTTCGACTATCAATGTGGCCTACGGGTTTCTTTTCCAGGAAATGTTTGAAGTAATCCACACGTTCTGCGTCTGTCAGACGTACCTGGTTTGAGACTGTTGGTAATAAAACGGCATCTGAAAGGTAGGTTTCAGCTACCTTCTGCGGATCGCCGGTCTTTAGCGAAGCGTTCCAGCGATCAAACAATGCTTCTATTGCGGCATTGTCTGCCTTCACGCAATTTGCTGTAGGGGTTGCTGCCCATGCAGAACCAGACATCAACAGTAACGTACTAATAACGGCTATCTTTTTCATGTGTTTTCCTTTAGTTACGGTGCAGATCCTAATTGAGAAAGTAGCAAGCGTCCCGGCGGAAAACAATAACGCTTGGTTAGAGTTACTTTATTTTACCTTTATTGATAACCTTTGAATTTAACGCATTAATGTACACACCCATTTCGCGCCTATGCCTTCTTAAATGCTTGCTCTCGCAGGTGACTAAATGCCTTTAACGTTAGCAAGCAGTAAGTCTCACCATAAAGGGAGATACCCATTGAAGCGCTGGCACGCTAATTCATTTGCCGCTGTGTGCTCAGCGATTTTATTTCCAATGTTAATGCTTAGTAAACGGAGCAGCATTACGACATCGACTGTGCATTAATAAAATCAATAATACGCAGCAGGTCTACGATGTCTGCTCCCCGCAGAATCGTTTTTCGTTGGACGAATTCGTTTGCTATAAGGATGAACATGAAATATTTGTCACTTTTCTCTGCCAGCATTATTTTCTTACTGGCAGGATGTTCAATGATGACAACAGAAGAAGAGCGATTAAAAAGCTGTGAGGCAAAAGGAATCAGTAAAGATACCTGCTACCTGGTTGAGAAAGCCGACAGACGACAGGAGAAAGACCAGCTTGATACCCGCTTGCATGAACAAAATATGCGGGTCATTAAGCAAATGGGAGTGAAGGGGCTTGGACTTCCGGAGTAAACAGTGATACCCAGTCGAGACCCGCATCACACGGGTCTTTGTTTATCACCACTGTGTGCTTTGCAACATGTCTTGCATGGCTTTTGGGCATCTATGTATAGGCATATAGAATATGAACAACTACACCCTCCGGTTGTTCCGTTTTCCCCATTATTGCCTCCGCGCAGAATCAGCCCTTTAGCTGTTTACACACCGCCCAAATACGCCTTTCTGACCTCCTGATTTCCCAGTAATTCCTCTCCGCTTCCGCTCAGGCGAATCTGTCCGTTCACCATCACATACCCACGATCGGACAGTTTCAGCGCGTGATGCGCATTTTGCTCCACAAGGAAAATGGTCATCCCGTTGCGCGCCAGCTCGCGCAGCGTCTGGAAGATCTGTTTCACTACAATGGGGGCCAGGCCCAGACTGGGTTCATCAAGCAGCAGTAGCTTAGGGCGGCTCATCAACGCGCGAGCGATTGCCAGCATCTGCTGCTCTCCGCCGGACATGGTCATCGCGCGTTGTTTCCGACGCTCTTTTAGGCGCGGAAACAGATCGAACATGGTTTGCATATCTTCGGCGGCAAACTGATTGCCAATAGGGATAGTGCCCATCAGCAGGTTCTCTTCAACCGTCATATCCGGGAGAATACGCCGCCCCTCTGGGGCCTGTGCGATACCGCCGGAGGCGACGAAGTGAGTGGACTTGTGGCTGATATCGTTCCCGCAAAAGAGGATTTGCCCGTTACGGATCCGGGGTTGCCCAAAAATAGACATCAGTAATGTCGACTTTCCCGCGCCGTTAGCGCCAATGAGCGCCACGGTTTCCCCCGCATTGACCTCCAGAGACACGCCCCGGAGCGCCTGGATCGCGCCGTAAAACACATCCACATCACGGAATGCCAGCATCGGTTCGCTCATACGTTAACCTCGCTTTCATCGGCGCCCAGATAGGCGGCAATGACTTTTTCGTCATGCTGGATCTCGGCGGGCTTCCCGTGGGCGATGACGTCCCCATGGTCGAGCACAATAATGTCGTCCGAGATTTCCATTACCATCCCCATATCATGCTCAATCAACAGTACCGTCATCTCGTGGTGGTCACGCAGGAAGCGGATGATGTCACTTAGCTTGTGGGTTTCAACCGGGTTCAGCCCTGCGGCGGGCTCATCCAGACAGATCATCTCCGGTCCGGTGCACATTGCCCGCGCGATTTCCAGACGCCGCTGTTGTCCATACGACATCTCACCTGCCAGCCGATTCGCGCAATCCACCAGGTCGACTACCTCCAGCCAGTAGAAGGCTCGATCCAGCGCGTCACTTTCTGCCCGGCGGTAAGCGGGAGTATTCAGCACGCCGGCAAGCAGATTACGGTTAACGCGCATATGCTGCGCGACCAGTAAATTTTCAACGACCGACATCTCGCGGAACAGGCGGATATTTTGAAAGGTTCGGGCAAGCCCGGCGCGGTTGACCAGGTGCGTGCCGGCGAACATCTTGTAGAAAACACGCTGCCCGAACTGCGCTGGGTTGATCCAGTCACCCGGCTGGAATTTTTGCCCGAGCACCTGAATCACGTTGGTGGTCTTCTGGCGCGTATTGAACTATATGTTGCCCCCGGACGCTTTATAGAACCCCGTCAGGCAGTTAAATACGGTCGTCTTTCCTGCCCCGTTAGGGCCGATAAGGGCGGTAATGGAGCCGCGCTGGACCTCCAGGTTGACGTCATTTAACGCTTTAATCCCGCCAAAATGCATCATCAGGTGCTCAACGCGTAAAATCATTTCGTTCATGGCGCAACACCCTTACGCACGGCAAAACCGCTGCGGTTAATGCGGATCAACCCGCGTGGACGCCAGATCATCATCACCACCATCAGCATGCCGAACAGCAAGACGCGGTACTCGGCAAAACTGCGCAGCAGCTCCGGCGTGACGGTGAGCACAAAGGCCGCCAGTACGACGCCTAGCGTCGACCCCATGCCGCCCAGCACGACGATGGCCAGAATTAACGCGGATTCAAAAAAGGTGAACGAGGTCGGGTTCACAAACCCCTGATAGGTAGCGAAGAACACTCCCGCGATCCCGGCGGTGGATGCGCCCAGCGTAAAGGCCGAGAGTTTGACCAGCACATGGTTCAGGCCCATTGAGCGGCAGGCAATTTCATCTTCTCGCAGCGCTTCCCATGCTCGACCAATCGGCATCCGCGTCAGGCGATGCTTGATATAGAGCACCAGGAGTACCACCAGGAACAGCACCGCGTAGATAAAGATAAACTTCATATTCGGGTTGTAGGTGAGGTGGAAAAATTCGTGGAACGGCACGCCGCCTTCTTTGGCGCGCCGACCAAACTCAAGGCCGAAAAAGGTCGGAGGAGGGGCCGATACCCCATTTGGGCCGCCGGTGAACGTCAGCCAGTTGTTGAGGACCAGACGGATAATCTCCCCGAACCCGAGCGTCACGATCGCCAGATAGTCGCCGTGCATGCGAAGCACCGGGAAGCCGAGCAGGGCACCCGCCGCGGCCGCCATGATTGCCGCCAGCGGCAGCATGCTCCAGAATCCCAATCCTAAATACTGGTACCCCAGCGCCAGCCCATAAGCGCCTATGGCATAAAAGGCGACATAGCCCAAATCCAATAGCCCCGCCAGACCCACCACGATGTTCAGCCCAAGGCCGAGCAGCACGTAGATCAGCCCCAGAATAGCGACCGTTAATACGTATTTGGTCGCCACAAAGGGAAAGCAGATCGCCAGCGCAATAATCAGCGGAATGACTCAGCGCATGCGGCTCTTATAGTCCGGTGGCCGGACATAGACTCCCGCGCTGTCGGCTTCAAAGCGTGCCTGAAAACGTGCGCCAACGGCAGTGCCTAAGAACGCGCTTAACAGAAAGCGCCCCAGCATCACAATGCCAACAATCCACGACAGCCGCTGCCCGGCGAAGTTGAAGCTGTAGCCGTCCAGCACGACGCCCGCGATCGGGCCAAAAATAATCAATGCCATAAGGCCGGAAAAAATGGCGTCCAGAATGCAGCGCCTGATGGAAAACCCGCTTGATGATGCAATGCGTGATGTCATGGCTATCTCCCTCATACCTGAGCCACGACAGGGCGGCCAAGCAGTCCCTGAGGACGGAAAATCAGGATCACCACCAGTAATCCAAACGAGAACACGTCTTTATAATCCGAGTTCACCATGCCGGAGAACTGGGCTTCAGCCACGCCCAGGATCAGCCCGCCAAGCATTGCGCCGGGCAAAGAACCAATCCCGCCGAGCACCGCTGCGGTGAAGGCTTTAATGCCAATGACAAACCCCACGTAGAAATCAAAGGTGCCGTAGTTCATGGTGATTAACACGCCTGCCAGACCGGCCATCGCCGCACCGATGACAAACACCAGCGAGATAATTCTGTCGGTGTTAATGCCCAGAATAGAGGCCATTTTGCGATCCTGTTGCACTGCCCGACACATGCGCCCCAGCCGCGTATTGCTGATTATCCAGGTGAGCAGCAGCATACCCGCAAAGGAAGCGACCAGAATAAATATCTTGGTGTAGGTAATCTGGACGAACCCTTCGCCCAGATGCACGCGAAGGACGCCGTCCAGCATCGTGGGAACGCCCTGCTGGCGCGGACCCTGGCTGAGCTGCGCGTAGTTTTGCAGGATAAGCGACATGCCGATGGCAGAGATAAGCGGCGCCAGGCGCGTGGAGTTACGTAGCGGTTTATAGGCAATCCGTTCGATAGTCCAGCCGTAAACGCCGGTCACCACAATGGTGAAAATCAGCGTGCCGAGGATCAGTAACGGGAACGAGTGGATGCCGAAAAACGACAGCAGCGCCAGGCCAATGGCGCAGAGATAGGCCGAGATCATATACACTTCGCCGTGCGCGAAATTGATCATCCCGATAATGCCATACACCATGGTGTAACCGATGGCGATTAGCCCGTAGACAGAACCCAGCGTTAATCCATTGATTAACTGTTGCAGGAAGAATGTGCTCATCTTAGCGCGCTCTTTATAAAGGCTGCACGGATAGCGCAGCCTGATGTGGTTTCGCGTCGGCAGGTAAGCCTGCCGACGGTGAGCGTGACTCCGTCCCGTTACTGCACTTCCTTATATTTTCCTTTGTCGTCCCACTGATAAACCACGTAGTCAGACACTTTCAGATCGCCTTTGCTGTCCCAGGCCTTTTTGCCCATCACGGTTTCAACAGGATTGGCTTTCAGCCACTCGCTGGCTTTGGCGGAATCTTTTCCGCCGGTAGCCTTGAATGCTGCGGCAAGCGCCTGAATGGACGCGTAGGAGTAGAGGGTGTAACCTTCCGGCTCAAATTTATTGGCGCGGAATTTCTCGATAACCGCTTTGCCTTCCGGGATCAGGCGCGGATCTTTACCGAAGGTCATGTAGATACCGTTGGTATATTGTGGGCCACCCGCTGCCGTCACCATCTCTTCGTTGACGATGCAGTCACCGGAGAAGAACTTCGCCTGCAGACCCTGTTCGCGCATCTGGCGAACCAGCGGCCCGGCTTCAGGGTGGCAGCCGCCAAAGAACACCACGTCCGGCTTTTGCGCGCCGATTTTGGTGACCAGCGCGTTAAAGTCTTTCTCACCGCGCGATAAACCCTCGTACATCACGTCCTGCACACCCCGTTTCGCTAGCGCGGCTTTGGTGGCATCGGCCAGGCCCTGGCCATAGGTATCTTTATCGTGAATGATCACCACGCGTTTAGCTTTAAGCTTATCGATGATGAAATCACTCGCGACCTGGCCCTGCTGGTCATCACGACCGCACATGCGGAACATATCGCTCATACCCCGTTCGGTGATAAGCGGATTGGTTGAGCCTGGGGTGATGGCAATGATCCCCGCATCGCTGTACACCTCGGAGGCGGGCATGGTGGAGGAGGAGCAGAAGTGCCCGACCACCGCGTTGACTTTATCCTGGTCAACTAAACGGTTAGCGACGGCAACGGCCTGCTTAGGCTCGCAGGCGTCATCCCCTTGTACCAGCTTAATTTTTTCACCGTTGATCCCTCCTGAGGCGTTAATGTCTTCTGCGGCCTGCGTTGCACCGTGCCAGTATTGATCGCCATAGGTTGCATTTGGGCCTGTAAAGGGCCCTGCCACACCTATCACAATATCGGCCTGGGCGGAAAATGCCGTCACCAGACAACCGGCCAACACAAGAGAAAGAGGACTTCTGATAAATTTCAGCGACATTATTATGTTCCTTAGCAACGAGGTTTTTGCACCACGGCGTAAACCCGAACGCCCGACGGCGCAGCCAATCCAAAAAAAGAGCGAGAACAAAATGCACTAAACGAACAAGAGCCAGACAACATCCTGCTTAATACGGCGAGGTTTCCTTACACAGTGGCGTGCGCAGAACATTAAGCAATTTTGTTGCCAGGTTGGTTAACCCATTGACTGGGTTGCGACATGCTGAGTATAGAGCGCCGTTTTACGCAGCCTTGCGGGATAAAGTGAAATTACAGCGGAGATCACATCTCGTTAACAACAAAGCCCATAAGTTGTGCAACGGTCACGATTTGCACGTTTTTGCAGCAATAAAGACCTAAACTTCAGATAGGAATGAACGGCGATATGTGTCAGGATCTTTTCCTTTTTTATCAGGAGTGTCAGCAATGACTGAAGGCCCATTAAATGAAAGCGAAATGGAGTGGCTGGAAGAGACGTTAATGTCTTACGGTCATGAAGATGCGTCCGTGATTGACGTGTCCGAACTTGACGGCATGCTTACCGCAGTGCTTTCCGGTCCCGTTGTTGTCGAACCAGACGCCTGGCTGGTGGCGGTATGGGGTGGGGAGAAGTACATTCCGCGCTGGAAAAGCGATCGCGAGATGAATCGGTTTATCGATCTCTGCTTTAAGCATATGAATGACATTGCTGAGCGCCTGAGCGAATACCCGGATCAGTTTGAACCGATGTTTGGCTTCAACGACGTTGACGGTCAGAGTTACACCGTGGTCGAAGAGTGGTGTTACGGCTACATGCGCGGCGTTGCATTGACTGACTGGTCTTCACTGCCTGAAGAACTGAAAGCCGATCTGGCTGTGATTGCCCTGCACGGGTCAGAAGAGAACAGCGAGAAGCTCGATGAGCTGACCGAAGAAGAGTACACCGCCAGTATCGAAAGCATTCAGCCAGCGGCGCTGCGTCTGTACAACTACTGGGTCGCCAACCCTCTGCAGCCAGAGGCGAAAAAGCCGGTCGTGAACGGGACGAAGGTGGGTCGTAACGATCCGTGTCCGTGCGGCAGCGGGAAGAAGTTTAAGAGCTGCTGCCTGCACTGATAAAAAAGGGGCTACGCGTAGCCCCTTATGCTTATCCCACTTCCGGTAGCATCCCCGCTGCAATCAGGAATTGCACCAGAATAATCACCACCCCACAGGCAAACACGATGCACAGAAGAGGTTTTCCTCCCGCAACGCGGTACCCTTGCTGAGGGTGTTGCTGGCGGCTTTTCCACGCCAGCAGCGACGGCAGCAGCAGGGCGAGAACAGACAAAGCGACCCCCGCATACCCTAGCGCCATCACAAACCCGCGCGGGTAAAACAGCGCAAACGCCAGCGGCGGCACGAAGGTAATCACGCCCGTCTGTAAGCGTCCAGCGACGGTATTGCGACGCTGGAACAGATCGGCCAGATAATCAAACAGGCCGAGCGCCACGCCAAGGAACGAGGTTGCCAGCGCCAGGTTGGCAAACAGGTGCACCGCCAGCTCAACGTGTGAAGACGTCACCACCTCGCGCAAGGCCAGCAGGAAACCATTCAGACCGGAGTGTTCCGCCATCAGGCCAATAAAGGTTGATGAGTCGATACTGCCCAGCGTCACCAGCTGCCAGAAAATATAGGCGATCAGTGGAATGGCGCTACCAATAATAAAGACCCGGCGCAGCTTACGAATATCGCCCTTCATGTAGCTAACGATACTCGGGACGCTACCGTGGAAACCAAATGAGGTGAAAATGACTGGGATCGCAGACAGCGCCAGCCCTTTTTCCAGAGGCATCGTCAGCAGATTCACCTTGTGAACATGCGGTGCCAGCAGGGCCAGCATCACAACCAGAAAGAGAATTTTGGCGCTGAAGAGAAAACGGTTGAATAGATCGACCAGCGACGTGCCGACGCAGACCACCCCACCGCCAATGAGTGCAAAGAAAATGGCACCGGTTGCCGGCGAGATATCCGAAGCGAACCAGTCGTTAACGCTTGAGGCGATCAGTTCTCCGGCACCGCTGATATAGGCAGCGGTCAGGGCATACATCAGGAACATCATGCTAAAGCCGGTGACCCACTGACCGTAGCGCCCAAGATAGCGTGCAGCTAGCGAACCCAGCCCGGTATCCGCGGGAACATGCTGGTAAACCTCCAGCAACAGCAGGGCGGTATAGCACATCAATGCCCAAAGTGTGCCAAGCAGTAGCAATGTCACACTAAATCCGACGCCTGCGGCCGCCAGCGGCATGGCCAGCATTCCTTCGCCAATCGTCGTTCCTGCGACGATAAAAATACTTCCCAGAGTTCTGTTCTTCACACTTTCCTCTACAACGCTGCATCATTGCGACAAAATCTGCGGCGCAGAGTAAGGGAAAAGTGCTAGCTCGTCAAATGACCGTTACAATCAGTGTATTAAAATATTTACACCTTATGGGCTGCGTCGTCTTTTGGCAAACGGCGGCGGTTTTTCCCTGTAGCGGCACGTCCGGTGCAGCTAAACCTGCGCCAGCGCAATGCACGCCCTGTACCCGCCGGTTACTCTGCTGGCTTCTTTTAAAGGGGATAACGATGTCAATTCACGGACATGATGTGCTCAACATGATGATTGAGTCGGGTGTGCAGTACACGGAACAGAGTCTGGTTGAGGCTATCCATGCGCGATTTGGTGAAACGGCGCGTTTTCATACCTGTTCAGCGGCGGAGATGACGGCTGCCGAGCTGGTGGCATTTCTTGCGGCGCGGGTGAAATTTATTCCGGCGGCGTCGGGCTTTTCTACTCATGAAAGTAAAATCTGCCGCCATTAAAATAAAACGGTGCTGAAGGAACAGCACCGTGTGGGGATTAATTCTGAGCGTCGAGAGTAGAAAGTTCTTTATCGATAAAGTAAAGACCTTCACCTGATTTACCGGCCAGCGATAATTTATCCAGCACGGATTTAAACAGTTTCTCTTCTTCATGCTGTTCGGCAACATACCACTGCAGGAAATTAAAGGTTGGATAATCCTGGTTGATCATTGCGGCATGAACCAGTTCGTTAATTTTCTGCGTGATCAGCTGCTCATGCTCGTAGGTGGCGCGGAACAGCTCATCAAGAGAGCCGTATTCAGCTGCCGGAGACGCGACAGGATCGATGCGCGGCAGGCTGCCCGTATCTGTCAGATAATCAAACAGACGTTGCATGTGGGTCATCTCTTCCTGAGCATGACGACGCAGGAAAGCAGCAGCACCTTCAAAACTGTGATAGCTACACCAGGCGCTCATCTGCTGGTAAAGCAGGGATGAAAAAAGTTCAAGGTTCATCTGTGCATTGAGCTTGTCGATCATTTCATTTTTCAGCATGGTGGCGCTCCGGTTTATTATTTATGCTTCATGATGATCGACACTATAATTTGTTATTTAATTATTTGCAAAACGTAAAATAAATATTTGTTTATTTAAAAATACGAATGGGAATAAAACGCATTGGCAATTTTTATATTTAATAATGAGAATTATTTTTGTTCTTAATTAAATAAGCTACCAGCCATTGCTGGTAGCTCTGATTAATACATCGGTG
>Ga0105251_10003574_pt1 | contig 11210 bp, 9 predicted proteins | sample KBSS64metaG_FD_80424 | JGI IMG/M metagenome (GOLD analysis project Ga0105251, IMG submission 80424) | Switchgrass rhizosphere microbial communities from Kellogg Biological Station, Michigan, USA - KBS S6-4 metaG | ecosystem: Host-associated > Plants > Roots > Rhizosphere > Soil | place...
ATCATTCTTTCGCCGATGCAGCCTCATTTCGCCCCCGCTTCCGCTCGCGCTTGTTCTCGTACATAGCTGTATCGGCAAGGGCGATCGCCTGATCGGCGCTCACGAACCGTACCGCAACGGCACCGATGCTCACGCCGAAAGCGCCCGCCTGATGACGTCCGGGCAAGCTCGTTCCACTTCCGGCCCGCGCAAAGCGCGCCTGAATCTCGGCTGCAATCCGGTTCGCCTCGTCGAGATCGGAAGGACCCGGACCCACGAACGCAAATTCATCGCCGCCGATGCGCGCGAGCATATCCGTGTCCCGCGTGACTTTCGCAATGCGTTCGGCGCAGTCGCGCAAATGACTGTCGCCGGCCGCATGACCGAACTCGTCGTTGATCTTCTTGAAATCGTCGAGATCGATCATGCCGACGATCACATACGACCCATCTCTTGCGGCCCTTGCCAGCAGCCGGCCCAGTTCGTCCTGTAATGCGCGCCGATTCGGCAGCCCGGTCAGCGTATCGGTCAGGGCGAACTTCGTCAGATATTCGTTGGAGCGGCGCACTTCCTCCAGCAAGCGTTCCCGCTCGATATGCTGAGCGATGATCTTCGAGAACACGTTGAGCGCACTGCGGGCGCGCGGCCCGATAGCCTGACTCTTCCTGCTCGCGCCGCAGAGCGTGCCGATGATCAGGCCGTTGCTCGCGCATATCGGTGCGCTCGCATAGGTTTCGATGCCGAGCGCTCTGGCAGCCTGAGAGTCGCCCCATACTTCGCTGACATTGGACGTGAAGCGGCGTCCTTCGTCGATGCATCGCTTGCAAAGCGTATCGGCCCAGGGCACCTCCAGTCCTTCATCGATGCGAAGCTCGCCCGAGTTCCGCGCGAAATCGACGAACTGAATCCCGGCGGCTTCATCGATGGAAGTCAGATAGACCGACTCCAGCCCCGTGACGATTTCAAGCATTTCAAGCAACGGTCTCGTGAGCTGCTCCAGACTTTCCGCTGAAGCCACCGACTCCGAAAGCCGCTCGAGCATCAATTCCATAGACACCTCGCTTATCCTTGAGAAACTGGATTGTAGCGGTGCGGATACCGGCCACACCCGATTTACCGACGATAGCCTGTTTTTTCCTGAAACAGCCAATAGACTGTAAGATCGCATTACAGTCCAAAGCCTGTAGGAGCGCGTGGTGAACTATTCCCTGAAAACACTGAGCCAGCTCAGGCCTATCCTGCTCGGCTTCCGCAAGGCCGCGGGCCTCACGCAAGCGATGGTCGCCGCGCGTCTCGGCGTCACCCAGCAGACTTACGCGCAACTCGAAGCCAATCCCGCGGCTGTGAGCGTCGAGCGCTTATTCAAGGTTTTGCGCGCGCTAGACGTGGAACTTGCGCTAACCCGAGCCGCAACCGCCCGTTCTGCCCAGGCAAACGAAGCCGCGCTGACCGACCCGCCCCCCGCCGCCGCGAAAGCCACAACGGCGCGGTCCCGCCGCGCATCGCGACAGACCGAGGTCACGCCCGCGCGTAAAAGCGCCACGACCGCCGCCACGAAGAAACGGGAGCACTGGTAATCATGGCGCGCCGCACGCAAACGGGACGGCTCGACCTGTGGATGAACGGCCTGCCCGTCGGATACTGGGAGAACGGTCCCGCCGGCGAACGCCTCGTCTATCGCGATGACTGGATCGCCGATACGCAGGGCCGTCCGCTATCGCTCTCGCTGCCCTTTACGCCAGGCAATCAGCCGTGGCGCGGGCAGGTCGTCACGGATTTCTTCGACAACCTCTTGCCCGACAGCGAGCCGATCCGCCGCCGCATCGCCACGCGATTCCGCACCGGCGGCACGACGCCGTTCCAGTTGCTCGCCCAGTTGGGCCGCGATTGCGTCGGCGCGCTTCAGATGCTACCGCCCGGCGAAGCGCCTGTGGATCTCGAAAGCATCAAGGGCCGCGCGCTCACCGAATCGCAGATCGCGCGTCTCTTGCGCGAGACGACATCCGCGCCACAGCTCGGACAGCACGAGCCGGTCGACGACCTGCGCCTTTCCATCGCCGGCGCGCAGGAAAAGACCGCGCTTCTGCGTCACGGCAGGCGCTGGCTTCTGCCCGAAGGCAGCACCCCGACCACGCATATCTTCAAGCTGCCGCTTGGCCTCGTCGGAAACATGCGCGCCGACATGCGCACGTCGGTCGAGAACGAATGGCTTTGCTCGAAGATCGTTGCCGCCTATGGCCTGCCGATCGCGCGCTGCGAGATTGACCGGTTCGCGGATCAGAAGGTGCTGGTCGTCGAACGCTTCGATCGCCGCCTGTCGAGCGACAAGTCGTGGATTCTGCGCCTGCCGCAGGAAGACATGTGTCAGGCCACCGGTACGCCCGCGCTGCACAAGTACGAATCGGACGGCGGCCCGGGCATAGAACGGATCATGGACGTGCTCTCCGGATCGACGCACGCCGCGCGTGATCGCCGTCACTTCTTTCTGACGCAGATGATCTTCTGGCTGCTCGCCGCCACCGATGGCCACGCGAAGAACTTCAGCATCGCGCATCTGCCCGGCAACCAGTACGAATCGACACCGCTCTATGACGTGCTTTCGGCGCATCCGGTCATCGGACGAGGGCACGACAAGTTCGCCGCGCGGCGCGTGCGGCTCGCGATGGCCGTGCGCGGCAAGAACGTCCACTATCTGATCGGCGAAATCCAGCGCCGGCACTGGGTCGCGCAGGGACGGCGCGTCGGGCTCGCCGCTGCCGAAGTCGAGACGATGATCGATGAACTCGGTACGCGCACGCCAGTTGTCATCGACGAAGTGGCCGCGCTGCTGCCACGCGAATTCCCGATGGACGTCGCCGATTCGATCTTCGACGGCATGCGCCGGCTGGCACGCAAGCTCGCGTCGTGACGCGCAGGCGTCGTGCGGCGTCACCGTTGATCATGTCGACGGTCGGCCCGGACGCCGTGCGTCGCCAAGGCGAGCGGCGGGCGGCAGCGGGCGCGCAGGTGATCGACGCGCCGTGACGGGCAGCACCGCGCGCGAAGCGCGGCGAGTTCGTGATCTTCGCGGCAACCGTCGTGCGCATCAATCCTGCCGTTTCTTTCGGTCCTGTTACGCGAAATGCGCAGGCTGATCGCCTGCGGCCTGCACGAGCCTTCAGAAGCACTATAGTTAAAGCTCCCCAAAAAGGAGGCAGCATGATCTCGTGCAAACGTCACCTCTGGGTCGGTGGAATGCTGGCCGCGACCTTGCTTTACGTTCCCATGACCTACGGCCAACTCGGCAACCTGCTCGATCAAGGCAAGAACGCCGCGGCGGGCGGCGGCCTCGGCAATCTCGGCGGAATGGGCAACGGTCTGTCGCTGGACTCGCTATCCTCCGGCAGCACCGGCAATGTCGCCGGCGTACTGGAGTACTGCATCAAGAACAACTATCTCGGAGGCGGCGCATCGCCGGTCAAGGACGGGCTCATGAGCAAGCTCGGCGGCTCGGCGTCGAGCAACGGCGGATACCTCGATGGCGCCAAGGGAATCCTCGATAGCGGCAACGGCAAGCAGGTCGATCTGAGCGGCGGCGGCCTGAAGGAACAAGTCACGAAGCAGGTTTGCGACAAGATCCTCGCGCAGGGACAATCCCTGCTGTAGACGCCGCGCGAAACATTCTCGAACTGACCGCACGGATCAGAGATCGAATCCAAGTTGCTGCTTGCCGAGGGCAGTCAGACTGCCTTCGGTGGAACGGCCGACGAAATCGGTCTCGAAGTTATCGGCCGGGAAGTCGGGCGGGCTCTCGCCCTTGATGAATGCCGGCAGTTGCCGTTTGAGGTATTCGTCGTTCTTCGCGCAGCCGGGCGCCGCCGCGATGTACATCACGTTGCTGTAGCCCTTGCCGCGATGTTCATCCTCCACCGCGTGAATCACATCGCTGTGCCAGAAGACGGTGTCGCCAGCCTGCATCGGCGGAATCGACGAGAGCGCTTCGTGCAAGGGCGCGTGCCATGTCGAACTGATCGACAACGCGCGGCCCGGCGTCGCGCCGCACAGGTCGTCCTCGGCGATATCGTCCTGAAGCGCGCGCAGCAGCACGTAGACCATTGCATTTGCGATCGGCACCAGTTGCAAGGTTCCGTCGCCGGGCTCCTGCGGGGTGAGCGCCGTCCAGCCCTGGAAGGTGCGGAACATCGAACAGACTGCGGGAGACGGAATCTCGCGCGCCTCGGGGCGATACGCCGCGTCGAAGGGGTCGTAACGGCGCCAGTCGCCGCTGAACACATGTCGATACACACGCCGGAAATTGTCGTCGAGCCATCGTTCGACAGAGCCGCCATCGCAATGAGGAGAAAGCCCGAGCGACGCTGAGCCCGGCGGCCGCCGGCGCAGGCGATCCGCATACACGGGCACCTGGTCGGGATCGAAATGAACGCGCCCTTCGCTCTCCCATTTCCACAGCCGGTTCAGAAACACGCGCGTCTGCGTGAGCTCCCGTGACTGGCGCGCCTCGACCTGCGGGCCGGACCAGTAGATGCCGTAAATCTGCGGCTTGCCCGATGCGAGATTGCCGAAATATTTGTCCTCCGCCCGATGCGCGAGCTTCTCGTCCAGACGGTTGGCCTCGACATAGTCCGCGATCGCCTCGTCCCATCCCGCCGCGCGCTGCGCACTGAAGACGCCGCGCACGACGCACGCGCCGCGATCCCTGATTGCGGCGATCGCATCCTCCCCGACGCGTCCCGCGACGATGTCGGCATACCGGATCTCCGGAATCACCGGTTCGCCGCGTCGACGAAGTTCCGCGATCTCATCGACCTTGCGCCTCATTTCGGCCTCGACCTCCTGAAATACTTCCTTGTAGCGGGGCAGCTCGTTGCGAAGCTGCTTTTTCACCGCGCGGATGGCAGCGGGCAGATCTTGAATGTTCAGGGATTCCACAGCGGGTCTCCAGATGTTTTCGAGTGCCTACAGCTTAGACGGGCGCACGCTTTCGCTGCGATACAATCAGGACAATCTATTTGCATATCCGGTCATGAAGCCCGCTTACGAACACGTCACGATGGAAGCCGGCTGCTCGATCCGGGTTTTTCATCGCAAGCTGCCCCGGATACCGTTCGAATGGCATCACCATCCGGAGTACGAGCTCACGCTCACGATGAACAGTCGCGGAAAGCGTTATATCGGCGATTCGATCGTCGCTTACGAAGGCGACGACCTCGTGCTGGTGCCGCCGGATCTACCGCATACGTGGGCCTCGAACAAGTCGATCGACGCCGGTGCGCCGCAAGTGGCGATCGTTATCTGGTTCAGCGGCGATTGGGCGCGGCGTCTCGCGGATTGCTGCCCCGAGTACGAACCGCTGCGAAAACTGCTGCGCCGCGGGGCATCCGGGCTCGCGTTCGCGCAGGAGGCCGGCGAGATCGTCAGTCGAAGGCTCGCAGCGTTGTTGTCCCGATCGCCCAGAGAACGCCTGGGCGCCGTGCTGGACGTCCTGTGCGAGCTCGCGGACCGGGACGCCACGCCGCTCGCCTCGCCCCGAGCGTTCGATAAAGGGCAGCCGGGACGGCCTTCCGGTCACGAACCCGAGCGTATCAATCGCGCCCTTGGCGTGATCGACGCCCGCTTCGCAGAGCGCCTGACGTTGCGCGAGCTTGCCGACGCAGCGACGCTCTCGGAGCGAACGTTGAACCGCTACTTCGCGCAGCATCTGGGCGAGAGCGTCGGCAAATATCTGAACCGCGTTCGCATCGGTCATGCATGCCGGATGCTCGCCGATACTTCATGGCCGGTTTCGGTGATCGCTTCGCAATCGGGATTTCCGAACGTGGCCAACTTCAACCGGCAATTTCGCGCGTTGAAGCACACCACGCCGGCGGCTTATCGCAGGGAGTTCGCGGGGACGAACCGGGCGCCGCAGGACTCATCGTCTTTGGAGTCGCGATCGCCTTCGCTGGAGAAACGCCGATAAGTATCGTTTCGTTTGCGCGCCCGAACGCGTATCGCTCGCCGCAAGAAGATAATCTGGCTTGGCAACGGACGAACGTCAGAACCCGCAAGCGGTTCTCTTCGACGCTCGATGCCATCGACCGCTCTGTCCACCACGCCAGGATTCCATGTCATCTGCAGCAGCCCCTTTGCCGCGCGTCGGCCTGCTCTTCTCTCTCGCTCCGTACCTGCGGCCGTATGCCGGTCGCTGGGCGCTCGCGTTCCTCGCGCTGGTGACGTCGGCGGGCGCGACACTGGCCCTGCCGATGGCCTTCAGATATCTGATCGATCGCGGGTTCGCCAGCGGGGACCGGACGCATATCGATCGCTATTTCATCGCGCTTTTCATCGTCTCACTCGTCCTCGCGGGCGCGACGGCACTGCGCTTCTACTGGGTATCGTGGCTGGGCGAGCGCGTGACGGCCGACATGCGGCGCGCGGTCTACGATCACATCATGGGCATGAGCCCCCAGTTCTTCGAAACGACGCAGACGGGCGAAGTCCTCTCGCGCCTCACCGCCGACACCACTTTGATCCAGACGGTGGTGGGCACCAGCCTGTCGCTGGGATTGCGCAATGCCTTGCTGACGGTGGGAGGCATCGCGATGCTGGTGACGACGAGCCCGGTACTGTCCGGCTACATCATCGCCGTGCTGATCGTGGTCGTCGCGCCTATCGTCTTCTTCGGCCGTCGTGTCCGGCGGCTTTCGCGCGCCAGCCAGGACAAGGTCGCGAACGCAAGCGCGCTGGCGGGCGAGATCCTCAACGCCATGCCGACGGTCCAGTCATACACGCAGGAAGCCTACGAAGCGCGGCGCTTCGGCGCGGCGGTGGAATCCGCCTTCGAGACAGCGCTCACGCGAATCCGCGCGCGCGCCGGGTTGACGGCCGTGGTCATCGTGTTCGTGTTCGCCGCCGTCGTCTTCGTGCTCTGGCTCGGCGCGCAGGCCGTGCTGGCAAGGCAGATGACAGCGGGCCAGTTGTCGCAGTTCATCCTCTACGCGGTGTTCACGGCGGGTGCCGTCGGCACGCTCGCGGAGGTGTGGGGCGATCTGCAGCGCGCCGCCGGCGCAACCGAACGGCTCATGCAACTCCTGGCCGCGCGCTCGCCCGTGGCGCAGGCCGCAACGACGGTGCCGATGCCAGCCGCGGGCGAAGGCATACGCTTCGACGACGTGAGCTTTTCCTATCCTTCCCGCGAAGGCATCGCGACGCTATCCGGGTTCTCGCTCCATGTCCGCCCTGGCGAGCATGTCGCGCTCGTCGGGCCATCGGGAGCAGGCAAGACCACGCTGTTTCAATTGCTGCTGCGGTTCTACGACCCGCAATCCGGCAGCATTTCGATCAACGGTGTCGCGACCCGGCACATGTCGCTCGGCACGTTGCGCGGCGCGCTCGGCGTCGTGTTGCAGGACTCGGTGATCTTTTCAGGAAGCGTCTTCGACAACATCCGGTACGGCATGCCCGACGCAACGCTCACGCAAGTACGACGCGCCGCCGACATGGCTGCGGCCGCCGGTTTCATCGAGCAGCTTCCGCAGGGCTACGACACCTTTCTCGGCGAGCGCGGCGTGAGGCTGTCGGGCGGCCAGCGTCAGCGCATCGCGATCGCGCGCGCGATCCTGCGTGACCCGCCGATCCTGCTGCTCGACGAAGCGACCAGCGCGCTCGACGCAGCGAGCGAACGACTCGTGCAGACGGCGCTGGACAATGCCGCGCAGAATCGCACCACGCTCGTCATCGCGCATCGACTGGCTACTGTCCAGCAGGCCGACCGGATCGTCGTCATGGAGCACGGCCGCATCGTCGCGCAAGGCCGTCACGCCGAGTTGCTGCAAAGCTCGCCGCTGTATGCGCAGCTCGCCGCCCTGCAGTTCGGCGAGCCGGCCGCTGCCGCCTTCAGGAACTTCAACGCTTCGCGTTGAGCCTTCGCCACAAGGTCGTCTTGCTGATGCCGAGCGCCTTGCAGACGGCGTCCCGATCGCCCCCGAACGCGGCCATCGACGCACGGATCTGATCGGCTTCCACCGAACGGCCGAGGTCGCGAAGCGAAAGATCCGCGTTGGCTTCGGTCTTGTTTTCGAACAGCTCGGGCGCGATCGCCTGCAAGTCGTCGAGCGTCAACGCGACGGGCCGATCCTTCTCGATCTCCATGTCCGGGATCTCCACGGCAATGCGCTCGACGATGTTCTGCAACTCGCGGACGTTGCCGGGCCACGGATAGAGGCGCAGCGCCTGCTCAAGCGGCGCGAGCAGGCGCTGCGCGTCGTCGCGGCCGGGCACGCAGAGCGCGAGCGCCTTGTCGCGCCTCGCGGCCTGCATCAGCAACTCCGTCGCCAACGGCAGGATGTCGCTGGATCGCGCGCGCAACGGCGGCACAGCGACACTCAGAATATTGATGCGATAGAAGAGGTCGGCCCGAAACGAGCCATCGGCGACACCCTCGGCGAGCGTGCGATGCGTCGCGGCAATGACGCGGATATCGACGCGCGTCGGTTCCGTCGATCCGAGGCGGATGACTTCTCTTTCCTGCAGCACACGCAACAGGCGGCTTTGCAGCGAAGGCGGCATTTCGCCGATTTCGTCGAGAAACAACGTTCCGCGATGCGCTGCTTCGATCAGGCCGGCCTTGCCGCCCTTGCGCGCGCCCGTGAACGCGCCCTCCTCGTAGCCGAACAGCTCGCTTTCGAGCAGCGCTTCGGGGAATGCACCGCAGTTCATCGCGACGAATGGAAAGTCCTTGCGACGGCTCAGGCGATGCATGCTTTGCGCGACCATTTCCTTGCCTGTGCCGCTTTCGCCGAGAATCAGCACGGTGGCATCGGATTTCGCGTAGCGGCGCACGAGCGCTCTTACCCGCTCGATCGGCTCCGATTCACCGACGACGTCCTCCAGCCGGTACCGCGCGACGAATTCCTGCGCGCCCTGCCGTGAACGCAGCGTCCGGTCGAGGCGCTCGACTGCGCGCGATTCCTGAAACGTGAAGATCGTGCCGCCCGCTGCGCCCTCGCTCGCCAGCGGTCCGCGATGGATCGCGTAGCTCACGCCGCGCACGGCGCCGAACACATCGCCGTCGGCGACGGGCAAGACGCCGTCGAGTTCGGGCGCGACATCGAGCAGCGCCCGGCCGACCGCGCGCGATGCATCGGCAATGCCGAGCGCGGCGGCGAGCCGGCGATTGATCGCTTCGATGCGGCCGCCCGCATCGACCGCGACGACGCCATCGCGAAGATGCTGCAAAAGGTTGTCGAGGCGATTGCGCCGTGCGACTTCGTGGCGCATCGCCTGGGCAACTTCCAGTGCGGTCTCGAACGCGGCGACGACGGATGTACGCGAGTAGAGGAACACCGAGCTCATGCCCGCGTCGGCGGCCAGGTCCGCGACGAGGCCCGGGCCGACCACGACGTCGACGCCGCGATCGCGCAAGTCCAGCACGAGGCTCTCCGCGTCCTGCGCCGAGCGATACGATTCGCAGATCATGTCGATGCCGTATGCGGCGAGGAACCGGCGTATTTCCGCGGGCGTATCGCCATGCGTGACGAGCGCGACGCTCGCGCCCTCGCGCCGCGCCTTCGTGAGCGCGTGCATGACGTCGAAGCCGGTCGGGCTGATCACGACGACCGGCACGGACACGCGGCCCTTGAGATAGGCGCCATTGGAGCCGCCGGCCACGACGACATCCGGCCGCTCGTCGCGCGCGCCTTCGATGCTTCGCGCGGCGTCCTCGTAGCCGAGCGGGACGACGTCGAGTTCGGCGCGGTCGGCATAGGCGCCGGCGATATCGATGAATAACGCTCTGAGCCGGCTGATACCGACCGCCCAGATGCGCGGGCGAGACGCGGAGTCCGTTTGCATGGTCTTCTGCCTTGAATGACGCGGTGGAGCGCGTTCAGTATGCAGCATGCATTTCAGCTTCGAAATCTGAAATTTCAGCCGTGAAAACAACCACGTTTTGCCAGAATGTTCTTGATCAGTAAAATCAATGACTTACGCCGATGACGCGAACTGGCAAGCAACTTGCTCTATAGGGCCGACTTCATCAGGAGACGAAACGTGAGTTCCGAAAACCAGTCCGCACAGACCGCAGGCGCGCGGTTCCGCCAGGCCGTCAGAGACGAATCGCCGTTGCAGGTCGTGGGTGCGATCACCGCCTACGCCGCGAAGATGGCCGAAGCCGTCGGTTTCAAGGCGCTCTATCTGTCCGGCGGCGGCGTGGCCGCCAATTCGCTCGGCATCCCCGATCTCGGCATCAGCACGATGGAAGACGTGCTCATCGACGCGCGCCGCATCACCGACGCCTCCTCGCTGCCGCTCATGGTCGACATCGACACGGGTTGGGGCGGCGCCTTCAACATCGCGCGCACGATCCGTTCGTTCATCAAGGCGGGCGTGGCTGCCGTCCATATCGAGGATCAGGTCGGGCAGAAGCGCTGCGGGCATCGCCCGGGCAAGGAAGTCGTGCCGACCGGCGAAATGGTCGATCGCGTGAAGGCCGCCGTCGATGCCCGCACCGACGAATCGTTCGTCATCATGGCGCGCACCGACGCGGCTGCCGCCGAAGGCATCGATGCGGCGATCGAGCGCGCCATCGCCTATGTCGAGGCGGGCGCCGACATGATCTTCCCCGAAGCGATGAAAACGCTCGACGACTATCGCCGCTTCAAGGCCGCCGTGCGCGTGCCGATTCTCGCGAACCTGACCGAGTTCGGCTCCACGCCGTTCTTCACGGTCGATGAACTGAAGGATGCAAACGTCGACATCGCGTTGTATTGTTGCGGCGCGTATCGCGCGATGAACGCCGCCGCGCTCAACTTCTACGAGACCGTGAAGCGCGACGGCACGCAAAAAGCCGCCGTCGAAACGATGCAGACGCGCGCCGATCTGTACAAGTATCTCGGCTATCACGCCTACGAAGAGAAACTCGATCAGCTTTTTGCTGCGAAGAAATAACCCTTGTGAAGGAGACGAAATCAATGAGCGAAGCAGACAACAGCACCGCATCCGCAGGCGCATTCAAGCCGAAGAAATCCGTCGCGCTGTCCGGCGTGACGGCGGGCAATACCGCGCTGTGCACGGTCGGCAAGACCGGCAACGATTTGCACTATCGCGGCTACGACATTCTCGACGTTGCGACGACCTCCGAATTCGAAGAGATCGCGTACCTGCTCGTGCACGGCAAGCTGCCGAATACGGCCGAACTGAAGGCGTACAAGACGAAGCTCAAGGCGTTGCGCGGCTTGCCCGCGAACCTCAAG
>Ga0105251_10003577_pt1 | contig 11200 bp, 10 predicted proteins | sample KBSS64metaG_FD_80424 | JGI IMG/M metagenome (GOLD analysis project Ga0105251, IMG submission 80424) | Switchgrass rhizosphere microbial communities from Kellogg Biological Station, Michigan, USA - KBS S6-4 metaG | ecosystem: Host-associated > Plants > Roots > Rhizosphere > Soil | place...
AGGTATGATGTCGCCCGCTGCACCAGTAGCTCAGCTGGATAGAGTACTGCCCTCCGAAGGCAGGGGTCGTGGGTTCGAATCCCGCCTGGTGCGCCATGAACAAAACGAAAAAGCCCCGGACTGTGATGGTCCGGGGCTTTTTTGTGCCTGAGCTTTTGGGAGAGCTAGTTTTCTTGGTAGCTACGCTCAATTAAAACCTTGGCCATTTCCAAATCAGCCTGAGTACGCAGGCTCAACTCCAGATCACCAGTACCCCAGTGGCCGATGTTGCGCACATCGCGGCTGAACCCCTCAACAAGCTCGACTGAATCTGGATTGAGTTTGAGGTAAAGCTGTAAGCGTTTGGATTGCACCACCAAACTGGCGAAATTTTTCAATCGACGGTAGGCGACGTAGAGCTTCAAGTGCTTTTCTTGCACGTCATCACCGAGAGAATGCAGATAGCTGTTGGTCTGCTCGAAGAGCTCTGAGACTTCTTTGGTCGCCTGACTGAGTTGTTCCTGCCAGGTTTTGTCCTTGGCAGCAGGTGCAAATTTACTCGTATCAGCTTCTACCAACTTGCTCGTTGCTGAGGCATTACCCGTACTCACCGCATTGACCAACTCAAGCAGCAACAGATCATCCGCAAACAACTTGTAGCGAATCAATTCGATATTGCGCTGAATCAGCTGCACGGCGTGTTGATCGTAGCGGGTAAAATCCCCCGCGATACACAGCAACCGCGTTCCACCCCACTCGATCTGCTCGGCAGCGTCTTTTCCTAATTTCTCCATCACCAGCCAACGAAACTCTGCTTGGTGATCGAGTAACCAGTCGAGATAGAACAAGCCCTGATTGATCACATTTTCATTGCTGTGTCGTTTGTACTCGACGATGACTGGACAGCCATTCTCATCGAGACCCAAGGAGTCGATACGTCCCTTGTGAGTCTTGCCAGTAGCGTATTCAGAGGCGAGAAAACGCACCCCGAGAAAGGTATCCATATGCGCTTCGAGCAGGGTTTGCAGTTGCTTTTCCACCGAGACGGCTCTGCCCGGAAGCTCACATGCACCTTTGGCCAAGCCCAGACGAAAGAGCTGAATATCGCTCATCCAAATTCCTTTTCAGCAATCAATCCTGATGGTGAGAAACGGAGTTTGCCGAAAACTCAAAATCCATAGACAAGCTACTGCAAAAAATAAGCATTGACGACAAAGTATTTCAGAGCGATATTGAGTCGCCACCAATCGAGTAGACGACCTACTGAGAAAATTTGGGGGGTGCGGCAGGCTGCAACCTGCCGCGATTGCAATAACTGACCCGTTAGGAGAGCTAAAGCCATGAAACTCTACCAAATCAACTACGACCTGCGTAAGCAGCGCGACTACCAATCCCTGTATCAGCGGATCAAAGGTTATGGCACGTGGTGCCGCCCCCTTGAATCCAGCTGGATCATCGCGACTGATCAAACTGCAGTGCAGATTCGTGACAACCTGCAAGCGGTCTTGGACAACGACGATGGGGTACTGGTTACCAGGCTTCAAGGAGAGTCCGCTTGGAAAGGCCTTTCTGATGAAGTTGCGCAGTGGCTGAAGAACCAGGCACCAAACTGTACGGTTTGAGTGCTTCGCGCCAAGGATGGCGCTCCTTATTTGAGGAACCTATGCCAACCCGATTATGCACATTGAGTGACGTGGCGAATGTTCGATCCGGCTACACGTTCCGAGGGGCGCTGGAAAACGACCCGGAGGGCGAAATCAAAGTCCTGCAGATCAAGGACCTGCGCCAGCGCGTAGTGATCGACGCCGATACTCTGATTTCAGTCAACTGGGAGGGAAGTAAAAGCCCCCCACTGCTGGAGGACGGTGACATCGCCGTGGTCGCTCGGGGAGAAAGCAATACCGCGGCTCTATACAAAGGAGGGCATGGGATAGTGGCGACCAGCCAATTCTTTATCGTCAGCCGTAAAACAACCGAGATCTCACCTGAGTACCTCTGCTGGATGATCAACCTCCCACAAAGCCAACGAAGCCTTGAGCGAAGTGGCAGCAGCATTCTGGCCATTAGCAAGGCATCGCTGATGAGCATGCCGATTCCGCTCCCATCGCCGGAAACCCAGGAAAAGCTGACGAACTTGCAGCGACTCTGGGATGAAGAGGATCAACTGATCGCCCAGCTTCATACGAATCGTGAACAAATGCTTCAGGGCATTTATCAGCAACTTATTAAGGAATGACCATGAGCGGCAAAGTAAAACAGGACGACATCAACAAGGCGCTATGGGCGGCTTGCGATATCTTCCGCGGCACGATCAGCGCCGACACCTACAAAGACTTCATCCTGACCATGCTTTTCCTGAAGTACATCAGCGATGTCTGGCAGGATCATTACGACACCTACCAAAAGCAATACGGCGATGAGCCTGAGCTGATTGAAGAAATGCTCAAGAACGAGCGCTTTGTGTTGCCGCGTGACGCCAGTTACTACGCGCTGTACGACAAGCGCCATGAACCAGGCAACGGTGAGCGAATCGACCAGGCCCTGCACGCTATCGAGGAAGCCAACGGCACCAAACTCAAGGACGCCGGCAAAAGCGTGTTCCAGGACATCTCCTTCAACACTGATCGTCTTGGCGAAGAGAAGCAGAAGAACACCATTCTGCGCGACCTGCTTCAGGAGTTTGCCAAGCCCGAACTCAATCTAAAGCCGTCTCGTGTCGGTAGCCTGGACGTGATCGGTAACGCTTACGAATACCTGATCAAGAATTTCGCAGCTAGTGGGGGACAAAAGGCTGGTGAGTTCTACACCCCACCGGAAGTGTCCGAGCTGATCGCGGAACTGCTCGATCCACAGCCGGGAGATACAATTTGCGACCCCGCCTGTGGTTCGGCGTCGTTGTTGATGAAATGCGGCCGCAAGATACGTGAACACTACGGCAGCAAAAATTATGCGTTGTATGGTCAAGAAGCAATCGGATCTACTTGGTCTCTCGCTAAGATGAACATGTTTTTGCATGGCGAAGACAATCACAAGATCGAGTGGGGCGACACGCTACGATATCCGAAACTACTCGACCAAAATCGTCAGTTGTTGAAATTCGATATTGTGACCGCTAATCCACCGTTCTCGCTGGATAAGTGGGGGCATGATACTGCTGAACATGATCAGTTCGGCCGGTTTAATCGTGGTCTTCCTCCAAAAACAAAGGGCGACTATGCATTTATTTCGCACATGATAGAAACCTTGAAGCCAAAGACAGGCCGAATGGCGGTAGTTGTTCCTCACGGTGTTCTTTTCCGCGGTTCAAGTGAGGGAAAAATTCGTAAAAAACTGATTGAAGAGAACCTTCTTGATGCGGTAATTGGTCTACCAGAAAAACTATTCTATGGCACAGGAATACCAGCCGCGATATTAATTTTTAACAAGTCCAAGACTGATGAAACGGTGCTTTTTATCGACGCAAGCCGCGACTTCAAATCAGGCAAAAATCAAAATATTCTTGGTGAAGAAAATATTAAAAATATCTTACTTACCTACCGCCATCGGATTAACTCAGACAAGTATAGCCATCGCGCAGGCCTAGAAGAAATTCAGGAGAACGATTACAACCTCAATATTCCTCGATATGTAGATACCTTTGAAGAGGAAGTAGAAGTTGACTTACATTCCATACGCAATGAGAGACAAGAACTTAAATCAAAACTTGCCAAGCTAGAACTTGAAATGGACGCCTATCTGAAGGAACTTGGCTATGGTGCCTGATGGTTGGATCAAAGAGCGCCTTGGAAACGTCGCTTCTTTCAAAAATGGACTTAATTTCACCCGAGATGATCGTGGTGAAATCGTAAAAATAGTTGGAGTTGGTGACTTTAAAGACTTATCTGAACTTAGAAACACTTCAAAACTTGATCAAGTTCAGATTTCTTGCAAATTACGAGATGATGAGCTACTTAAGAGTGGTGATTTATTATTTGTCCGCTCAAACGGAAATAAAAACCTTATTGGGAGATGTCTATTTTTTCCAGAAGTCGAAGAAAAAATTGCTTATTCAGGATTCACAATAAGGGGTCGTGTAAATACAAAAAAAATCCATCCTCAGTATGCTTCGTTTTTAGTGCGCTCATCATTTGTGAAGCGTCAATTTGCAGAAGGAGGTAATGGAACGAATATTTCGAACCTTAGCCAACAAGTTTTAAGCGAAGTTATTTTTTATTTGCCCCCTTTGGGCGAACAAGAAAAAATTTCAAAGATCATTTCCACATGGGAAGAAGCAATAAAAAATACCGAAGCTCTAGTTAAAAATAGCCTAGAGACAAAACACTCTTTGATGTTAACTTTATTGACAGGAAAGAAAAGGCTCCCAAGTTTTTACAAAAATTGGACACAGTTAAAATTTGGACAAGTGTTCAAGGAGCGTATTGAAGCCGGCAACTCACATCTACCGCTACTATCGATCACATCTGATGGTGGAATAATAAGCCGTGCTGATGTTGGTAGAAAAGACACATCTAATGATGACAAATCAAAATACCTAAAAATCTGTCCAGGTGATATCGGATACAACACAATGCGTATGTGGCAGGGTGTGGCCGGACTTTCGAGAGTAGAAGGCATTGTTAGCCCAGCATATACCGTACTCATACCACAGGCAGACATAGATCCACTATACGCAGCATACTTATTCAAACTACCGGCACTAATACATATATTTTACCGTCATTCTCAGGGCATGGTCTCGGACACTTGGAACTTAAAGTATTCAAACTTTTCTAAAATCAAATGGGCCATACCTGCAATAGATGAACAGAGAGCAATCGCATCTATACTTGCTATAGCAGACAATGAAATAGCGATCTGGAAAGATCAATTGGCTTGTTTAAAAAATGAAAAGTCTGCATTGATGCAACAACTTCTGACAGGTAGACGCCGTGTTAATGTCGAGATTGTTTAAATGACCAATAGCGACCTTTTCCTCTACAGCACAGACGATGGCCAAGCCCATTTCGCCCTACATGAAATGGGCGGGCAAGCGTGGCTGACTCAACTTGAATTGGCTGAGCTATATCAAACTTCTAAGCAGAACATCAGCCTGCATGTTCAAAATATTCTGGCTGAGGGAGAGCTTTTGGTCGAGGCAACCGTCAAGGAAAACTTGACAGTTCAAACCGAGGGTAAGCGTCAAGTAAGCCGCAAACTGGCTCATTACTCACTTCCTATGATCATCGCCGTCGGGTACAGGGTTCGCTCAGCTCGAGGCTCGCAGTTCCGCCAATGGGCCACACGAACCCTGAGCGAATACATGCTCAAAGGCTTCGTCATGGACGACGCCCGTCTGAAGGAGCCCCGCTGGGATTACTTCGATGAACTGCTGGAACGCATCCGCGACATACGGTCGTCGGAGAAACGCTTCTATCAGAAGGTTCGTGACCTGTTCTGCCTGGCCGAGGACTATCGCGCCAATGAGCAAGACACCGCACGGTTGTTCGCCGAAGTGCAGAACAAACTGTTTTTTGCCGTGACCGGACATACCGCAGCCGAACTGGTCGTGCGTCGCGCCGATGCCAGTGTGCCGAATATGAACCTGCTCAGTTTCAAAGGTGACCGCGTACGCAAAGCGGATGTGGTAGTCGCCAAGAACTACCTGAATGGCGAAGAGCTTGATCAGCTCAATCGTCTGGTCAGCATGTTCCTGGACTTTGCGGAACTGCGTGCCAAACAACGCCAACACCTGAAACTGGAAAACTGGCGACAGTACATCGACAGCTTCATGGCGTTCAACGAGCAGCCATTGTTGCGCTCGGCCGGCAGTGTCAGCCACGAACACATGAAGCAAGTCGTTCATGAGCGATACGAAGACTTCGATCAGAAGCGCCGAAAAACAGAAGCTATAGCAGTGGACGCTCAGGAACTTCAAGAACTGGAAGACCTGGAAAAACGCTTGCGTAGCAGCAAGAAGTCACAATGAAGTCAGTGCCACATAAGGAATTTGCCCGATGATTAGCGGCCCGAAATTTCAGGAAGAATACAGCGCGAAATTGCCTGCGCTGGCCCTGCTCAGCAACCTGGGCTGGGACTTCCTGTCGCCAGAACAGGCGCTGGCCGCCAGATTCGGCAAAACCGATGAAGTGGTACTGCGTGACCTTCTTCGCGAACAATTGAGTAAACGGCGATTCACGTTCGCAGGTAACGAATACCCTTTGTCGGCGAAGTCCATTGATAACCTCGTCAGTGAGGTCTGCAGCCCCGCTCTGAACGAAGGACTGCAAGCGGCCAATGAAAAGCTCTACAACCATTTGCTGTACGGCATTTCGGTGACCGAGTTCATTGATGGCAAACGGGCGAATCCGACCATTGCTTTGATTGACTGGCAGGATCTGTCCAACAACAGCTTTGTGTTCACCGAAGAGTTCCGCGTGCTGCGCAGCGGTGGAGTGGATACTCGGCGACCGGACATCGTTTGCTTTGTTAACGGCATCCCGTTGGTGGTGATTGAAGCCAAGCGCCCAGATGGTCACGCCAAGAAAGGCCCGACCATCGATGCCGGGATTTCACAAAGTCTGCGCAACCAGCGCCACGATGAAATTCCACGGCTGTTTGCCTACAGCCAACTTCTGCTCTCGATCAATGGCAGTGACGGCCGCTATGCAACGTGCGGAACCGATCAGAAGTTTTGGGCAGCCTGGCGCGATGAAGATCTCGGCACGGCCAAACAGCACGCCATCAAGAATCACCCCCTGAGCGCTGAACAGAAAAACGCACTGTTTTCTCATCGCAATCCCGATGACCTTACTTGGTATGAAGGTTTATTGGCGGGTGGAGAGCTGGCAGTGACCGGGCAGGATCAATTGTTGATTGGCCTGCTCTCCCCTACCCGCTTGTTGGAGATGACGCGTTACTTCACGTTATTCGACCAAAAGGCCGGCAAGATCGTCGCGCGCTATCAACAGGTTTTCGGTATCAAGCGATTGATTGAACGCGTGCGCCTTAAGCGCAAGGACGGCGGCCGTGAGGGTGGGGTGATCTGGCACACCACGGGGTCAGGCAAGTCCTTCACCATGGTCTTCCTGAGCAAGGCGTTAATACTGCACGACGACCTTAAACAATGCCGAATCGTGGTGGTGACCGACCGCATCGACCTGGAAAACCAGTTGAGCAAAACCTTCGCCTCAAGTGGCGAACTCTCCGGCAAAAGAGACTGGGTGTCTGCCATGGCGACCTCGGGCACTCGCCTCGCCGAACAGATCGGTCGCGGTCATGAGCGCATCATTTTTTCGCTGGTCCAAAAATTCAACAGCGCCACCAAACTGCCGGAGTGCATCAATACGAGCTCCGACATTATTGTGTTGATCGACGAGGGTCACCGCAGCCAGGGCGGTGAGAACAACATCCGTATGAAACAAGCGCTGCCGAATGCAGCGTTCGTGGCGTTCACCGGCACGCCCCTGTTGAAAAAAGACAAAACCACCAACAAGTTCGGCCCCATTGTTCATGCCTACACCATGCAGCGAGCGGTGGAAGACAAAGCGGTCACGCCACTTCTCTATGAAGAGCGTAAACCTGATCTGGATGTGAACGACCGAGCGATAGACAGCTGGTTTGCACGCATTACCGAAGGTCTGACGGACGAACAGAAGACAGATCTGAAGCGCAAATTTGCCAAAAAACAGCGCATCTACTCCGCTGAAGACCGTATTCGGCTGATTGCTTTGGACATCGCAAACCACTTTGTAAAAAACGTCGATAACGGTCTCAAAGGGCAACTCGCCTGCGCAAGCAAGGCTGAGGCAGTCAAGTACAAGAAGTATCTGGACGAGGCCGGTTTATTCGAAAGCGCTCTCGTGATGAGTCCGCCGGACAGCCGTGAGGGCAATCTGGAGGTCGACGAGTCTAACATTCCGGAAGTGACCCAATGGTGGAACAAAAACGTTGGTAGCACTAACGAGCAGGCCTATACCAAACAGGTAATCGAACGCTTCGAAAAGGATGATTCGCTCAAACTTTTGATCGTTGTAGACAAACTGCTGACCGGATTCGATGAACCAAAGAACAGCGTTTTGTACATCGACAAGCCACTCAAAGAGCACAACCTGATTCAAGCCATTGCCCGGGTCAACCGGTTGCACCCACTGAAGAAGTTCGGCTTGCTGATTGACTATCGCGGCATCCTCACCGAACTCGATACCACGATTCAGAAGTACCAGGACTTGGCATCGCGCACCCAGGGCGGCTATGACATCAATGACATTGCCGGTCTCTACGATCCGATGAGCAGTGAGTACAAACGCCTGCCCTCTCTTTACAAAAATCTGTGGGCGATCTTTGCCAACGTTAAAAACAAGGGTGATATCGAACAACTGCGTCATGTGTTGGTGCCGAGGATGCAAGAGCTTGATGGCGAGTTTGTAGATATCAATCTCAAGGTCCGCGAGGATTTCTACGACGCGCTGACCGAGTTCGCGTCTTGCTTGAAAGTAGCGTTGCAGTCGGCTTCGTTTTTCGAAGACACCAGCTTCAGCGAGGCGGATCGAACGCACTACAAGGAAACCCTCCAGCAGCTTTCCAGCTTGAGAATGCTGGCAAAGCAAGATGCGGGCGAAACCATCAGCTACGACGAATACGCAGAACGGGTGCGTAAGCTGCTGGATAAACATGTGGTCGGTGTAGAGGTGCGAGAGCCCAAAGGCACATATGAAGTCGGCAGGATGGGGCAGAAACAGCCTGAGGACTGGCCTGAGGAAAAAACCCGAAACGAGACTGACATCATCAAGACTCGGGTTAGCAAGATGATTGAGCAGGATCTTAAAGACGATCCCTATGCTCAAGAGGCCTTTTCCAAACTACTGCGACAGGCTATCGAGGAAGCAGAAAAGCTCTTCGATCACCCACTCAAGCAGTACATGTTGTTTCACGAATTCGAACAACAGGTGCAGTCGCGCAAACTGGATGAGCTACCGGATGCGTTTTCCGGCAACAAACATGCACAGGCCTACTACGGCGTGTTCAAGAAGACTCTGCCTGATACGTTTGCAGCACTTGATGCAAAAGCTCAGGACATGTGGGTCAAGCTCGCCTTCAGCCTCGAGGAAATGGTTGCAGCGTCCGTCGCCGAACACTCGATTAATCCGCAAAACATTGAAGCGGATATTCGCAAGAAACTGCTGCCGCTGATGTTCAAGGAATGTAAGGCAATCGGCGCGGGAATGGACCAAGCGAAAGTCATCGTCGAAACGGTGGTCCAGATCACTCGTGTAGGACTGGGAGCTGCATGAGCGTTCCCATTCTTCTACCGGAAGCTCATGGACGCGCTGCAAAACACTGGCTTAGCTTTCACTACGCCGACGAACTCATTGTCGTGGAGCGCGCACCCAAAGCACGACAAGTGCCCCGTCTGCTGATCAAGGTCGACCCGGACTGTCGAGTATCGGTGCAAGCACCTGCCAGTGCGAATGACGAGGAAGTGCTGCAAGCGTTGAAAAAACGTGGCCGTTGGATTTACCAGCAGTTGCGGCAATTCCGAGCCAACTCGGCGCACGTGACCCCACGCAAGTACATCAGCGGAGAAAGTCATTACTACTTGGGCAAACAACACGTGCTCAAAGTGATAGAGGCTCCTGCCGATGTTCCGCAAGTGCGTTTGCTAAGGGGAAAACTGGAAGTCGCTGTCAGGCAGAAGAACGCCGAGATGGTGCGTGAGCATCTCAGAGCCTGGTACAGGGTTAGGGCGCGTGACGTGTTCGATCGACGCTTAAAAGCTGTGCTTGAACAAACGTTATGGGTTGTGGACGAGCCGCCACTGCGCATTCAGACCATGCAAACACAGTGGGGCAGTTGCTCACCCACTGGTCGGATCACCTTGAATCCTCACCTGGTTAAAACGCCTCGTGAATGCATTGACTACGTAATTCTTCACGAGCTCTGCCATATCGCCGAACATAACCACAGCGAACGGTTTTACCGGTTGATGAAACAAGTCATGCCGCATTGGGAAAAGGTCAAAGCTCGGCTGGATGGGATGGCCGCGCTTGTACTTAGCGACTTAGCAACAGTTGAACATAAATAAGCGTATGCATTCATGATCGAAAACCGCGCATGCGGCTATCTCTGATCCTCTAGCTCTCAAGCGATGCTCAATTGGGCAACTATCAAGTAAAACTTGACGGTTGGATCCTCTGACTGGTGTTGAGTCAGGCTGCTTTTCTTGGGTAGTTTCTGAGGTGGTTTCTTGGGTAGTTTCTTGGGTAGCCCCGAGAAAATCGACCGTTGTTTTTTTAGCATCACTGTCCGACCACCCTCAGCGCTCAGTAGTTTGAGGGTGGTGGAGCTCCACGGTTAACCGTCACTCCGTCGTCCAGTCAAACTCGTCGTAATCCTCATCTTCGTCTTCCTCTTCTTTCCCAACCTCCTCAAAAACGTCGTCCTCATCTACAAACTCTTCCTCCGACTGGCTCAGCAGAAACTCCTTACGCGCTTCGGTAATCGCGCGGCGCATCTCTTCGCCCTTTTGCGGGCAGTTGAGGAGTTGGGCGATGCGGTCGATTTTTGGTGCCACGGTGTTCTCCAGCGATTCAGCTATGGCCCGATAGTGCGCGTTTTTGCGGGGCAATGCCAAATGGCTGGGCGAACAGGCGGTCAGTTCTGCTGGATTTGCTTGAGCCGGGCGTCGAGGTCGGCATTTGGGTAGCGTTTGTGCAGGTTGTTGAACAGGGTGTCTGCCGCTTGCGTTTGACCGGATTCGCGCAGGCGCAGGACTTCACGCAGTTGCTCATCCAGGCCGTTGGCCGGTGCGGCGGCGCGTTTGCTGACGTGGGACCCGTCGGCGCGGATGGATTCGCCTTGCATCGGCGCAGCCATTTCCGCCATCGGCGCGGGGGCGGACAATGCTCCAAGCGCTTGCTTGCGAGCCATAGGCACGGCGGGTTTGGCGGCCGGGGCGAAGTCGAATTGGGGCTGCGGCTCAGGAGCGCGTTGCACCAGTGAGAGCATCAGGGCGACGCCGACGAGGCTGGCGAACGCGACTTGCCAGCGCGGTTTACGGCAAGCGTCTAGCCAGCGTTGCCACAGGCTTGGCTGAAGCGCCGGGGTTTCGCGGCGGGCAGCCTCGAGAATGAACGCATCGAGATGCGCCGGCGGCTCGGCGTTGTGCTGTTCGCGCACGTGCTTGAGCACTTGCTCTTCGGGTGTCGGGCGGGCGTCCGTCATGTCAGTACCTCCTCGGCCAGCA
>Ga0105251_10003579_pt1 | contig 11198 bp, 9 predicted proteins | sample KBSS64metaG_FD_80424 | JGI IMG/M metagenome (GOLD analysis project Ga0105251, IMG submission 80424) | Switchgrass rhizosphere microbial communities from Kellogg Biological Station, Michigan, USA - KBS S6-4 metaG | ecosystem: Host-associated > Plants > Roots > Rhizosphere > Soil | place...
GATGAAGTCCACGGGGTGGTAGTAGGAAATGAATTGCAGGGCGTCGGCAACGCTCTGAATCAGGTCATCTTGCTTGATCACGGTCACGGGGAGCGCTCCTCTGATAAGGACGGGAACATTTTATGTGCTGGCATCCGCACAGCTGCAATGGGTGTAGCAGAGCTGTCAGGTCGCGGTTGCAAACAGGGCGCGGCAGTATACCCCTTGAAAAGCTACGGTCCATCCACCGGTTGTGCAAGAGACTGTTGTGATGGGTGATAAGGCGGTGGGGTGGAGATGGATTTGTGTCTTGGGCGGTCGCCTGGCACACATCGCCTTCTTATCAAACAACGCAACATCTGCTGAATCACCGGAACTCCGTGGGAGCGAATTTATTCGCGAAAGCGGTATTACAGGCGATACAAATGCTTCGGATTTACTGGCCTCTTCGCGAATGAATTCGCTCCTACAGGATTTGCTCCTCCTCCTGCGGAATCGCATTTCAATTCAGTTAATGTGTGCTTTGACAATGCGCACTAGGCAACCCGCAGGCGTAACGCTAGAGTGGATGCTTCGTGCCACTACGGGAAGGAATCCTTTTGAGCACACCCCGTGGCAGGTTGATCGTCAACACCCGGCAGTCCCTTATTCTTCAGCGCTTCGCTATGGCCGCCCTGACTTATGTCGTGGTGCTGGCCTTGACGTGGCTGGCGATTTGTACCGGCGACCTGGCCCAGCCGCTGCCTGTGGCGCTGGTGAGCAGCAGCCTGGTGCTGGTTAGCCAGCTGGCACTGCTGGCGGTCTTCGTCAGCGGCTGGAATCAGCGCTTTGCCGATCCGAGCCTGACCGAGTTTCAGGTGTTGCTGGCCATTGCCTGGCTGACCTGGTTGCTGGCCTGGCTGGATGGCTCGCGCGGTACTTTCCTGGCGCTTTATGCGCCGATTCTGCTATTCGGCCTGTTCCAGCTCGATGCCAAGGTGTTCGCCCGTTGTGCGGTCATCGTGTTTCTGTGCTTTCTCGGGATCAACGCCCGTGAGTGGCTGATGCTGCCGTCGCCTGCGCCGTTCGGCCATGTCCTGGTGCAGATCTGTGTGCTGTTTGTCATGCTGGCGTGGCTGAGTGTGTTTGCCGGTTATGTCCAGGCCCAACGCGGTCGTATGCGTCAGCGCCGCTATGCCTTGCAGGCGCATCAGGACACGCTGCGCGGCATGATGCGTCAGCTCGAAGAAGTCGCCGCCACCGATGAGCTGACCAATCTGTACAATCGCCGCTATTTTCTGCGCATGGCCTCTCGTGAGTTGCACGGGATGCACGAAGAGCAGACCCACGGCCTGGCCCTGATCGACCTGGATCACTTCAAACGCATCAATGATGCCTACGGCCATGCGGTCGGTGATCGAGTGTTGCAGACCTTTGCCACGGTCACCCAGGGCAGCCTGCGCGAGAGCGATATCCTGGCGCGTTATGGAGGCGAAGAATTCGTGATGTTGATTCCCCGTTGTAGCCAACAGCAGTTGAGCGAGTGCTGCGAGCGCGTGCGCCTGGTGTTTGCCGAGGTTGAACTGGAAGGCCTGCTTGATGTGGAGCTGAGCCTGTCGGTGGGCATGACCCTGCTGCACTGGGGCGATGATCTGGACACCGCCCTGCAGCGCGCCGATCAGGCGCTGTATCAGGCCAAGCGCGACGGCCGTAACCGTTGCGTCGCGGGTTGGGAACAGGTCAATGCCTGAACTGCATGTAGGTGACAGGCACTGGCCGGTCGCGGCGGCGAGCAATCTGCTGGACGCCCTGAATCAGGCGGGTATTGCTGTGCCATACAGCTGTCGGGCGGGGAGCTGCCACGCCTGTCTGGTGCGCTGTGTGCAGGGCGAGCCGCTGGATGCCCTGCCTGACGCGCTGGATGCGGGCAAACGCCAGCAGGGTTGGCGTCTGGCCTGTCAGTGCCGGGTCGTCGAAGACCTGACTGTGGAAATTTTCGATCCCTTGCGCGACGGCTTGCCTGCCCATGTCGCCGCCTGCGACTGGCTGGCGCCGACGGTGCTGCGCCTGCGCCTGGAGGCCGAACGCCCGCTACGCTATCGCGCCGGGCAGCATTTGGTGCTGTGGACGGCCAGTGGCGTGGCCCGGCCGTATTCCCTGGCCAGCCTGCCGGGGGAGGATCCCTGGCTGGAGTTTCATCTGGACTGCCGCCAGCCGGGTGCCTTTATCGACGTCGCCCGACAACTGCAACCCGGCGACCAGTTGCGCCTGGGGGAACTGCGCGGTGGCGCCCTGCGTTACGACCCGGACTGGCAGGAGCGACCCTTGCTGCTGATGGCTTCGGGTACAGGCCTGGCGCCGCTGTGGGGGCTGTTGCGCGAAGCGCTGCGTCAGGATCATCAAGGTGCGATCCGGCTGACTCATCTGGCGACTGAGCATTATCTAAAGAGCGAGTTGCAGGCTCTGGCGGCGGCCCATGGCAACCTGACGGTGCAACTGGTGACACCCGAGCAACTGCCTTCGACGCTCGATGGGTTGCGCCTGCTGCCGCGGCAGACCATGGGCCTGCTGTGCGGCAGCCCCGCTCGGGTCGAGATGTTCGCCAAGCGCTTGTACCTGGCAGGGTTGCCGAGGAATCAGCTGTTGGCGGATGTGTTTACGGAGCAGGCGGGTTCCTGACGGGTCGAGCGAATCCAGTGCGTGCGAACTGTGGGAGCGAATTCATTCGCGAAGAGGCAGGTACATTCGATAAATTCCCTTCGCCTGGAATACCGTCTTCGCGAATGAATTCGCTCCCACACAGTCAAATGTTGAAGATATCTCTACTAATGAAAAAGCCCCGGTCTCATCGCTGAGCCGGGGCTTTTCTATAAGGCCTGAGCCTTTAACCATTGGGTCGCCAACGTGCAGGATTTTCATGCCATTGGTGCCGCCGATGGTGTGGTAGCTGTCGCCCTTGGTCAGGATGACCCAGTCACCTTGCTCGACCAGACCGCGCTTGAGCAGCTCGTCTACCGCCGACTGGCTGACCTGGCCTGGTGGCAGGTTGGCCGGATCGAATGGCACGGTGTAGACGCCACGGAACATGGCGGCACGAGCCTGGGTGGCGCGGTGCGGGGAGAACGCGTAGATCGGCACCGAGGAACGGATGCGCGACATGATCAGCGGGGTATAACCGCTTTCCGTCAGGGCGATGATCGCTTTCACGCCCGGGAAATGGTTGGCGGTGTACATGGCCGCCAGCGCGATGCTTTCGTCGCAACGGGTGAAGGACTCACCGATGCGATGCTTGGAGCTCTTGCCGGTCGGATGACGTTCGGCACCCATGCAGATGCGGGCCATGGCCTGCACGGCTTCAACCGGATAGGAGCCGGCGGCGCTTTCGGCCGAGAGCATCACGGCGTCGGTGTAGTCGAGCACGGCGTTGGCCACGTCGGACACTTCGGCGCGGGTCGGCATCGGGTTGGTGATCATCGATTCCATCATTTGCGTGGCGACGATCACGGCCTTGTTCAGGGTGCGCGCGTGGGCAATGATTTTCTTCTGTACGCCCACCAGCTCGGCGTCGCCGATTTCCACACCCAGGTCGCCACGGGCAACCATGACCGCGTCACTGGCGCGAATCAGGGCATCGAGGACTTCGTCGTCGGCCACGGCTTCGGCGCGTTCGATCTTGGCCACCAGCCAGGCAGTGCCACCGGATTCGTCACGCAGCTGACGGGCGTATTCCATGTCCGCTGCATCGCGCGGGAAGGAAACGGCGAGGTAGTCCAGGTCCATTTCTGCGGCGAGCTTGATGTCTTGCTTGTCTTTTTCCGTCAGCGCCGGGGCAGTCAGGCCACCACCGCGACGGTTGATGCCTTTATGGTCCGACAGCGGGCCGCCGATCAGCACGGTGCAGTGCAGTTCGTCAGCGGTCTGGGTGTCGACGCGCATGACCACGCGACCGTCATCGAGCAGCAGTTCGTCGCCCACTCCGCAGTCCTTGACCAGGTCCGGATAGTCGATGCCGACGATCTGCTGGTTGCCTGCGGTCAGGGGATGCGCGGTGGAGAAGGTGAATTTGTCACCGACTTTGAGTTCAATACGCTTGTCAGCGAATTTGGCGATACGGATTTTCGGGCCTTGCAGGTCACCCAGCAGGGCAACGAAGCGACCGTGACGTGCGGCAATCTCGCGGATCAGCTTGGCGCGAGCCTTGTGCTCGTCCGGGGTTCCGTGGGAAAAGTTCAGGCGGGCAACATCCAGACCCGACAGGATCAGTTGCTCGATGACTTCGGGCGAGTTACTGGCAGGGCCAAGTGTGGCAACGATTTTGGTACGGCGAACGGTCATGCACAAACTCCTTATTTGAAGCGCAGCGAGAGGCTACTACTGTCTTGGGCTGTAGTCATTGTTCCTTTGCACTACCTCGAAGATGATCAACCGGGCAAATGGCAGACGATTGGCAATCAATCAGCCCTGTAGAAATTGCGGCGCAGGCCGATAGCGTGCAGAGCACAGGAGAGTCCCATGCGTATCGTGATGATTTTAGTATTGCTGGCTGCTGTCAGCGGTTGTACCCGTTGGTCGATGAATTCCAACCTCAACAGCGCCTACCGTGATTTCGAGCGCGGCGACTGCGATGCCGTCATGCTGGACCTGTCCAAGGTCGATCGGCAGAGTCGCGCGCGGCGATACATCCAGCCGGAGGTATCGATGTTGCGCGGGCAGTGCCTTGAGCGCCAAAAACTTTACGTTGACGCTGCACAAACCTATCAATACATCATGACGCAATTCCCTTACAGCGAGTATGCTTTCCGGGCACGCGCACGTCTGGATACCCTGGCCCAGCTTGGTTATTATCGTGGCAATGCGCCAGCTGCGGTCACCCGCCCGGCTCCTCTCTGAAGTAACGGAGGGGTTACACCCGATTGGATGAACGGCCATTAATTTGAGTGGCTGTCTGCCATCTTTGCGCTAGGCTCTGTAACGCGGGTGAGAACAAAGGGCAGCGTAAATGCCCCGGACACCCTCCGGGGCTTCCCACTTTTGATACGTGGTGAGTTCAAAGCATTAGCGCGGCCATGCTCAATGGTCCTCGATGGCGATCTTTCCATGCTCAATCGACGAATCAAACGGCATCAACTGCCTTGTTTTCTTCAGGTTTCCAATCGTTATACCGGCAAGACCCTTGGATTTCTCGGCAATATCTCCGAAGAAGGCTTGATGCTGATCAGCGATTTGCCCTTGCTGGTGGGCGCAGTATTTGCCCTGTCCCTGCAAGTGCCCGGCGATGAGAGTGGTCGACGTACGCTGGATGTCAGTGCCCGTTGCCTGTGGTCACATGAAGACGAAACGCCGGGTCATTTCGATTCGGGGTTTTCCCTGGAAATAGCCCCGACGGAATATTTCGAATTGATCGAGGCGTTGAAGTATTACTTCAGTTTCTATGCGGTAGAGGCTTCAGCCTGAGTATCCATTGATCTGAAATGGGATCCTGTGGGAGCCGCCTTGGTGGCGATCGAGTGCGCAGCGCTCGCAACAGCGGTTGACTGATCTGCCGCTATCGCCAGCAAGCCGGCTCCCACATAGATATCCACCCGCCTGCTTACAACGCCCCGGCCTTTTTCCAGCTCAAGTACCGACTGACCAGTTGCGGCCCCAGCTCGCCCGGGCGTACATCCAATACCGGAATGCCATGGGCACTCAAGCGCTCGTGCAGCCCGGCACGGGCGTTGAGAAAGTCCACGGCGGCGCAGTAGGCCAGCGCTTCATCGTGGGTCTGCACGCTGGTCTGGCGCAACGTATCGAGCACATCTTCGCGCAGGCTCGCCACCAGTACCCGGTGCTGGCGGCCCAATTGTTTGGCGGCGGCCAGCAGCTCTTCGTCATCTTCGTCGCGCAGGTTGGTAATCAGGACGATCAAGGCTCTTCGTTTCTGCCTGACCAGCAGTTCGCGCACCGCCTGGCTGTAGTCGGCCGGGCGCTGGCTGCACTCCAGATCATAGACGCCGTTGAGCAACTGGCTCAGTTGGCTCTGGCCCTTGACCGGCGCCAGGTAGCGGCGCTGCTCGCTGGCCAGAGTGCACAGCCCGACGGCGTCACCCTGGCGCAAGGCTACATAGCTCAGCAGCAGGCAGGCATTGAGGGCGTGATCGAAGTGGCTGAGGTCGCCATCCTGGCTGCGCATGCGCCGACCGCAGTCGAGCAGGAAGACAATCTGCTGGTCGCGTTCATCCTGATATTCCCGGGCAATCGGCGTGCGTTGCCGGGCGGTGGCTTTCCAGTCGATCTGGCGCAGGCTGTCGCCCTCGCGGAATTCGCGCAACTGGTTGAATTCCAGACCCAGCCCGCGTCGTTGGCGCTGCCTTACGCCGATCTGGCTTAGCCAGTTATCCACAGCCAGCAACTGGCCGCCGTACAAACGGGCGAAGTCCGGATAAACGCGGGTGCTGCCGGGCACGTCCAGATAGCGGCGTGACTGCCACAGGCGCAGCGGGCTGGGCAGGTTGATTTCGCAGCGTTCGAACTGGAACCGCCCGCGTTTGAGTGGACGCAGGCGATAACCCAGTTCGCCACGCTGGCCGGGGCGCAGGGTGATGCTTTGTGGCAGGTTCTCGGTGGCCAGGCCTGCGGGCGCATGGTCGTGCAGGCTCAGGGTCAGAGTGACCGTGCTGTCATGTTCGATATCCATGCGGACTTCACTCCAACGCCCAAGCGCCAGGCTGCCCGGCATCTGCCGTTGCAGGCGCGGCGAAGGGCGGCGCAGTAGCCACACGGCATCGAGCAGCGCCAATAAGGCGACGGCCACCAGCACGGCGACGAAGCCACTGGCCGTCTTGGCGGGCACGGCGATCTCCAGCGCATTCAGGCTGCCCAGGACAATGGCCAGGCCCAGCAGCGCCAGCAGAATGCCGAGCAGGCTGCGCGAGGGCTTGAGGAACTGTTTCACAGGCGCGGTGCCGGAACCTGATCAAGCATCTGACGCAGTACCTGATCCACCGACAAACCTTCGATATCCAGCTCTGGCGACAGCCGTACGCGGTGGCGCAGCACCGCCAGGGCGCAGCCTTTGACGTCGTCGGGAATGACGAACTCGCCGCCACGCAGCAATGCCCGGGCCCGGGCGCCGCGGACCAGGGCAATCGAGGCCCGTGGCCCTGCCCCCAGGGTAAAACCCGGCCAGGTACGTGTGGCCCTCGCCAGGCGCACGGCGTAGTCGAGGACTTGCTCATCCAGTGGCAGTTCGCTTGCAATGCGTTGCAAGGCCTGCACTTCCCTTGCATGCATCAGCACGCGCAGAGGCTGCACGTCGAGCATGTCGGCGCGGCTGGAGCGGGTGACCTGGCGGACCATGGCCAGCTCTTCGTTGGCCTGTGGGTAATCCATGCGCAACTTGAGCATGAAACGGTCCAGCTCGGCTTCCGGCAGCGGGTAAGTACCTTCCTGTTCGATGGGGTTCTGAGTTGCCAGCACCATGAACGGCTGAGCGATCGGCAGGGCGCGGCCTTCCAGGGTGACCTGGCGCTCCTGCATGGCTTCGAGCAGGGCGGCCTGGGTCTTGGCCGGGGCGCGGTTGATCTCGTCGGCCAGCAGCAGGTTGGTGAACAGCGGCCCCTTGCGCAGCTTGAACTGCTCGGTCTGCAGGTCATACACGGCGTGGCCGGTGACATCGCTGGGCATCAGGTCCGGGGTGAACTGGATCCGCGCGAAGTCGCCGCCGAAGCAACGGGCCAGGGCCCGGACCAGCAACGTCTTGCCCAGCCCCGGCACCCCTTCGAGCAGGACGTGACCACCACCGATGAGAGCGGTCAGTACATCGTCGATCACCGCATCCTGACCGATCACCGCCTTGCGCAATTCATGGCGAATAGCCTGGGCCAGATGGCTGGCGCGCTGGCGCTGCCTGGTTTGATGGTCGGGGTCGGGTGCCGTTGGCGCAGGCGGTTCGACGGCGACCGGTTCGCTGGTTTCGCTGGCTGGTTCGGTCTCGACCGGTGTATCGACGGCGGCGCTGACTTCGTCGGCGGCGGGAGCGATTACGCGCTTTTGGATCAACACATAACGGCCCGGACTTGCGCTGTCCTGTGGGACCGGCTTCAGCCGGGAAGGCATATTCCCGGCTGAAGCCGGTCCCACAGTCGCTTGCTCATCCGTTGAGTGCTCCTCTCCCGCAACAGAGTGTTCAGCCTGATCGACGGGCTCGGTCGGTATATCGATGTTGAACTCGACGGGTTGTTGGCTCGAAGGCTCGGTCGGGTGATCGCTCATAAGGCATTCCTGAGGGCTTGCAGGTGGGCAACCTGACGGGTGAAGTCGGCACTGGAAAGGCGTTTGGCCGGACGCGGGCGCATGGCCTGGCCGACGGCACTGGTGGACTGGCGCGTGAGCCGGGCCAGCACTTGCCATTGATCGGCCACACCGAGTTGTTCGAAGCCGGGATGGCGTTGGCGGGCGCGGCGCAGAATGTCTTGTTGCAGGCCGCGCAGCAGGGTTTGTTGACCGCTGTGGCGCAGGAGGAAATCGGCACTGGCGCGCAGGTGTTCGGTCAATTGACGGCGGGCGCGGGAAGCCGGGGCCTGCAAGGGGCCGTGGCGCAGCCCGAAATGCCAGAGGCTGAGCACAATCAGCAAGGCCAGGACGGTCAGGGCCAGGGGAAAGTTATGCAGCAGCAGGCCAAACAGGTTGTCATGATCGGTGCGCAGGACCAGGGTCACTTCGCTGTCCTGGGCCAGATACCACAGCAGCCAGGCATTGTCGTACTTGCCGATGGCGCGGGTTTTCCACAGGTCGGCGTCGGTGACCACGGTAATAATGCCTTGGCCCCGGGTGAGTTGCAGCATATGGGTGGAATCGGCGCTGTTGGCCCAGGCCTGGGCGACGTCCTGCGGGTCATCGAGGTGGAAGGCGGTGTCGAAGCCGATATAGGCCGGGGCGCTTTCGTTTTCGATATATAAGCGGGTCAGTTCCGGCCAGGGCAGATTCGGCGTGTCGGAAATCGGCGCGGCGCGCATGGGAATCATCGGCCTGACGCGTTGGTTGCTCTCTTGCAGATCCTGCTTTTGCAGGTCTTTGCTCAGGTATTGGCGCAGATGCAGGCGATCCAGCAATAGATCGCCACTACGGCCCTTCTTCTCGTCCCAGAGCTGTTCGGCAACAAAGATCAGATGACCGCCATCCAGCACCCATTGCAACACCTCGTCGGCCTGGCCGGGCGTCATGTTTTCCCGGCTGTCGAGCAGGATCAGGGTTTTGGCGGGCGACTGCGGGTTGGGGTCGGGCAGGTGGTTGATGTTGGTAATGACATTGACCGGGATCGAGCGTTGACGCAGGTACTCCTGAGCCGCCAGATACGGATTGCTGCGGGCTTCCGGTGACGGCCCCTGGTCGATGCTGACGGTATAGCGCTCGATGTGGTCGTAGCTGCGCTGAGCGGCCAGAAGCAGCAGCGCCAGGATCAACAGACCGAGCAGGATCGCGGTGCGCCGGGTCATGACGGTGCCCCCGGCTTGCCCAGGTTGCGCCAGCCGTCACACAGCTCCTGGCAAGCCTGCTGCGGCGGCAGTTGGTGACCGTAGGCGAGGTTTTGCCAATGGCGCATCAGGTTGCGGCTGAAAATAGTCAGTGAAGGTTCAGCCAGGCTGGCAACCCTGAGCAGAACCTGGCCTTCAGTATCGGCCTCTTTAAGGGGCAGCTGATAGTCAATCAGCAGGCGATTGAGCAGCGCCCGGTAGAGCAGGCCGAGGGCCTCACGGGGCTGGTTGGCCCAGAGCTGTTGCGCGTGGCCGGCGACGTCGTCCGGCAGGCTGGCGCTGCTGATCTGCAGGCCGAACAGTTGCTCGGGCATGTCGCGCAGCGGCAGTTTTTCTTTTGCGCTTCGACGGCTGACAAAGGTGCCCACCCAGCTGCGGTAGCGCCAGGCCAGCAGGCAGACCACGGCCAGCAGCGCCCCCCAGAGCAATACTTCGAAGGTGCTGGCCAGGGTCCGGGCAGCGTTGAGCAGGCGCATCAGCCAGGGTGATGGCGCGGCCTGACGGGCATGTTCGCTGGCCGGTCTGGCCTCGTCCGGGCTCTTCCAGCGCCAGCGGGTCTCGCTCTTCATGTTCTTGAAGGGCGGCTGATCCAGCACACTGCCGATCTGTCTGGCCGAGTCCTGGCTGGTCACAGGCTGGTGGGTCAGGCGCGGGCTCATCGGCCCGGCTTCCTGCTGACCGGCCTTGACCGGACTCTGTTCGGGGATCGGGCAACTCTGCTCGGGTGGCTCGTCAGCCCAACTGGTCGACGAGATCGTCATCAGCGCCACGCCCGCGCCGATCAGCAGAACATAGGCGCTGCCGATCAGCCGTTGGCGCAGGCGGCGCAGCACCAGTTCGATATCCCAGGCTTCCAGCTGCGTGCGTCGATTGAGGTAGAGGGTGAAGCCGCAGGCGACATAGATGGGTTCCCAGAACACCAGCACCATGGCGTAGAAGGCGTTGGTCAGATGTTCCAGCCAATTCCACTGGCCTTCGGCAAGAAGCAGTTTCTGCCAGCTCCAGTCGATTTCGATCTGCTCCGGGATCATGGCGTAGAACAGCGTGATCATGCCGATCCAGAGGACGGTTTCCAGGCTCGCGCCGACCGACGTCAGGCAGCGCGCGGCACGCATGTCCTTGCGGCTCAACACGCCGATGCGTTGGGCGCGAGGTGCGCCATTCAAGTGTTCGAGCTGTTGGACCGGCAGCAGGAAGCTTCGGCTGGCACCCAGGCGGCGCCAGGTCAGGCTGGCCAGCCATTGCGATTTGAGCGTGCGTGGCCAGGCTTTCAGCGCCTCCTTGAGGCTCGGTGTATTGCCGAACAGAGCCTGCGAAAGAATCAAGAGCGGCAGGCGGTCATACAGCGGCTTGAGCCACCAGAACACAAACAGGGCAATGGACGGGTATTCCCAGAACACGGCGCTGAGCAGGCAAAAGATCGGCAGCGTCACCAGAGCCCAACTGCCCATTAGCAGGCCGCGATGCTCCCGAGCCAGCAGGACGCCCAGGTCGATGGACTCCCACGGGTTGCGCGGGCGAATGGCCACGCTGGCGTCAGTCAGGCGCATGGCGGGTGCGTCCGGCAAGGGTCAGGTAACTCAGTACCAACAGCCACAGGCCGCCGCCGACACTGTATTTCAGCGTGGGCGAGGGCCAGGCCATGGAGGACCAGTAGGCTTCTATAAAGGCCGCGATCAACAGCAACAGAATGACGCCGCCGATCAGTTCCACGCTGTCTTTGGC
>Ga0105251_10003582_pt1 | contig 11188 bp, 7 predicted proteins | sample KBSS64metaG_FD_80424 | JGI IMG/M metagenome (GOLD analysis project Ga0105251, IMG submission 80424) | Switchgrass rhizosphere microbial communities from Kellogg Biological Station, Michigan, USA - KBS S6-4 metaG | ecosystem: Host-associated > Plants > Roots > Rhizosphere > Soil | place...
GCGCAACGGCGCGATCATGTACCGGCACATCCTGCCCAACGCCATGATCTCGACCATGACCTTCATGCCGTTCATCCTCACCGGTGCCATCGGCACCCTGACCGCGCTGGACTTCCTCGGCTTTGGCCTGCCCCCCGGCGCGCCGTCGCTGGGTGAACTGGTGGCGCAAGGCAAGTCCAACCTGCAAGCCCCTTGGCTGGGCATCAGCGCCTTCGCCGTGCTGGCGATCATGCTGAGCCTGCTGGTGTTCATCGGCGAATCCGCCCGCGATGCCTTTGACCCGAGGAAGTGAAATGAGCGAACAGAACCTCATCGAAGTACGCGACCTGGCCGTGGAGTTTGTCACCGGCGAGCAGGTCAACCGCGTGGTCGACGGCATCAGCTTCGACATCCGCAAGGGCGAGACCCTGGCACTGGTCGGCGAAAGCGGTTCGGGCAAGTCAGTCACCGCGCACTCGATTCTGCGCCTGCTGCCCTACCCGCTGGCCCGCCACCCCAGCGGCAGCATCCGCTATGAAGGCAAGGATCTGCTGCAGCAGAACGAGAAAGCCCTGCAGCGCATTCGCGGCAACCGCATCGCGATGATCTTCCAGGAGCCGATGACCTCGCTGAACCCGCTGCATTGCATCGAGAAGCAAATCAACGAAATCCTGCTGCTGCACAAAGGCCTGACCGGCAAGGAAGCCACTGCGCGAACGCTGGAACTGCTGGAAATGGTCGGCATCCCCGATCCGCGCAAGCGCCTGAAGGCCCTACCCCATGAGCTGTCCGGCGGCCAGCGCCAGCGGGTGATGATCGCCATGGCCCTGGCCAACGAGCCGGAACTGCTGATCGCCGACGAGCCGACCACAGCGCTCGATGTGACTGTGCAGCTGAAGATTCTCGACCTGCTGAAGGAACTGCAATCGCGCCTGGGTATGGCCCTGCTGCTGATCAGCCACGATCTCAACCTGGTGCGCCGCATCGCCCATCGCGTGTGCGTGATGCAGCGCGGGCAGATCGTCGAACAAGCCGAATGCGCCACGCTGTTCAGTGCGCCGCAGCATCACTACACGCAGATGCTGATCAATGCCGAGCCCAGCGGGTTGCCTGCGCACAACCCGATTGGGGCGCCGTTGCTGGAAGTGAAAGACCTGAAGGTGTGGTTCCCGATCAAGAAGGGGCTGCTGCGCAAGACGGTTGACCATGTGAAGGCGGTGGACGGGATCAACTTCAGCCTGCCCCAGGGGCAGACGCTGGGGATCGTCGGTGAGTCCGGGTCAGGCAAGTCGACACTGGGCCTGGCGATCCTGCGGTTGATCTCCAGCCAGGGCGGGATCCGCTTTCATGGGCAGCAGCTCGAGGGGATGAACCAGAAGCAAGTGCGGCCCCTGCGACGGGAAATGCAGGTGGTGTTTCAGGACCCCTTCGGCAGCCTGAGCCCGCGCATGTGCGTGGCGGATATCGTTGGCGAGGGGTTGCGGATTCACAAGATCGGCACGGCGGAGGAACAGGAGGCAGCGATCGTTGCGGCGCTGGAGGAAGTGGGCCTGGACCCACGCACCCGCCATCGCTACCCGCATGAGTTTTCCGGTGGCCAGCGCCAGCGCATCGCCATTGCCCGGGCGTTGGTGTTGAAGCCGGCGCTGATTCTGCTGGATGAACCGACCTCGGCGCTGGACCGCACGGTGCAGCGGCAGGTGGTGGAGCTGCTGCGGAATCTGCAGGCCAAGTACAACCTGACTTACCTGTTTATCAGCCATGACCTGGCGGTGGTGAAAGCGCTGAGCCACCAGCTGATGGTGATCAAGCATGGGCATGTGGTGGAGCAAGGAGATGCGCGGGAGATCTTCCATGCGCCGCAACATGTTTATACGAAACAGTTGTTGGAAGCGGCGTTTTTGGCGGGTGTCTGAAGTATTTAGAATCAGATTTAACCGCTAGCTTGTAGTCCATTTCCCAAAGATACTCTGGGCGCTATTTTTCCGTTGCGGCTGTGTGGGTCGATCCCTAGTCTCGGTGGGTCGCTGAACATCGGCGATACGGCTTTGACAGGCCGGAACTGAAAGATGGTGCACCCGCGTCGCCCTCAATGGCGGCTGTGCGTGTGGGCACGCTTGCGTGCGCCGGTCTTTCCTTCTTCCACCGGTCTGTCAACCCGCGCACAGCTGCCACCCAACCGTTTGACAGCGGACGGATGGCAGCAAACCGGAAAGAAGGAGATGTTTATGCTGAAGATTGTCCCCGATCCACCCCACGATATTCATTCCCTCGAAGACACCCTGATCCAGGCCACCGACTACGCGCTGTGCGCTTCGACCGTGGTGCATCAGGCGTTGCTACTGCAGCCCAAGTCACCGGCGTCGATCCTGATGATGGCCTCGATGCATGAGATGGAGGCGCTGCGGGCTTTGCTCGAATCCGCGTTGATCCAGGTGCAGATGCCTACTGGGCCTCGGTCCTTGCACTGAGGCTCAGGTGATGTGCTGACTGGTCTGGCCTCTTCGCGGGTAAACCCGCTCCCACAGGGATCATCACAGGCCTGACGGCTTGCGCTGTACCTGTGGGAGCGGGTTTACCCGCGAAAGGGCCCGACCAGGCAATAGAAACTTCGGGGAGATTGAACAATGACTACAGACAACACCCCATGCACTGTCGGCAAGACCACCTTCTGCCAAGGTGAAAGCCAGACCCACCCGTTGTTCCGTATCGAGCCCGGCATCCCGTGCCGCGCCGCCCGTGAGCAAGCCTCGGAGCTGATGGGCTATGTTCGGGAACTGACCATCCTCGGCCTGATGGACGAGAAACCAATGATGATCTGGGCGTCTCATTATCTGAGCGCGATGGCCAAGGCGCTGATGGATGATGCCGAGTTGGGCATGAGACATTGATGAGCCGGCGATAAGTGCGCGTCAGGGCCTCCTGATGTACGCCGAGAGAGATGTGGCGCCTGTCAGATAGAGCGCCGCCCGTGCGACGCTCGATTTCCACCACCCCGCGAAAACCAAATATGCACCTGGCAAGCAGCCTTCTGCTCCATCGCTCTGGCACGTTCACCGCCTTCACCGCGCAGCCCTGGTATTTCTGTCAGTATCGGGACTGAGCAAATCGTAATTGAATGGCATCACGTTCAACATCACGAGGCGCGCCATGGCCGATACTGCGCATGAACTTGATGCGGTACTCCCAGCGTTCATTGAAGAACGCATCGAGCCGTTCAATCAAAAACGCTTCAAGAGCGCTTGGGGAGGCCGCCATCTTCTGCATGGCGCTACACCGTCAACCGACAGTATCCGCCTTTCCAGCAATGACTACCTGTGCCTCTCCTCCGAATACTCACTGCTGGAAGCTCAGGCGCAGGCCATAATCAACGCGCCTAAACAGGTATTGATGTCGCCCGTTTTTCATGACGAACGCAGTGCGATGCGCATCTTGGAAAAGGCACTGGCCCGGTACATGGGCACGCCTGATGGAATACTCTGTCAATCCGGCTGGGCCGCAAACACTGGGCTGATGCAGGCAATCGCCAGCGAACACACACCCGTCTATCTCGATCACCTAGCACACATGTCACTTTGGTACGGAGCCCGAGCAGTGCGTGCACCGGTCTACCCATTCCGCCACAACGACGCTGTCCACCTTGAGGAGCAGATTCACTCTAAAGGCTCTGGGATCATTGCAGTCGATGCAATCTACAGCACTAACGGAGACCTTTGTGAACTGCGGAAGATCGCCTCCGTCGCGAGGCGAACACAAAGCGCGCTTGTTGTCGACGAGTCTCACTCATTGGGGGTATATGGCAAGGGTGGAGCATCCGTTACACAAACGCTAGGCCTTGAGAACTGTGTTCACTTTATCACTGTCAGCTTGGCTAAAACCTTTGCCGGCCGCGCCGGACTGGTGGGTTGCCCAAAGGGCCTACGTGATTACTTCATGATGGCTTCTTATCCGACTTGTTTCAGCTCCACACTGCTTGATCACGAATTGGTTTGGCTGGAACACGCATTAAGTTTCATCACTGCACAAGAGGCACGCCGCGAGCAGCTGCGTGTCATAAGCCAGTGCATACGACAGCAACTCCATGACGCGGGGATCCCCGTGAATAATGTTGGCGAACAGATCATTGCACTTGAGGCAGGTAATGAGCCACAGACCATGCAGCTTCGCGATGCACTGGAGAGCAGAGGCATATTCGGGTCGGTCTTCTGTTCCCCTGCCACTCCCTTGCGACATGCCCTGATCCGCCTTTCGCTCAATAGCAGCGTATCTTTTGAGCAAGCCGACCAAATTGTGCAAGGAACCGTTGCGGCGTATTCCATGCTTCGCAAGCAGTCATGATTCCTCTTGCTGGCTGACTGCCAATTCATACCATGGGGCAACAGAGTCGATGTGGACATGCTTCTGTTGCTGGGGCTTGAACCATGTATCCAGGGTTGCCAACGCGATTGAAACCCAGTCGGCGAACTTACCCTGCGACCGTGACCAGAACAGGCTTGCCCCCCAACGCGAACAAAACTCACGCCGCACCGCTTCTGTAGAGGCATAGACGCTGACGATCTCAGCCCCCCTGAGCAAGCGCAACACCTCCCGCGGCACACTGCCATAACTGGCAAACGCCACCCCGTGCCCTTTCCGGCACTGGCTGCTATGGCAATGGCTCACCGCCTTCGGCGTGGCCAGCAACTCGTAGCGTACGGCGCCACCCGATACCCCGCCTGCGGAACATACGACGCCTTGGCCGGTGCCAACTGTAAAAGCGGCCTTGTGCCGCGAATGGTGATTTGTCAGAAATTCTGATCACGATCGTCTTTCATCATCAGCCAGATCGGGAATAGATTCATCTCAGTCAACTCCCAGCAACAACGGTAGAACCCATGTCCAGCCAACAACAAAAGCCCGCCGCCCCTGCCCTCGACACGCTGATCCAGCGTTCCGGCCTGCCTAGCCCCTCCCTCAGCCAAGCCCAGGCGCATGCGCTGCTGCGGACGCACTACGGCCTGGTTGGCGACCTGACTGCGCTGGGCAGCCAGCAGGACCTGAACTTGCGCGTAGACGCGCCACAAGGGCGCTTCGTGCTCAAGGCCTGCCACGGCAGTTACGCCCAAGTCGAACTGCAAGCCCAGCATGCCGCCCTGGCCTACCTGCGCGAGCAGGGCTTGCCAGTGCCCGCCGTGCAAGTGGCGCAAGAGGGTGAGACCTTGCTGGCGGTGGACATTGACGGGCAACCCCTGCGGGTACGCCTGCTCGACTATATCGACGGCCAGCCACTGACCCGCCTCAAGCACATGCCGCCCCGCCTGATGGCCGAACTGGGCAGGCTGTGCGCGCGGCTCGACCTGGCCTTGGTCGACTTCGACCACCCAGGCCTTGAGCGTACCCTGCAATGGGACCCGCAACATGCCCAGGCGCTGATCGAGCACCTGCTGCCGGTGCTGCAGGACGCCGGGCAACGCACCCGCATCGAACAGGCCACGCGTCTGGCCAGCGAGCACCTGGCACCCTTGGCGGAGCGCCTACCGACCCAGGCCGTGCACCTGGACATCACCGACGACAACACCGTGTGGGCACGCGACGAGCAGCGCCAATGGCAACTGCAGGGTGTGATCGACTTCGGCGACCTGTCGCGCACCTGGCGCATCGCCGACCTGTCGGTGACCTGCGCAGCGTTGCTGCACCATGCCGAAGGCGATCCGCTGCGCATTCTGCCGGCGGTCAGTGCCTACCAGGCGCTCAACCCGCTGACCGAGGCCGAGCTGCGCGCCTTGTGGCCATTGGTGCTTAATCGTGCGGCAGTGCTGGTGCTGAGCAGCGCCCAGCAGTTGGCCGTGGACCCGGACAACCAATACACCCGTGACAACGTCGCCCATGAATGGGAAATCTTCGATACCGCCACTGCCGTGCCCTTCACCCTGATGCAAGCGGCCATTTTGCAGGCAGCCGGCCTGCAAGCCGACGCAGCGGACCTGACTGGCTGTGCGCCTCTGCTACCCGAGCTGGCCGGGCAGCCAGTCGCCCGCATCGACCTGGGTGTGCTCAGCGCGCATTGCGAAGCCGGTAACTGGGAGCAAGCGGGCTTCGACCAGCATCTGCTGACCGCGCAACCGGCGCCGGCCTGCAGCCTGCACGGGCAGTATCGCCTGTCACAAACCCATATCGACCGCCCTGAAGAACCTGCCACCTGCGCGCTGGGTGTAGAGCTGCATGTGCCCAACGGCAGCCGGGTACAGGCGCCCGATGCGGGTATCTGGCAACGCCACGGCGACAGTCGCGGCTGCCTGCGCACGCCAACGTGGACCTTGTGGTTGCAAGGCCTGGAGGATGCCCCGGCTGATGGCCAGGCGGTGAGCAAAGGGCAATCGCTGGGCAGCTGCTGCGGCTTCCTCAGTGTGCAGCTGTGCCTCGACACCCACCTGCAGCCGCCGTTCTTTGCCACCCCATCACACGCTGCCGCCTGGCTGGCCCTGTGCCCGTCGCCTGCGGCGTTGCTGGGCATCGATTGCAATGCCGAGCCATTGCCCGACCCGCAGGCCCTGCTGGCCCGTCGCGATGCCAGCTTTGCTCGCTCGCAGAAGCACTACTACACGCAACCACCACAGATCGAACGCGGCTGGCGCAACTACCTGATCGACCTGCAGGGTCGCTCGTACCTGGACATGCTCAACAACGTCGCCGTGCTGGGCCACGGCCACCCGCGCATGGTCGCCGAATCGGCGCGCCAGTGGTCGCTGCTCAACACCAACTCGCGCTTCCATTACGCCGCCATCACCGAGTTTTCCGAGCGCCTGCTCGACCTCGCGCCCGAGGGCTTCGACCGGGTGTTCATGGTCAACAGCGGCACCGAGGCCAACGACCTGGCAATCCGTCTGGCCTGGGCCTACAGCGGTGGCCGCGACCTGCTCAGCGTGCTCGAGGCCTACCACGGCTGGTCGGTGGCCACCGATGCCATTTCCACCTCCATCGCCGACAACCCGCAGGCCCTGGAAACCCGCCCGGACTGGGTGCACCCGGTGGAGGCACCAAACACTTTCCGCGGTCGCTTGCGCGGTGCCGACACGGCCGCCGGCTACCTGCGCGACGTCGACGCCAAGCTGGCCGACCTCGACGCCCGTGGCCGCCAGCTGGCCGGCATCATCTGCGAGCCGGTGTACGGCAATGCCGGGGGCATCTCGCTGCCGGCCGGTTACCTGCGCGAGGCCTATGCCAAGGTCCGCGCCCGCGGTGGCGTGTGCATCGCCGACGAGGTGCAGGTCGGTTATGGCCGCCTGGGCGAGTACTTCTGGGGCTTCGAGGAACAGGGTGTGGTGCCGGACATCATCACCATGGCCAAGGGCATGGGCAACGGCCAGCCGTTGGGTGTGGTCATCACCCGCCGCGAGATCGCCGAGGCCCTGGAAGCCGAGGGTTACTTCTTCTCCTCGGCCGGCGGCAGCCCGGTCAGCTGCCGCATCGGCATGGCGGTGCTGGACGTGATGCAGGAGGAAGGCCTGTGGGACAACGCCCGCGACACCGGGCGCTATTTCAAAGCGCGCCTGCAGGCACTGGTCGACAAACACCCGCTGGCCGGTGCAGCCCATGGCTCGGGATTCTACCTGGGGCTGGAGCTGGTGCGCGACCGTGAAACCCTGGAGCCGGCCACCGAAGAGACCATGCTGTTGTGCGACCGCCTGCGGGAGCTGGGGATCTTCATGCAGCCAACCGGCGACTACCTGAACATCCTCAAGATCAAGCCGCCGATGTGCACCACCCGGGCGAGCGTCGACTACTTCGTCGACAGCATCGACCGGGTGCTTGGCGAAGGCCTGTAAGGGCTGTCAACCTGGCCGGCGAGTGTTCATACTTTCCGGCCTCTTCCTCAGGTTTGCGGACATGGCCTTCAGCAGCGACTCCCTGGCAATTTTCCTCGCGGTGCTGGAAGCGGGCTCGTTCTCTGCCGCCGCGCGCAAACTGGGGCGGGTGCCTTCGGCCGTGAGCATGGCCATTGCGCAACTGGAGGCCGAACTGGACCTGGCCCTGTTCGACCGCGCCACTCGCAAGGCCTTGCCCACCAGCGCCGCCCTGGCCCTGGAGCCGCAGGCGCGGCAGGTGATCTGCCAGCTCAACCTGCTCGATGCCCAGGCCCTGCAACTGCACCAGGGGCTGGAAAAGCGCCTGACCATCGCCATGGCCCCGGAACTGCAGACCGGCCGCTGGAGCCAGCCGCTGGAAACCCTGGCGAAGGAATTCCCCAGCCTGGAGATCGAAGTGCGCTCGGCGACCCAGACCGAGGCGGTACGCCTGCTGCATGAAGGCAGCGTGCAGCTGGCGCTGGTGTTCGAACGGCCCGGGATCGATGAGCGCGAGTCCTTTCTCGAGGCCGGCAGCCAGCTGCTGGTGGCCGTCGCCTCGCCGCGCCACCCCGCAGGCAGCAACAGCGGTACGCCGCTGCCTGAGGAGGCGTTTGCCGAACAGCGGCAGATCATCGTGGCTTCGGGCAAGGCGACCGGTTCGGACCCGCGCATGGTGTTGTCGCGGCGCATATGGTTGACCGATAGCTACCTGGCGACGCTCGATCTGGTGCAGTCCGGCCTGGGCTGGGCGTACTTGCCACAGCCACTGGTGGAGCCGTTGATTGCCTCGGGGGCGCTGGCCGAGGTGCGCTTTGACAACATGGCCAGCCGCTTGCGGCTGTGGGTCGACATCATCTGGCTGAAGCCACGGCCGTTGGGCCTGGGTGCCAGACGCTACCTGGAAGTGATGCGCCAGCTCTTCGACAAAGAACCACCCAGGGCCTGATACGGCGCGGTCCTTGTAGGAGCGGCCTTGTGTCGCGAAAGGGCTGCAGAGCAGCCCCGGCAATTTGTGATTAACAGCTGAAATCGAGGGGCCGCCTTGCGGCCCTATCGCGACACAAGGCCGCTCCTACACGGACCGCGTCATGCAGTCAGTTCGAAGCGGGGGCTACGAGCCGATACCCCACCCCTGCCTCGGTAATGATGAACCGCGGCGCGGTTGGGTCATCGCCGAGCTTCTGCCGCAAATGCCCCACCACGATCCGCAGGTAGTGGGTATCGTCGACATGGGTCGGCCCCCAGATGTCCTTGAGCAGTTGTTGTTGGGTAATCACCCGGCCCGGGTGCCCGGCCAGTTGCGCCAGCAATGCGTATTCCTTGCGCGTCAGTGCGATCTCCACACCCTCCAACGTCACTTTGCGAAAGGCGAAATCCACCAGCAGTGGCCCGAAACTGGCCGTCACTTCGCTGCCGCCCGACTGCGGCACCTGGCGCAGCAGCGCGCGCACCCGGGCAAGGAACTCCTGGATGCCGAAAGGCTTGGTCACGTAGTCATTGGCGCCACCATCCAGCGCGTCGACCTTCTGCACCTCGCTGGCCCGCACCGACAGTACCAGCACCGGCACCGCGCTCCACTCGCGCAACTCGCGCAGCACCTGCTGGCCGTCCATGTCGGGCAGGCCGAGGTCGAGCACCACCAGGTCAGGCTTGGCCAGCGCGGCCTGGGCCAGGCCTTCGCTGCCGGTGGCGGCCTCGATCACCTTGTAGCCCTGGGAGCTCAGGCTGATACGCAGGAACTTGCGGATCTGCGGTTCATCGTCGATGACCAACAGGGTGGCGGACTGGCTCATGGGGTTTCGCTTTCGGCTTCAGGTTGCTGGGGCAGCGGCAAGCATAGAGTGATGCAGGTGCCGTGGCCATCGATGCCTTCGCCGACCAGGATCTGCCCACCGTGGGCACCGATCATGCCCTGGCAGATCGCCAGGCCCAGGCCGGTGCCCTGGCCGCCGCGATCGCCACGGGCAGCGGTGTAGAACATGTCGAAGATCTTCTCGCGCTCGGCCACCGGGATGCCGGGCCCCTGGTCGCTGACGGCGAAGTGCAGCTGCTCGTCGTGCACCGCTACCTGCAGCTCCAGCCGGCCCTGTGCGGGCGAGAAGCGTGCGGCGTTTTCCAGCACATTGATCAGCGCCTGCTCGATCAGCGCGGCGTGTACGAACAGCAGCGGCAGTTCGCCGGGCACGTCGGTGTGCACGCGCAACGGCGCCAGCACAGCGCGAAGGCGGTTGAGGGCGCTGCCGACGATGTCGGCGGGGGCCACCCAGTCGCGGGCAAGCTTGAGACCGCCGTGGCCGAGGCGGGTCATGTCGAGCAGGTTCTGGATGTAGCGGTCCAGGCGTTCGGCCTCGTTGCGCGTGCCTTCGAGCAGCTCGCGACGGTCCTCGACGGGGATCGCCTCGCCCAGCGCCAGCAGGCTGTCGATGCTGCCGCGCATGGCCGTCAGCGGGGTGCGCAGGTCGTGGGACACCGAAGCCAGCAAGGCGCTGCGCAGTTGCTCGGTTTCGCCATGCAGGCGGGCGGCTTCGAGCTGCTCGGCCAGCCGGGCACGGGCCAGGGCCTGGGCCAGGGGTTGGCCGAGGGCCATCAGCAGGCGCCGGCGCTGGGCACTCAGCGGCTCGCCGGAACGCGGGCGCACGCCGAGCAAGGCCAGGGGCTGATCGTCAACCGCCAGCGGCCACCACCACCAGCGGCCATTGGGCAAGGTATCGCTGCCGTGGCCGGCAGCCTGGCCATGCTGCCAGGCCCACTCGGCGGCGGCACGCTCACTGTCGCTCAAGCCCTGGGCCTCGCCGCTCGCCAGCTGCAGCAGGCCTTCGCTGTTGCGCTCGAGCAGGCACACCTGCACCTCTTTCCATCCATTGAGGTGGCGGCCGGCGGCATTGAACACCGCCTGGCGGTCGGTGGCCACGGTCAGCCGGCGCGACAGGTCGAGCAACTGGTTGGTCTGCGCCTGGGTTTCCCGCAGGGCCTGCAGCTGGCTGCGCTGGCGGGCTGCAAGGTTGCCGGTGAGGGCCGCCATCAGGAGGAAGAACACCAGCGTCAGCACGTCTTCCTCGCGCTGGATGCTGAACGAGAAATTCGGCGGAATGAACAGGAAGTCGTAGCTCAGGAACGACAACGCCGCGCAGGCCAGCGCCGGGCCCAGGCTGCTGCGCACGGCCACCAGCAGCACGGCGGCGAGGAACACCAGCGAGATGTTGGGTAGCGCCAGTACGCTCGAAACGCCCCAGGCCAGGCCAGCCGCCAGCAGCGTGGCCAGCAGCGCCAGCAGGTAATGGCGCCATACCCACACCCGGCTGACCGCCGCACGGGCCGGACGTGCCTGGCTGTCGCGGTCGAGCACGTTGATCTCCAGGCCATGGCTTTCGCGCAGCAGCCGA
>Ga0105251_10003584_pt1 | contig 11183 bp, 8 predicted proteins | sample KBSS64metaG_FD_80424 | JGI IMG/M metagenome (GOLD analysis project Ga0105251, IMG submission 80424) | Switchgrass rhizosphere microbial communities from Kellogg Biological Station, Michigan, USA - KBS S6-4 metaG | ecosystem: Host-associated > Plants > Roots > Rhizosphere > Soil | place...
ACAGCCAAGGAAACACCAGTAAAACTACTGCTTTTGCGTCGATGAGAGCGCGAAATCCAACGCGGCGCACGCAGCAGCCACCTGCGCGGCATTGCACTGCCTCGGGTCGGTATGTGGGCTGTCTGGATACACCTCGGTCGTGGTGGCGAAGCGCGCATCGGTGAAGCCGGCGCATGCGCCGATGGAACGCGACTCGCCCCAGACCACGCCATTGGACTGCAGCGGCAGGCCGACCAGGTTGCCCTGCGCATCGGCGGGCGCGATGTGGGTGATCGGGGCTACTGCCGCGATCAATGCCTGCTGGAAGGCCGGTTCCGGGTTTTCGCTGTTGCCGACCACGTAGAACCCGTCCGGGATCGGTTCGGCCACCCAGGCCTTGCCGTCGCGCGCGGCCAGCGCCGGGTCGAACTCATGTGCATCGCTGTCGGTCGTTTCGTGCAGGTCGATATGCAGCAGCAGGTCGTCATTGCGCGCGGCCACCCAGGCCATCAGCGTGGCCGACTCGGCGATCAGGCCACCGTCGCGGAAACTGCGGTTGGGGTCGATCGCATCGTGGTTCCAGCGCTGGATGCGCTCATAGCCCCACGGGCACACGCAGGGCACCACCACCAGGTTGATGCGGCCGGCATAAGCCTGCGCGCGGTCGCGGAGGAACTGCAGGGCACCCTGCACGCCACTGGTTTCATAGCCATGCACGCCACCGGTGACCAGCGCTGTCGGGAGCGCCGGGTTCCAGTCGCGGCTCATCGCCAGCAGCAACGGGTAACGGTCGGCGCCTGCGGTCAATTCGCCATACTGGACCGTAGTGAACGCGTCAGGCAGGGCGCGCAGCGCCGCCACCACGTCGGTTGCATGGCTGCGCTGCACCACCAGGCGCGCGCGCCACGCTGCCCGCTCGGCATCGCCCCACGGTTGGCCGGGCGTACCGACCGGATAGAAACGGGAAAGGATCATGAAACAGCTCCAGATACACAGGCCACCATTGTAGAGACACGCCACGCGTGTCGGGGGCCGGCACCGCCGGCCCCCGCCTCTTCAATGCTTCATGCAGCCTGTACTTCTTCATAGCCGGTGAAGCGCATGTCGCTGGATGCGCGGCCCTGCGTCAACGAGCGCAGCGAGGTGGTGTAACCGGACAACTGCGCCAGCGGCGCGTAGCCCACCACTTCTGCCCGCCCGCCCTGGTCCTCGATCGAGGCGATGCGCCCACTGCGGCGGTTGAGGTCGCCCACCACGTCACCGACGTTCACCGAGGGCACGTGGATGGCCACTTCCATCACCGGCTCCAGCAGCGTGGTGCCGACCTGCGCCAGTGCGGCCTTGACCGCTTCGGCGCCGGCACGGTGGAACGCCATGTCCGACGAGTCCTTGGCATGGGTCTGCCCGTCCACCAGCGCCACCTCGACACCCACCACCGGATGGCCTCGCGGCCCTTCCAGCAGCGCGTTGCGCACGCCCTTCTCCACTGCCGCGACGAAGCCGCGCGGGATCACGCCACCCACGGTGCGGTCGAAGAAATGCACCTCGCCATCCGCACGTGGGCTTACATCCAGCACCACCCGGGCGTACTGGCCCTGGCCGCCGGTCTGCTTGACCACCTTGCCTTCCACGCCGCGCACGTCCCTGCGCGGCGTTTCCTGGTAGGCCACGCGTGGCGCACCGGTGCGCACGTTGACGTTCCACTCGGTGCGAAGGCGCTCAACCATCACCTCCAGGTGCAGCTCGCCCATGCCCCATACCAGGGTCTCACCGGTTTCCGCATCGGTGTCGACACGGAACGACGGATCTTCCTGGGCAAGGCTGGACAGGCCCTGTGCGATGCGGATCAGGTCGGCCGCCTTTTCCGCGGTCAACCGCCACGCCAGCACCGCCTGCTGCGCCCGGATGGCGTCCAGCAGCAACGGACGCGACGGCTCACTGAGCGTCTCGCCACTCACTGCATCCTTCCAGCCCAGCACCGCGACGATGTCGCCGGCCACGGCCTGCTTGATGTCGTGGGTCTGGTCGGCCTGCACCCGCACCAGCCGGCTGACCCGGCGACCCTGTGCGTGCTGCGAACTGGCCAACGCATCGCCTACCCGCAGCGTGCCCGAGTAAACCCGCACGAAGCTCAGCGCACCATGGTGCTGGTGGGTGATCTTGAACAGAAGCGCGGCCAGCGGACCCTGCGGATCCGGGGGAAGAACGACCTCGCCTTTCCCGGTCGTCGCGACCACCGCAGGACGGTCTTCCGGTGCCGGCAGGTAGTCCACGATGGCATCAAGCAGGGTTTCAATTCCCTTGCTCTTGAACGCGGCCCCGGCCAGGACCGGCACCCCCGCCCCGGCCAGCGTGGCCCGGCGCAGCGCCGCACGCAGCGCAGCCGGTTCAACGGCATCGCCAGCCAACCACAGTTCGGCCAGCGCATCGTCATGGTCGGCCACGGCTTCCACCAGTTCGGCGCGGCGCGGTTCCCACGTACCGTGTTCGTCGGCACTCCAGGCGCTGCGCGTCGGTGTACCGGCGTCGTCCCACTGCACGGTGCTGCGGTCGACCAGGTCAACCCAGCCGTGGAAGGCGCTTTCAACGCCCAGCGGCCAGCCGATCGCCCACGGACGCGCCTGCAGTTTGTCCTGCAGCTGGTCCAGCACGCGCTCGAACGAGGCACCGACGCGGTCCATCTTGTTGACGAACGCGATCAGCGGCACGCCGTGCCGGCGTGCCTGGTGCCATACCGTTTCCGACTGCGGCTGCACGCCGTCCACGGCGGAGAAAACCGCCACCGCGCCGTCCAGCACGCGCAGCGAACGCTCCACTTCGATGGCGAAGTCGATGTGCCCGGGCGTATCGATCAGGGTCAGGTGGTGGATGGCCTCGCCACGCGGAGCCCAATGCGCCTGCACGGCCGCAGCGCCGATGGTGATGCCGCGCTCGCGCTCGATCGCCGAGAAATCGGTCGTGGTGGCGCCGTCATGTACTTCGCCGACACGATGGATTTCGCCGGTTTTCCATAGCAGGCGTTCGGTGAGCGTGGTCTTGCCGGCGTCGATGTGGGCAATGATGCCAAGGTTGCGCCGGAGGTTCTGGGTCTGGGTGTTCATGGTGTGGATCTCGCTGCCAACTTGGGGGAGCCGCACGCCGCCGTTGGCTATCGGGCGTGCGGCCAGGTTTGGGGCTCGGCGATCTGGTGCATGGCACGTTCTCCTTGGAACGGTGATGGAACGGGTGGCTGGAAACGAAAAGAGCGCCCGGTGGGCGCTCTGTCTGGGGTCCTGCGGTGATCGGGTTCGATCAACCGCCAGAGGAGCCGCAAGGCAGACGCGCCCGTTCCGCGCAAGCGCGGTTACGAGTAAAGAACGTCAGGAGCGGCATCGAGGTCATGGCGGTGTGTCCGGGGTGTGCGGCGCATTCTAGACCTGTGGTCGGCAAGCGCAAGCGGTTTTTGTACGTACCGGTGGAACGCTGCGAGGCAGGCAACTTCACAATGCCTCGCAACAAGACGCACCCTGAATGCGAGCGGATGCCAGGGGCCGACCAGTTCGCGGACATGCGAAAAGTCCGGCCAGGGCCGGACTTCGCTTATTCGGTAATGGCAGGGACTTATTCTTCTTCGTCCTGCTGCCCACCCTGCTGGTTGCGCTCGCGCTTCTGGTCCTGCTGTTGCTGCTGCTGACCCTGGCGCTGCTGATCCTTCTGGTTCTGCTGGTTCTGCTGGCCCTGTTGATTCTGCTGGCCCTGTTGCGGATTCTGCTGGTTTGCCATGACGTGTCTCCGATGCGCGGCGTCGAAGTGATGCCCGTAATTCCACCGTAGGACGTGCGGCGTTACCTGCGCGTGCGCGAACCCGGATGCGCGTAAACGCGTCGCGCATGTCGGTAAACAGTTCATCACCCGCTTTCTCGCGGTCAGGGGCTGGCATCGAATATCACGGTAACGTCACCCCGATAGTGGCTGCCAGCATGGGACAGCATGTCCTTGACTGAGTCGCCATTGACTGCAAAGTGCAGCTTGGAGGGCCGGTTGATGATGACGCTGTCAGCGGTCAGCACCGGGGGAGTCATGGTGGTGGTCAGCGGAACGCCTACCGCAGCGGTGCCGGAGGTCGCATCACGGAAGCCTGGCAGCGTTACCCGTATGTCCAACGGCACATCGGGCGCGTCGCGGGTCACGTTGCGGATCGCGCAGCGGCCATCCGTTCGTGGGTGCTCGCACTGGAGGGAAATGCCGAACTGGCCCGAGCTGCTCACGCTGAACGGCAGCTCGCGTTCGAGCGACGGGGGCACGATGCCGTGGTCGCTCCATTGAGTCCAGCCGCCCCTCGGCGCCAGTACCGCACGGTCGCTGCCCGGCGGCAGGTCGAGCCGGAAGGCGTGCTGTACGGTCAGGGTGAGATGCACGGTCACCGTACGGTCATCGAGTTCCACGTTGTCGCCCAGATCGAAATCCGCCCCGTCACCGGTGCCGCCCACCGTGTAGGTGGTGGTGGCATGGTAAACACCGCTCCGCATCGACAATGGCGCGGGTGTGATGAGCTTGTAGACAAGGTCGAGCGTCATGATGGTCAGGTTGTTGTCCTCAAGCCAGTGCAGCGCACAGTCCGCCCGCCCTTCCCCGCCGTCCCGGCGGATGAACATGCGCATCACCGAGTAGTTGAACGAGCCGCCGTTGCTCAGGCCGGCCCTGCAGCCACGCGGGGCGCCGGTGCTGGCGGGATTGGGCCCGCCGTCCTGCTCGAGGTCGTTGAGTCGCATGGCCGCGCCGATGATGCGCAGATCCAGCGGGTGGCTCTGGGTGCCGTCTTCGGAGACGGCAGTCAACGTTCGCGGTCCGGGCATTCCAATGAAGAACGAACCACGACCATAGTCCGCCGAGCGGTCGCCGCGCTTGGTGCCACGCACCTTCATGTCGATGCTCCACCACTCGTTGTCGATACAGCTCTGCTGGTGACCACCGTTACAGACGCCCGACCAGGGGGTAGTGTTGACGAATTCGCGCTGATTCGGGTCATGCAGGTCCGGCTTGAACTCGGCGCTGATGTAGATGTCGGACGCGTGCGCATGCCCTGCACCGGCCAGCGCGAGGACACCCGCAATCGCCATGGGGAACCACCGCCTCTTTCGGTGCTCGCTTGAAGGAATGTTCACGGCGCTTCTCCTGTATCAACATTCACGGGCTCGGCGCGCGCGACGTCCGTTTCGGGACAGGTCAGCAGCCCTGCCATCCAGGCATCGCCCTGCGGCCGCGTTGTCTTCCCATCCAGCACGAAAACGCAATGGCTTACGCGGGGGTGGCGCACCTCGATTCGTGGCGAACGTGCACTCATCTCCAGCACGAAGAAGCCGTCGGCTTCGGCAACATTGCGACCGGCGTGGTTGATGACATGCGCACCGGCCAATGGCTGGCCGTTGGCGTCGCGCAGGCGCCCCATTACGGTAAGGGTACTGAGCACTTCAACCTTCGCGTACGCCACGCCACCCTTGTTCAAGTGGTAATCCACTCGCGCCGGCTGGATGGTCGCCGGCGGTGCGGCCCTGCCATGGAAGTCGATCTGCAGCGCGCCACTGCGGTACGCGCCAACTGGAATGAAGTTGCGGCCCGGTCGCAGCACATGGGAGCCGCCACGGCTGTCGTGCGCACGCAGGTCAGGATCGGCAAGCTCCGAGCTGACGTCCACGATCATCCCGGTATCCGTGCTGCCGGCCTGCCCCGCTCCACTGACGGCCACCCTTCGGCCGCCCATGGCCACGGTGCTCTCCAGGTTCACGCTGCCTCCCAGCAGACCGCCCAACGATGAGCGCTGCGCGTATGCGTCGCCCCGCATCGCCGGATGTTCGAACACTGCCGTGCCGCTCAAGCCCATTCCTTCGCTGTCGACCGTGGCCCGCCCACCAACGCTGCGCAACAGGCGCTGATCGATGTCCTGCTGCACGCCGGCGCTGGCGTACAGGCTGCGTCCGCCATCGGTAGCCGTGCGGCTGCCCACGCTGCCGGTGTAACGACGCCCTTCGCGGCCGAGCGCGATGTTCACGGTAACGTCCACCCCGCGATTGCGGCGCAGGCCCGTGCTGGCATTGGCGGGCCGGTCGAATACCGATGCCCTCCAGGTCGCATCGCTGCCCAGCAGTGTCTGGCGGCGGCCGAACGAAAGGTCCACGCCGACCCCCTCGCTGACCCCACGATTGTGCGAGACGCGCGCGGCCAGGTGAGTGCGGTCCCCCAGGCGATGGTTGAGGCTCAGCGCGGTGGTCTGCAGCCAGCCGGAGCGCGTTTCGCGACGCCCGTCATCCGGCGGCCACGGGGAGTATCGGTCGTCCCAGGGGCGGCGGCGCTCCTGCCAACTGCGATTATGGGAGATGATCGCGGTGCCGTGACGGTAGCGCCACAACCCCTGGAAATCGATGCCGCGTCCGTGCCCCCCGCTGTAGACATTGGTGAACACGTCCGCGCTGTCGTTGACCTGCCAGTCCACCGAACTGGCGAACGTCGCCTCTCCATCCAGGTGCTGTGCCGAAAGGCCCAGTACTGCACGCGGGTGGGCCAGGTAATTGAGGATCCCGCCGGCGGCGACGGCGCCCGCGTGGGGGTCATCCATCGTCTCCAGAAGTGTTTTCTGCACCCCGGCGAACGCGCTGTGACGCCAGCGCCGGCTGGGGTCGCGCCAATGGCCGGGCTTGTGGATCACGGCGGTCTGGCGCGCGCTTTCGCGACCGTCTTCGACAATCCGCAGCTCCACCTCGTAGATGCCACCGGGCAGGCGTCGCGTGTCCAGCGACTGCACGCCCGGCTGCAATGGCTGGGTCAGGATCAGGCTGCCATCGCGGAACACCTCTACACTGCCCTCGCGGTTGGCGGTTACGAAGACCGGGTACAGACTGGGTGCCCGCGAATCGATCGCGAGGCTGTCGGACGAGCCCGCCATCACCCCCAGCGTCGTGCCACTGAACGACCCGGGGGCGCGCGGCTGCCGGGTCACACCCTGGAAGTTCGGTAGGAAATAGCCGGCGCGCACGAAGGTGTCGCGGAATTCGCGCTGGGCATACAGGCTCTGAAGTGACTGCCGCAGTCCTTCCTCGGGATCGTCGCTGCGGTCGAGCTGGTAGTTGCCGACCACGGTCCAGTGGCCGAGGCTGCCCTGCACATCGAGCGCATACCGACCCGCGGCGTTCCTGCCTTCGCCCGCGTAGGCATTGAGCTGGTGGCGCAGGATCAGACCACGACTGCCACGCTCGGGCAGCGCGTGGTGGCGTGGTTCGGCCGCATGCCGTTCGCCACGGTCGGTAACGATGGAAAGCAGCGAGCTTTCAAGGCTGTAGTGCAGTCGCGCCAGGCCAGCGTCACACGCATGCCGGCAGGCGCCCAGCGGACGTGGCGTGGCCAGGACCCGCAGCCAGAGGGCACGCTCGGCGGACGGCTCGCTGCTGCCATCGCTGTCGGTGAACTCCAGCAGCGACAGGGTGTTCTCTCGCGACAGCACGGCGCGCGCGTCGCCCAGGTAGCGGCCATCGCGTTCCACGCGCACCACCAGCGGCACGTCAAAAAAATGGTCACGGAAGTCGTCGGGCAGGTTACCCGCCTGCTCAAGCAGGGCGAGATTTTCCAGTGCCGCAGGTGCGGCGATAGCCGCAGTGGCGCTGCAGTGCAGGATCACTGCAGCGGCAAGCGGGCGCAAGCGCGGTGGCATCGAGGTGTCTCTACATCCATGAGGGGCGCCGGAGCGCCCCTCGCGTGGCGGGTGCGATCAGGGGGTGCCGCTTTCGAACATCATGAAAACGTTGCCCTGGTAGCTGCCGTGCACGTAGCCGCCACCCCCGGCAGCGGCGGCGGTGATGGCGACCGCAGCGCGCTTGCTGCCCGCCGCCTCGGTTGCGGTAGCCACTTCCACCGCGTTGCCGGGGCCCACCTGCAGATTCTTGCCGGCCACGTTGACGGTCAGATCGATGGCATTGCCGGCGCTGGTCAGCATCGCTTCGGTGCTGAGGTAGGCCTGGATGGCACCCAGCCCACTCTTCATGTCGACCTGCTGCTGGATCGGATCCAGACGCTGGGTTGCAATGTTCCAGCGCATGGTCTGGGTCTGTCCGGCCCAGTCGCCCACGGGCGAGATCTGCAGCCCGGTGGCCGACGGCACCGTGGCTTCAACGGTGACCTGCAGCGGGTACTGCTCGGTGGCGGCGAACGCGGCGGCCGGTGCCAGCATCAGGGCAGCCGCAGCGGCCACCAGGTGGGACTTGAGGTGCATCGTGGTAGATCTCCAAAGGAAAGACGTCGCCTGGAGTCCGGCGACAGGACGGCGGTTCCGGGGGGGAACCTTAGGGACCGAGCAGGACATCCTTGCGGCCGTCCCCCTCGACGATCTGGAAGCGATGCACCTGGCCGTCCCCTTTCGGGAAGCGCTCGGTGCGCGCGGGCAGCAGATGGATCTTTCGCGAGGGCGAGCAGGCCGCCTTGTCGGGGCCACTGCACTGGCGCACGTCATCCAGCACCACCGTGGTGTTGCCGGCGTTGCGCAGCAGCACGTGATCGCTTTCTGTTTCGGTCTGGACGTCGTAACGCGCCGGATCGGGATGTACGATCACGAATACGCCATAGCCGGTCAGCACGTTGACACCGGCGGACAGCTCCCTGCGGTAGTCGTCACGCTGCGCATCGGTCAGTGCGAACTCATCTTCGGTCTGCGGCAGCACCGGCACGAAACGCACGCGGTAATACCGCTCGCGGCTTCGGTCGCCCCGCACCAGCAGGCGCGTGGCCTGCTGACCCTGCGCCGGCACGATCAGGCGCGAAGGGCTGGCCACGAGGCCCGCGGCCGCCGCAGCGGTGGACGCATGGTCGACCGGAACTTCCTGGAAGGTACCGTCTGCTGCGTAGCGAACTTCACTGATCTGGACGCGGACAAACGCGGTGGCATCGCCGCTGTTGCGAACGCGCTTGAGCAGCGCGCCCATTCCGGGCTCGGCATACTCGTACATCGCGCCGACATGAATGATGGGCGCTGATGCGCGCGCCGCCGTCGGCCATCCCGACAGGGCGACAGCCGCTGCTGCCGTTGCCACCGACATGGCGGCCATCAGACGCTTCATTACGTTTCTGCTCCCTGCGATTGATGGAGCCAGCGTAAAGATGCGAAACGGCGCGTCACATTCAATTAACTTCAATGCATCGCTGCAACGATTCCTAAAGCACAAAAAAAGCCCCGCATGTGCGGGGCGTCGTTCCGTTGCGTCATGGTGTGGTCGAACGCTACCTGGCAGCGTCCTTCCGCCACTGCGCAACCTTGGCGCGGGCCTGCGCCAGCATCGCATCCAGGTCCTTCCGGTCGTACACATGGCCTCGCAACACCACGGTATCGATCGCGCGCGTGGCCTGGATGTCCTGCAGCGGATTGGCGTCCAGCAGGACCAGATCGGCGGCCTTGCCTTCGGCGATACCACCGTAACGGTCCAGCGTGCCGAACCACGAAGGGCCCGCACGGGTCGCCGACGACAGCGCCTGCGCCGGGGTCAAACCCTCCTTGACGAACAGGCTCAGCTCATCGTGCAGGCCGACGCCGGGATAGTTGAACGAGTTGAGGAAGCCGGCGTCGGTGCCGGCCATGATGGTCACGCCCGCCTCCTGCAACAGCGGCAGTACGGCGGCCACCTGGTGGTACTGCTCGTGGCGCGCGGCAATCTGCTCCGGGCTCGCCTTGGCAGCGCGTTCCACCCGCCACGCGTAGGTGGCCTGCAGCTTCGGACCGATATAGTCCAGGTACGGATCATGTGCATGGTCGTCCTGGTCGAGGAAGTCCAGGATGCGACCGCCATTGAGCGTGGGTGTGACATACACGCCCTTGGCGGCGAAGCCACGGTACGCGGCCATCGCGGTGTCATGGTCGAACCCCGCATCCAGGCGACGGTTGGCTTCGGCACGGTCGATCCGCTTGGCAGCGAAATCGGCGGCGATCGCCGCTTCGTCCTTCACCCCGGCCTTGTAGGCGTAGTCGAGGTGCTCGATCGAACTGATCCCTGCATCGACCGCCTGCTGCACGGTCAGGGCCATTGGAATGTGGCCCGACGCACGCAGTCCATTGGCGCGTGCGCCACGCACCGCCTCCAGGAACAGGGCCGGCGTCAGGGTGCTGTCGGTGATCTTGACGAAATCGACGCGGTCGCGCTTGAGCCTGGCCAGCGCTGCATCCAGGTCGGCCTGGCTGCCGACTTCCAGGGTGCCCTTCCAGACCGGCTTGATGCCTTCGATCTTGGCGCCCGAGCTGAACAGTTGCGGCCCCTCCAGGCTGCCCTCGGCGATCTGTCCGCGCCACTGCAGCACCTGTTCCGGCAGGTCGCCCGAGCAGTCGCGGATGGTGGTGATGCCATGCGCGATGTACAGCGGCAGCAGCGCCTTGTTCTCTTCCACCAGTTCCGGGCCGCCACCGAAGTGCACGTGCATGTCCCACAGGCCCGGAATCAGATACCTGCCCTTGCCGTCGATCCGGCGCGACGCGGTCCAGGCCTTGGCGATGGCGCGGTCGTCACCGACCGCCACGATGTCATCGCCGCGCACCACCACGGCCTGGTCGGCATGGGTGGTGGCGCGTTCGACATCCACTACCGTGGCGTGGCGGATGATCAGATCGGCCTGTTCGGCGGCGAAGGCCGAGGGAGCCAGCGCAAGCAACAGCGGGAACGCAGACAGCACAATGGAGTTCATGGCGGCACGCACTACGGGAAAGACCACCGCACCTTACGGCGCGGCGGGTCACATTCACCAGTTAAATTTCGGCATGTCATGCATTCGTTTATTGAATGCGGGTCAGACCTCACCCTGCCATGCAGGCCGCGCCTGCATCGTGCCCAGCCAGGCGGCGGTCGCTGGATGCCCGGCCACGCCTGCACCAACATAGGTGCCGTAGCCCACCACCTGCCCTACGACAAGATCGACCAGCGAGTACGCGTCGCCCAGCATCCACGCCTGTCCGGACAGGCGCGCCTCGAGCACGTCCAGTAGAACGTTGGCCTCCGCCAATGCGGCGGCGGCATGCCGCGCATCCGCCAGCGCCTCATCGCTGGTGGCCTGGCGCAGGCGCCCGATGACCGCCATGTAGGTCACGTAGGCCCAGGCGCACCACGACAGCGCCTGCAGGCGTTCCGGGGTATCGGCCGCCGGCCACAGGCCGCGTTCCACCCCGAAGCGATCGCCCAGCCACAGGTGAATGGCCAGGCCCT
>Ga0105251_10003585_pt1 | contig 11182 bp, 15 predicted proteins | sample KBSS64metaG_FD_80424 | JGI IMG/M metagenome (GOLD analysis project Ga0105251, IMG submission 80424) | Switchgrass rhizosphere microbial communities from Kellogg Biological Station, Michigan, USA - KBS S6-4 metaG | ecosystem: Host-associated > Plants > Roots > Rhizosphere > Soil | place...
AAAACCCGACCTGGGGCGGGTTTTAAAAGGCTTCATGGACGTTACTGGCTGCCCATGGAACAAGAGATGGTGCCCGAACCCGGAATCGAACCGGGACGCCCTTACGAGCGGGGGATTTTAAGTCCGCAAGGTATTTCCAATAAATCAACAGGTTAGCGATTATTCTGCACCGCTATGCATTGGCGTTACCTCCCTTGTAGCCCTTTGTTTTCAAGGGGGTAAAAATGATTGCGGTGCAGAATTCACTTGGTCGGAGTGACCTTTTTGCCGATCCTTTTCCTGATGTAGTTCTCGGTCATTACCACAGTGGTGTGCCCAAGTTGGTCGCGCGCCTGGAGAATGTCACCACTCGATTCGGCCTTGTCAGTACCCGCCTTAGCGCGCAGATCGCGCATCTGAAAATCTCCTTTCTCAACACCGGCCGCTTCTCGGGCCGCGTCAAACCGCCCGCGCAACATGCTCTTGGTCATTGGCTGTCCGTTATCCATAACGATGAGCCGGCTTGTTCGAATCTTATGCCCGTCCTTTCTCGCCAGGATTCGATCAATCACGACCTTCAGCTGTCCAGTAATCTCAATCCTCCTTTTCGCATTGGTTTTGCCCTGCATGACGGCCAGTCGGTTGTCGCGGATGTCGCGCTCATCCATTTTCAGGGTGTCGGCGATCCTCTGACCCGTCAGGTAGAACAGATCCAGAGCATCCCGTAACGGTTGCTCGGCGTGTTGATAGACGAGAGTGAACATCTCGTCCTCAATGTACTGGTCGCGGCCGGCCTCCTTGTGTCCTTTGACGCCAGCGCACGGGTTGGCCAAAGCGGTATAGCCGCTGCTTCGGGCAAAGTTCCATATGGCGCTGAGCAGCGCCTTCTCTCGGTTGGCGCGCACTGGGGCTGTCTTGCCCCGCTGTCGGAGATATTGCACGACGTGCTGCGGCTCGATCGCCTCCAGTGGCGCCGGCGGATCATCGAAGAACTTCAGCAGTTGCTTCAGCTCCCGGGCGTTATCCTTCTGTGTTGCCGGGCTCTTGGTGGGTACCACCTCGCCCATGTAGATGTTTGCGACATAGGCAAATGTCAGCACCCCCTGCACCATGGCAGACGAGGCGCGACTCTTTTCCAGCTTCGCGTATTCGACAATCGCCAGCCCATAGTCGCTGCCCAGGGCGATCTCCTTCCTTGGAGAGCCGCCGATGTCGTAGTAGTAATAGATGATCCCGCTGCGCTGCTTGCGCTTCCTGAGGCGGGTAACGCTGTCAGGGTTTGTTGGTTTCCTTCCCATTTAACTCACCAGCCGTGGCTGCCACTTTGGTTTCTCTGCTGATACAGCAATGGCCTCGCCGGTTAGGGAGGACGCGATGACGCATGGCCATCCGCTGCGCTTGATGGTGTGGCGAATGCCGTTCCTTTTGAGCACCTGAATCTGGCCAGCTTTGGTTCTGGCACCTGTGAGCGTGCAGACGTCTTCGTGCGACAGGAAGTGAATTCCGTCCATACCTACCTCTTGCCGGCCGTGGGCCGCGCTGTCTTGATGATTTGAATGGCCAGACCGAAGGTGATCAGCAGCCAGGTGCAGGTGCCGGCGAATGCGTAGAGCAGCGCCTCGGTGGTGCCGGTACCAACTAGGTCGGGGCATATCCAGATGAACCAGGTGCAGGTTCCGACCAGGTACAGCAAAGCGCCCAGCAAAAGCAGGGTGAGTTTCATAGCGAACATGGGATGTCCTTGCCGCGCTGGGCGGCGGCATAGAGTAGTTATGCCTGAGCCGACGAAATTCGCCTGCCCGCAGTGGGAGCTGACCGCTGTCTAAAATTTGTAACAGTGGTCAAAACATTTAGTAAGCTACGCAGCACTGCTAAGGAGTGCGGCGATGAAGTTTTCGAGTATTTTTCTAGGTCCATGTTTTTTTGGAGGCGTAGCCAGCTTGGCGTGCGGTTCGGTTTTCACATTGCCAGCGCTAACCGGACTTGGTTGCTCTCTATTAATTTGCGCCTTCGTTAGGCGGTAGCCGCGACCTCGTGCTGGTCGTTCGACATAGACGTACCTCTCCCGCCGCTCACCGGCAGGCATGTAGGGGGATTGGGTTAGGCTGCTGGGTGTTGCGCGGTGTCGCGGAAAACATCCATCTGTGCGGCGCCGTCGAGCCAGGCTGTCGCGATCCGGCGGTCAGCCATTGCGGCATATTCCGGGTTCAGTTCGCACAGGATTGATTTGCGACCTTCCTGCATGGCGACCACCGCCGTAGTGCCGGCACCGCCGAAAGGGTCAAGCACGATGCCGCCGAGTGGCGCGCCGGCCAGGATGCAAGGTCTGATCAGGTCCGGAGGGAAGGTCGCGAAGTGCGCACCCTTGAAACCTTGCGTCGGCACCGTCCACACACTGCGCTTGTTACGAGTGTTCAAGGGCCAGGAACTTTCCTCTCGATCTGGCCGGTGTGTTCCCAGTGACTGCCCAGGGAAAGGTTGCTCTCGCTTTGAATCATCGCGCTTGAAACTGTCCCGCTTGCTGCGCACCGCTTTCATTGGGCCGTTTGACTTTCCGGGCACTCGATCACTGCCGCGCTGTTGCTCGAGATCCTGAGCCATTCGTATGATCGAACTCTGCGCTACAGGCTCCTTGATCGCATCCTGGTCATAGTAATAGCGTGGTGACTTGCTCAAGAGAAACACGTACTCGTGCGACTTTGTGCAACGGTCCTTGGTGGATTCAGGCATGGGGTTCGGTTTATGCCAGATGATGTCCTGGCGCAGGTACCAGCCATCATCTTGAAGGGCGAAGGCGAGTCGCCAGGGCACGCCCATCAGGTCTTTTTGTTTTAAACCCATCGGTGGAGCTCGGCGCTTGCCGCGCAATACCGCACCGCGCGTAGCCCGAGAAACCATGTCGTGTTTGCCAGCGGAACCACCATCTGCGTAACCCCCGGCGATTGAAGCATACGTATCGCCCATGTTTACCCATAGCGTTCCGTCATTACGCAAAACCCTGCGCACTTCGCGAAAGACCTCCACCAGGCGCGCGATAAATTCAGCGGGAGTTTCTTCCAGGCCGATCTGCCCGGCCATGCCGTAATCCCGCAGCCCATAGTAGGGCGGACTGGTGACGCACATCTGAACCGACTTGTCAGGCAGCGTCCGCATCGACTCAATGCAGTCGCCGATCAAAACGCGATGCTGTTTCATGGCCTTGGCCCCTTGTAGATGCACACGTAGGCGAACCAGAGGGTGGCGATCATGGCGTCACCCGCTGACCGAGCATCACGTCGGCGACAATTTCCCAGAGCTGGGCTGGCGACCACTGGTAACGGTCGAAGTCGGTGTCGGGCTGTATGCCATAGACGCAGGTTGAGCGGGCGCCGGCCGGGTACTCGCCGCGCTTCGCCATGATCGTGGCTACTCGGCCATCACCGCCTGGCTCGGTGCGGTGGTAGTGGTATGCCCGGGTGTTGTAGTCATTGCCGGCTTCCACGGTGATTACGCCATCCGGTATCAGGTGGGCGCGGCCGTCGGGAGTCCATGGTCTGCCGCCACCTAGTGTGCGTGCACCTTCGTGCAGATACAGCACGAAACCACCTTCGTCGCACCGCTCCAGCTCGAAGCAGTGATTGATCTGCTTCCCGACGATAACCCGGGAGGTGAAGTTGAAACGGTGGTCATGGATCGCCGAATGCTCAAAGCAGGCGCGGCGCGGCAACTCAGGGTGCCAGACGTGCAGGCGCTGATTGCCTTCCAGCTGGACCTGCACAAAGCCCAGGCCGTGCAGGGTGTTCTTGTCGGTCATTACATCGTCGATGATCATCAGTAATCCTCCCAGTTCAGCCCCTGGATATATTCGCTTGGGATGGTCACGGCCTCGGTCGGCACGGGGCTTTCCACTTCATGGTTGCCGAAGTAACCGATTGCCGCCTTTGCGCGCTCCATGGACAACTGGGCATGTTTCATCTGCCATGCTTTACGTGCCTTGTACGAGCGCAGTGCCAGCGTCTTGTCGGTGTAGGCGAAGCGCCGGCCCCACTCGCCACCCTCTTTCAGCACACGCTTACGACGTTTCTTGATCGCCTCAGCAGTCCAGCTGCATTGAGGGCCTTTAACCATTGCGCAGGTATGTGTATCGCCGATGTAGTAGCACTGTTCGGTTTCGCCGATCACCTGGTAGGTGATGCAGTGCACCTCAAGCCCTTCCGGGCCAATCGTGTCGATATAGCGATAGTGGTCCGGCCAGGCTTTCACAATTTCTTCAGGCATGACTTCGTCCTTGCCGCTATAGCGGCTGACTTTGAAGGGGGAGGGTGTAGTTTCACTGCGTAGGCTATGCTCTAGATCTTTCCTGTGCGGTAGGGAGCTTTTATGCGTACCAAGTTATTTTCAATAGGATGTGTTATTACAGGTTCTTATTTGATGTTTCTCGTTTGGTTGACTGCTGGAAGACTTCCTGCACTTCGAACCATGGATTTAAACGCTGTTGGTGATTTTTTGGCTGGCGCCGTTGGGCCAATTGCATTCCTTTGGTTGATTTTGGGCTTCATACAGCAAGGACAAGAACTGAAAATAAGTTCTGATGCCCTCGCCAATCAGACAGAAGAGTTGCGTAATAGCGTTGAACAGCAAAAAACCATGGCTGCCATCAACGAGAGCCAGCTCTGCCTTAATGAGCAAAATGCAAGATTACAGAATGCTCAACTTGTTGCTTCTATTGAGCCTCGGTTCGTTCTAAAGTTTGAAGATTTGGCCAATCCACATGGCCCAGCCACACATCTCCTAAGATTGCTCAACGCAGGTCACGGGATAACCTGTGTTAAATGCAATTTTAATAATAAAAGAACTTGGTATTTTGACCAGATTGAATCTAAAGAAGCGCAAGTGTTTGAAGTTGACAATCAAATGATTGGCGAAGACAAAGATATGGTTTTTAAAATAAGTTACCTGAACGGAATTCAAGAAGAGGTTAGCATGGTTTTCAATATCAAAATTGAATATCGAAATATGGTTAAGGAGTGGATAAGGACTGTCTCGCCCCCTAACGGAAAACGTGAAGAAGTTAAGGGCTAATAGTTTTAATTATCGGTTTCCGTATAAGTTCGCCATGGCACCTTCACGCCGTTGACCAGAAAGCCCCAGTCACCACGCCACTTGCTGGTGATGAAGAGGGTGTAGACGCCGCCGGGTGAGACCTCGTCGATACGGTGGTACTCGCCGTGGTTGAGGCGAGCGGTGTCGCCCGGGCTGCGAGTCCTCACCGACAACTTGAAGAGATCGTCCAGCTCTTGCAGCCACTGAAGAGGGCCAGGCTTTAGCATGTCGGCGATGCCCGCAGGCTCCAGACGCTCCTCGGTGTATGAGCCGCGCAGGATGATCGTGCGGGCATTCCATGGGTGGTCATGCAGATCCCGGTCTTCATCGGGCCGCATGATGTGGTGCACGCGGACCGACCACGGGCACCACCACAGCGCCGGCTTGTGCGTTTCGCGGGAGTAGGGGTTGAACAGCCACCAGCGGCCCATGTACATCTCGGCGCCGTCGGCAGACATGATGTGCAGGTAGGGGGTGCGCTGGGCGCGGGTAATGAGCCAGTCGACGACTGCTGGGTGAACCAGCAGTTTAGCGATCAGTCTCCAGAACAGCGCAACGAAGCGCGATGTGGATCGATTTTCCATGGGCATGGGGATACCTCGTCGCGTAGCATTCGCGACCAAATGGAGGAGTGATGATGCTCAACGAATACGGGAAGAGTCTTTTCAGGCCGTGGTGTTCTGTTCAGAACGTTGTACTGGGGGGCGCCGCTATTTATTTGTGTGGATTGGCGATCCGAACCTATTCATTGAATAGTGAGGAAATAGCAAGTTGGGTTCAGGCTTTCGGATCAATTCTCGCCATTCTCGGTGCGTTTGCTGTCGGTAATCATCAGGCGAAAACACAGCACGAACTTTCAATAACGCAAGGCCTGCGTGATAAGGAAAATCGCGAAGCCGAACGGAATCGGCGCGCCAAATCGTATTTGGCCGTCGTGGAGCATGCTGCCAATGAGTGCCAATATGTGGTTGATTTTACTGAAGGCATGCCGTTGGAGGTGTTCAATCTCAAGTGGGAGGGGAGTTACAGAGAGTTGTGCTCAGCCAGCATTTCCTCGCTAAGGTCCCTGCCGGTGCATGAACTGGGATCCCATGATCTCGTACTCGCGTACATAGGCATAGTGGCTGGACTTGCGAACTTCATAAATGAGGCAGAGAGAGTCATCGTCGGTGATAAAAGATTTCACGCACCTGATACGGACCTCCCCTATGCAGGACTCGTATCGCATAACTCCGCTGTGCAATCTGGCTTTATTTACTACAGTGACTCCTTGAAAGTTGCTGATGAAAACGTTGCCGATTAATCGCCGCACATGCAGTCTATAAGGTCTTCGCCTTTGGCGAAGTCCAGATCCAGTGGTATCTGGCGGCCGAGCTGATCAGCCATCCATGTCAGGGTCTTGTAGTTGGGGCGGTCTCGACGGAAGACCTGACCGGTTCGCTCCTCCGCTTCTATCCACCATTGGGCACAGGCGGGGTTCTCGACGATGGCCCTGATAATCTTGTCGGGCGACTTGAGGAAGCACAAGTCGCAGTTGCCGAGATCGGAGTCGATGCCCAAGTCGAATAGCTGACGTGCCCAGAAGCTGTTCACATCGGCCTTCAGCACTCCGGCGTGGAACATCGGAGTCACGTTGTCCCACCGGCTTCCACCTTTCTCGTTGGCGGCCATCATACGGTGGTATCGCCGTGGCTCATCTGCGCGGATGCCGATGATTGCATCCCAGGACTCCAGGCTCAGCACATCACGCATGTACCAGGTGCTTGCCTTAATCTTCATGCGATCAGTGCACATCCGATTGACTGGGTTCGGCAGGATCGGCGGCTCACCTTTTTCCTCGCGCCGGTAGTCCGTGTAGTACTGCAGCATCAAGTCGAATGGCTCGCCGTTTCGGCTGGCGGTCTCATGAGAAACAATTTTCCAGCTCAGGCCCTGGCCGTACAAGCCGTCAAACTCCAGCCAGGTGATTGGCACGTTCCAATGGGACTGGCACTCGCGAATGAAGTCCAGTGTCTCTGGCCGCTCCTTGCCGGTGTTCTGGAATGTTACGTGCACACCCTCGGGCAACTGACCACCGTGGGCTTCGAGGATGTGGTACAGCATGTACCCGGAGCTACGGCCGCCACTGAAGCCTATCTGTGCCGGCCCAGTGATCTGGTATGGATTCATAATTTCTCCAGACAGCCGATAGTCTCGCCGGCTGGCGTGATATCGTTGATATGGGGTATTGGTGTTCGCCTCAAAAGTCAGAAAAAGGCAGTGTTATGAACGGTCTTCACGAAAAGCACTACTTGCTGCAAAGCGCCATCGAGGCCTTCATTACCCATGTTGGATCGGAGCGCGAAAGGGCTTTCAGTGCGATGCGCGAACTTGGGCCGCTGAAGGCTAAGGACTTTCCAGAACACCTTGAGGCGTCCTTTTTTGGACAAATTGAAGGTTTTGGGAAACAACTACGCACAGGAAAGATTTCAGATGACGGCTTGAGGCGGTTGCTTGGCAACATTTGGGCGCTTTACAAATCAGTATCTGCATCAAGGGATGCGGCGTTACGAGGTGACGCGCAATAGGTGAGGGCTGATCAGGCGGCTGACTGCTCGGCGATGAATTGGTCCCAGGCTGCTTTATCGCCTTGGGCTACGTACCAATTCAGTTCCTCGCCTTCTTCCTTGTCAGTGACCGAGCCGCCGTACTGGGCACCGGGGAAAATGAACAGCCCTTTGTTGCCGCACCATGGATAACCACCGGTGAACTCGGTGAAAGTTACACCGGGGCGCTCTGCCGCCACCCGAGCCTTGAACTCTTCAAATCTGACATTGCGTGCCGCGACCTCGGCTTCGTGTCCGGACTTACAGTCCACACAGCAGTAGACCACGCGACCATCGAACACCAGGTCCAGTGCAATATCAGTTTCGGTCTCTTCATCCCAATAGCTGGGATCACTGTCGCACCTGGCCCCGCAATGGTTGCAGCCGAACCACCAGCCGGCGTCGATGTAAGCCTTCGCCGGGATAAAGCGCTGGCGCGCATACTGGTCGGCCCAATCAGCGCGTCGGCAGGACACTGCGCCGAAGTCCGTGCCAATCTCGTCCGCACCCTGGCGTCGAGCCGCTGCGTTCGACGTGGCGAACTGGATGTTGGATTCTTCTGGGTCGTTGGTCTCTACGGAGTAGGCCAGCACCTTACGCGATGCCGGATCGACTTTTGGCTTGCTCATGGAGTATCTCCAGTCAGGCGCCGCCCTCCGTGACCGGTGGTGGCAATTTGGTTTGGGTTGGGGTTGAATGCTGCGCTCATCCATAAGGAACTGGAGATTGGCATGTGGAAAGGGCAAGTGTTGCGCGTATTAGGATTAGCTCTGGTGATCTCTGTCACCAGTGGCTGTATCTCTTACACCGAAAAAGCAGCTGAAGGATTACCGGATTCTGACGTTGCGCGTATCGGCCTAACCGACAAGTCACTGTTCATTGCCACAATTGATGGTCAGAAAACCAATTTCGCGCTCGGCACCCAAACGGAATATCGACTAGCTCCCGGCAGACATCGACTGGAACTGAGGAAGTGGATCGGCACCACTCCTTCTTTGGAGCGGAAGATTCGGGATGTTGATTTTGTTGCTGGTCGCACGTACAAGCTCACCAACCCTCCTGCAAACACTTGGTGGGACATAATCATTGTCGACACAAGCACCGGGGAGCGCGTGGATCAGCACGTCTCGCCCAAGTGATTGTCAGGCTGCCGCGCCTGGTGGCAATTTGGTTTAGGTTGGGGTATTACGGGTGACCGGCATGGAGCCGGATAAGGGGTGAAAATGGCATCCGATAAGCGGACCCAACGGTTTATCAATGGACTCGACTCAGTAAAATCAAAAGCTGCGGCAGAAGGCATAGAGCTGACGCCAGACGAAGCCGCAAAGGCGGCTATGAAAAGGGCTCTAGGGTCAAAGAAAGGAAAACCCAGAAAGAAAAAGAAGGGCCGCGGCGGCTCGCTTTTTCTGCCGGGTAGCTTCGAGAGCTCTTCCAGATAAGCGCCGCTCTACGGTTACCGGATGCAGCGAGTAGGGTGGGTTATTCGTCGTGACAGATGCGAAGGGCTTCGCGGTTGTAGGCGAGCTGCAGTTTTGCCGACACGTTTTCGGAGATCACATATTCGTGTCGCGGCGGCGCGAGGAACTGCGCTGATCCCTCCGGGCCTAGGCCGTGCAGATGGTGAATCATCAGCGTCATGGCCTCACCCTGTTCCTCGATGCCGTGCCAGGCCATCAAGTCAGCCAGGGCTTGGCGGGTGCCGGCCATGGTGTGGAGTCGCAACTCTTCCTCGCCGCGAGTCTTTCGCCTCGCCGCAGTCTTTGCCGATCGTTCTTTCTGCGCGGCAGCCATGGCCTACCTCTTCTATTCCGCTGGCCGGCAGTGCGAGCCAGGTTTGACGTTTGCGTTGCTGGGTGCGCGCTATGCGGCGCATCGGTTGCCGCCTGCTGCCGATAGCGGATAGTCGATCGAGTACGCCTCGAGTATCCGCTTGAGCGTGCTGCTGGTGATGTGGAGCTTTACGCAGACCCGGCGCCGACTGATGCCAAGCTCCTTGTAAGCCTTGATCCGCTCTACCAGCACTGCATCGCGCTCAGCCAGGGCCTTCTTTCGCTCGGGGCTGTTGTGGCCGCCGTGGGTAGTTCGCTTGAACTTGAAGTCGAACTCTTTCGACATGGCGAGCAGGGTTCGCCGGCCGATCCCAGTTATCTCGATTACTTCGGACTGGGTATGGGTGGTGGCAAGCTCCATGACCCATTTAACCCGCTTGCGGCGCTGCTCTTGCTGAATCTCAAGCGGAGTAGGGGGTGGCGGCTCGATAGGCTCAACACGCCGCCGAACAAACGGCTTTGGCGCCGGCGGCATCTGGTTACTGTAGGTGATGGGCTTGGGCTTGTAGCCGATCGGCTCGGCTACGTCGATCTTGCCGCCGGCCGCCACAAACTCAGCGACCTGGGCGGCAAGTTCTTCCTGTGCAGGGCGCAGGCGCTCTACTTCGTTATGGTGGTTGCTGATCATGCTGCCGCCTTGCCGAGTGTCACCCCGGCCATGCTGAAGGTTGACCCCTGCGCTGCGACCATTGCGTCGAGCGCATCCCAGTTGACCAGAAGCAGCGTAATCGGCGCCTGACCATCTGCTACGGCCTTCACCAGTGCCTCGAAGTCCGTCACGCTGGCCTGAAGCGCTACCTGCTCGACGGCTTGGGTAGTTACTGGCTTTGCGACCTGGGTCACGGGTGCTGAAGTCTGAACCGGTGCGGTGCGGACAGGCTCCGGTGTCGCGACCTTAGCCACGACTGGCTCTGGCTTGATAGCTGCCAGGCGCTGGGCCTCTTGCTCTTCGGCAGTACGCTTCGCGTCGGCCTTTTGTTGCTCCGCTTTCTGGTGTTCGGAGATTCGGAATTTGATCAGCGTCACCAGGTCATCGTTGGCTTTGGTTACCAGCTGCTGCACATCGCTAAACAGGAAGGCGTGATCAACAGCGAGCTCCGCCAGACTGGTCAGGTTCAAGCGAATGCTATCCGCCGCCTGAATCGCGTCGATCTTTGCCCGGGCCAGTTCGGTATCAACTGCGTCCTGAAGGCTGGCGATGGTGCGCTTGTTCTTCATGGCGCCGGCGAAGTCGACGTGCACATTAGGCAGCGCCACCTGGCCCAAGGTCCTGTTGATCCCAGCGATGTGTTCCGCAAGCGCTAGCTCGGCTTTTTGCTTGATGGTGGTCTTTACCAGCAGTTCCTGGGCCTTCACCAGCTTGTCGACCTTCAGGCGAGTCTCGCGGGCATGCGCACTGATGCGATCCAGCGACGAAAACAGCTCGTCGATGCTTTGGGTCTGCGACAGGGCCTGTTTCTTGGCGACCGACACGGCCTCTTCGACATCACCGCACCACTTGACGGCCTTCTTCGCATCAGCGAAGTCCTGGTCGGTGGAGAGCGTGGTTTTCACCGAGTCGATGACGGCCAGCGCCGAATCTTCAAACACCTTCAGGTTGCTGGCGGTAACCATGCCGGTCAGCTCGATGCGCAGGGCTGGCAGCTCGTCAGGTGCCTTGCCGACGACGATTGAAGGCGCGTCGGCCAGCTCGAAGTTGGCCAGGTC
>Ga0105251_10003586_pt1 | contig 11178 bp, 8 predicted proteins | sample KBSS64metaG_FD_80424 | JGI IMG/M metagenome (GOLD analysis project Ga0105251, IMG submission 80424) | Switchgrass rhizosphere microbial communities from Kellogg Biological Station, Michigan, USA - KBS S6-4 metaG | ecosystem: Host-associated > Plants > Roots > Rhizosphere > Soil | place...
CCGCGTTTTCAATTCGCGCTGCTCGGCTTCGGTCATGTCTTGTTGTGTCAGTCTTGATGTGGACATTATTGCGGCCTCTTAAGAAGTGGCCTCCAGTGTAAAGCAAACTGCTCCCTGGCTCAGTAAAAATCAGCGTCTGGTCGCAAAGTTACCCTAAAATGTTGGTAAATATGCTCAGTTTCATGGGCAGATTTGTCAGCGTTTCGTTGAGTTAAAAGCAAAAAGCCCGGTTTCCCGGGCTTTTTTTGTATCCGCTCATTTTTCAGGCGCGACGTTTTTTCAAACTTTTATCTTTTTTCCCATCAACCGGTTTGCCGGACCAGTAACCCGCCAGCAGTGAGCCAGAAAGGTTATGCCACACCGAGAACAGTGCGCCGGGCAGGGCAGCCAACGGGGAGAAGTAGATTTTGCCGAGTGTGGCAGCAAGCCCGGAGTTTTGCATACCGACTTCAATTGCCAGGGTTCGGCAGGTAGATTCGTCGAAGCCAAACAGGCGCCCGCCCCAATACCCGCTCAACAAGCCAATTCCGTTATGCAAAATCACGGCAACAATAACCATTAAGCCCACAGACGCGATATGAGAGGCTGAACCTGCTACCACCGCGCTGATTATTGCCAGAATACAGAGCATCGAAAATGCAGGCAGATAAGGCTCAACGCGTTTCACAAGGCGTGGGAACAGATGATGCACAATCAAGCCAAGACCAATCGGAATAACCACGATTTGCAGGATGCTCAGTAACATACCCATCACGTCGACTTTGATATCGGCATCAACATACAGACGAGTAAGCAATGGTGTCGCGAAGACACCTACCAGAGTGGAAACCGAAGAAATAGTCACTGACAGCGCCACATCCCCTTTTGCCAGATAAATCATGACATTTGATGCCGTTCCGCTCGCCACGCTGCCGACCAAAACCATGCCAGCTGAGAGGTCTGGCGGCATATGAAACAGCTTCGCCAGAACCCAGGCCGCCAGCGGCATAACCAGGTAATGCAGGAACGTACCAGCCGCGACAGGTGCCGGGCGTGACAGCACGCGTTTAAAATCATCAATGCGCAGATGCACGCCCATGCCGAACATGATCAGCATTAAAAGCGTGCTGACCCAAGGGCCAATAGGCGTGAACGTGCCGGGAGTGTAATAAGCGAGTACAGACAGCAGCACCGCCCACAGCGGAAACAGCCGGGTTAATGAAGCGAGCATAGTGAGATCCTTGCAAGTGTTGTGTTGTTTTATGGTTATAAAAATGCCGGGATCGAGCCCGGCATTTGGTATTAATTACTTATGTGGAAATTTTATTCAAACAGATTGTGATGAAGTTTCTGCACCACTTTTTCAGCGTCGTCGCCAGGCACCAGGAAGCACAGGTTGTAGCTGGATGCGCCATAGCAAATCATGCGAATGTTGAAGGGGTCGAGAACGCCAAACACCTCTTTGCCCACGCCGCAGGCTTGGGAAAGTTTGTTACCGATGATGGCAATCAGAGCGAGGTTTTCTTCCACTTCTACGCGGCACAGTGAGGAGAGCTCGGTCAGCAGCGACGTGGTCAGCGGGCTATCACTATTGGAAGTTGAACCCGTGGTATCGAGCGTCAGCGCAATGCTAACTTCTGACGTGGTAATCAAATCAACAGAAACATTATGTTGCGCCAGAATATTGAAAACTTCTGCCAGGAAACCATGGGAGTGCAGCATGCTCAGGCTATTGAGCGTCACCAGGGTTTGTTTACGACGTAATGCCAGAGCACGGAACAGCGGTGGATTTTCTGTTTTATTACAAACCAGTGTACCCCCTGCTTTTGGATCTTTGCTGGAGCCGACAAACACCGGAATATCGCTACGTACCGCTGGCATTAATGTCGCCGGATGCAGTACTTTTGCGCCGAATGTTGCCATTTCAGCAGCTTCTTCAAAAGCAATTTTGTCGATGCGTTTTGCCGCTGGCACTACACGTGGGTCGGTGGTGTAAATCCCTGGCACGTCAGTCCAGATATCAACGCGACTGGCATGTAGTGCTTCACCCAACAGCGCCGCTGTATAGTCGCTACCGCCACGTCCAAGCGTGGTGGTGCGGCCTTTTGCTTCACTACCAATAAAACCTTGAGTGATGACCAGAGATTGAGCCAGGCGTGGCTGAAGCTGTTGATTTGCCAGTTCTGCTAATGTGGCGACATCTGGTTCAGCACGGCCAAAGCGGTCATTGGTGCGCATGATTTTGCGGATATCGAACCACTGAGCATCAACTTTGCGTTCGCGCAGGATCTCCACAAACAACAGCGTAGACATCAATTCACCGTGGCTCACCAACTCATCAGTTAACGCAGTGGAAGTAGCAAGGGATGCCGCTTCTGCTAGCGTGGTGATGTTTTCAAGCAGACGCTCGACTTCTTCGCGGATGATTTGTGGGTTAGCCAAACGTTCGACAATGTCATATTGAATTTTGCGGATCGCATCGAGCTTAACAAAACGCTCTGTAGCTTCCAGACCGTTTGCCAGCGCAACCAGCAAATTGGTGATACCCGCCGATGCGGAAAGGACGACAACGCGAACGTTTTCATCAGCCAGCACCACGTCGGCGCTGCGGTTCATCGCGTCGTAATCTGCAACGCTGGTGCCGCCAAATTTGGCAATAACGGTTTGTGGGTAGGACATTACAGCCTCGTGTCAGGGAGCCATTGTTATGGCAAAAAAATAAACTAGCCTTGGCACAAGGGAAGAGCGGGATACGGGGCAGACGTAGAATAGAAGTTCTGAACTACGATACACCCAGAAGCGCCCCACCTTGTTCCCCCGATTTCTTGACGCCGCAGACAACGCTGCTGCAATGCCAATAAATTCGGAGAATATATCGGAGCATTCGATTGTGGAATGCTCCTGGTGACAGCCCAAGGGATTCAGCCCCCGTGGCCGATAATGCACGCTGCCATACGCACACTACCTCGGCGCCGCTCCCCCTCCTGTGTCGTCTGCGGATTGGCTCCTCAAACACGATACCTGGGCGGCGCGCCTCTTCTGGCTTACTCACAAGTGAGCAAGTAGCCGTATAGAAATAAAATTTTATGCGCCAGATGTCAACGCCTGGAAGCCGGTGATTTATCTGTCTGGACCAGTGCAATCAAAGTACAAGGCAGTGTTGGCGTCGTTTTCCCATTTATCGCGATAGTTTTTCCTTCTTCAAGACGGGCAAAAAGTGGCACAACTCCACGATTTTTCTCCAGATATTCCAGCCAGCCAAAATTTTCATTCAGACGTGTCGCTTTTATGGTCGCACCTTTGGCTAGCTGACTACTAAGACTGCTCCAGGTAACTTCTTCGGGGAAAAGTTTTTCATGGCGGCGAAAACGAGCGCTTTCATTGCTGGCTCGCCCTTTCAAAGCAGAACCTGAACGAATAGCAAAAACCTTGTCGCTGCCAAAAAGGTGGCTGAAATGATAAACCGCCAGCGCGTTTTGATGGCGATTTGGCGAAAGTGCCAGCACCTGGGCGGTATTGCTTAAATCGAGAAAGTTTTCAGCATGTTCGGACCATGCATTGCCGTAATAGGCCGGTAACCCTTCCATGCGCGCCAGGCGGTAATATTCCCAGCTATTGTCGGTGAGAATGACAGGTATATTTTGCTTCACCAGCGCGTGGGCGAGCGTTCGTGCGACAGTATTCGCCCCAATAATCAGTACGCCACGAGGTTTACGTTGTTGTACGCCGAGCCACCTGGCAAGCGGTCCGCTGGTCAGACTTTGCAAAACTACGGTGCCAATAATAATGGCGAACACCACGCTCACCAGTTTATCCGCGCCCTCGTAACCGCTTTTTTGTAGCGTCAGTGCGAATAACGAACTCACTGCCGCCGCGACAATGCCGCGTGGAGAAATCCAACTTAACAGCAGCTTTTCGCGCAGAGTTAACGACGAACCGAGGGTAGAAATTGCAATACATAATGGGCGGGCGACAAACTGAATCACCAGCAGCAAAGCAACCAGCGGCCAACCCATCGCCAGCACGCCATGAATATCGAGGCGGGCGGCAAGAATAATAAACAGCGCCGAGATAAGAATTGCTGATAGTTCTTCTTTGAAGGCGACGATATCGCTGACATCCACATCACGCATGTTCGCAAGCCAGATTCCCAGAACCGCGACTGCCAGTAAACCTGACTCATCGGCTAGCGTGTTTGATAGACCAAAGGTCAGCAATACCACCGCCAGTACCGCAAAATTTTGTAGATAACTCGGAAACCAGACGCGTTTTAAAGCCGTACCCAGTAACCAACCAAATAGCCCTCCGCATGCCAAACCTACTACCACTGTTTGCGCGAAGATAATCACCAGGTGCAGGTTCGAGCCCGCCTCCTGGCGTAGCGTAATAAATTCGAAAACTAATAATGTGAAGATTGCACCGACCGGGTCGATAACAATCCCTTCCCAACGCAGCACCTGATTAATCGCAGCATTGGGGCGCACCACGCGCATAAGCGGTGCGATAACTGTCGGGCCAGTAACAACCGTAACTGCGCCCACCAGTGCGGCTAACGCAGGGTCTAAGCCCAGTAGCCACCAACAGGCGAGGCTAATCACCCCAAAGGTCGCCAGCATTCCGATGCTCACCAGATTACGCACCACACCGCCTAATCCGCGAATCTCATCAAAGCGCAGCGTCAGGGCACCCTCGAACAAAATAATGGCGACCGATAAGGAGACAATAGGGAACAGCAGTTCGCCAAACAATTGATCAGGGTTAAGCACGTGAGTAAACGGGCCAAGAATCAAACCGAATAACAGCAAAGGCAGAATGGCCGGTAGCCGAATTGCCCACGCCAGCCATTGCGCCGCCAGCGAACTGATCGTGATAACCACTAATAAAAGAGGTACGGACAGTTCCATAAAATTTTTACCTTACCTGGTTTACGAAGCCATACTGTTTTTCTCAGTGTAGACGGGGTCATCCAGGGCTGAGTCCACCCCGGCAACTTTTTAGCTGGCACATAATCTGAAACGGTATTCCCGGTGCAATGGTAGAAAAATCATCACAAATCCTGTTTTGTGGATATACAATTGACCGCAGTCACAGTTCTCAAATCAAAAGGGTAACGCTATGAAAAATATCAACCCAACGCAGACCGCTGCATGGCAGGCTTTACAGGCGCATTTTGACGAAATGAAAGACGTCACAATCGCTGAGCTGTTTGCACAGGACGCCGACCGCTTTGGTAAATTCTCCGCCACTTTCGACGATTTAATGCTGGTGGATTACTCCAAAAACCGCATTACCGAAGAAACCCTGACCAAGCTGCAAGCGTTGGCAAAAGAGACGGATTTGCAGGGCGCAATCAAGTCCATGTTCTCTGGCGAGAAGATTAACCGCACTGAAGACCGTGCTGTGCTGCACGTTGCACTGCGTAACCGCAGCAACACGCCAATCATTGTTGATGGCAAAGATGTGATGCCAGAAGTAAACGCGGTGCTTGAGAAGATGAAAACCTTCTCTGAGAGCATCATCAGCGGTAACTGGAAAGGCTACACCGGTAAAGCGATCACTGACATTGTGAACATTGGTATCGGCGGTTCAGACCTCGGCCCATTCATGGTGACCGAAGCGCTGCGTCCGTACAAAAACCACCTCAACATGCACTTTGTGTCTAACGTTGATGGCACTCACATTGCTGAAGTGCTGAAGAATGTTGATCCGGAAACCACGCTGTTCCTGGTCGCTTCTAAAACCTTTACCACGCAAGAAACCATGACCAACGCCCACAGCGCGCGCGACTGGTTCCTGGCAACTGCTGCCGATAACAAACACGTCGCGAAACACTTCGCAGCGCTGTCTACCAACGCGAAAGCCGTTGGCGAATTCGGCATCGACACTGCCAACATGTTTGAGTTCTGGGATTGGGTCGGTGGCCGTTACTCCCTGTGGTCCGCGATTGGCCTGTCTATCATCCTGTCTGTGGGTTACGAAAACTTCGTAGAACTGCTGTCCGGCGCACACGCCATGGACAAGCATTTTGCTAACACTCCGGCAGAACAGAACCTGCCTGTGCTGCTGGCGCTGATTGGTATCTGGTACAACAACTTCTTCGGCGCAGAAACCGAAGCAATTCTGCCATACGACCAGTACATGCACCGTTTCGCTGCTTACTTCCAGCAGGGCAACATGGAATCCAACGGCAAATACGTTGACCGTAACGGCAACGCGGTGGATTACCAGACTGGCCCAATCATCTGGGGCGAGCCAGGCACTAACGGCCAGCACGCGTTCTACCAGCTGATTCATCAGGGCACCAAAATGGTTCCGTGTGACTTCATCGCACCAGCAACCAGCCACAACCCGCTTTCTGACCATCATCCAAAACTGCTGTCTAACTTCTTTGCTCAGACAGAAGCACTGGCATTTGGTAAAGCTCGCGAAGTGGTTGAGCAGGAATATGCAGCTCAGGGTCTGGATCCTAAAACCCTGGATCACGTTGTGCCGTTCAAAGTATTCGAAGGCAATCGCCCAACCAACTCCATCCTGCTGCGTGAAATCACTCCGTTCAGCCTGGGTGCACTGATTGCGCTGTATGAGCACAAGATCTTTACTCAGGGTGCAATCCTGAACATCTTCACCTTCGATCAGTGGGGCGTGGAATTAGGTAAGCAACTGGCTAACCGTATTCTGCCTGAGCTGGGTGATGCGGCTGAAATCAACAGCCACGACTCTTCAACGAATGGTTTGATTAATCGCTATAAATCCTGGCGTGCATAATTAGCTATTGGATTTAAATATAAGCCGGCCTTATGCGCCGGCTTATTTATTGGTATCGAATAATTATAAGACTATTCCCCTTGCCGCATAATTACCCTAATTGATCGGCGTGAGGTTAATCCTAAAAATTCTTATATCCTGATAATTCAGGAGGTTTACTTTCGGATTAATTAGATTGAATTTACAGTGATATATATTTTAACCAATTGTTTTTAATGGTTTAAATGTAATTTTTATAATCTTATTATTGTTATATTTCCATTTATCTTAAAGCGCCTCTCATATTTCCCTCTGCGGCCTAACGCTATTACTTGTTGTGTATACTCGAAAACGCCTGAAATTCCTTTTGGGCAAATCTCCATTCATTCAATGAAGGGAAATTGTTATGAAGAAAGTTCTTTATGGCGCTTTAGCCATATTCACGCTGGCAGCAGCTGGTGCGGCGAGTGCTGATCCGGTTGCTGTAGGTGAAGCCGCTGGCGCACAAGCTACTTATGAGTCCGCAGGGAGTTCTACTGCGGCCAGTGCCAGCACTGTCGGGTCAGCAGTGGGTGTAGCACTTGCTGCAACCGGTGGCGGTGATGGTTCCAATACTGGGACCACAACAACCACAACGACCAGCACCCGATAATTCCCGGGTGATTTAATCCTAACCACACTTCGGTGTGGTTATTTCGACTCCGGGGAAACCTCGTGCAGCGACTCGTAATTCTTCTTGTTTGCCTGTTACTTCAGGCTTGCTCTGCCACCACTAAAGGTCTTGGTTCATCGCTCTGGCACAGTATTGTCGGCAGTGATGGCGTACAGCTTACCCATGACGATATTCAGAATATGCGTTACGCCAGCCAGTACATGAGCATCAATAACGGCCCGCAAATATTTGTCGTTCTGGCATATGACGAAAACGGCCAGCAAAAATGGGTAACGCAAGACCGGGCAATGATCGTCACCGAACAAGGCCGCATCGTAAAAACCACCGGCCTTGGCGACAACCTCCAGCAAGTGACCAATACGCCAAACGATCCGCTGGTACATGCAAATCAGATAACCGATGGCGCGAGTTGGACACGGCAAATTGCCTGGACTGAGCACCAGCAGGTGCGAATGGCAACAGCGCATTCAACCTTTACCTGGGATGGCACCGACACGCTAAAAGTTGCTGAAAGCACCACGCCCGTTCGTGTTCTGGATGAAGAAGTTACCGCCTCCGGTAAAACCTGGCATAACCGCTACTGGATAGACAGCGAAGGTCATATACGTCAGTCAAAACAATATATTGGCCCGGATTATTGGCCTGTCACTACGATTCTGTTGAAGGCGGCAAAAGAATGAAAATAAACGCCAACTCTGGGTGGATGGCTCTTTGCCTGGCCGCCCTGCAACTTAGTGCTTATTCGTATGCCGCTGGGAATGTGACTATTTATCCGGGCAATCAGCAACTCAATAACGTAGAACGCCTCGGTGATTTAGTCTCTCAACCCTCACTCGCTCGGGCCTGGTGGCCAGGCGCGGTGATTAGCGAACGCGAGGCTTCGGCGATTGCAGAACAAGAGCACCAGAAACTGTTAGCGAATTTATCGGCGTTCGCCGCCGAAGAAGATGGTGACGATGCCGCAGCTATCAACGGCGTCCGCCAGCAGATGCAGGCCATTCACGTTACCGGGCGGCAGTTTGTCGATCTCGACCCGGACTGGGTGCGTGTTCACCCTCGCGCCAATGTTCCGCTACAAGGCGATTACAGCCTGTGGACCGGGCCTCAGCCCTCCACAATCACGCTGATGGGGCTGGTAAGTTCGCCTGGCGCAAAGCCTTTTGTGGCCGGGCGCAGCGCCGACGAATATCTCGATGGTGTCGACAAACTCAGCGGAGCCGATCGCAGTTTCGCATGGGTGATTTACCCGGACGGCAAAACCCAAAAAGCGCCAGTGGCCTACTGGAATAACCGCCACGTCGAACTCACTCCAGGCAGCATCTTGTTTGTCGGCTTTAAAGAGCGACTATTTAATTCTGATTTCAACGACCTGAATCAGCAAATCCTTAACTCTCTGACTCATCGGAGACCGGATTGATGAACAAAAAATATCTCTACAGCCTGCTCGCGCTGGCCGTATCTACTGCCTGCCAGGCAGAAACCTTTCCAGACCCAGTAGGCCCGTCGCAATCGGATTTTGGCGGTGTGGGTTTGCTGCAAACACCGACTGCACGCATGGCGCAAGAAGGCGAGTTTAGCCTTAACTACCGCGATAACGATCAGTACCGCTTCTACTCAGCCTCGGTGCAGCTTTTCCCGTGGCTGGAAACGACTTTGCGCTACACCGACGTGCGCACCAGAGAGTACAGCAGCGTCGAGGCATTCTCGGGTAACCAGACTTACAAAGATAAAGCCTTCGACATGAAAGTGCGCCTTTGGGAAGAAGGCTATTACCTGCCGGAGGTGTCGGTGGGTGTGCGTGACTTAGGCGGCACCGGTCTGTTCGACAGCGAATATGTTGTGGCGAGCAAAGCCTGGGGGCCGTTCGATTTTAGCCTCGGCATGGGCTGGGGTTACATGGGCACCAGCGGCAATGTGAAGAACCCATTCTGTGAAGTGAGCGATGGCTTCTGCTATCGCGATAACAGCTACAACCAGGCGGGGTCGTTCAACTTTAGTGGCATGTTCCACGGCCCGGCGTCACTGTTTGGCGGTATTGAATACCAGACTCCATGGCAGCCGTTACGCCTGAAAGCAGAATATGAAGGCAATAATTACACCCAGGATTTTGCCGGAAAACTCGAGCAACGCAGCAGCTTTAACGTCGGCGCTATTTATCGCGTCACCGATTGGGCCGACGTTAACGTCAGCTACGAGCGCGGCAATACCTTTATGTTTGGTGTCACGCTGCGAACTAACTTCAACGACTTGCGCCCTGGCTATAACGATAATCGTCGCCCGCAATACCAGCCGCAGCCGCAAGATGAAATTTTACAGCCGACGGTTGTCGCAAATCAGCTGACGCTTCTTAAATACAATGCAGGCCTGGCAAACCCGAATATTCAGGTGAAAGGCGATACCTTGTATGTCAGCGGGGAACAGGTGAAATACCGTGATTCCCGTGAAGGTATTGAACGCGCAAACCGCATCATCATGAATGACCTGCCGGAGAATATTCGCACCATCCGCGTGACGGAAACCCGCCTGAATATGCCGCAGGTGACGACCCAAACGGATGTTGCCAGCCTGCAAAACCATCTGGAAGGCGAGCCGCTGGGACACGAAACACAGCTGGTGCAAAAACGTATTGAACCGGTTGTTCCGGAGAAAACCGAGCAGGGCTATTACATCGATAAATCGAAGGTGAATTTCTCGATTAACCCGGTGTTGAACCAGTCAGTTGGTGGGCCAGAAAGCTTCTACATGTATCAGGTTGGCGTGATGGGAACCGCCGACTGGTGGGTGACGGATCACTTGCTGACCACCGGCAGCCTGTTTGCCAATATCGCCAATAACTACGATAAATTTAACTACACCAATCCACCGAACGACTCGACGCTGCCGCGCGTGCGTACCCACGTCCGTGACTACGTTGAGAACGATATTTACGTCAACAACCTGCAAGCTAACTACTTCCAGTATTTGGGCAACAGCTGGTACGGGCAGGTGTACGGCGGTTATCTCGAAACCATGTATGGCGGTGTGGGCGCGGAAGTGCTTTATCGTCCGGTCGACAGCAATTGGGCGATTGGTGCCAACGCTAACTACGTCAAACAGCGTGACTGGCGTAGTGCGCAGGACATGATGAAGTTCACCGATTACAGCGCGCCAACCGGCCATATCACCGGCTACTGGACACCACCGTTTGCCGATGATGTGTTGGTTAAACTGAGCATCGGCCAGTATCTTGCAAAGGATAAGGGTGGCACGTTGGAAATCTCCAAACGCTTCGATAGCGGCGTGGTTGTTGGCACTTATGCGACCATTACCAATGTTTCGAAAGAAGAGTACGGGGAAGGGGACTTCACCAAAGGTTTCTACGTGAATGTGCCGCTGGACATCTTCTCGTCGTCGCCAACCCGCAGCCGAGCGCAAGTGAGCTGGACGCCGCTGACGCGTGACGGTGGGCAGATGGTGGGACGCAAGTTTGAGTTGTATGGGATGACGAGCGATCGGGATATTAATTTTAGGTAACGAGGGTTTATTGGAATCTGATGGGGTTCCAATAATTAGGTACATATGTGTATGTAAGAATGAATTTTTTCGTTCACTAAGCATTTAGTGACCTCTGCAGTTACCAAAACTGTGAACGAATTAAGGGGGCTACCGCAGCCCCCTTAATAATCCCGGCTCCCGGCGTTTAAATCGCTGCTTCGCAGTAAACCTCCATTTTTCCTTTCAGTCCCAGGGTCGGTTGTGACTCGCTCCCGGCGATCACAACCTCTCGCCGTTCCCGACGGCTC
>Ga0105251_10003601_pt1 | contig 11139 bp, 12 predicted proteins | sample KBSS64metaG_FD_80424 | JGI IMG/M metagenome (GOLD analysis project Ga0105251, IMG submission 80424) | Switchgrass rhizosphere microbial communities from Kellogg Biological Station, Michigan, USA - KBS S6-4 metaG | ecosystem: Host-associated > Plants > Roots > Rhizosphere > Soil | place...
TAATGGTTCTTTTGATCATAGGGGCGCTAGGGCCCAGTTCTCGCTTACTAGACCTTCTCGGTGCCGAGCAACGAATGACGAGGCTCAAAATCCTCATTCCTCGTCGAAGTAATCGCTATCCAGTTTCGGTAGTTTTAGAAGCCGGGACGTTACCCCAACCTCGTGGTCCATCATCAGGTTGACCAGTCGGATGCCATCCACCAGCACCATGCCTTCCACTGAGCGGACAAAGTCGATGCCTTGGGCAGTGAAACCCGACGTAGTGATAAACACCCCTCGCTTGGCCTTTTGCCCTGCAAGTGCTCCATAGAACGCTTGCAACTCAGGACGGCCTACAGTGCCTTGCCAGCGTTTTGCTTGGACATAGACTTTTTCCAGCCCGAGCTTATCAAGCGAGATTACCCCGTCAATTCCGCCATCTCTGCTACCACCAACACGCTGCAAATCGTTTCGGCTAGCCCCGTAGCCAAGGCTGTGCAACACGTCGAGCACAATAACTTCGAAGCGGTTGGGGCTGACTTGTAGCAGGTTATCCAATAGATCTGCTGCTGTTGCATCGCGTAGCTCACGCAGAGCCTGTTCCAACCGATCGTCTGGGCTCACAGTTGCTGATACCGGTGTATCTGCACCCTGCTCTAGCCCATCTAGCCCATCTAGCGGGACGGAATCTGTGGGGCTCCTAAGCTTCACGTCCATGAAGCCGATGGCGAGTTGTTCAACCTGATCCGCCGTGAGCGGTGACGGGTGCTGTGTGGAATAAGCAGTGCCAGATTCGGTGAGCCTCCAATAACCTCGTTTGGCACTGGAGGATAACCCTGCGCGCTTGAGACGGTCGTGAGCCCATCCAGCGCGGTTCTTATAGGTCGCTTGCCCACTCGCAATCAGCTCTTGAAGCTGTGGTTCAGATAAATTCAAAGCCTGGGCCGCAGCTTCATGCGCGTCGCGTGCTGTCGCGCCTTCCGGATTCGCCGCCAGGTAGCGCAAGATCGGCTCAATGAATTTGTCGTATGTAGGAACGGACATCAGGATTCCCTTCGCAAGGTTGCCAGCATGGTCAAATGTGGTAAGCCGCATGTTATCCGGAGTTTGGAAAATTATGTTTGAGGTCTGTGCCTGATGATCGTGGGGTGAATCCAAAAGACAGCTGCTGCCTACGACCGCCCATGCAGAGCCTGGGCAGTAGCAGCCAGCCTGATCACTAATTGATAATGACCTCGCACTTCTCTGTGAAACGTGCGAACTCCGCAATGAAAACGACGACCCGCATGCCGCCACTCTCGCAAAATCTTTCGATACGTGAGGAGCTACTTGCTCTTAGCGAACGCTGGCGGGGCAATGCGCTGTCGGCGCTGACTTGGATTGACAGAATCAAGCAGAACTTCTCTGATGCGCTGAGCAGACATCTCGAGCTCTTCGGAGGAGGCGTTCTGGATAGCACGAATCAACCGCTCACGATTGGAGCGCTTCAGATCCATAATCTCGGCGAAGCTACTTTCGGAGTCACTGGACTGTTCCATAACTATCTCCAAGGTATCTTGCGAGAATTACCTGAGATCTACACGCCAGTGTCAAATTGCTCCCTCAGATTCGTCACTTTAGCCTTTGTGCCTCCGCATCACCACAACCGACCCAAAATCGTCTCACGCTTATCAACGTCACGCGTTCACGCATGCTATTTATACCCTCCCTCTGTATCAGAAATTCACTCAAGGCCAGGGGCAATTCGGTAAATCCTAGCTGTCGCTCTAGCGTCTTTCTCGCCATCCAATCGTCGTATCCTCAGCCGCTGATGGATGATGCATTCTTTGCTTATGTAATCGTTTTGAATTCGTCTTTTTTTCGTACCTGTAGTGTCTCCTAAATGCCAACGCCTCTTGCATCCCGGATTTAACCGGTTAGTGCAAAAATCATCTGAGTTTTGAGAGGAAAGACTAGGACAAGGTAGGGTTTGTGATACCGCCAGTTCCTGGCGACTCACAACCGGCGCGCACCAGTCGTTACACTCCCTTTGCTTGCCTACCTTCCCTACTCAGGGCAAGCCCCGAGACCCCAACACCTGGAAAAGGAAAGCTCATGAGCCTTAGCGAACAACGCCGACGCACAGGATGGCTGCCGGCAATTCGTTGTTTTGAGGAAGAGGAGGCACTGGTACGCGAGAAAGCTCACGACAGCGGAATGAGTGTTGGTCAGTTCGTGCTGGCTGTCGCTTTGAAGCGACAGACCAGAAGCAAAATTGACTCCCACGTAATCAATGAGCTGCGGCGCCTAGGCGGCCTTCAGAAGCATCTTTTCACAGAGGGCAAAGGTGCGCTTTCCAAGGAGTACGCAAATATTTTGGTTGAGATAAACGAGGCCATTAAGCGTATCGGGTGTTGAGGTAAACCCGTTGATGCCTTGGCGACTCACAGCTCTGTCCTTATCTCATGCAGTGCCAGGACTTCGTGCTCTGCTAGACCATGACTGCACTGTTCCAACCCTGCCGTCGAGCTGAGCACTTGATGCTCGATTTCCTGTTGCTCCAACAATCTTCCCAACAAGATGACCTCTCCGTCCGCCTCCAGCTTACGAAGCTGCTCTGGACAGCTAAACGCCCAACGATCAAGTATTTGCCAGCCACGGGCGTGATAAGACGGAGAGCGGAGAACAGATTGAATGGAGGAGCTTGCCAACACGTTGGCGGCAATTGTTAACGGCGCGCGGTCACCGAGCATATGTACCTCCCACTTTACGGAGGCGTGTAATCATTCTTGTATTTTGCGCGATAGTGGAAGACCGGAATCCGCCCTTTTGCTTCAGCTCTCCAATATGCTGATGACAGAATCCAAGCGCCGTAAGGACAGCAACATCGTTACGGGCAAGTGCCAGATTAACCAAGCGCATCATTGCATTGGCCTGCTCCAGTCGAGTGATATCTGTCATCTCAGTACTATTTCTGAATGGTTTGCTCATGGTTTTCTTCCAATGAATGGTGGACGACGATCAGTAAACCTAGACCCATGCAGCATCTAGCTGCCAAGCAAAATACGGAGCCGAGCCTCAGTGCTGAGCACCTCTGCTGACCTAAGAACGATGCCAAATACCGGCACATCAAGGTTGCTGGTTAGAACCTCCAACCGATGATTGCGCTTGCCGGCCGGTACGATCCGCCAGCGATTCACTTCATCGAACCGGAAGAAATGCTCTGCGCCGTTGACCGGATAGACCAACAGCCTCCGCGCTGAAGCATCAATACCCAGGTAGGCATCGCTCATCTTCGCGAATACTTCGATGTGCGGATGAAAACCTACAGCCAGTAACCCCGCGACCTGCCGCTTCAGCTTTTTTGCATAGCGTCGATCCACACACCAAAACAACCATGCCCTCCAACGAAGTAGAAGACTAGAGTCCAGAATAGCCAACGAACAACGGGGTCAGCACCGCCAGAAAATCCCAGGAAGAACGGCAGGCTAAAACCACACAGAATCAGCACAACTAGCAGCAACGCGCCAATAGGCAGGCACCCGATAGCCCATAGCACTCGAAAAAACTCCCATAGAACTCTCATTACTGCCTCCTGGAATCGTCTATCCCTAACAAAATAACTGAAAATCAGATATCCCAAAAGCAGATATAGCTTTGCAAGCCGCACCTTCCCGGATACGGCCATGACCAAAGCAATTTATCGACGTGAGCACGTGATTTTTCTGCAGGTGCTGAGGCGCATACGCGTTGACTCAGGGATGACACAGGCACAGTGCTCCGCTGCGCTGGGGCGCCCGCAGTCATTTATGAGTGATGTGGAAAGAGGGGTGAGGCGGCTAGATATGGTGCAGCTTCGTGATTTGTGCCTTGTTCTAAAAACTGACCTAGTAAATTTTACGATGGCTTACGAGCAAGCTCTGATCGAAGGTATGCTTCGTGACTGATCAGAGTGATGCGAAAGAATGGATTATCAAACCAGCAGCCGGTCCTAGGCGGGTCATCGTTATCGCACCTCACCAATGCTTGCACGGTGAGCGAGTCCACAAAGCTTAATAGCGATTTGACGTACCATTTCTCCGACATGCTCGCCCTACCCAGTGCTAATTTGACGACCCTGTCGTGAAACGATCTCGACTCGAACATTTATTTTCGCAACCGGATAAGAACCACAATGGCTAAGCTGAAAGCAGTTAAACCAAGCAAAGAAGAGCCGTTGGAAAAGCAGCTCTGGAAAGCTGCCGACAAGCTGCGCAAGAACATCGACGCCGCCGAGTACAAGCATGTGGTGCTCGGCCTGATCTTTCTTAAGTACATCTCCGATTCGTTCGAAGATATGTACACCCGGCTGAAAACCGGCGAAGGCGAGTACGCAGGGGCGGACCCAGAGGACAAGGACGAATACAAGGCCGAGAACGTGTTCTTCGTGCCGCTCGAAGCGCGTTGGTTCTATTTGCTGAGCATGGCCCGGCAGCCGGATATCGGCCGGCATGTGGATGCCGCCATGGATGCCATCGAGAAGGAAAACCCTTCGCTCAAGGGCGTGCTGCCCAAGGTTTTCGCCCGGCAGAATCTTGACCCTGCCAGCCTCGGCGGACTGATAGATCTGGTCGGCAATATCGCTCTTGGCGATGCCAAGAGCCGCAGCGCCGACGTGCTAGGCCATGTCTTCGAATACTTTCTCGGTGAGTTCGCCCTGGCCGAAGGCAAGCAGGGTGGCCAGTTCTACACCCCGCGCTCCATCGTCGAGCTGCTAGTAATGATGCTCGAGCCCTACAAGGGCCGCGTATTCGATCCCTGCTGCGGTTCTGGTGGCATGTTCGTACAATCGGAAAAGTTCGTCGAAGAGCATCAGGGCCGGATCAACGACATCTCCATCTATGGCCAGGAAAGCAACCAGACCACCTGGCGGCTGGCGCGTATGAACCTTGCCATTCGCGGCATTGACTCCTCCCAGGTGAAGTGGAACAACGAAGGATCCTTCCTTAACGATGCCCATAAAGACCTGAAGGCCGACTTTATCATCGCCAACCCGCCGTTTAACGTCAGCGATTGGAGCGGCGAGCTGCTGCGCGGTGATGGCCGCTGGCAGTACGGCACTCCGCCGGTAGGTAACGCCAACTTCGCCTGGCTGCAACACTTCGCCCACCACCTGGCACCCAACGGCCGCGCTGGAGTGGTACTGGCCAAGGGCGCGCTGACCAGCAAGAGCAGCGGCGAAGGCGATATCCGCAAGGCCCTGATTGCCGATGGCAATATGATCGACTGCATCGTCAACCTGCCGGCCAAGCTGTTTTTGAACACCCAGATCCCCGCAGCGTTATGGTTTATGAATCGCGCTCGCAGCAACGGTCACCCGCGCAAAGGCGACATCCTATTCATCGATGCGCGCAACCTCGGCCAGCTGATCAACCGCCGCACCAAGGAACTCAGCGCCGAGGATATCCAACAAATCGCCAATACCTACCACGCCTGGCGCACCGGCGAAGGTGGCTATGCAGACGTAAGCGGGTTCTGCGCCTCGGTGCCGCTGGAGAAGGTGGCGGAGCGGGACTATGTATTGACGCCGGGCCGCTATGTCGGTTTACCCGATGAGGAAGACGACTTTAATTTTGCCGAGCGTTTTGCTGCGTTAAAGACGGAGTTTGAGGCGCAGCTGCTGGAGGAGGAGAGGTTAAACCAAGCCATTGTCGAGAGTTTGGCGAAGGTGAAAATATGAGTGAGTGGGAACAATTGACGCTTGAAGAGTTAGGCACTCTTCAGCGTGGGCGTTCGCGTCATCGCCCCCGGTATGCATTTCATTTGTACAATGGGAAGTACCCTTTTATCCAGACAGGCGAAATAAGATCTGCTAAAAAATACATCCAAGTGTATGAGAATACATACAGCGACGCAGGATTAGCACAAAGCAAACTATGGCCTAAAAACACATTATGCATAACTATAGCCGCAAACATTGCCGAGCTAGCAATTCTTTCATTTGAGGCTTGCTTTCCGGATAGCGTACTTGGCTTTATCCCAAATAAAGAAAAAGCAGACTTAGATTTTATTTACTATACGCTCACTCACTTTCAGAGAAAACTTAAGCACATCGGAGAAGGGTCGGTTCAAGACAATATAAATTTAGGAACATTTCAAAATATAGCGTTCCCTATCCCAAAGCTTCCAGAACAAAAAGCTATTGCTACCGTTCTCGCCAGCCTTGACGACAAGATTGACTTGCTACACCGTCAGAACAAAACCCTCGAAGCCATGGCAGATGCCCTGTTCCGTCAATGGTTTATTGAAGACACTCATGATGACTGGACGGATAGAGCTTTAAGCAATATTGCCAGATTCTTAAACGGACTGGCTTGTCAAAAATACCTACCAGAAAACGACCTTGAAAAGCTGCCCGTATTAAAAATCAAGGAGCTGAGTGGCGGCATTTCCGAGACCTCGGACTGGGCAACAAACCAGGTTAAACCCGACTATATTGTCGAGGCGGGCGATGTGATTTTTGCTTGGTCTGCCTCACTAATGGTCAAGATCTGGGATGGTGAGCGCTGCGTATTGAACCAACATCTATTCAAGGTGACCTCTGACGAGTTTCCGAAATGGTATTACCTGCTTTGGTGTAAACACCATCTCGCCGAATTTATCTCTATCTCGTCGAGCCATGCAACAACCATGGGCCATATCAAACGCGGCGATCTTGATGCCGCCATGGTATTGGTTCCGACTGCTGGTGAGCTAGAGGAGATGTCAAAGCAAATGGAACCATTGCTCAACAAGCAGATAGAGAATGCCAAGCAAATTAAGAGCCTGGAAAAGCTTCGCGATACACTATTGCCAAAACTTATGAGTGGTGAAGTGAGAGTGTCTTTCTGATGGAAAAGCTAAGGGCCACGCTTGCTCGTTATAGTCGCTGGCAGACGCTTGAGATTTACATTGAGCGAATGGAGGGGCATCTTGAAACTGATTTCAGTATTTCGGTTGAAAATGCCAAAGCCCTGCTGGAAAGTATTGGCAAGGAAATATGCGATGCGAAAGGCGTAGCGCTTGGAAACACGCCTAGTATCAATGCGGTGTTGAAGAAGGCCTTTGTAGCCCTTGGCTATACCGCGGAAGAGCTGGTGACGCAGATGTCTGGCTCACTGGCTAATATTGGCCAATTGATTGGCAATCTGAGAAATGAGATAAGCCCAACCTCTCACGGCAAATCACTGGAAGAGTTGAAAGATAGGAATAACAAAGTCGATTTGCTCACCAGAGAATTCTTGATTGATAGCACGCTTGTAGTGGCTGTATTTCTTATTCGGGCTTTTGAAGAGCGCGAGGGGGTGCTCAACATCGCCGGTGACAGCGAGAATCAGGCGATCTTCGATTACAAGGCTAACGAGAATTTCAATAACTTCTGGGATGATAACTTTGGGGATTTCGCAATGGGCGAGTACGCCTACCCTGCGAGTGAAATTTTATTCACTATGGAACTTGAGGCCTATCAAATGGAGTGCAGGGCATTCTTGGAGTCCGAGGATGATACTGCTGAGGGTGGGGCATAACTCAGTTAGAAACACTCGCTATAAATAGCCTCCGAATTGGCTTGGCCGCCCTGACCCTGCTAGTTGCGGAGCCGGACCCCAGGCAGAAGGACACCTTGATCCGCCCTATCATGAACATGCTGGCGGCACCAGAAAATCCATAGGGAAATCCATTTTGGCCACACTCACCGAATCTGCTATCGAAACCTTCGCCATCAGGCTGTTCGAGCGCCTGGGTTATCAGCCCATTCACGCCCCCGATAGCGCACCGGACAGTGATAACCCCGAGCGGAGAGACTATGCCGACGTGTTGCTACTTGGGCGATTGGAACAAGCATCTCGGCGCATCAATGCCAGGCTGCCGGCGGATGTCATCCAGGCCGCGCTTAAAGAGGTGCAGCGCGTGCAGTCCCCCGAGCTTTTGGCGAATAACGAGGCGTTTCACCGCTTGCTCAGCGAAGGGGTACCGGCCAGCCTGCACAAGGATGGTGATGAGCGTGGCGAGCGGGTCTGGCTAATCGACTTTGCCCACCCGGAAAACAATGAATTCGTAGTTGCCAGCCAGTTCACCGTCATTGAGAACAACCAGACCAAACGGCCGGATTTGGTGCTGTTCGTCAACGGTCTGCCCTTGGTGGTGATCGAGTTGAAAAACGCCGCTGCGGAAAACGCCACGCTGAAAAGTGCTTACCAGCAGATCGAAACCTACAAAGAAACTATTCCTAGCCTGTTTGCCAGCAATGCCTTCGTAGTGATCTCAGATGGCTTGGAAGCCAAGGCCGGCTCGCTCTCGGCGGGGTTGTCACGCTTTATGGCGTGGAAGAGTGTCGACGGCAAGGCCGAAGCCTCGCACTTGGTAAGCCAGTTGGAAACCCTAATCGTCGGCATGCTGAACAAAGCCACGCTGCTGGACTTGCTGCGCCACTTTATCGTGTTCGAAAAGGCCAGGAAGGAAGACCCCAAAACAGGTCAGATCACCATCAGCACGGTGAAGAAGCTGGCGGCTTATCACCAGTATTACGCAGTTAATGCGGCAATAGCCTCCACCCTGCGGGCCGTGGATATGGATGAAGGCCTGGGTACGCGGGAGAACCCCGCCAGCTATGGCTTGCCCGGCGTGACCAAACAACCCCGAGGAGATAAGAAAGCGGGAGTGGTGTGGCACACTCAGGGGTCGGGCAAGTCGCTTTCCATGGTGTTCTACACCGGCAAGATCGTATTGCTGCTGGATAACCCGACCATTCTGGTGATCACCGACCGAAACGACCTGGACGATCAGTTGTTCGACACCTTTGCCGCCTCCAAGCAGCTGTTGCGCCAGGAGCCGGTGCAGGCCAAGGATCGCGACGAACTCAAAGCTCTGCTCAAGGTGGCGTCCGGCGGTGTAGTGTTCTCCACTATCCAGAAGTTTCAGCCTGAAGAGGGGAACATCTACGAGGAGCTTTCCGAGCGCCGCAATATCGTGGTGATCGCCGACGAAGCGCATCGCACCCAATACGGCTTCGCAGCCAAGACGGTGGATGAGAAAAGCGTCGACGGAACCTTGATCGGCAAGAAGGTCGTTTACGGTTTTGCCAAGTACCTGCGCGATGCCCTGCCGAACGCGACCTACCTGGGTTTTACCGGCACCCCAATTGAAAAGACCGACGTCAATACGCCCGCCGTGTTCGGCAACTACGTGGACATTTACGACATTGCCCAAGCTGTGGAAGACGGTGCCACGGTGCGCATTTTTTACGAGAGCCGTTTGGCCAAAGTGGCCCTAAGCGAAGATGGCAAAAAGCTGATCGCTGAGCTGGACGAAGAGCTGGATCAGGACGAACTGAGCGAGACACAGAAGGCCAAGGCCAAGTGGACGCGGATGGAAGCGCTGATCGGCAGCGAACAACGTATCAGGAATATTGCCGGCGATATCGTTGCCCACTTCGATGCCCGTCAGGAGGTCTTCGCCGGTAAGGCCATGGTGGTAAGCATGTCGCGGCGCATTGCTGCCGAGCTGTACAGCGAGATAGTCAAACTGCGTCCGCAGTGGCACTCGGATGACTTAAGCAAAGGCGCGATCAAGGTGGTGATGACCGCCTCGTCCAGTGATGGTCCACTGTTAGCCAAACATCACACAACCAAAGAACAACGCAAAATGCTAGCCGAGCGCATGAAGGACGATTCCGACCCGCTGAAGTTAGTGATCGTACGTGATATGTGGCTGACTGGCTTCGACGCGCCTAGCATGCACACTCTATATATCGATAAACCAATGAAGGGACACAACTTGATGCAAGCAATTGCCCGCGTGAATCGCGTGCATCAGGACAAACCGGGTGGCTTGGTGGTGGACTATCTCGGCATTGCCTCCGACCTGAAAGAAGCGCTGTCCTTTTATTCCGATGCCGGCGGCAAGGGCGACCCGACGCTGGCGCAGGAGCAGGCGGTGGCCTTGATGTTGGAGAAGATCGAGGTGATCACGGCGATGTACCACGGGTTCGCCTATGAAGATTTCTTCGAGGCCGATACCGCACAAAAGCTATCGCTGATCTTAGCGGCGGAGGAACACATTCTCGGGTTGGAGGATGGGCGCAATCGCTATATCAAAGAAGTCTCTGCGCTGTCGCAAGCCTTTGCCATTTCGGTGCCGCATGAGCAAGCCCTGGACGCCAAGGACGAAGTCGGTTTTTTCCAGGCGGTCAAAGCCCGTCTGGTCAAGTTCGATGGCGGTACTGGTGACGGCCGCAGCGATGAAGACATCGAAACCACCATCCGCCAGGTGATCGACAAAGCACTGGTGTCGGAACAAGTGATCGACGTATTCGACGCGGCGGGTATCAAAAAACCGGATATTTCTATTCTCTCCGACGAATTTCTGGCTGAACTGAAGGACCACAAGCATAAGAACGTGGCGCTTGAGGTACTGAAGAAGCTGCTCAACGACGAGCTGAAGGCGCGGGCCCGAAAGAATCTGGTGCAGAGCAAGAGTCTGATGGAAATGCTGGAAAACGCCATCAAGAAGTACCACAACAAAATCCTCACCGCTGCCGAGGTGATGGACGAGTTGATCAAAATCAGCAAGGAAATCGTTGCCTCGGACGACGAAGCTAAAAACATGGGGCTGACGGATTTCGAATATGCCTTCTATAGCGCTGTGGCCAACAATGACAGTGCCCGCGAGTTGATGGCGCAAGACAAGTTGCGTGAGCTGGCCGTGGTATTGACCTTGCGCGTGCGGGAAAACGCCTCCATCGACTGGACCATTAAGGAGAGCGTCAAGGCCAAGCTGAAGGTGATTGTGAAACGTACCCTGCGCCAGTTCGGCTATCCGCCAGATATGCAATTGCTCGCGACTGAAACCGTGTTGAAGCAGGCGGAAATTATTGCGAAAGATTTAGCTCACTAGTGTTTTTAAATTGATCTTGAATGCCACAAATTTGCCACACTCGCGCCGCTAATCGGGGCGAAAACCCGATAACCTCAGCGAACACAACTTATTGATTTTCCAGCTAATCGCCGCTAACGTATTGATTCTAAACGTCGACTTTTAGGACTCCGAAGGCAGGGGTCGTGGGTTCGAATCCCGCCTGGTGCACCATACGTTGTAACGAGAAAGCCTCAGGTCTTATGGGCCTGGGGCTTTTTTGTGGGTGTTTGGAGGCTTGGCGCCTAATGA
>Ga0105251_10003603_pt1 | contig 11135 bp, 9 predicted proteins | sample KBSS64metaG_FD_80424 | JGI IMG/M metagenome (GOLD analysis project Ga0105251, IMG submission 80424) | Switchgrass rhizosphere microbial communities from Kellogg Biological Station, Michigan, USA - KBS S6-4 metaG | ecosystem: Host-associated > Plants > Roots > Rhizosphere > Soil | place...
AGGCTTAAAAGTGAATGGCTTCCGAAAGGTGGTTATGGTGATTTTAGCCATGCGGTACGCGATATAAACCGGTGGATAAATGGTTATTACAACGTTTATCGCCCTCACACGAACAATGGTGGTTTACCGCCTTGCTAACATGAAAAAAAGTGGAAACAGGTTATTCCGGTATCCTGATTTTGTGATCCACTACATGACGGAGGCACGGCCTCACTCTGACCGTAAACAGGAGAGTGAGGCCTGAATCGCAGCGGGGAAGGGGACACTACAAACAGCCCCTATCCGTGCACCAACGGCCCTGTTAGCACCTTAACCTTTCCAGACATCCAGTCTATAGCATAATTGTTACGCTGATTATAAGACAACGATTTAATTAACTTCTCATTATCAACAAGTAATGTACCATTTTCATCTTCAAGCAAGGAGTCCAATATATGTCTTCCTCGCCCTTCCCCTACACTACCAGTCCGAAGAGAAATTTTTAATTCCATGTTATTAAATAATAGACTTTCATTAATGCTATTATATATTATGTCTTCCTTGTCGACTGTCAACGCCCTTGCTAGCATTATTGATTTTTCTTTATCGGTAAATTTCTCATCAGAATCAAAGACTTGCTCACCGATAAGAGCATGACGTAGCTGTTCAAACCCCCATCCGTTGGCTGAAACACAATTCTCTTTGACTTTTGTTGCAACCTGATACAGTAGCTCCTGAGTATCTTCCTTAACGAACACATCAGTAAACAGAACCGTAATCATACCTCCGCCTTGCGGAAAAATACGAACAACTATAAATGGAGACGCCTCAGCACTTTCAACGATATTGCCAGGTTGACTGGCAATATCAGAAAAAATCCGGGCTGTATCCACATCAAATCCTGTCACGATAATGTTATTATTTGTTTTACTGCTGGCTTCAGCACATTTCGTCATAAAATCGATTGCGTTTTTTAAATCCCGAATATCACACGTTACTTCAAAAAACTTTAGCGATTTAAATTTAGCTTTAATTTTACTACCGTTGTACTCTATCGTTTCGTTTTTTGTTGGTAGAATGCAGTCTTGTCCTTTTTCATTTTTTTCAATTTGTACAAGCATTGGTTTAAGCCCGTACTTAACCATCGCTGCCAGTGCTTTAGTATGCCCCCCATTCTCCACGTGGATATAATCTAATGTATTTACCAGTAAAATACCATTATCATTATTTATATAATACCCCCCCTCGGCATCTAGTGGAGCGAGATTAAGCCTATAAGCGTTACCATTTGTAAAAAGAATGTCATTAGACATATTGTTCGCGTCGTGAATATCAGGGCTCATGGTGTTTTCATCTGCGGCAGCAATAATTAAGCCTCTGGCAAATTGATCGGGACTGGTGCATAGCGAGTCTGATGAAAACGTTAATACTTTACCGTTATTTTCAATTTCATATGTATAAACTTTGTTATCACAACTGACTATTTTCAATGAATCAAAACCGGCAGAAAATTGAGATAACAGGGCATTGTGATACCGTTCAGTATACTTGTGAATAGTCTTATCTCGCGGCGTAAAAAAATCCACAATCCTGTCTACCAGTGTTCTTGATTCCAGAATATCTTTTTTTACCGCATTCAAAAAATCAACAGAACAAATATTACTAAACACTCGATTAGGAACTGCAAGGGTAGAATATAATGACATACTTTTATTTCCAATCTATTTATGTGTTATTAACACAGGAAAAAAGCGGGTAACGCAACCAATTAGTAGAATATGTGTTTTTCAATGAAGGCTCCGATGACTTTTATCGCTGCAGTACCTCTGTGAATAAGAACATTCAGCATAAGTGTGGCAGGACTTGCGTTGAGGGACGACCATCACAACACCACATGATGTAGTTAATAACACTTCCCACATATTGTACAACTCCTCATCTATGATCTTGGGTTAGCACATGATTTTGTGAATGATATACGTTATATTATTCTAGAATTTATCGACAAGTTTGACATATAATCCTTGCTAAATAACAATTCCATATATGTTTAATGTATGGCGCATATAAAAAAACGGTTTCTGTCGCATTAAGGTGCTAACAGGTAACATTCTGTTTTTTTTGTTATGTTGCATGACCATATCCCTGATCCGAAAAACCTTCAGTCGCCTGCATTATCCCATTGATGTGATAGCCCAGTGTGTTCGCTGGTATGTAAGTATCCGGTGAACTCATATTGACGGAACGGTTTTGAGCGAGACGTGATTTTCCCCGGCCGCTCTGGGACGTCGTCGGGAAGGACCATCACCGGCAGCAACGGATTGTGAGCGGGTGTAATCGCGGTTACTCTGTACCTGCCGGATAAACTCAAATGTTCGGCCGAGGCGTTTATTATCAACAATGGCACCCAGGTCGATTTCAGAGAGCCGATCGTAGGTAGAGCAGGGAAGAATCGCACCATTCAGAAGTAACTCTTTTTTCCCGTCAGGGTAATGATATACATCAATGTACTTACCCATGGCACGGCGGCTATATTCACTGTCTTCAATCAGATATAACATTTTATCGTATTGAATGGTCAGTGCTTTTGAGACCTTTCGCTTCTCGCGAACAGTGAATACCAGATCCAGATCTTCATCGTGTTCCACGGCGCGGTATCGACTGGTTTATATCGCGTACCGCATGGCTAAAATCACCATAACCACCTTTCGGAAGCCATTCACTTTTAAGCCTACGAAAGACTCTTTCCATCGGCGAATTATCCAGGTAATTCCCTCTCCGACTCATACTTTGCATAACACCAGAGTAACCCACTTTTTGTTGGCTTTCGATGCACTGAACTCCCAGTTCAGGATATTAGGCGCTACTTAAATGGTCACTTGATCTGCCTTCTGAGCTAATGGCGGATAAAAAGCAGCCAACAATTGGGCTGCTGCACTTGTTAATTAATCAGAACTTGTACCCAATCCCGACAGCTAAGGTTTTCGCGTTGAATGAATCAACGTAATAATTATCGCTCTCTGCATGTTTGAATTTGGCGTACTCATAAGAAGCATCAACAGTGAATCCTTTCCAGATAGCGTACTGGAAACCTACACCCACTACTGGTGAATGAGCTTTATATTCAGCCTCAGTATTTCCGTTATATTTTAATTTAACATCCGCGCCAGAAGTACCTACCAATGCGTAAATTTTGATATCGTCCGTAATGTTGTAAGAAGGGCCTGCCATCAGTGATGCATAACCGGCATCAACCTCTGTTTTATATCCCGCGTCATCACTAAAAGAGTCTTCTTTAGCCGTCGCTGTCAGGCTACCAATAATACCCCATGCAGAATCATCAAACTGATAGCCGTATTTAATGTTAAAACCGTCCAGGTGAGTATCGCTGGCGTTAGTGCGAGCGTATCCGCCGGTAATTGTGTGATTTGATGGTCCCGCGCTAACTGAGGTAGAAATCACCAGCACAGCCAATAGAACAGCCTTTTTCATGTTACTTGCCCTTATTTAAGTAAGGACTACAGGATATAGCGTTTCTGCCGCGCCCGACCATCGCAAAAACTATACACTTTAAGACATCATTATCTCATTATCTCATTATCTCATTATCTCATTCATCAATACAAAAAACTGCCGTGGTGAGGTTTCAAATTTTTATGTCTCTTATCGTCGTTGCCATCGTGAGCAGCATGGGCAAAACAGAATGACGTACCATGGACATCCCCGGCGTAGGACCGCTGGTCGCCATTATGGACGTTTCGCTCAGGGCGAGAGTTCGTGGTCTACATCGGATTGGTGCCAAAGCTAACAGGCACAGGTCTGGGTATTAGTAAGCGCGGGGATTACTACCTGAAGACGCTGTTTATCCATGGTGCAAGGCAGCTGCGTTGCTGGCAAACAAGATAACGCGTACGGTATGGACCCTGGTGGTCCGTAAATGCACCTACGACAAAACACGTCAGCGTCAGGCCGTTCTGAACGGTATGGACAGATAAATACTCACTTAATATGGCTAGTTACAAGAGTGGTCAGACGCTTACCGAATAGGTAGTATTCCGGGCATTACATTTTTCTGAATGAACCTTACCATGACTGATATTAGTCTGTGTCCCGTAACTGTTTTTTGTACAATTTACTTATGTCCTGAACCGGAAGCTTTTAATTTGGCCCGTTATGATTTCCCTGATGATGCCTAGATGCTGATTTTCCCTTGAGCGAAGTACACCCAAAGGTGGTCGTCCCTATTTTGCCCACAGGCAAGTTATGAATGGCATATTTTGGGTATTGTGTTCAGGAGCGCCCTGGAGAGATCTGCACGAACGCCCATTGCGTAGGTGCTGCAGGCGAGCATACGTTCCACGGCGAGCTCCGTCCATTCACTGACACTGTCGCCGTATTTATCGAGAAACTTATTCCAGCCGTCATCGAAGATGAAGAGCAGTTTTGCGTGGCGCGGAATATACAGAGTGCAGAGTATAAAACGAGGCAGGGGAAAGATAAAAGGCTGTGGCTGCAGGGCAGTCGCGCTCACGCCGGAGGCGTACTTCCGTTCATTAATGCCTTATATAACATTTGGTTAGATGTCATATCGCACACCCGCAACCGGCGGTGATACTGCGAAGAGCCTCATTTGAATATTGACTCCCTGCCCCTGCAATCAGGACATCTGGCCTGGTGTGCGCTGGTTGCCCTGCATCTGGCCAGACAGGACGGCACCGTGAACTCCGATGCGCAGGCCAGCCTGTTTCTGACCCGCTGGCTGGCCACCGCGTAGAAGCAACGCCGTTTCCCGCGTGAAATTACCCCCGATATCGAGTGGCTGCTGAAAAAGGGCCGGATGCTGGGGGTGAAGCAGAGCGTGCGTTTTTAACGCTTCATAAGCTATGCAATGAAGCGCGGCGAGAGTGGGAGTAAGCGTCTCATTTAGACCGTCTGTGCAGCGCCCTCCGATTCCGGGAAAATAGTGTCCATCATTTTTTTTGTAGTGCGCCCCAAAAGTTAGACACCAGATCGAAAACTGAGGGCGTATGGCAAAATTTTCGTTGAAGTTCAAACAGGAGGTGGCAGAAAAATACCTAGAGGACGAGTTAGATCCATTGATAAAAATGGCCATCCTGCATTATCAGTTTGAGTGTATTCACCCGTTTCCGGACGGCAACGGACGTACAGGCCGTATAGTGAACATTCTGTATCTGATCCAAAGCGGGTTGTTAACGCTGCCTATCCTGTATCTGTCCCGTTCCATCCTGGCGCGTAAGAGCGACTATTACGCGCTGCTGCGTAGCGTAACCGCAGATGGTGACTGGCAAGCCTGGATTCTGTTCATTCTGGAAGCGGTCGAGGAAACGGCGCATTGGACGATCAAGAAAATCGCTGTTATCCGGGAGTTAATCGACACCACAACGGTATACGTTCGGGAAAAGCTACCTAAAATCTATAGCTGGGAGTTGGTGCAGATACTCTTTGCTCAGCCCTACTGCCGAAAAAAGTGGTGCCAAGACGGTAGCGCTGGCGACACTAAACACCGGTAAGCCGGATGAAGAAACCATTACCGTCAGGCAGAGCAAATACCTGAACAATCTGGTTAAACAGGAGCACCGAAATATCAAACGGCGAACCCGGTCAACGCTGGGATTCAAATCATTCCGGCGTGCACAGACGATAATGGCAGGCATTGAGTTAATCCACGTGATACGCAAGGGTCAATTTCAGCATTCAGTCGGCAATGGATTGTCACTGGCGGAACAGTTTTATTTGTTGGCTGCCTAAAAAAACGGCAGCATGGATCTTTTAAAACTCTCTCCGTTAACGCGACAGAGCCCAATAAACAACCTGAAAAAGCACAAATCATCACCCGTCCGCGGAGTGCCGACTTACCCACGAACACACAAATCAAAGAGCGGTTAAAATTCAACCGCTTCATTCCAGATCAGAAATGGTTTCAATTTCCAAAACGTGAACTGATGGCTGGCAATGAACCATTTTATTATTGAGTTCAGTGAACACCTGATCGTTTACTCTTAACTAGGGTTCCGTTTTCCAGACATCAAGTCTATAGCTAAATTGTTACGCAAAGTATAAGACAATGATTTAATTAACTGCTCATTATCAACAAATAATGTACCATTTTCATCTTCAAGTAAGGAGTCCAATATATGTCTTCCTCGCCCTTCCCCTACACTACCAGTCCGAAGAGAAATTTTAAATTCCGTGTTATTAAATAATAGACTTTTGTTAACGTCATTATATATGATTTCTTCGCCGTCCGTTAATGCCCTTGCTAGCATTGTTGATTTTTCTTCGTCGGTAAATTTTATATCTCCGTCAAAGATTTGCTCATAGGAAATAGAATGACGCAACTGTCCAAATTCCCATTCGTTGGCAAAAACACAATTCCTGTAGACTTGTGTTGCAGTCTGAGACAGCTTATCCCGAGTGTCTGCCGTAAATAACATATCATCAAACTGAATAGTAAACATTCTTCCTTCTTGTGAAAAAAGGCGAACAGTTATAAGCCCACTTGGAACTCCCTCAACGATATTGCCAGGTTGACTGGCAATATCAGAAAAAACCCCGACTGTAGCCGCATTAAATCCTGTCACGTTAATGGTATTAATAATTTTACTGCTGGGGTCAGGACTTTTCTTCATAAAATCAATTGCATGATTTAAATCCCGAATATCACAACCTACGTCATAATACGCTAGCTCATTATACCTGACGCTTATGACACTGCCGTTGTACTCAATCATTCCTGGTCTTGGTAGAATACAGTTCTGTCCGTTTTCATTTTTTTTAATATTTACAATCATTGGTTTAAGCTCGAAATGAACCATCGCTTCCAGTGCTTCAATATCCGCCTCTTCTCCCGCTGCGATAACACATGAATTTACCAGTAAAATACCATTATCTATATCCATATAATACTTCCCCCCGGCATCCAATGGGGCAAGATTAAGCCCATAAGCATTGCCACTCAAAAAAATAATATCATTAGACATATTGTTCGTGTCGTGAATATCAGGGCTAATTGTATTATCATCTGCTGCTGCAATAATTAAACCACTGGCAAACTCATTGGGATAGAGACAAAGCGATGCTGATGAAAATGTTAATGTTTTATTATTATTTTCAATTTGATATGTATAACCTTTGTCATCAGCACTAACTAATATCAGTGAATCAAAACCTGCAGCAAATTGTTCTAATAGAGCATTATGATATCGTTCAGTATATTTATTGATGGTATAGTCTCGCGGCATAAAAAAATCCACAATCTTGTCTATCAGCGTTCTCGATTCCAGAACATCCTTTTTTACAGCATTCAAATAATCAATAGATAAATGGTTATTGAACACAGGATTAGGGACTGCGAGGGTAAAATCTAATGGCATATTTTCACTCCTGGATTTATTTACACAGTGAACACAAACGTTGTTTAAATATATTAGGTAATGTATCTCTAAAAAGTATCGAAGGGAACAATAGCTTACACTTACTTTTGAACATATTATATGGTTGTGTCGCATTAAGGATACGATACTGGCAGGCATTGAATTAATCCACATGATACGCAAAGATCAGTTCCGGCATCCAGTCGGCGACGGTTTGCCACCGGCAGAACAATTCCATTTGTTGGCTGCTGTAAAAAACAGGCATCAGTGAAAACTATGTGCGTAATATATTAGCTGGCATTGGAATTTATTTCCAACCCTTTACATATATCAAAGTTAGACATATCGAGCATCATTTTTATTTTTTTGCATTCATAATTAGGAGATTGAATCGCTTCTTTAGAGTGCGCCTGACCATGGATGTAAGCGGCATATTTAGACCGTCTGTTGGTATCCATCCGGTTCTGTCAGCGCCAGTGATATAAAACCATACAGGGGGCGGACGATTTCCTGAACTCACAGGAGATTGTTTATGTTTTCGTACGCAGATAAGTTGCGAGCTGTTGAGCTCTACTTTAAATACGGGAAAAAAGCTTCACAGGTTGTCCAGGAACTCGGATATCCATCCACCAGGCAGCTCAGACGCTGGGCTCGTATTATCCAGGCCGGTGGTGTGCTACCTGGGTCTGTTCCGAGAAAACCCCGCTACACCAGCGAACAAAAACGGGCTGCTGTGGAGCACTACCTTCATCATGGCTGCTGTCTGGCTTTCACCAGCAGAAGCCCTGGGTATCCCAGTGACTGGTTGCTGAATCGCTGGCTGGACGAGCTTCACCCGGGCAAACGGCGGCTCATCTCCGTTGTATAAAATCATTATACTCCCTTTGATACAGAGGTAAAACGTCAGGCAGTCAGAGAGCTTTGTACCCGGTCTGAGTCTGCCCGTGAGGTCGCTCAAAAAGTTGGTGTCAGCCGCGAGGTGTATTCGGCGCCAACAGATGGAACTTGATATCCTGAAGAAGGCAGAAGAACTGATAAAAAAAGCCCCGGGTATCAGCGTTCAGTCCCTGACTAACAGAGAAAAAACGCAGGTCGCTGATGCCTTCAGGAATACTTACACGCTGACAGAGTTGCTCAGCAACCTGCAGCTTGCCCGCAGTAGCTATTTTTATCACCGTGCAGCCATGTTTGCAGCAGATAAATATGCTGAGGTACGCACCGTGTTGGTGGAGATTTTTAACAGCAACTACCGCTGTTATGGCTATCGCCGCCTGCACGCCATGCTCAGATATGAAGGCATGCGGCTTTCTGAAAAGGTCGTGCGCCGGCTGATGACAGAAGAGCAGCTCGTAGTCAGTCGTTCACATCGTCGCCGCTACAGTTCGTACTGTGGTGAAATCGGCCCAGCCCCTGATAATCTTCTCGCCAGAGATTTCACCGCCGGAGCCCCCAACCAGAAGTGGCTGACAGATATCACAGAGTTCCAGCTTCCTTCAGGCAAAGTATGGCTGTCCCCGGTATTGGACTGCTTCGACGGTAAAGTAGTGAGCTGGTCATTTGGAACACGGCCGGATGCTGAGCTGGCTAATACGATGCTGGATGGTGCCATCAGCACGCTTAAGCCTGGAGAGCGGCCGGTGATCCATAGCGACAGAGGTGGTCATTATCGGTGGCCAGGCTGGCTGACGCGGGTGAATGCAGCAGGTCTTATCCGTTCAATGTCCCGAAAAGGATGTTCACCGGACAATGCCGCATGTGAAGGGTTCTTCGGTCGACTGAAAACGGAAATGTATTATGGTCGCGAATGGTCAGGCATAACACTGGACAGCTTTATGCAACATTTGGATGCTTACATCCGGTGGTATAACGAACGGCGGATTAAACTGTCGCTGGGTGCAGTCAGTCCGGCTAACCGCATTTTTCCCCGATCCCCCCAAGATCAGTAAACTAACCGTAAACCCGGATAATCATATTGTTTTGTAAGAATCGAAATGTGATATTTATTAAAGGCTAATATTGGTAGCCTATACATTAAGGGGAGGGTATAGAGAGTTGGGGTAATTTTAAAAAAACCAATACGTAGCTTTTTTTAACACAAAAACACAGATGTATTGATGAACGTCTGTATTATGTAACATGGTGCTCCGGAGGGGAATATGCCATTTGTTAGACCAACCGATTTTTTATACAGTTATAACCTCAATAATGAGGCCGCTTGTAACCTTTTGAATGCCGTTAAGCATGATATTGCCGAATCTAGAAGTTTTTTTGAAAAGCTCATCGATTTTTTCACACCCAGCAACAAATGCATCGAAAAATATACCAAAAAATTCAATGACGAAATATTATCCTTAATAAAAAATGGTTTCGATTCTTTAAAGCTAGAGACAAACGATGCTGCTACGGGGGCGTTTATCTATTCCGTTAGTCGTGAAGAAAGAAAACTAATGTTTACTTCATCAAGCCCGTGTTTGACTCTGGATGAGCTTTCTCACGCCTTAATTAATACTGCGGGGGTTGGGGCTAATGATGCGTTCCGACAGGGGATTCCTAATAGTGAAGGAACGTCAGGAACTGTATATGTTAATGGAGGGTCTTATGGTGCGGCATTAACACCGATTGATGAGTATGGAAATTATTATGCCGATCACCAGAATGGTGTTCTTTTTGTTAACAGCAAAACGAAAGAGGTCGGCGGAGCATTTGATGCTTTGTGTCATCTTGTTCATCATGGAGGACTAAAACCCTTCGTTGTAAATATCACAAAAGATCTGAATGGCAGATTAATTCTAGCACCTGGAAAAAAACAAAGCGCCTCATGTGATGGAGGGCTGGTTGAATTTGAACATGATTATTCTGGTGATAATCTACATCATAACTTTTATTGTAATATAAAAAATCTGGGGGGGGTGGTTCGATTTTTGGAAAACACTGAAGATATCCCGGGTGTGTTTCAGGATTTAGTGGTAGATGATATAACTGAGGAAACTATTGGTATTTTTAAGGAATTCGCGTCTGACGAAACGTCAGTCCTGGAAGGTGGGCCTGGTTCATCAAGTATTCAGGTGAGGCGTTTTAATCAAATTAATGATAAAATGATATCAATCTTATTTTTGGATATTCCAAAACAGAGAAGTACCCAGCATATATTTTCAGCAATTGTATTGAATCGGCTTGAGTTGAAGAAGCACGGAGAGATTCGTGGTTACCAGTATACGCGTAATAAATTGATTCATATTATTGCCGGGGAACAAATTTTTGATTCGCAAAAGAATGGTAAAACGGATACTGAACAATCAATATTACTAGCGGATGCAATAATGAAGAAGGATGTTATTATTTACTACAATAAGAATAATAATACTTTAACTTTTTCAGGTTATACTTTTGATCTTTCTCACCGTTCGGGATCCAATGGGGAGGGGCGTGGCAGGCATATAACAGAATCAGAGAAATCTCCTGGAACTATCGATAAAAAGAAGTTAATAAACTCATTGTTTTTTTCACCACGGCACCAGTACGCATTGGAGTTTATGTCACCAGAAACGATCAACACTATTTTTGGGAACGTGCAGGACTGGGGACGGACTGCATGACCGCAAGGATTCGTCAATTTTTGGCAATAAGCCTAAAAATTATGGTTCTGTCGCATTGAGGCGTCGTCAGATAAGATGCTGTTTTTTTTATGATGTTGCCTGACCATGCCTCTGATCCGAAAAGCCTTCAAACGCCTGCATTATCCCATCGATGTTATCGCGCAAT
>Ga0105251_10003604_pt1 | contig 11135 bp, 7 predicted proteins | sample KBSS64metaG_FD_80424 | JGI IMG/M metagenome (GOLD analysis project Ga0105251, IMG submission 80424) | Switchgrass rhizosphere microbial communities from Kellogg Biological Station, Michigan, USA - KBS S6-4 metaG | ecosystem: Host-associated > Plants > Roots > Rhizosphere > Soil | place...
CGCATGTTCAATGTCACCAGTGTCGCTGGATGCATGGCCGGCTCCGTAATCCCGCGGGGAACCGGCAAGCATACCCAGAGCAGAACACGACATTTCTTATATGGTCGCCTCCCATTTGCAAGGTAATTGTTCGTAGCGAGAAGGGTGGTTGCGGACTTATATCCGGACTCGATTGCGGAACGTACCCGCCGGCCCCGATGGATTTCGCCGCAAAGGTCCTAATCTAAATAACGGACTCGAAGTCCGAGAAATGTCTCAGGCTTGCCTTCACGCGGTCCAACCTGTCTTGCCATCGTTCAATACACCTGTGCAACCGTGGATGGGTTAAAGGCTACGGTTCGTGCTTACTGCGCTGGTGCTGCCTGATACGTTCGACCATACGCGAGCAGCGCCCAGATTGTTCGCGCCATCTTGTTGGCGAGCGCAACGGCAACGACATTCGTTGGACGCCGGGTCAGCATCTGGCGCAAGCGCTCCGGCAAATACCTTGAACTTGAGATGACCGATCGCGCGCCGTGGATCAGTAGCGTTCGCAAGTACACGTCCCCGCGTTTGCTGATCCCGCCAAGCTTTACCTTGCCCCCAGAGCCGTTCTGTCGCGGCACGAGGCCCAAATAGGCAGCGAACTCCCGGCCGGAGCGAAAGGTCTTCGCCTGTCCAATTACCGATACTGCAGCAGTGGCCGTGAGTACTCCCACGCCGGGGATCTCGGAAATGCGTCTGCATGCATCGTTGTTGCGTTGCCACTCGAGAATGCGCTGTTCGATCCGGGCAATCTGCTCGTCGAGTCCACGTAGCCGCGAGATCTGGTCCTGCAGGCTGTCTGCCAGCATAGTGGGCAACTGCTCAGCCATCGACGCCAGCGCGACTTTGGCTGCCTCTATCGATGCACGGCGACCTGCCGGCAGTATCACGCCAAATTCGTAGAGCAATCCGCGAAGCTGGTTGACCTGCATGACACGGATCCTGACGAGTTGCTGGCGTATGCGGTGCATCGCAAGCATGGCCTGCTGGTCTTCCGTCTTGACAGCTACGAAACGCATGCCGGGACGTTGGGCCGCTTCCCAGATCGCCGCGGCATCCGCGGCATCGTTCTTGTTCGACTTCACGAACGGTCGGACGAACTGGGCTGCGATGAGCCGCACGTCGTGGCCAAGCCGCGCCAGGACACGGGCCCAGTGATGGGCGCTGCCGCAGGCCTCCATAACGACACAAGTCGCAGGCCGGTTGGCGAAGAACGGCACGAGCTGGGCGCGTTTGAGCACCTTGCTGCGAATCGCGCCGGTCACAGGCTCGACGTAGTGAATCTGGAAAACGCGCTTGGCCAGGTCGATGGCAATGGTCGTGGGTTCCATCAGCTTTCTCCTTAACGGGATATCCCGACGGAGACGATACTCGGGCTCGACATCGTCGCCGGGGTTGCTGCGGCGTCGGTTGGCCCGTTAAGGCGGGAGGCGACCATTCCATCTATAAAGCTACTACACCGTTTGTTGTTGATAATTTCTTTTATGACAAATTCAGGATTACTAATTTACCTTGACCTGAAAAAAACTGTTCCCGCTTCCTGCAGAATCCTGTTTCTGATCTGCAGACCTCGTCCTGCGGATGGCGGCAACCGGGACACACTGGAAGCCTTCGGTGCACGCATCGGATGGCTCAGATGTCCGGCCGCGCCAGCGCGTTCGCCCTGAATTCCCGCTCGCACGCCGGACACCAGTACTCCCCGATGCGCTGCTCCTGCGGCAGGTGGCGCGTTTCGCGCGCGTAGCCGAACAGCTGCATGATGCCGGTCCACGACCGCACGCGACCGCGACAGCGGCACGCTCTCCTCGAAGACCCGCACCGGCGACTTCACGGTGCCGTCCGCCGTCCGGCCGACCATCGCTGCGCCGCTGTTACTGCTGGATCGCCGCATGCTTCATCAGGTCGCCCGTGAACTGCGCAGCGGCCTTCTCCAGCGCGAGTGCCTGCAACTGCTGGCGGATCGTGTCCTTCGCCTGGTCGAACGACGGGACCTGCGTCGGGCGTTTCGCATCGACCTTCACGATCACGCGCATCGCGTTGCTTCCCTCGCCGGTCGCGATCGGCGCGGGCGTGACGCTACCGGCTGGCAACTGCATGATCGCCTGCGCCACCGCGAGCGGCAGGCCCTGTGTCCTGCCCTCGGCCAGCGGCGCCTTGAAACTCACCCACGGCAGTTCGCCGCCCGATGCCCTGCCCGGCGCCACGCTGTACTGACGGGCGAGTGCGTCGAACGACGTGCCGGATTTCAGTTTCGCGAGCACGGTGGTCGCGGTTGCCTCGTCAGGCACGGCAATCACACGCGGCTTGTACTCTTCCCTGCCGAGCGACGCGACGATGTCGTCGTAGCGGGCCTTCACCTGCGCGTCCGTCACCGGCTCCGCACGGATGCTGTCCTTCAGGTACAGCTGCGTTTCGGCGTTGACCTTCGCCGCATTCATCGCCTGCTGCACTTCGGGCTTCGTGTCGTAGTGCGCTTTTTCGGCGTTCTGCCGGAACAGTTCGCGCGCGATCAGCTGGCCCTTGAGCGCCTGCCGCAGTTGCGGCGTGTCCGGTTGCCCTGACGTACCCATGGCAGCGCGCAGCGCGTTCTCGAACTGCGCGGCAGGGATGTCGACCCCGTTGACGCGGGCGACGAGACCCTGTGGCAAGCCACTGGCGCCGGCGGCCTGCAAGCCGAACGGATGCGCGACTGCCATGCCGGTCTGGCTCGCGGCGGCATTCACGTCGTCCGCGTGGGCGACACCCGGCAGCGCGATGCTCAGCGACACCGAAGCAAAAGCCGTCACGCACAGCATGTTGACGCTCGTGCCCAGGCGGGAGGTGGATTTTTTCATGATGGTTTCCTAGTAGTTCCAGTTCGCAGTGGCCAGCAACAGGGTCGCTTTCGGACCCACGCTGGCGGGTTGAGTGAGTGCGCGGCCGAGCGTGACCTCGCCCGACAGGATCTGCTGGTGCCATTGCCACTGCGCGCGCAGACCCGCGCCGGCACCCGCGAGGGTCGGGAAGCCCGGCACCGCGACGAGGCTGGCCTTGCCAGCATCGAGAAACACGTACGGCTCGATGCGGCCGTCCTTCCACGCGGGCGCGTTGACCCACGCGATCTCGTTGCGCGACCAGACACCCCGGTCGCCCGCGATCTCGCCCGAGCGGAACCCGCGGATCGTGTCCATGCCACCCAGATACAGTTGCTCGGAGCCATACAGCGCCACATTCACATACTGGCCGCCTAGCGCACCGCGATAGGCGAAGGCCGCATTGCGGATCTTCGGCAGCGGCACGGTGAAGTTCACCGTCGCATCGAGCTTCGTGAACTGGCTGTGCGCCGCGGTCCGCGCGATGCCGTGTGCGTCGTGATCCGCTTCGAGCCACGGCAGCCCCTGCGAGAGGCCCGCGTCGAGCGTCACGTTGCCCGGCGCGTCGTTCATCACGAATTTTCGTAGCCAGTTGCCCCCGACTCTCAGCACCGCAAGATGTTGCGGATCGAGGTCGATGTTGTTGACCTCGCGGTCGGTACGCCGCCACGACAGCGTCGCGTCCAGATTGACGATATTGGCCTGCGTGCGCTCAAGCGTGTAATTCCAGCCGAGGATGTGACTGAGCGTGCGGCCATACACGAGCGCCGTGCTGTCCACCACCTGCTGGTATTCCGAGTCCGACAGCGTGTAGCTGAACGTGTGGCGACCAAACGGGATCGCGAACGAACCGACGAGCGCGTTGCTGTCCAGGCTGTCGATGAAGTTCAGGCTGAGCGATTCCTGCAGGCCGATCAGGTTGTCGGCCTCGACGCCGGCACGGTAGCGCGTGATGCCCGTCGCCCGGCTGCCGTAGTTGTCGACACCCAGCGTGTAGTACGTGCGGTCGCCCGGCTGGTTCCGGATCGCCACGACGGAATCGCCCGCGCTTTGTCCTGGCAGGATCTGCACGGCAGCCTGGTTGCGCCGCAGCCGGTTGATCTGCGAGACGCCCTGGTCGAGATCCTCGAGCCGCAGCGGATCGCCGGGTGCGGCCGGAAAGGCGTTTTCGTAACCGGCATCGGTGAGCCAGCCGCCACCCGCGGCGCCCTCGTCCTTCTTCAGCCGCTGCACGGGCCGCCCGTTAACGGCGTACTGCTCCACGTGACCGACCTGCACGGTGACCTTCAGCGTGCCAGACCCGAGGTTCTGCGGGCCGAGGAAGGCGCGCGTCGTCACATAGCCGGCCGACACGAACGCATCGGTGAGCCGTTTCAGGAGCACGTTCAGGCGGTGCGAGCCCAGTTCGTGGCCGGTGAACGGCGCCGTGATCGCGTCGAGCCTCGCAGACGGCAGCACCGTGTTGCCATTCACCTCGATGCGGTCAACCCGGAAGGTCGGGCCGCTTTCGGCAATCTGGTTGATGGGAGTGCCGGGCGGGACGTCGAGCGTCTGCTGTGCTGGTGGCGGCACCGTAATTGACGCGGGCGGCTGGTTCAGCTCCTGCTGCCTCGCGCGCTCCTTCTGCTGGTCGATCAACTGCTGCGCCGGGTCCTGGACCGGGCGTGCAGCCGGCAACGCCGGGACACCGGCAGGTACCCCCGAAGGGGGCGTCTGGGCATGCGCAGCGGCGATGTGAAGACCACAAAGCGCGATACCGCGCAGCAGCGCCGGGCGTACCGCCCAGGGCACGCTCCTGGAAGATTTCCGCATCAGCGCCACCACCAGGTGGTGAGGCCCAGATGCTGGCCGATCTGCACCGGAGTACGGGAAGGCGCGCGCACGGTCGTGAGGCTGCCGGTCGCGGCAACACTCTTGCCGCCGGTGATGTAACCGCCGTCGATTACGCCGTCGCCCGTGAGCGTCACGAGGCCGTTCGCGGTGAAGCCGCCGCCCACGTCCGCGGCGATGATCTGCGCCCAGCTGCTGCCGAAGAACGCATTGAAGCCGCGGTCCTGGTTCAGCGCCGAATAGCCGGTTACGCCCTGTGCGTAGGTCACTGGTGCGGTGACGTCGATGTTGCCCAGCGCGAACACGTTGCCGCCGACGTTGCGCGCAACGGTGCCGGCGGTAATCGCGATATCGGTTCCCGACTGGATCGTGCCGCCGTACGGCGTCACGCTGCTCGACGCGCTCGCATGACAGACGATCCAGCAGCCGCGCGAATAGCCCGCCTGTCCGGAGAACACCGCAGCATTGGTGAACGCCTGCTGCGCCGTGATGTTCACGGCGGCGTCGTTCGACTGGATGATGCCACCGCTGTTCGTGACGTTGCGCCCCGAGATCGTGACCGGACCGCTGGTGGACGCAATATACGCGAGCTGGTCCGGCTGGCTGACGGTGCCGTAATCGACGTCAAAGCCGCTGGTCGTGTGCGTGAAGAAAAGGAAGCTGCCGCCGCGGCGGGAATATGCGACCGGTTCGCTACCGGAGGCGGCGCCTGTATGGTCGATCACGTTGAACACATCACCCTGCGCGGTCAGGCTCACGGCCTGATTCGCGAGAATCCGTGCGTTGTCGTTTGTAATGTCGCCCTGCGCGGTCAGCAGCGTCGAGCCGTTGGCCGTGAAGATGATCCCGAGGTTCGCCGGCGTCGAGCGGTTCGTGATGCTGCCGCCGGCATTCAGCGTGACATTGCCGCCGCTGGTGGTACCGTCCGGCGCGACTGCTCCCGCCTCGATCAGACTGCCGGTGTTCGTAATGTCGCCCGTACTCGTGAGGTTGACGGCATTGCCAGCACTCAGTGTCGAGAGCCCGCTCGCGTTGTCGGTAACCGTGATGCCGGCCGCGTTCACCGTCAGATCGTTGGCGGCGCTCACCTGTGCACCCTTCACCAGGAGGGCACCCGTCGTTGTAATGTTGATGTCGTGCTCGGCCTTGATCGAACCCTGGGTGGCGCCTCCGCCGGCGCTGATATCGCCAGTGGCCGACACGAGCACGTCGCCAGCGCTAGCGTACAGTTGCCCAAGGTTGCGCACGCCGGCGCCTTTGTCGGTCACGATGAGTTGCACACGGCCCGCAGTCAGGCCGCCTAGTGCCGTGATGTCGATTGCCATGCCGGAAGCGCTCGTGCCAGGCGAGGTGGAACTGACGAGCCAGTCATGCCCGTTGTCGCTCGGCGAAAAGCCGGTGTCGTACGTGTTGGTGCTGTCACCGACGATTGCCCGGATGCCGCTGGTGGAGCTGGTAAAGCTGTTCGTTACCGGGCCGTTCACGGCCAGCTGCTTTGCGATCAGATCGAGATTGACCAGGGTGCCCGACAGACCGCCCGCACCGATCGTGATCGTTCCGCCGTTCGTCGTCAGCACGACGTTGCGCTGGGTGACGCCGGGCGCGAGCGTGAGGTCATTAAAGCTCACCTGTCCGGTGGACAGCACGACGTGCCCGGCGTTCACGAAGCTGCCACCGTCCACGGTGATGCCGTTCGGGTTGGCCAGGATCACATTCGCGCGCGGACCCAGCACGCCGATCGCGCCCTGGATCAGCGACGGGTCCGTACTCGTGACCTGGTTGACGATCGTCCGTGCATTGATACCCACGTTGTTCAGGTCCGCGCCCGCCTTCGACACGTTGAACGAAGAATAGGTATTGTTCGAGACGCCGCCGGTTGCCGGCGCGATGTTTATTACCTGATGACCGCCTGCGCCGGGCGAAACAGTTGTGGCTGTGCCGCCGTCCGCGACGACGCCGGCGGCAAGGGCCGAACTGCCCAGAACAGCAAACGGCGCGCTCGCGGCGATAGCCAGCGCAGTCCAGCGCCCGCGCAACGGGCGTCCCGTCGTGGCTCCGATTTTTTTCAAGATATCCCCGTCCTAGTTCTTTCTGAGGTCCACAGCAACGCGTTCCGCGATCGCATTCACTCCGTCGATCAGACCGTCACGGGCCTCATCCGCGCGATCTACCAGCGCACCGATGTTGTCGAACCTGTACCGGGCATCGGCATTGAGGTGGACAGCGCGATCAGATTCTCCAACCGTATAACCGTATGCGAAGGTGTTCTGGTAAATCACTGCACCGGTGGCGACCCTGGTCGCGATCACTTCGACCCGCACGCTCGGGACATAAGGCATGCCAGGGCCTACCGATACGTAACCAGCCGACATCGTGGTACTCAGCACTGCATCGGTGTTGCCCTTCTTCAGTACGTCGCCAGTTGCCGGTTTCGTATCCCCGGCGTTTTTTGGGGTATCACGTAGCTCGGTCTCAACCTCATAAACGTCGTGTGTCAGGACTTCAACCAGTTGGGTGGCCAGTCGCTCACGCAGTCGAGTCCGCGTGGGATCAAGGGCCTGCGTAAGCCGGGCCGATTTCGCACTTGTTTCGGCGGCGGCAATCATGCCGCCGATCAGCCCGAATGCCATCGCCGGGTTAGCGACAATCAAGGTGCGGTATTCTTCCGTCCCGCGGTTCTGGACTACAGTCACGGAATGGATGTTCGCTGCTTCCTCGCGCGTGAGAGCCTGTGATTTTACTGTGGAGCAACCGGTCGCCATTGTGGCGAGAAGTAATGCAAAAGGGAAGACAACTGTGTTTCTCATCGGTCTGTGAGCGCTAGCACGACTGATCTCATGAACTGGCGGCTCCCAATAGATACCGCCAGTAAGCTTGGTTAATGGAACGCGGTGTGGATTTCTAAATCTTGTCCCTCTTGCCCGATGCCGTTCTTCTCAGAAATTGAGACCATGGCGATGACAGCCCCAGGCGCAGGTCTTTGTCTGGGTGACCGATCTGTTTCGATTCGCTGATCGAGCCGCCTACCGTTCCGGAAGGCCTCGACCTTGCTAGACGGATGACTGACCTATCGTATTCGTATGGTCATCGCTAGCTTCTAAGGGTGGCGACCTGGTCACTAACGCGGGTCTTTTTCGGGAAGCCAACCTTGCTCGATTCTCTGTATAAGCAGCGTATCGTTCCAAGCACCTCTGATAGGCAACTTGCGCTGCTCATCTGTGAGCTGTCCAATAGGCCATTCCTTCGCTCCGTCCCACAGCCACCAGTCCTGGACTTTGCCGGTTTCCGGATCACGGTTCCCGGCACGAAATATCGGAGGGTTTCGGGAATGATCTGGTATCGGAAACCTCCCGAGCCTCACCACAATTCCCTGCTTTTCGGCCGCCGCAATCGGGAAGAAGATCCAGAAATTCGTGCATTGGGAAACCAATGATTCCATGGAGGCGGGTTGTGCTTTGTACGTGCCGGGAAGCACGCGAATTAGTGTGCCCATAGGTGGAATCTTGCACATGTACTGAAAATACGCATCGCCCTTACTGGTCTGAATACTGTAAACGTCACCTGCTCGAGCCATTACTTGAACCCCGGGTAGTTAATGGACTCAAGCAGATACGCACCACGCTGCAACGATGCCGTGTACGCGGGGTTGCTTTGTGCAATGCTATTGATTTTGTTCAAAAGCGATCCTTCGTTTTTCGCGAGGCCACAGTATTCAATCAGAACCTGCTCAACCGCTCTCGCGTCGTCGCGAGAGATATTTTGCAAGCCCGAAATCGGTTCGATTTCGATGCCTTTTTGGCGGAGATGAGCGCCTGCGCGAGCACAGCACCCGGCATCTCTCCGACAAGGTTCTGATAGGTTTGAGTCGCATACGCGTCACCCGCCGCCTTGTTTTGCTAAATGGTTGAGGTCGCCTCACTGTTTGTGGCAACTACTAGATAAATTCACCTGGAAGGTTCAAGCGTTGGCCATCATAGTTCCAGTCCATAGGCTTCTTGCTCGCGTCGAACCACTTTTTCCCGCTCGATATCCATAGCTCGCGCTTCTTTCGCGCGCTCGCTGGCGTGCAGTCCTCGTAACCGAATTCGGTTCCACAACACGGACATATGTCCCACGTTGGCGAGTCTCCGTCCTCACCCCGAGGAGGTTCGGACACCTCGTAACCGCACACCCGGCAGTGGTCATTTTTTCTGTGCATTGAAGGAGTCCATGTCGGCTGTCCGGATCAAAACCGGTGCAAGCCCTATTCTGCGTGCACCATGCATCCTTAGTGAGTAAAACGTCGTTCAGGATCCACCACTACCTCGAGCTCGACGCCCGCGCCACGCAAGATAGGCGTTGCGCGCTCAATAAATGCACGAGCTTCGGTATTCGGTTCGTACTTGCAATAAATGCGAATCGCAAAATCCCTACCTTTGGCCGATGGAAAGCTCGTATAAACCTCTCCGCTTTCGATGTACCGGAGATACGTGTTGATCTTTTCCTGCAGAAGCAGGAGGTGTTCGCTTGTTTGAGCATCATCCCATTCCAAATGATCTGAGATGCTAAGTACAGCGAGATTCTGCTCAGGCAACGTACCAATAACGTCGACTGTGTTGGTATCCAATATAGTCATCGCTAATTCCCTATTTTTGGCGGTGACCCTGGCCTGACGATCTGCACCTGGGTCGGTGGAATAACCGTCCCGCCAGGGAAACCCGGCTTGCCCTTCCCAACGACCGTCGCACCTGTTTGCGCCATTTCCGGAAAGGCTGCCGCCTGATTTTTCGTCAATGGCGCAGTGGCCGAAGCTTTGCACTCGACACAAACCACTGACCCGCTTGAGCCGGTTCCCATGATATCAAGCCGAGTGCGTACGCCGCTCGCCGTTTTTACCGTGACTTCTTGTACAGCATCTGGCATTTCTCCGACAACGTTCTGATAGGTTTGAGTCGCATACGCGTCACCCGCCGCCTTGTTTTGCAAAATGGTTGAGGTCGAACCACTGTTTGTGGCAGACGCCTCCTTCTTAAGCACACTGCCGACAAGGCTTACTCCGGCAACCCCTTCACCAACTCCCTGGAAATTCGACGAATCAGCGCCGAATTTGCCGATGTACGTCGACATCAGCTGGCTGAAATTATCGTTCGTTACATCCGCGTACGACGGACCGTACGTGTGCTGAGCGTTATCGACAATGCTGCGGGCCGTATCCTCGGCGCCGGCCGGCACCGCCCAGCGTTCCACGTACTGACCCTGCGCATCCTTGTAGAAAGTCGTGCCGCGAGCCGCCGTGCCAGCCTCCGCATCAGCCAGACTGCTCCAGACATGCATGCCGTCCGGACCGCCGTTGCCGCCATACACATTCTGCGCCGCCTTCAGCAACTGATCCGGCGTGTACTGCGAAGCCAGCGTATGATTTGCGGCCAGTGCCTTGTTGATTAGTTGCACAACCTTATCGCTGTGCTGGAGATCGTTATTCAGAGCGTTGTTCTGCGCGACGGTCTCGCCCGCCTGCAGATTCTGTCCGGTGAGCGCTGCGGCAATCCCGCCCACCGCCGTAGAGAACGACCCCACGAAAGCCTGCTGGGCGTAACCGTCTGCGCCACTGGTTGCCGCGGCATAGACAAGCAGCGGAGAAATGACCGCGCTGGCCGCAGCACCGGCCGCGCCTCCGGCGCATCCGGTTCCTTCTGCCGCCGATGCCGCGCAACCAAGTGCCGCGTGCTCGAGGATGTTTTGAGCCGTGTACGGGTCCGTGCTGTCGCCGATCCCATACGCGACCGCTGCGGCGAGATCGCTCACCGCGCTGTTGCGGAAGTTGGTCAGGAAACTGCCGCCCCCGATCGCCGTCTGCACGCCCGCCTGGATGCCCGCTTCACCGGCGATCGCGATGCCCTGCGTCACCAGGCTGCCCGCCGTCACGGTCCCGGCCTGCGGAACGAGCGCGCCGCCGACACTTTTCACACCGGCCAGCGCAGACACGCTGTTGTCGCTCACCTGGCTGCCCAGCCCCGACCAACCAAACCCACTATCAGACGTGTAGGTAATGCCGTTCGTCAGCCCGGCCGTGATTGCGCCAGTCAGACCGCCCTGAAGCGCAGTGCTAAAGCTGAACTGTCCGGTACTCGCCTGCGAAACGGCACTGCCCATGAAACCCGCCGCGCCCGCTGAAATCATCGAGCCGCCCACGGTGCCGGCGAGGGCTCCCCCGGCCATCATCGCGGTCGCGGCACCCGCCGTGATGAACGACGTCACCGCGACGACGAAAGCCATCCCGATCTGCTGGAACGCACCGCCGGTATCAGCCAGCGACGTGAAGCTCGTATGCAGGTCATTCGATACCGTGCCCTGCGTGAAACTGTTACCTAGCTGAGCCTTCAGGGCAGCCAGTTCCTGCTGCGTGCCCGCCGTGTCCACCGTGCCGTCGGCATTTAGCTTTTGCAGCGC
>Ga0105251_10003605_pt1 | contig 11133 bp, 13 predicted proteins | sample KBSS64metaG_FD_80424 | JGI IMG/M metagenome (GOLD analysis project Ga0105251, IMG submission 80424) | Switchgrass rhizosphere microbial communities from Kellogg Biological Station, Michigan, USA - KBS S6-4 metaG | ecosystem: Host-associated > Plants > Roots > Rhizosphere > Soil | place...
CTGGCCACCTGCTGATAGGCCGCAGCAGGTGGGTAGACACTGGACAGATGATGGCTGGCGAACACCGGCTCGCCGGACGCCTGCCACCATTGGTGCAGCGCGCGGATCTCCTGCGGAGCCGGGCAGTTGCCATAACAGTGCAACTGCTTGTCCTCAATGATCGCGATGCCGCCGGCGTTAACCAACGCCATCAGGGCCTGTGACTGATTAGCCAAACCCTCAAAGACGTTTTGCGGCGAGTCGATCATTGCCTGATTGAGCACTGCCAGGGCCTCGACCTTTTCTTCGCGCTGGCGACTGACCTCCAGCGCCTCCATCGCACTGATCTGCAGGGAAAGCACCTGGCCGATGGTCTGGCAGGCAATACGCAATTCATGCGGCACGTGCAAGGGCTGACGGTTGCCACAACTGATCAGGCCCCAGAGCTTGTCACCCTTGAGCAGGGAAATGCTCATCGACGACAGCACGCCCATGTTCTTCATGTACTGGCAGTGGATCGGCGACACACTGCGCAGGGTCGCAAAACTCAAGTCCAGCCGCGTCCCCGTGTCGGGGCGCAGCTTCGGCACCAGCGGCACCGGCTCGTAATCGGCATTGGGGATGATCCGCAGCCAGTTGGTGCGATACAGCTCGCGCGCCTGCTCGGGAATATCGGACGCCGGGAAAAACAGCCCGTTGAACAGCTCCATGGATGGCGAAGACGCTTCGGCGATAACCTGGCCGTGGCCCTCCTCCTCGAAACGGTAGATCAGCACCCGGTCGTAACCGGTCATCGCCTGCACTTCCTTGACGCAGATGTCGTACAGGACCTGCAGCGATGTCGCCGCTTGCAGCCGCTGCAGCATCCGGCCCAGGTTGGTCTGGTTGCCGGCAATGTTCAGCGACTGGAAATTCTCGACGTGGATCTCCAGTTCCAGAATCAGCACGCCCTCATGCCGATGCAACAAGCCTTCGAACGCGGTGCCATTGAGCTGGAAATACAACGGTGGCGCATCGAAAAACGCCGGCTGCTGCAACGCCTCGCACACGTCCGCCGTGTACTCGTCGCCGAGCAGGCTGGGTAAGGACTGACCGATCAATGCCTGCGGCGCGCGGCCGAGCAGGGTTTCGACGTTGGCGCTGACCTGAATGATCTCCAGGGCCGGCTCACTCAGGGTCAACAGCAGGCCATGGGGCTGGATGGCGCCGGGAAAGCGGATCGGCTCGTTGGCACAATTGTCCAGCAGCTCTTCGAATACTTTTTTATCTTGCAGGGGCATGCAGTACCTCGCGACTTTCGAGCCAGTGCTCGAAACAGCCGAATGTCGATTGTGCTGCCGTGACGACAGCCTGGCGCTCGACCGTTTCCATCGGTCGGCTGCCCAGGTATTCAGTGAAATCGCGCCAGCGCCGCCCGGTGGCGTCGCCGTAGACATGCAGAAATCCCGCGCCGCTGTCGGCTTCAATACCCAGTCGTTTGGCGACCTCCCGGCGCAGGATCTGCCCGCCGAGCGTTGCCCCTTCCAGTACGTAGAGCACGCCCAGGCAGGCGGCACTGGAGTCGATCACGGGTAATGCCGGGCAGATCGGCAGGTTGTCGATAGCCTCGGCCGACAGCCCCAGGGCGTGCAGATCGCGGCGCAGGGTCTGGACCTTGAGGCGGGGTGCCAGCTCGAAATCGGCAGGAAACACACTGCTGTCCTGCAGGGCGCTTTCCAATGGACGATAGAAGCCGTAATAGGCCTGCATCAACCGTTGAAAGGCCTTCGAATCGAGGCTGTCGGAGAAAAAGGGAAGGCGTTTTTCCAGGGCTATATGACGTTCGGCCGTTCCAGTTCGCAGATCCTGCAGAACCGGGGGGACATGAACTTCGCGGGCCGTTGCTTGCATTAATGTCGCTCTTGGTGGGGTTGCCTGCTGCCATTTGGGCGTAGCGACGAATACCGTCAATTTATCACGATAGACAATGACACTGACTCAATCGTTGGTTTTTCCCGCTCAACGGATTACGGAAATGTTCAAAAGTGGCAGGGAGGGCATAGCCAGCGGCCCCTTCGGAGCCACTTCAGCGAACCAGCCCATGAACGAACGGTGCATCAGGGGGCTGAAGCTCGTTGTGCAACCGCCCCGCCCTGCTGAGCGTGCTCCGGCGTCAGCACAAGCGGCAGTTCCAGAATAAAGAGCGCGCCCTTGCCGGGTCCCGTGCTCTGTGCCGTCAGATTGCCGCCCAGTTGCTGCGCGGCGAGAATGCAGCTATGCAGGCCAAAGCCGTGGCCGGTGGGACGCGTGGTAAAACCGTGTTCGAACACCCGCGCGAGATGCTCTGCGCAAATGCCCTCGCCGTTGTCCTCAACCTCGATTCGTACGCGCTGGTCATCAGTGGCCTTCAGGCGCAGGATGATCCGCAACGACCGCTCCTCTACCGACTCAAGCGCCTGCTTGGCGTTGTTGATCAGATTGATCAGAATCTGCAGCACCTTGTGCTTGTCCAACGCCATCGTCGGAATATCGTTGAACTCCTTGACCAGCGTTATCTGATGGCGGGCCAGGGAGACGTCGCAGATGCGCACCACATCCTCGATCAACTCCTGAAGCGAACCCGGCTCCAGCATGCTGGAGTTGCCGGCATAGGACTGCTGGGTCGTGACAATGTCCCTGATATGCTCGATGCTCCTGGTCAACTGCGCCAACTCGTCGATCATCGCCTGCTGCTCGAGCACCAGCGCATCCGCCAGTTTGGCGAGGTAATCCGGCAGCGCGCGCCCTCTCGGATCGTGGTTGATGAAGTCACCAAGATCGTCGGGGTGCTCCTTCATCAGTTGAACGACCCGGGCCACTCCCTGCCCCTTGAAGGCCCGCACCTTGTCGTACAGTACCTGGGCCGACACATTGACGCTATTGAGCACGTTACCCACGTTATGCAGCACGTTGGTGGCGATTTCCGCCATACCCGCCCGGCGCGCGGTAGTGACCAGTTCGGCCTGCGCCTCGCGCAACTCGTCGTTGACCCTGGCCAGTTGCTGAGGGCTGGGGATCTTCAAGGCAACCGGCACCAGCTTGACCAGCAGGATGGCGGTAATCACCGAAGCGATCGCGGTGATCACCTTGACCAGTGCCGACAGCCAGTAGTACGGCTTCCATATGGTCACGATCTCCATCACATGACTGGTCCCGCAGGCCAGGATAAACACGCCGAAGGCCCCGAACATCCAGTCGAAGGGGATGTCCTTGCGCTTGCGGATGAAGTAGATCAGCGTAAAGGGAATGGTGACATAGCAAAGAGCGATGAGGCCATCGGACAGCACATTGATCCAGAGCAGATCTGGGCGCCATAGATAGCAATGGCCGTGGGGCATGAAGCGGTTGTCGGTCAACAGCGCCAGGAAACTGCTCATGGCTCACATCCTCGTTGTGCAACTGAAACCGTTGAATGCCTGGAGGGGCAAATCCCAGTCTAGCAGGCAGGAATTCGGGCGCTGGCAGCAGTGGCTTTCGGGTCGTTGATCGGTCCCGCGCCCCGCGTGGGAATGCAGCCCGTGGGAGCCGGCTTGCTGGCGATAGCGATCTGGTGCAAGCCACAACGAGCTCGAATGGACACTGTGGCGAATCGACTACTTACGCCTGGTCTCCACCTTCACCAAGCGCCCATCGATGAACCTGAGGAAGCTGCGGGCCCCATTCTCGGGGCCGTAGACCCACGTCTCGACGGTAACCGAATTTCTTAGCGGATTACCATTGGGCAGGCGCGCGGGTTGAGTAACCTGACGGTCGGCAGGTTCCCCACATTTCTCACGTACTTCGAGCGCAGTGTCCCCCTCGCTGATCAGCTCCCGACCACAGCGCAGGGTAGCGGCATTGGCCTGATCGAGCCCCAACGCCATGCTAGCCAGAAGGGCGAAGATGCTGCTTGAGGTGTTCATGCATCACTTCTTGATAATCACTATGGAAGAAACCGAACCCTGCATAATCCGATCTCAACCGGCTGAGTCGATTACCTGCAGGAGTGTTTTGATCGTTCCCACGCTCCGCTACCTAGCTGTTCACCGCCGCCATGGCACACTGCTCGGAGATATGAACGAGCACCGGTTGCTCCCGTTCGATATGGATGTAAACAAACCATCGATTCGGCGGACTGTGCAGAATCATGTGCATCTCAAAGGGTGAAAAACCATCGACTCTTGTCCTCAGCCTCGTATCGTCCCGTAAGACGATGTAATCGGTGACGCCTTGCGCCTCAAGAGCCTGGAAAACAGATGTTCCTCTCGTTTGTGCAGGCCTTCCAGCATCGCCACGGCGGTCAGCACGTCACAGAATGCATCCTGAGACCTTTGCTGATCCAGAGGTCGTAGTTGTCACCGATGATGATTGGGGCTCGCATGGAACCTGACTTGGTTTTGTCTTGAGGAAGTGTGGAACTGCAACTCACTGCTACATGCAATGGGTGGAGAGGCAACAACTCCTTTCAATTTGCCCGATTATCACAGGTTGCATCGCATCATGCCCAACCCTATAGTTGCCTTTCGCGGCAAATTCCGCGAGCGACCTTGGCCGGTCGGAATAGCAACAGGCGCACAAGCGCCCAACTTACCGTTATGGGCGCTTTTACAGGAGCGTCATTAATGGACTACATCCCTCTCGATTCATCCAAACCCACTGAACGTGCAGTTCTCTTTGTCGATCCGCTGGCGCCGCTGACAGATCTGCTGGCCTGTGCCTCACTGCGAATCACAGCGGCGCGGGACATGCTGGATAGCGTGTCATGCATGAGCAGCCACCATTCGGACGGCATTGATTTGATGCGCTTTTCCAGTGTGGCTGCATTACTGTTGCAAGACGGCTGTGATGTGTTGCGAATTGTCGAAACGCGCGCTGTTGGGTAAAGCATGCAGGTGTGGCGGATCGCGTAGATCCGCTAATTTTTCGTCAAATACTTCCACACGCTGAGCACGAAGGTAAGCGATCACGACCCTTGTCTCGATTCACGTTACTAAAGCCTAAACGCGACCAGAAGCGGCCCCTCATCGGGTAGCCAGTCGTAGGAAAAGATTGCATCGCCCTGAATGAATACCAGCGCAAGGCAGCGGGATCATTTTTTCATTGAGAGCCGATTTCATGGGCCGATGACAAGCCCCGGCGAATGGTTGGCTTTGCCACTGATTGCATGGTTTACCGATGATAGACACATTTTACGTTGTCAACTTAGGGATTGCGTCTATTCATCTTTATGACAGTAAAGTGGGGGTTCTCCATGACGAGTCACTACATATGCTGGAAAATCTGTGATTTCTACATCCTGGTCTGACTGGAAGTTGTTTTCGGAAGCGAGTCGAGCCAGGACCATCTTATTAAGTTCATATTCAGAGAGGTGAGAGCCAGGCGCAGAAGCTTTCAAGCTTTCAGGATCAATACGCATCCGAACGCCATTGTCTTCACGAGTGTTAGCCACGTGATAACGAAGGGCAACCGATGCGCTATCAGCTCCCTTTTTTATCCAATCGACACTGATATCATACTGCGTAAGGTCTCCTTGTATAGCCGTGACAGTACCTCGCATCACCAATTTCATGGGAAAGTTCTCGTATACCCCATCTTTCAAATCTGACTGACAGAGAATTTTGCTTCCAACTGGATATGCCGCATCTAGGCGCAAGCTCTCTTCATGTGAGGCCCCGCGCGAATGATTAGACAGAAACACCATAGTAGTCAGAGAAAGGGTGAATACTAATTTCCATTTGATCATAACGAATCCAGTTTTTGAGTGCCAAGCTGCGTTTCAAGTCGACGATGCCGTCGTGTGTGAATGCGATGAAGGGCTGTGTGCATCCCTGCTGACCAACGTAGAGATTTTGCCGAAGGCCAGACATGGAGGATACTTTTCCAACAGAATCGGCCGAAAGCCCTCTCTCACGAAAACAACCCCAAACTATCATCCGTAGCAATCACCGCCCCCGTCACCGCCGCAGCCGTAACTCCCGCGGCCACCGCAACCGGCACCACCGAATCCCCTCCCGACGACGAGGGTGACGACCCCGAATCCCCCGGTTCCGCGGCAGCCCTCGACTCATTCGGCTCGCCAGTCACCTCCCGCCGAAGCGCCTCAACATCGTGCTTCGCCTCCTGGACCGTATCCATCACCAAGGTCCGCAGGCTGGTACTGACATCCGTCGCCCAATAAATCAGCAGATCCAGCGGATTATCCCGGCTCACCGGTACCCGATCGTCCACCGTCGTGCGATTCGGCTCATTGGCATAACGCGACGAGGACGTGTAATCGCGATCCGGGACGTAGGGCCGGTCATCATCCTTGCGAGCCGCCCGCGCCAGCGAGGCCAGATGCCGAACCTGCTCCTGTACCTGTGGCGGCAACGGCGTGCCCTGCTGCCTGGTCTGCTGCAGCAACGCCAGCAGTTCCCCGGTCGCCTTGCGCTGGGTCTGCAACCCTTCCCGCTGCGCCGACACCTGGCCGATCTCCTTGTCGCGCTCGCGCAGTCCGGCGTACTGGAGTTGATCGAGGTGGCTGGCCAACCGGGTCTGCAACAGCGCCAGGGTATGAGCGTAGTCCTTGCTGGCGAACAGCCCGAGGAACTTGCGCTGGCTGTCAAAACTCTCCTGCACCTGCAACGTGACGAAACCCGGCACCTGTGCGCGCAGTTTCGCCAATACCCCGCTGGACAGCTTGGGCAGCAGGTCATAGGTCACCTGGGTCAGGTAGGCCTTGCGCTGGCGTGCCAGCTTGTCGATGGCGCGTTCGTTGTCCTGGGCACGCTGTTCGAGGGTGTCGAGCACATCGGTCAGTTCGACAATGGCATCGTCCAGGTCCGGGTTGGCGAAATCGTTCATGCAAGGTTCTCCTGAATCGCCTGGAGGCCGTCTTCGCGACGGCTGGCAAAATAGTTGATGAAGTACTGGCGCAGCCCCGGCTTGTCCATGCCCTCGGCCCACTCCAACGGCGCACCGGGGACGATCTGCAGGTCGGTCCAGGGGTCGAAACCGAGATCGGTAATGTCGTGCATGCGCAGGAAGTAGCGGCGATTCACGGCGTCGCCGTGCCACAGGTGGCGAATGCGGCCCGGTACCACGCCGAGGCGGCCTTGCACCCGTTGGTGAAAACGACGACCCCAGGCCTTGAGGTGGTCGATCTGCCGAGGGTCGTGCTTGAGGGCGTTGCGGATGCAGAAGTTGTAGTCGTCGAAGATCGCGTGGGCCATGAAGTGGTCGGCGCTGCCGGAGACGGCGCACTCGTAGAGCCCCACTTCGTCGAAGATCTCGCGGCGCATGGCCCAGCCATAGCCGGTGTGGCCATGCAGGTCGTAGCGGCCGGCGTCGAGGCTGTCGGGCTGGCGCTGCATGACCGCAGCAAAGGAATGCGCAATGTCGGCCGTCGCGCCCTCGACGTTGCCGCGCTCCAGGCGAAGGCAACTGTCGAAGACCTGCGCCACCGGGTACTCGCGCAGCACGCGCACCAGATCGCTGGCCCAGGACCGGTTGTCGAAGAGGATGTCGCAGTCGAGCCAGGCAACGTAGCGGCAACTGCCGGGCAGCCAGGAAGCGGCCAGGTTGAGCAGACGCTCCTTCTGCCAGAGCAGCGTACGGGCGCGGACCTGAATGACGTCCAGGCTCGGCGGCAGTTCGAAGGGCTCGTCGCCGAAAGCGCATTCGACGGTAATGCAGGTCACCCCGGCCTGGCGCATGCCGGCGATGAACAGGTCGTAGTTGTTCCGGCGGGTGACGTAGCCACAGGGGTTGAAGTAGGTGGTGATGACAACGAGTCCATTCACTGACGGGTTTCCCGTAAAACGTGCGCCGGCGTGGGCGCACACGACTGAGTCAGTGGCGAATAGTGCTATGACTTCGGGCTTTCGCCTAGCCCCATGCAGACACAGCAACCCGCCTCTGGCGCCCTAAGCCCATGCACAGAAAGCGCCGTACGAAAGCCGGTCTGCATACATTTGGTATTAGGAATGCACATATACTTTTGCTTGCATCGGGATAGAATGAGAGCCTGACAATCCGCACCAAAGCCAGCTAAGGGCTGCTGGGTGGGTAGCATTGAGAGGTAGTGGAAAGATGAGTCGATATGCCAATCTCGATATTTTTTCATCGTTTCTCAGCTTGAAAGAAACGAGTAGTCCGCTCGAAGAGGCTAGCAAGATCATCAAGCGACTGGAAAGCGTCGAGGGGCCGCGTGGGATAAAGGCTCTTCGCAAAACGTTGCGCGACCAGAAAATGGCACTTGAACACATTCAAGAGCAGATCGCCGAAATCGAAATGAAAAAATTGAGCTACGGAAGCTATCGTAGCGAGTGTATCCAAAGCGCAAAAGATGACGCAGTGCGTATAGGCTATGACTTCGAAAAAGCCATAAAAATGATAAATGCTGATACAGCTTACACAGCAGGAAGCGCTGTAGCGCTCGCAAAGGACTTCGAGACCAGGGAATTACTGCATGAGCGATCTAAGTGGCATTCCGAACAATGAGGAAAATAGTGAAATTAACTCCTTGAATCTTGAGTCCGAACAGACAATAGTTTCAGGTGAGATTAAAGCCGCAGTGCAACACCTGAAAGAATCGGACCCCAGCCTTGGTGATCTGTTGAGTTCAGACAACGGCGAAAAGGTTATTGACACCATCTCGACGCTAGCAATTTCGATCATAAAAGAACACCACTCCTCTCCATACCCCTCCTCGCGTCAGCTTCGGGAAATCAATCAAGAACTCCCCGACGGAGCTAATCGATTGTTCACCATGACAGAAAGTGAACAAAAGCATCGTCAAGATATGGAACAAAGTGCACAAAGGCATCGCCAGGATATGGATAGACAACTGCTGGAGCTCAAACGCGAAGAGTTCAAGCTGCAATATCAAATATCCGTAACTGAGGAAACGCTCAAAGAGAAATCGCTGAAAGTCTTTGGCTGGCAAGTGTTTCGCCGCCAGACTTATGCATTGGTACTTTCTCTCTCCGTTTTGGCTATCGGTTTCTGGTTGATGCAGCATGGCGAGCCTGGACTGGCCGTTACGCTGATTGCAGCGAACTTTGTGGCGATTGCCTTGGCCTTTCTACGAGACAGGAAAAAAGACGCTGGTAAAAACTCATCGATACCAGATTCCAGCGAAGAGAGACAAGAGTAGAAGCACCTCTGCCTGCTCACGAACGAAGTGGTTCGGCACTGCCGGATATGCCCAACCACCTTCGGACTCGACTAGCGCTCAATCCCCAACGCCTGCAACCGCCGATACAACGTCCGCTCACTCATACCCAGCTCCTGCGCCAGCTCACTGCGCGACCCCTCGAACACCTCCAGCGCATGGGCCAGTTGCTCAAGATCCTTGCGCCCCCGACGACGTGAAGGTGCAGCAGCCATGGGAGCCTCGTTACGCAATTCCTCCGGCAGATCCTGCGGACGAATCACCCCGTCATCGGTAAACAACCGCGCCCGCTCCAGCACATTGCGCAGCTCACGGATATTGCCCGGCCAGGCGTACAGGATCAGCGCCCGCAACGCCTGCGGATCGAGACGCGGCACAGCGCCCGGCGCCAGACGCTGCAGCAGGCTGTCGATCAATAGCGGCAGGTCATCGCTGCGCTCACGCAACGCCGGCAAGCGGATCGGAAAGGCGCTGATGCGGTAGAACAGGTCCTGGCGGAAACTGCCGGCCGCGACCATGTCCTTGAGCGGTTTGTGGGTGGCGCAGACCAGACGGAAGTCCGAGTGCACGGTGCGCAGGCTGCCCACCGGACGGAAACTGCCGGACTCGATCAGCCGCAGCAGCTTGACCTGCATCGCCAGCGGCACCTCACCAATCTCGTCGAGAAACAGCGTGCCGCCGTGGGCCGCTTCGGCCAGGCCGATCTTGCGTTGCAAGGCGCCGGTAAAGGCGCCCTTCTCGTAGCCGAACAGTTCGCTTTCCAGGAGGGTTTCGGTGAGACCGGTGCAGTCGACCACCACCAACGGTCCACCCGCCCGTGGGCTGCCTTCGTGCAGGGCGCGGGCGAAGAGTTCCTTGCCGGTGCCCGACTCACCCTGCAGCAACACCGGAATGGGTGACGGCGCCGCCCGTTGCAGCGCGGTCAGCGCCGCCTTGAAGGCCGCCGAACGGCCCACCAGGCCCTGATGCTGGGGTTGCGCCGCCGCCACCGCGACGCTGTTCAGGCGTTCGACATAACCCACCACTTCGCCCTCGCGGCCGAGCAAGGGCCGCAGTTCCACGTCGACATGCTCCGGGCCGCGCGGCGTATGGTGAATGTGCAGCACCCGCTCAGGCAGGCGTGTCTCGAAGGCCTTGCGCATCGGGCAGTGCTCGCCGGCCTGGTCGCAGGGCACGGCGAACTGGTGGGACACCCGGTAGCACTTGGCGCCGACATGGGGCCGGCCCTCGACGCCGAACTGGCGCTGGTAGGCGGCGTTGGCCGCCACGATGTTGTAGTCGGTATCGAGCACAATGGTCGGCTGCACGTCGTGCTCAAGGTAGGACACCAACGCCTGCATGTCCGGCTGGGAGAAATCGGTGGCAATCAGGTTCATGAAGGCTCCAGAGCGAAGGCCGCAGCTTAATACAGCGCGAAGGCTTCTGCCATTTTACTGCCACTGACCGCCATGATAACTGCCATATCTGCCAGACTGAGTTTCATCAGCACAAAATTCCGCCAATCGTGCTGACAAACATCAAGGAACAGTGGGAAAAGCGCGCAGCCGCTGGTTGGCATGCTTATTGAAATCCTCGACGAACAAGGGATGGCCCCCGCCAGTGTCGGTCGCCGCCCCGCTTTGCCTGGAGTACGCAATGAACATCGGTGACAAGCTGACCGTAGAAGCCTTCTTCGATCCCAACACCTGGACCATCAGTTACCTGGTGCTGGATCGCGACACCCGCTGCTGTGCACTGATCGACAGTGTGCTCGACTACGACCCCAAGTCCGGGCGCACCCGCACCGAGTCGGCCGACCGCCTGCTGGCGCGCGTCCGCGAGCTGGATGCGCAAGTGGAGTGGATCCTGGAAACCCACGTGCACGCCGATCACTTGTCGGCAGCGGCGTACCTCAAGGAGCAGTTGGGCGCCAAGGTGGCGATCGGCAGCCATATCACCGAGGTGCAACAGGTGTTCGGCGAGCTGTTCAACGAGGGCAACGCGTTCCGCCGCGACGGCAGCCA
>Ga0105251_10003607_pt1 | contig 11128 bp, 10 predicted proteins | sample KBSS64metaG_FD_80424 | JGI IMG/M metagenome (GOLD analysis project Ga0105251, IMG submission 80424) | Switchgrass rhizosphere microbial communities from Kellogg Biological Station, Michigan, USA - KBS S6-4 metaG | ecosystem: Host-associated > Plants > Roots > Rhizosphere > Soil | place...
AAGGTTATGAACATACGGTAAATACGCATATCAATCGGCTGCGCATCAAGATTGAAGATAACCCCGCAGAGCCGGAATTCATTCTGACGGTGTGGGGAAAAGGGTATAAATTCATCGCACCGCGACACGAGTAAACCATGCGAAAACTCACTCTTTCACAGCGCCTGACTCTGGTTTTTGCGTTGTTGCTTATCACCTCTTGCTCCCTGCTGGGGTGGTTGCAAATTCGCACCAGCACGCAATACAGTCAGGCGGTGATTCAACAACTTTCAGGTTCACTGGCTGAACATATCAACCAGAGCTACCCGCTGCTTGGGCAAGATGGCCTGAATAATGACTCGGTGCGCACACTGTTTGATCATCTGATGACGGTGAATCCAAGCGTCGAAGTTTATCTGTTGGATGATAAAGGCAACATCATTGGCGATGCCGCTCCGCCGGATCATATTAAACGCCATCAAGTCGATCTGGAGCCGATCCAGACAGCTCTTAACGATCGGCAGTATCCGATCTACGGTGATGATCCACGCAGTATCGATGGCAAAAAAGTGTTTAGCGTGGCCCCAATGCGGCAAAACGGGCAGGTGAAAGGCTATCTGTATGTCATTTTGCTTGGTGAAAATTACAATGCGCTTGCCAGCGACGCGCAGTCGAATACGTTGTTTAAAGTGGTTCTGCTCTCAATCAGCCTGGTTGCGTTGCTTGGTTTGATTGTTGGGGGGCTGGCATTTCGCTGGATTACCCGGCCACTGCGCTCGCTTTCACGTCAGGTTAATGCGCTGGAAACCGGTGGCATGGCAGAAATGCAGGCGATGGCCGCGCTCCCCTCCGAAAAAGTACGCAGCAATGATGAAATTAGCCTGTTACGACAGGGGGTTATCATGATGGCACGGCGGATTTCGGAACAGTGGCACCGCCTTTCGCAGCAAGACCAGTTGCGTCGTGAGTTTATCGCCAATATTTCTCATGATCTTCGCACGCCGTTAACCTCACTTCACGGTTATCTGGAAAGCTTATCTGTTATGTCTGCAACGCTTTCCGAAGCCGAGAAAAAACGTTATCTGGAAATCGCTTTAGCGCAGAGCCAGAAAGTACGTACTCTTGCACAATCATTGTTTGAACTGGCGCGCCTGGAGTATGGCGTTGTGAAGCCGCAGAAAGAGCATTTCTGCCTGAGCGAGTTGTTGCAGGATGTCTTCCAGAAATTCGAACTTATGACGCAAACTCGTCAGTTGCAACTTGTGGCCGATATTCAACCTGGTTTGCCGTTAATTGATGCAGATTTGGGGATGATTGAGCGGGTGCTGACTAACCTGCTGGATAACGCTATTCGCCACACGCCGGAGCAGGGAACTGTCGCGGTACGTTTGTGGAAAGAGGGCGAAAAAGTAATGGTGCAAATTAGCGATAGTGGGCCTGGGATACCACAGGAGCTCAAAGAGGGGCTGTTTGTGCGCCCGTCGATTGTCAACCAGCCACACATCAGAGTTGGTGGATTAGGGCTGATGATTGTGCGCCAGATGTTGCAGTTACACGGCAGTGATATTGCGCTGGTGGAAAGGCCAGAAACCGGTGCCTGCTTCCGCTTCGCACTGCCACTTTAAACCGCAGATACTCAAATTACTGAATATCTGCGGTTTGCCAGCAAAATGCTTATTTCTGGTATGCCGGTGTTATTGGGGCTTCACCTTGATTACCCATTGGGCCGGCGATAACTTCCTTGGCGCGTCTTTTAGCCAGTTCGCGACTCACTTCGGCGTGCTTATCTTCGGTAAAATCAAAGAACCAGATGAAACCGATACGGATAAGCGAGCCGATTGCCGGAAGCAGGCTAATGCCAAAAAATAGTCCGTTAAGTACGCTTTCAGATTGCGATGCCGCTTGCGGCACATAGCCAATGAGTGTCAGGTAGACGCCAATCAAGCCGCCTCCGACCGCGACGGACATTTTCCCGGTAAAGGTTTGCCCGGAAAAGGTAATGGCCGCACAACGTTTATTGGTGTGGTATTCCGCATATTCGATAGTGTCGACAATCATTGCTGAGGTAAACAGGTTGCTCATCATGACAAAAAGCGTGCTCAGCCCCAGTAGAATAAATAATACCGCCAGGCTGTGATAACCGGCAAACCACAACACAATACGCACCAGAATATCGAGGCAGCACAGGGCGATAAACAGCGTGCGTTTTTTATAATGTTTAGTCAGTAGCGGAGCTAATAAACATGCCAGTGCTGCGATAATTCCCATTATCCCAATAGCCGCCTGTAACCCACCATCGCCCATATTATAAATAAAGAAGTAGATATAAATGCCGTTCGCTATATTGTGCAGCACACAAAAGAAAAATGCCGCCAGCACAAAAAATAGCGGCTTGTTATGCCGTAAATTACGGAAAGTATCACGAATAGTGACTTTCTCACTGCTGGGAGGAACGCGCTCTTTAACGTTAAAAAAGCCATTGATCATTAACAGCATGCCGATAACCATCATCACCAGAACGGCCATAAAATAGCCGTGGTCGCTGGAATAAGGGGCAAAGAAAGCGGTCAGCCGTGGGAAGAAAATATTGGCGCAGGCAATACCTGCATTCACGCCCAACACCGCGGCAGTCACCGCTTTTGTCCGCTCCGTTGGCTCGCTACTCATCACCGATGACATCGACCAGAACGGAATATCAGAAATGGCATACAGCGTGCCCCACAAAATATAGGTCGCTCCGGCATAAAGGATTTTTGTGCTGGTTGGCGCATCAATATTATAAAACGATGCGAGGGTCATTAAAGTAATGAGCAACGGCGCTATCAGCATAAAATGGCGAAATTTACCGAAGCGGGTGTTCATGGTATCCATGATGCTGGCGAAAAAGGGATCGTGAATGGCGTCCCAGGCTCGGGCAACCAAAAATATCGTGCTGGCAGCCAGCGCAGAAATCCCCAAAACGTCAGTATAGAAATAGTTAATAAACGAGCCGACTAAACCAAAACTAAAACATTGTCCTAAACCATAACCAAAATAAGACCACAATTCTCTTGAAGGTATTTTCATTGCCATTGTCATGGAATTAACCTCTTTATCCCCGGCGGGTAAAACCGGGGGAGCTATTATTATTAATTTGTAGGGGAAGACGAATTAAGCTCTGTGATGTAGCCCAACCTGAGTCAGGCGGCCGACCAAATCCATTTCTGCTTTACGGAAAGGGATCCCGTGCTCGTCGAACACATCGTGGAACCAAAGGTGGGCGTAATCCTCACGTTTTTGCAAAACAACAGGCCACGGCATAAAGGTTTGTGTTTTTCCACGCACCAGCCCCCATTGGTACGGCACCACGTTGCAGGCATGCATCAGCGGTAACTGCTCTTCAAAAGTGCTGCCAACATGGCGCGCCAGCCATTCGGTGCACATCAACGGGCGGCCAAACTGTTCGACATAGCGCAGCACTCGCACCATTTTGGCTGTGCCGATATAGGCATGGAAACTCACCACATCGGATAACTGCAACGCGGCCCTATCGATTGGGTGCTGGTAAATTTCGTTATCGGGCTGATCGGGGTCGAGCGGCAGATGCCACGCGCCGACGGTTAGAGGCTGAGTGGGGTCTTCATCACGCGCCCAGACGAAGGCTTGCGTCATCAACTCCAGTGCAAAATGTTCCAGTTTTTCGTCGTAAAACACTTCCTGAGTACCACTGGCAAAAGTGCCCCGGTTACCCGGCTCGTTATACAGGTCCCAGACAATAATGCGTGGATCGTTACGGAAAGTGCGTATGACATCGCGCACGTAACGCTCAATCTCAGGCCAGATATGGTGATCGCAGACCTTATCTCTCCCTGGGCTTGCCGCCGCCTGGCTATTATGTTTGCCTGGAATCGGGGCTTTTTGCGGGCCGAGATAGGGTTCATCACCGGAAAAACCACAGTCATCCATGAGTGTGAGCATCACACGCAGCGCATGTTTTTGCGCAATACCAAGGAAAGTCTCAATGCGTTTTATCAACCCATCACGATCGTGCTGCCAGACAATAAACGGCAAATTAATACGCAGTGTGTTGTATCCCGCGGCATGCGCCCAGCCTAATTCCTCATCGATAGTGGCGGCATCGAAGGTTTCTTCCTGCCAAATATCCGTCCAGTTCACCGCAGTTCTCGGTAAATAGTTAAACCCGCACATCCAGCCCTGTTGCTGATACCAGCCATTGATCTGCTCTTTTGTCCATTGGTGTCGCATAACGGTTCCTCATTCATATTGTTGCTAATAAACATTAGCTAATATTTATTAGCTGTGGATGAAATGAGCAAGTTTGCCGCATGGAAATTGCCTGTTTGATCACATTTCAGCCAAATCAAGGTGGGCTCAACGTGATGGCAAACACGTTATGATATAGTCCCAGCAGGCAGATTTCGGGCGGCTAAGCGAATGGAAAAGAAAAACAAAATCACCATGACTGACGTGGCGCGTGAAGCAGGCGTTTCGCAGGCGACGGTTTCACTGATTCTGAATAATGCTAAAAGCATTAAGCTCAGCGAGGAGACGCGCCAGCGGGTGATTGCCGCCGCTGTGGCTTTGGGATATACAAAAATTTCCGCCCCCCACCGGCCTGAAGGGCAGGAAGAAATTGCCATTCTGCTGAACGCAATGCCCAGCTACGACCCGTTCGTGGATGCACTCAGCCAGGCACGAGATGCCGCATGGCGCAGCGATACACTGTTGACCATTTATGATTACGGGGACGATTGTGAACTGGCGCTGCGTATCATCAAACAGCTAGAACAGCGCAGCTGTATCGGGATAATTCTTGCATCCCCCGTGACCAGTACCCTCGATTTTTCTGCGTTTGCAGGCTGCACTTCACTGCCGATTGTTTTGCTCAATGTTTACGATAACGCCTATCCACTCCAGCCCACTTTCTTGCCTGACGACTACGCCAATGCGTTGCAGGTGACTCATCACTTAATTGAGCAGGGGGCGAGACGTATCGCTCATATCATGGGTGACGAATGGATGGATGCTTCCCATCAGCGTCTGGCAGGTTACAAAGCGGCGCTGGTGCGATCCGGGATTGAATTTGACGAACAACTGGTGATGAAAACCAACTGGCAAATTGACGAAACCTATCATGCCATCGGCAAGATGATGCAGCTCGCTATGCCGCCGGAAGCTATCTTTTGCTCAAGTGACTGGATGACAATAGGCTGTTACCAGGCGCTGGCGGCGCTGCAAATTTCAGTGCCACAAGATGTTCTGGTTGCGGGGTATGACGACCAGCGTATTGCAGATCAGCTAATTCCGAAACTGACCAGTGTGCAGTTGCCGTATACCGAGCTGGGCCGTATGGCGGTGGAATATCTGTGCCAGGGGGAAGACAACGTGACTCATGTAAGGATGGCTGGGAAATTAAGAATTCGCGCCTCCACGCTACGCCAGCCCTGAAGCCATAAAAAAAGCACCGATGTTTAATGCATCGGTGCTTTTTATCGGAAATTTAATCAACTCACTGCTGATTAAAGATTCTCGCCATTGCTGGCAATCACTTCTTTGTACCAGTTAAAGCTTTTCTTACGTGAGCGTGACATATCACCGGTACCGTCGTCATGCTTGTTCACATAAATAAAGCCGTAGCGTTTGCTGTACTGACCGGTAGTGAACGAAACGCAGTCGATGCAGCCCCATGGGGTATATCCCATCAAATCTACGCCGTCATACGTGACCGCTTTCATCATCTCGGAAACGTGAGCTTTCAGATAATCAATGCGGTAATCGTCGTTGATTGAGCCATCTTCTTCCACTTTGTCGTAAGCGCCAAAACCATTCTCAACGATGAACAGTGGTTTCTGGTAGCGTTCATACAACTCACACAGCGCATAACGCAGGCCAACTGGGTCAATTTGCCAACCCCAATCAGAGGCTTTAACGTGCGGGTTCGGTACGCTGCCCTGGAAGCCAGATAGTGCATCTCCACTACCGCCTTCCGCCTTCACGGCGTTAGTCATGTAATAGCTGAAGCCGAGGTAATCGCATACGCCTTCACGCAGGACTTGCTCGTCGTCTGCTTCCATTTTGATATTAAATTCGCGGCGCTCCCACTCGTTCAACACGTAAGACGGGTAGTAACCACGCAGTTGCACGTCGGTGAACACATAACGTTCGCGCATGGATTCCTGCGCGTACATTTGATCTTCTGGTTTGCAGGAGAAAGGATACAGCGGCACCATAGCCAGCATGCAGCCAATTTGCATCTCAGGATTGATACGGTGACCAATTTTCACCGCCATGGCGCTGGCCACGAACTGGTGATGCAGCACCTGATACATCACTTCTTCCGGGTTATCGTGTTCGGTGTAAACCACGCCGGAGCAGCAATAACCAAACAGCGGCGCACGCCAGTTGCGCTGGTTATTAATTTCGTTGAAGGTCATCCAGTATTTCACTTTGCTCTTGTAGCGTTCAAACACCACTTCGGCAAAACGAACAAAGAAATCGACCACTTTACGGTTGGTCCAGCCACCGTATTCGGTAACCAGATGGTGCGGCATTTCAAAGTGGGATAGGGTGATAACCGGCTCAATGTTGTATTTCAGCAACTCATCGAACATGTCGTCATAGAATTTCAGCCCTTCTTCATTAGGCTGAAGTTCATCGCCTTTCGGGAAAATACGCGTCCAGGCGATTGAGGTGCGGAAGCATTTGAAGCCCATTTCTGCAAACAGTGCGATGTCTTCTTTGTAACGCCCATGGAAATCAATGGCTTCATGGTTCGGGTAATATTTGCCGGGGATAACTTCCTGAGTGATTTCACGCGGCACGCCATGAGCGCCGCCGGTTAGCACATCACAGATACTTGGCCCTTTACCTTCTTTGTTCCAGCCGCCTTCAACCTGGTGTGCAGCAACTGCACCGCCCCATAAAAAATCTTTTGGTAAAGTCAGTTTTTTCATATTTTGTAATCTCACTGTCAGTGCCAGAAATAATGTGGGATACATCACAAAATGGCAGCGCATTAATAAGCTCTGGTCTGGAGTCTAGCAAATGAGATTTAATTGTCACGATATAACAAATCACGATTCATGTGATTTGTTACACGGAAAAAACAGGCTGTTTTTTTATGCCATTTTATTAGCCAATTTACGGCCAATGGTCTCTAAAATATAAATAACAGGGATTTGCGTGGTGATGTCATACACCCCGCCGACGCGTGTAAGTGGAATGTGCCAGGAGATATTAAAGTCTGCAAGCTTTGCCAGCGCTGAGTTCTCGTGGCTGGTAATGGAGAGCACTTTACAGTTATGCAGGCTGAACTGGCTGGCGAAGCGCAGGATCTCTTCTGTTTCACCGGAGACTGAAAGCACAATTGCCAGGGCGTTTTTCGCCATGTCATTAGTGACTGGGAAATAAGGGTCATCAATATGGTTACTAAATTTTCCGACATTAGAAAAGAAACGTGCACCATATTTAGCCAAAGCACCAGAGGTGCCTGCTCCGACAAATATAATTCGTTCTGATGAACAAATTATATCAACTGCCTGATCAATTAAATTATCAAACTCTTCATTGTTAGTGCTTTTAAAAAAGCTGATTATTTCACTCGGGCCAAAATTAACCAGTTGCTCATCATTTTGCTCAAGATACAATTTAAAGCGCACACGAAATTCAGAATAGCCTTCGCAATTTAGCTTGCGGCAAAAACGCAGCACTGTAGTCGTGGAAACGCCCACCGCATCAGCCAACTCGCGGATTGTCATGTACATCACTTTGTCACGATTTTTGATGACAAAGTTATAGACCAGCATTTCCAGGCCATTGAGATTGGCAATTGCTGCATGAGTAAACATCTGGGTCTTCCCGAATTAAATTAACCAGCCTTTTTCTTGCGCTGAATATAAATGACCGACGACATGTTGCCATAATTCCGGCCAGCTTTCGCCCACGAGCGCGTTGCGCTTCAACACTTGTTCGAGCGAAATTCCATTCTCGCGCCAGCTTTGCCCATCGTTATGCAAATTTTGCAGGATAGGCAGGATTCTATCGAGTGCACCTGCGAAGCGAGAATCGGCAGTGGCACCAGCTTCATATTCCTGCCAGAGCTGTAAAAACAGAGTGCTCTGTGGTTCAGGTAACAATCCAAACAACCTTTCAGCTGCGATAGCTTCTTTCTCGGCAATGGCTGCGCGAGCTGCAAGGTCATAAACCAGGACATCACCGACATCTATCTCGACGATATCATGCAGTAATGCCATCTGGACGACGCGGGAAATATCAACATTTTCTGGTGCGAAGGGAGCAAGACTCATGGCTGCTATGGCAAAATGCCAGCTATGTTCAGCGGAGTTCTCCGGGCGACCATGACCGATAATCTTAGTGCGGCGCTCAACAAGTTTTAGCTTGTCGATCTCCATCAGAAAGTTAATCACTTCACTCATTGCGCCAAAGGCTAGCTGCGTCATCCTGGTGCTCCATTAGTAAATTGTTACTGTGAATATATTGTATCGATACCGTTATAAGCTCTGACGGATTTATTTTAGCGTACAGGTGTTAGCTGGAATCATTCTCAGCTATGCTGTTCCGGTCATACTTCAAGTTGAGTGTGCCATGCATTATCCATCTTTTGTCTCACCGGGAGTTGCCATATGGCTGACAAACCATTGATAGCGAAAGGATATTCAATGGCGGAGGAAATCGCCAATAGTATTAGCCACGGTATAGGGCTGGTTTTTGGGATTGTCGGGCTGGTTTTGTTACTGATACAAGCGGTTGATACCAACGCAAGTGTGACAGCAATAACCAGTTATAGCCTGTACGGCGGCAGCATGATTTTGCTGTTTCTCGCATCAACGTTGTATCACGCGATTCCCCATCAACCCGCCAAGCGCTGGCTGAAGAAATTTGACCACTGCGCAATTTATTTATTGATAGCCGGGACGTATACGCCATTTTTACTCGTGGGCCTGGATTCGCCTCTTGCGCGTGGGCTGATGGTTGTGATTTGGGGGCTGGCGCTGGCCGGTATTCTCTTTAAGCTCACCATCGCACATCGCTTTAAGGTTTTGTCGTTAGTGACTTATCTGCTAATGGGCTGGTTATCGCTGGTCGTTATTTATCAGATGGTAATTAAACTCGCACCGGGCAGCGTAACGCTGTTGGCAGTTGGCGGGGTGATTTACTCGCTGGGGGTGATTTTCTACGTCTGCAAGCGGATCCCATACAACCACGCAATCTGGCACGGTTTTGTGCTCGGCGGCAGTGTTTGCCACTTCCTCGCGATTTATCTCTATATTCATTAATTATCCGTCGCCCCATATGCAGGGCGACGGCGGGTTGTTTTACTCATCTTCTAATGAATAAGGCAGTCGCTCGATAACAAGCTCGCTGCCGTTATCGTCGCGAACGCGCAGCACGCTATTGGCTTCCAGATCGTTGTTCATCACAACCTGCACCAGTACTCGCCCATCATCAAGTTGGCTGGCTGCCAGTACTGTACCGGTACGACGCCAGTTATCACCCATTTTCAATTCCAGGTCTTCACCCGCTTCGGGTAAACGGCTGGCTTTCCCTGCAAGGAACCACAACGCACGCTTATTAGCGCCACCGAATCTCGCCCGCGCCACCCTTTCCTCGCCGGTGTAACACCCTTTTTTGAAGCTGATTCCACCGAGCGCCTGAAGGTTGGTTGCTTGTGGAATAAATTGCGCGCTGTTTACCGGTTCAATGACGGGAATACCGGCTTCAATCTCCAGAGCTAACCATTGCTGGCTGTCGTTACGCTGTGCTTCACCCTGTAATTTCTCAGCCAGTAATTGCGCGGTAGATTCATCAGTTACCAGCATGAAACGCTCGGCAGGTAAGTTGAACCATAGGAGCGTGGTAGCACCTTCTTGTACAACCGGATTCTCTGCATCTGGCAAGGCGGCAAATAGATTAGCCAGCGCAGCACGAGCCTGGAAACCTGCAACGCCCATCAGCACGCTTTCATCATCTGGAGCGATGGTAACTTTGGAAAATACTGCATATTTTTTTAGCTCAACAAGCTGCGTATCACGCAGGTTGCGGCGCTCAATCAAGGCAAAACCCTCGCCACGATGGAATAGACGCAAGTTGCTCCACATTTTCCCTTTCGCGTCACAATGCGCGCAAAGTGTGTGCTGATTTGCAGCCAATTGTGCAACGTCAGTCGTGACCTGGCCTTGTAGGTAGGTTTCTGCATCTTTGCCTGTCACGCTTGCCAGTGCCCAATCATCAAGAGTCATGAGCGTTAGCGGCAGTCGGGCTGCGGCCGTAGGCTGACGCGGAGGAAATGGAGTGAAAGCCATAGTTATGTCCCTGGGTTTTGAGCAAATGTATTGGCTCAATGGTAAAAGAGCCATTTAGCAATGCAAGCAGTTTGATAACGCGAGTTGTGCGCTTACGAGTTTTCTCGCAAGGTTAATGCAACAGCAACGCATTACAGATTTTTCTCACGATAAAGCGCGCAAACGGTAACATTCATTTAATGCGTGCCATAAAAACACGTTACACTAACATTTGTACCTACTTTGTCAGAGAACCAGGAAAGAGCACATGGATATCAATAACAAAGCCCGAATTCATTGGGCGTGCCGCCGGGGAATGCGCGAGCTAGATATTTCGATTATGCCATTCTTCGAATATGAATATGACTCGTTAAGCACTGAGGATAAGCAGTTGTTTGTCCGTTTGCTGGAAAGCGATGATCCAGACCTGTTCAATTGGTTAATGAATCATGGCAAACCCGCAGATACAGAGCTGCAACGAATGGTGACACTGATTCAGACACGGAATAAAGAACGTGGTCCTGTGGCAATCTGATCTTCGCGTCTCCTGGCGTGCACAATGGCTGTCTCTTTTGGCTCACGGTCTAGTCGCCTTGTTAGTGCTGCTAATGCCGTGGCCGATGAGCTATACGCTAATCTGGATGCTGCTACTTTCGCTGGTTGTATTTGATAGTGTCCGCAGCCAGCGGCGCATCCATGCCTGCCAGGGCGAAATGAAACTTCTGACCGACTACCATCTGCGTTGGCAAAACCAGGAGTGGGAAATCGTTGGTTCCCCTTGGGTTTTACGCAGTGGCATGATGCTGCGCTTACGCCGGGTCGGGCGCAAACGTTGCCAGCATTTATGG
>Ga0105251_10003612_pt1 | contig 11119 bp, 12 predicted proteins | sample KBSS64metaG_FD_80424 | JGI IMG/M metagenome (GOLD analysis project Ga0105251, IMG submission 80424) | Switchgrass rhizosphere microbial communities from Kellogg Biological Station, Michigan, USA - KBS S6-4 metaG | ecosystem: Host-associated > Plants > Roots > Rhizosphere > Soil | place...
CCTTCGGCGGTGACCGCCACCCGGCGCGTGGTCCGCTGCAGCAGGCGAACGCCCAGGTGCGCTTCGAGCTCGCGCACCAGCTTGCTCAGGGTGGTGACGGGCATGTCCAGCGAATCGGCGGCGCGGGTGAAGCCGCCCGCTTCGACGACACGGGCGAACGCGCGGATGGCGATGAGCTGGTTCATGCCCTCGATTATGCACTCACATGCATAATCATTGTCACTGCGCAGGATTTATCGGATGCACAGCGAGGCAGATGATTCTCCCACCCGCTGCCACCGTCTTCGGCAGCCCCTCACAGGAGAACATCATGAACACCCCCTTCAACGGCAAGTTCGCCCTCGTCACCGGCGGCACCACCGGCATCGGCCTCGCCACCGCCCAGCATCTGGCCCGCCTCGGCGCCAAGGTCTTCATCACCGGCCGCCGCCAGGCCGAGCTGGACGCAGCCGTGGCTGCGATTGGTCCAGCTGCAACCGGCATCCGTGCCGATGCCTCCCAGGCCGCCGACCTGGACGTGGTCTATGCGCAGATCGCCAAACAGGCCGGCCGGCTGGACATCCTGTTCGCCAACGCCGGTGGCGGCGACATGCTGCCGCTGGGCGCCATCACCGAAGAACACTACGAGCGCATCTTCGGCACCAACGTGCGCGGCGTGCTGTTCACCGTGCAGAAGGCGCTGCCACTGCTGGTGGACGGAGCCTCGGTGATCCTTACCGGCTCCACGGTGTCCATCCAGGGCACTGCCAACTTCAGCGTGTACAGCGCCAGCAAGGCGGCGGTGCGCAACTTCGCCAGGTCCTGGGCGCTGGATCTGAAGGACCGCCACATCCGGGTGAACGTCGTCAGCCCCGGCCCGATCCGCACGCCCGGCCTGGGCGACCTGGTGCCGGACGAAGCCCGCCAGGGCCTGTTCGATCACCTCGCCGCGCAAGTGCCGCTGGGCCGCCTGGGCGAGGCGCAGGAAGTCGCCAACGCGGTGGCGTTCCTGGCGTCGGAACAGGCCAGCTTCGTCAACGGCATCGAGTTCTTCGTCGACGGTGGCATGGCGCAGGTGTAAGCCAGGCCGGCACCTGGCGCAGCAAACCCATCACGCGGTCGGCGCAGGGACCCGCCGGACATACCGCCAGACCACTGCAAGTGTGATCAGAAATGTCGCCAGCAGCGAAACCCCAATCCACGGCAACATGCCCGCGAACACGGCGGGGCCCTGATCAATCCGGCCGTAGTAGCCACCGTCCAACACCGCCAACCCGTGCGGTACGAACACCGTGATGATGGGTGTCGGCACGGGCGCGGCCAGCAGCGAAAACACCAGGGCGAGGAACACCCTCGCCCACGGTGACCGCACCGCCCTGCGACGCATCCGGAGCAGCAGGTACAGCCCAAGCAGGAGCGGTGAGGCGAGCACGCCCCAGACCAGCAGCGCGATCGCCAGAGCACCGGCAAGTTGAACAACATAGGGAATGTTGCCCACTTCGCCGGGCCCTCAGCGCTGCAGTGCCCGGGATTGCTTTCTGCGGTACCACAGGAAGGCGACCACGCCGAGCAGTGCGGCCGCGCCCACATAGGGCCCATACACGGCTACCGCCCGCCCAGCCTGCCAGCCCAGCTTGTACGCAGTGCTCTGGGAGTTGGCGGCGGCGGCAGCAATGGCCGGCATGAGCGCAAGCAGGACTGCCAGGATGCGAAATACCATTTTCATGAAGCTCCTTTGTCGTTCGATCAGGCGCGGCGCTGACGCACAAGCACCGCCAATGCGGCACCCGCAAGGCCGCCCCAGATCAGGCCCTGTGCGAAATGTAAGCTGCTGAAATACGCGATGGCGGCGCCGACCGCCATTCCCCCGAGCGCGAACCAGGCGGCCAAACGCTTACGGGCATGAAGCGCCGCTGCCGCTTCGCGTCTGGCGCGGATTTCGCTGGCCCTCGTCTCCTGCTCGCGCAGATGAGGTTCGAGGATCGCTTGGGAAACCGCGTCAGCTTGTGTCTTGTCCATGGGCCACATCTCCAGGTTCAAGGTCCGACGTAAGCACGCAGACCCTGTGGAACCGAATCCTACCAGTTGTGCATCTTCCATTTGATCCAGAGCGCGCCGGCGGCCAACGCGCCGGCGACGATCGCGACCTTCCCACGCGTGGGCGTCTCGCGCCAAGCGGCGGCGACGTCCGCCCCGCTGGTCTGCCGGGGCGGCGCTTCCGGTGGTGCTGTATGACGATGCAGAAGTCCATCGAGTCGGGAGATGACATCCGCCGCAGCGCTGGAGAATTCGACAAGAAGCGAACCTGAGACGACCACCTCGGGATCATGTACAAGCTTGTTGCGCACGGTCGCCAGGAAGCGGATGCGCTTGGTCAGTTCGGTTCCGAGCACTGCCTCAATGCTGGTCGCCTTCTCATGGAGTCCGCGCCCGGTGGCACCGAGCGCCTGCAGCTTCCCCTCAATCTGTTTGGTCAGGCCAAGCACGTGTTCCAACGACATCCGGACGCTCCTTTGCCAATCGAAGATTACGCCGCATCCTTCTGAGGAGCAGCGCAGCTGGGGCAGAAGTTGGCCGAACGCTCGATCACGGTCCCGCACTGGGAGCACGACGCGTATGCCTTCCTGGCAATGATCTTGTTGCGCATGTATGCGATCTGGATCACGGCAGGCACGGTAACCCGGTACGCCGGGCTGGACAGGTCGGCAAGCGTCCAGACTGCGGTGATCGCCCAGCCGATGGGTCCGAGCGCCACACTGACGCCCTTCGCAACCATGGTGTTCGCGCTGAAAGCCAGGCCACGACCCAGAATGGCCTTGGCGACGGCGTTGGCGACGATCGCAGCCACCTTGTACGTGGCAAAACCTCCCAGGCGCGCGGTCTGGATCATCAGTGCTAGTGCGCCCGGGCCGGTCGGCAGACTGCCCAGGCCCAACTCATCGGCCACCGCCTGCGTCTCTTCGTCGGACATCTTCTCCACGGCCTTGCCGAGGATCTTCCGTACAATCACCAGCTCGACGTCGGCGACGGCACATACCGCCGGCATCTTCACCCCAAGGTGGCTGGCCACATCACGAACGATCTCGCTGTAAGAGACCGTCGGTGCCGCGTTGGGCAGCACGCTGTCGAGGAAACTCCCGGCAAACATGCCGCGCGCCTTTCGAAGCGCGTTGCTCAGCGTATTCCCACCGAACTCCAGGATCTCCTGCGCTATGAGAGCACGCTCGGTGGGACCGTAGTGCTGCTTTTCCTTGGCGTTGACCAGGATTCGGCACATGCCGCTATCCAGCGTGATCCGGCCAGCGCCGCGGTCAGTGATGTAGTCGACCAGGATGTCGAGGTCTTCGGCTTCTGCATCGGCGAGAATCACGCCCAGGTCGTCGGTAACGCGGATGTCTTCGTTGCTGAGGGAGTCGGTCATGGTCATGGTCAGTCTCGGAAGTTGGCGCCCATCGCGGCGCAGAGAGTCAGTAGAAGCGGGATGTACTCGGGGTTTGAAGCGTGCAACTGCTGCAGTGGTGGCGCGGCGCTGGTCGCACCTATCCGGTACGCCTGGGCCTCCACGTTGCTACGAACCAGATCGTCCACGTCCGCCGGAAGGTGCTGCAGGTGGTTGGTCAGGCGCGCCAGGTCACGACCGTTCTGCACGCTGGCGGTCGGACCATGGTCCCTTGCCACGTAAAGTCGTTGCGCGAACTCGTTGAATCGCTCGTTCGTACGCGCGGTGTCGTGCGTGAAGACGGCGGCCGCAAGCACCTTCCAGTCGCGGTCGCGCATCAGCAGAAAGGCAGGCGGCACGCCGAGCGCGTCCGCGATCTGGCAGATCGATCGAAGCGTCGGGTTGGCCTCATCGCCCTGCCTGAGCAGCTTGGTAAGCGAAGAACGTGCCATCCCCGCATTCTCGGCGAGCTGCTCCTGGCTGACGATGGTGCGCTCGCCGTCTTCATCGATTGCCGGCTTGGCGCCAGCGATGCGGCGGATCGCTCGAATAAAGGCCTGTGCGACACTTGCGTGTAACGACTTGGGTTGATCGAACATCGTGCACTCCATGCGATGGATGGCATTCTTGGCGACTGCCTGCCGGCTTTCCAGCCGAACTGAGTATTCGAGTGGACAGAAGCGGAACCTTGTCCACTCCAGTAGACGCTGAAGGCGCTGTTGCGGCCGCTTAGTCCGTCAGCGCCACCAAACGACCTGCACGCTCACTCCGTCCAGACGATCCTTCTTCATTCAACGCTCCGAGTCCTCCTTGAACGACCGTTATCGGCCGGACGGTGAATAACTGAAGCCCCGGCCCATTGCAGACCCTTCACTGCCATGATTGAATCCGGCCACATGCGGCGAGGGCCGTCCAAGTGCAAACCAAGGATGTGGTGCAGCCATGAACAACCCGTATGAAGCGCCCATTTCCGAGGTGGCAAAGGGAAAGAGCGGCAAGCCACATCCTGCGCACAGGGCCATTTCAATGCTCATCGCAGTCCTGTGCGGACTGCAGTTCGCGGCGGTCTGCTGGAGCGTGGTTGCGTACCTTGCGGCGGGCGGAACCGGGCCCGACGGCGCACCCGTCCGCGCGCTGCCCCTGATCGTAGCGCTGATGATGCCACTCTCGCTGTTCCTGGGTGGCATCTTCCTGGTGCTTCGGCGCACGGTAGCGGGCGTCTTCTTCGCGGCGTACCTTGTGCAGTACCTGCTGCAGGTCTACGCCAACGGCGGGCTCAGGCTCGTTCCCTTCGTGCTTGGTTCCGCATTTCTCGCCTACGCGGTCTGGCGCTGGAAGGCGGGGCACCTCAAGGGCTGGCCGGCGGCTTCTTCGCCGGCGGAAGATCAACCCGTGGGTGTCGACTGAGCGGGCTAACTCTGCCGGTTGATGTGCCAACCGGCGAGTAGTCCGAAGAACAGTGAACCGGATGCTACGAGACCGACCAGCGGGACCAGGTTGAACTGCTCATCGAAATCGCGCTGTAGGTGATTCTTCACAGTGACCCACAGCGTTCGAATGGGTCACGCTGGCGTCAGTGGACCACGTCCATGTCTCCGGCTGCGGCGACACGACGCGACGCGAGCAGGTACCTGCAGTACTTGCCGATGAAGATGCCGGTGAAGCCGCCGGAAAGCATCAGGTAAGCGGCACGGAACGCGCCATCCGCACCGAGCGAAGGCGACATCGCAAGCGCGGACTCGAAGCCGTACTTCACCACGAAGGTCACCAGCAGCAGCGGCAACAGGCTGCGGTCCGCGCTGCGCCACAGCTTCCCTGTCGCCATGTTCCGGGTCAGCGTGGCCCGACGCAGCAGTACCCAGCCAATGCCCATTCCCACCGCGATGCCCACCAGCCATTCCGCCCACGCCTCCCAGGAAGCACCGAACCGCTGGCTGATCGACCAGATGTTCCAGATGGCAAACAGCACCGGCACGATCGCGAGCCTGCCAAGCGACGTCTCGGCGGGCTTCAAGGCGGCAATACCGCGCGTGACCAGGAAGATCAGCAGCGCCCAGACCCAGATCGGGGTATGCGAAATGAACTGCTGGAGCATATTCACGGGAAGTCCTTGAGTGAGGTAAGTGTCGTCCGCACGGTGCGGTGACGGTGTCCAAAGATTCCTGCGTCGCCCCGGTCCGGACAAGTGACAGCTGTCAGCGATCGGAGCGTACATGTCCGGCGGCGGCACGGGCCGCACGTGCGCCAGGCAGGCTGCCCGGCGCACGCCACGCCTTACATCAAGTGCGGCCGCTCGGAACCGAACAGCAAGCGCTTGGCACCCTCGCGCCAGACCTGCGGGCACGACTCGCCGCGCAGCACGGTGGCCACCATGTAAGCGTAGCCGCGACTGCTGGGCCGGACATTGCCGAGCGCGGTCTCGGCCTGCTGGATGGAGGCACTCGCGCGCACGGCGTCGACGAAGGCCACCACCCGAGCCGCTTCCTCGGCATCGGTAGCCAGCACCTTCTCGCGCCACGCCGCCTCATCGCGACCCTGCCGCAGTGCCAGCGCCCACATGCTCCACGCCGAATCCGTGTCGATGGCGTCCTGCTCCGGAAGTGCCATGGCCTTGTCCACCCATTCGGCCGACGCGCCATCGGATGCCGCGACCAGGCGAAGAATGCGCGGCATCAGCTCGGCATCGGCCTGTGCAAGTGCCAGCGCTTTTTCGTAGTCGCCCCGGTCGAGGTGCAGGTAGGCTTCGTACGGCGAACCGACTACCTGGTCGCTGCCGAAGGCCAGCAGGGTGCCCAGGTACGCCGACTTTTCGGCCAGCGACTCGAGCGCTTTGGGATCCATGCCGAGCATGCGCTTCACCCGCGCCAGCTCGCTGGCGGTGAATTCCCCCGTCTGTGGCGACGCAGCCGACCTGGACCAGATCTCGTCCGCGCCGGCCCAATCGCCTCGTGCGGCAACCACATAGCCAGCGGCCAGCGCGAACCACGGCTCCTGTGGCCAGCGGCGCAGCCCGGCCAGGAACGCCTCGTCCTGCGCAGGGCCATCGGCCATGCAGCGCACGGCGAGGTAGGCCAACGCAGCGGATGTTGGCTTGCCAGCCGCCATCTGCTGCTGGCGTTGGCACACGGCCTCATGCGCCTGGCCGGTGCTGAGTTCCTGCTCCATGCGCAGTGCAGCGGTTTCCTCGGGATGCCGCGCCAGCCGTTCAGTGATGAGGCCACGTGCATCCGGGTGGACCCCGGCGATCGTGAGCCAGGTGGCCATGTAGCGCGACTCCGGCGCATCCCAACGCACATGGGCCTGGATCATGGCGTTGCGCTGATCTTCATCGTCCACCATGGAAAGCTGGCGCTGCGGCGACAGGTCGCCCGTGGCCGACAGCACCGAGCGCGTGCCGCCACCTCCAAGCCGGGTCTGGATGGTCTCCGGAGGCGTCTTGAGCACGTAGTCGGCATCGGTGGCCAACCAGCGCTGCGCACCCACATTGTGCTCGTCAGGACCTGTCGCAATGCCATATGCCGCCGTCCACTCGACCAGCGGCGCCGCACCGGCGACGTTGTAGGTGAAGTGCGAGCGGCCGGACATCCGCTCACTCTCGAACGACTCGATCAGCTGCCCGTCCGCACTGTGGGTCACCACCTGATGGGCAGCACCTGGCGCTACCTCCACCGTTGCACTCTGCAGCGGTGCCAGGGTAACGCTGTTACCGTCGATGGTGACCCGCACCGGGGTCGCCAGGCCGTTGTACAGCGACACCGTAGCGGTGCCGATGTGCATGCCGAACACCAGCACGCCCACCACGATCGCCGCTGCGGCGGCCGCACGCACGGCGCTGGCCGCCCAGCCGTCGGCGGTCTGGAACCGGTCCCACCAGCCCAGCTGGGTCTGCAGCTTGCGCTCATTGCCGGGCAGCAGTACCGGATAAGGCTCGGGTACACGGGACGGAGTGGGTGCAGCCGGCACCGGCTCACCCGAATCCAGACGCGTCGCGACGGCGTCTTCATTGGCCAGCAGCGCCTCCAGCGTCGCCGCGCGCAGCTGCGCCAGCGCTCCACAGGCGTGGTTGACCCAGCCGCCCGCGTTCTGGACCCAGCTGTTGATGTTCTGCTGGGTCGGATTGACAAGGCCCAGCTCGCCCAGCGCCTTCGCCAGCGGCGTGCCGCCGTGCTCGATCACGGTGGCATCGATGACGCAGTAGCGCGCGCTTTCGTAGATGACGCCCAGGGCCTGCTGCACCCGTTCGCCGTCGCTGATCAGGCGGCGCAGTTCCTTCTCGGAAACGCGCCTGTCGGCCGTCACCACGTGCAGCGTGTTGAGGAACACGCCGTACACATCGCGCAGGTCTGCTTCGAGGTGCTCGCAGAAGTGGAGCAGCACCACCTGCCCTTCCAGCAGTGCCTCCCAGCCTTCTCCGCTGTGGCGTGCGGCCAACCGGTGCAGGGTGCGGCATTCCTGGTCGTGCTGGAACACGGCGTGGCGCAGTGGCGCGATCTCCGAATCCAGCGTAGAAATGGCCGGGGCGAGACGCCGGGTGTCCAGCACCTCCCCACGCCAATGCACCCGGTTGCCGGAAGCGCGAAGCTGGCCGATGCGGGTTGCCTCGAGCGTCGCGCGCTCTTCTTCCAGCAGCCGCAGCTGCTGCAGTGCGTGCCCATGCGCGGGCGCGTAAAGGCCGGCAATGCGAGCGCGCAGCTGCTCGCCGTCCAGCGGGGTGAGGCTACGCAGGAACAGCTCGCCCGGTTTGGCGACACCGCGCACGAAGGAGCGCCGCAGGTACGTCCCCTGGTAGCGCTGGTGCAACGCGCGGATCTCGAACTCGGCATCGAGCCGGCGCAGCGACTCGTCGCCGTCGGCAAAGGTCGGCGGGGCCTCACGCAGCATGTCGCGGGTGATCTGGTGCCGCAGCGCGTCCGCATCGCGGAACAGCAGCATCGCCGGGCGCTCGTCGATGTGGGCCGCCACGTAGCGTCGCTTCAGGTTGCTCTCGCGATCGGCATTGGCCGGATGCGTGGACCACATCTGCGGCACGCGCACCGCCGCATTGCGGAAGACGCGGTGCTGCTCGCGATCATGTTCGGGCAACTGTGGCGGATCGGCATACAGCGGGTCGGACGACACCCGGCGCAGGTTGGCCAGCATGCGCGTCTGCACCGCGAACAGGTCGGCCACCGGGCGGCCTGCCTCGAACTCGCGCGAGGCGAAGGCCACCGCCCTGTCCCAGGCATCGTCGGCTGCGCCCAGGCGGTGCAGCGCATGCACCAGGGCATCGCTGCCGGCCAGCGAGGCGGCAACCAGGTCGGCCTGGTACTCCATCTCCCGCGACAAGGCGCGCTCGGACAGCGCCACCACGCTGAACGCCGTGTCCACCAGCGAGCGGATGGCCCACACGATCAGTGACAGCACCCAGCCCACCCAGGCAATGCGATAGTCCGTGCGCGAAAGCCCGGCCAGGAAGCTGTCCAGCACATCACGGCGGGCCACCAGCTGGCTTGCGATCTGGTGGGCCACGTAGACCCAGCGGCCCACGGCCATCGTGCGCTGCGCGAAGTGGCCGAACTCGTGGCCCAGCACCGCCTTGAACTCGGTCAGGTTCAGCGCGTTCACCAGCGCCAGGCCGATGTCCAGGTTCTTGCGCGACGGCAGCAGCAGGTTGAACAGCGACAGGTCGTAGAACACCCCGGCGTTGACCCGCGTAGACAGGTACACCCGCTTGGGTCGTGGCGCGCCGGCCTCGTCGGCCAGGCGGTGCAGGAACGCGAACAGCTCGGGCTGGTCGGCCGGCTTCAGCTCCAGTTCCCTGGACGCCTGCCCGCGCTTGAGGAACACCAGCCCCTTGGCCATGAACGCGGCCAGGAAAAGCGCGCACACCCCCACGATGATATTGACCAGCGTGGTACCGCCCTCGCCGGCCAGCAGCGTGCGGAACACACGGAAGGCGGTCCAGGCGAACCACCCCATCAGTGCGAAGTAAGCGGTGGCGAAACCGACCAGGCCGGCGACTGCCAGCCAGGCATGGCGTCGATAGGCGGAACTGGGTGCGGTCAGCTGCGCAGGCACGGCCGACGGCCCCACCGGATAGAGCGAATCCAACATGATGATTCCCCTGTTGTAGTGCCCCGCGCAGTCCCCCCGGACATGGCGCGGCGCGTACCCGGCGTCATGCCCGGTCCGGCGCCGATTATGTACGGTGTGGGGCGGACGTGCACAACCCCCTGCCGCGGGAATATCGAGCACCGTCCGCTGGACTTGATCCGGGATGACGCTGGAGTTATCAGTAAGCCACGGTAAAATGTCGCAAGGACTGGTAGAGCCAACCCAATGAACGTTCGATTGATCATGGCCCTGGCAGTGGTGATCAGCACGGGTGCCGGCAGCGCGACGGCCGCGCCCAGTGACACCGCCCGGCGCGAGATCGCATCGTTGATCGGCGCCCTGGACAGTTCAACCTGCCGCTTCCAGCGCAACGGCAGTTGGTACGACGGTGCCAAAGCGCGTGCGCACCTGCAGCGCAAGTACGATTACCTGCTGAAGAAAAACCAGGTGGATACCGCCGAGCAGTTCATCGAGCGCGCGGCCAGCCGGAGCAGCATGAGCGGCCAACCGTACCGTATCGCCTGCCCCGGCCAGCCCGAGCAGAATGCTGCGTCATGGTTTGGCGCGCGACTGCAGGCGCTGCGGGGAACCCGGTAGCGGCACCACGCCGCGATCGAGCGGCGCCGTTCAATCCGCGACGTCGGCATATCGCACGGCAAGCACCCTTGAAGGTTCGGCGCACGCTACGTGCCAATTGGGCTTCACCGTGATTTCGTACGGCCTGCCCTCGATCCTGACCTCCATCCCGTCCTGGAACCCCAGCTTCCGCAGCCAGGCGCCGCGAATCATCACAAAGGGGATCGGGCCGTGCTCGTCGCGGTCGAGCTCGCTGATCTGCGGCACCGCGCGCACGCTCCGGAGCTGGACCGCCTTCAGGGTCTCGTCGCGGGGTGTGAGTCGGCTGTCGTCCGGATGGGTCGGCTTGGCGATGGTGTTCATGGGTGTGCCTCCACTTCCAAAAGGGAAAGGCCCTCGCCTTTAGGGCGAGGGCGTCGGGAGGTCAAAAACCGTAAGCGAACGGACGGCGGGCGTATTCCCCCGTGGAGGGTCTTGTATTAGCCGCCCTCCCGACATGGGTATCCACAATTTTGTTCGCTTGGAGTTTTTGCGCTCCGTGGGCCACCTTGCAGACATCGCCCAGCCAACACAAAGCATTTGTTTCTGTTGGTTTTTCCAATTCAATAGGCAGCGCCTACCAATTGACGTGATTGGCCCGCGCAGCATCAGGAATGCTGCTTGCAGATGTGACCTACGGCACGATCTGTACTTCGCTCCAAAATGACACTCCGCGTATCGAAACGGATCCAGCCTGTCGCAACAGACTTGTCAACGTTGCGAAGGGTCGAGTTCTTAGTTCTCCCCAATGCATGGTGTTGTGCGCTCTGGAACAGATCGCCGCTCCTTTAAGAATTGTCTGATGGTCACCGCGCACGCAGCTTGGTATTGGTTGCGATTGCCCGGCCATGCAGGACGCACGCGCCTGCCCTTCGGGTTGAACGACCGACGTTGTCTCCACAAGGAATCGTGTCATGCCCAGACAATCGGAGTACCGCTTCGCGGTTGAGCTTGCCCATGGCCCCGCGTTCGACGTGGTCCGCTTCGAACTCA
>Ga0105251_10003615_pt1 | contig 11117 bp, 10 predicted proteins | sample KBSS64metaG_FD_80424 | JGI IMG/M metagenome (GOLD analysis project Ga0105251, IMG submission 80424) | Switchgrass rhizosphere microbial communities from Kellogg Biological Station, Michigan, USA - KBS S6-4 metaG | ecosystem: Host-associated > Plants > Roots > Rhizosphere > Soil | place...
AGGCAGGCTTCTTTCATTTATGAGGCTGAGGAAACGGCAGAAACGCCTTACGAGGTTTTGGTTGAAACCAATTCGTCCCAGTATTACACGCAGATTGAAAAGATCTATTTGACGACGTTACAATCTTTATTCGTTATTATCGTTACATCAATGATTGCAGCAGCTCCATTGAGCAGCAAAGTGGTTAGTCCTTTACTTCGCTTGACCCGGCTAACAGGTTCTCTTCCCCGTCTACTGTTTCGAAACGGAGGTATGGATTGGCCTAGCAGTCATGTGACCGAAGTCCAGATCCTCATTGGAAACTTACGCAAGATGGCGGATGTGTTACTCGAACAATTCGAACAGATTCGACTCGATAAGTTAACACTGGAGGACAGGGTCGTTGCCCGCACGAAGGAACTTAAAAATAGTGAAGGAATTAAACGTGCGATCATCGAGTCCTCCATTGATGCGATTATCTCGGTTGATTCCCAAGGGGTGATCATTGAGTTTAACCCTGAGGCCGAAAGGATGTTTGGATTGGGTCGGGAAGAGGTCGTGTTGCAGAAGGAGGCACCTTCTCTTTTTCAGGGGATTGGTTTTCAGGAAATTAAGTTGATGTTAGAACAATATGAGTATGTCGAAGGCAAAAGGTATATAACGGTTGATGAAATATTAGGTGTTCGTAATGACGGCTCCGTATTTCCGATTGAGTATAAAATTGTAGAGATTCAATTGGGGAAAAACGAGACGTTGTACAATCTGTTCATTAAAGATATTACAGAACGTACTCGTGCTGAAGAAGATCGGGTGCGTCATGCCCTTGTGTTGGAGCACCTTAACCTGGAACTGTTCCAAGAGAAGGCAGCGATTCAGGAACAGCGCGATATCAGTGAACAATTTATTGAATCGGTTCGTGAAGGACTTGTCATGTCTGACCGTTCGGGGACGATTACGATTGTGAATCGCCGAATAGAAGAGATGTTTGGACTGGGTAATTTCCTAGGAGAATCGATAACTGACTTGGCTCAAGCCATCGATTCAATGGTGCAGACTGAAAACTTCAATCTGACAGAACAGACAAGAGCATTCCTGGATGGAGAACAAGCATTCATCGAGACCAATTTCTATTTTGACAATGTGGAACAAAGCGTATTTTCATTGTATATGAAACAGATGGACGTGCCGGGGAAAAATCATGGATTCCTGCTCGTATTTCGTGACTTAACGGGTGAAGAGCGGCTCAACCGGATGAAAAACGAGTTGATCAGCGTTGTTTCTCATGAACTTCGGACACCTGTGGCTACCATCATGGGATATGTTGAACTGATGTTAATGTATGACCTTCCGGCATCCCAACGTAAAGAGTTCATGGAGACTATTGCGTCTGAAGGCAAACGTCTGAGCAGCTTGCTGGATGATGTGCTTGATATCCAACGTCTCGATAATGAGGGCATGACGTATCATATGACCTACGTTCCTCTCGTGGACCTTGTTGAAGGTGTAGCAGAGCAGTGGAACATGAAGTCTTCTCAGCGAATCTATGTGCATGTCTTTAATGGTGATCTCTTTGCTTATGCGGATCAGAACCGGATGGTTCAAGTATTGCATAATCTTATAGGCAACGCGGTAAAGTACTCTCCAGGAGCAGAACGAATCGATGTAACACTATGGGAAGAAGAGGGAGCCCCATGCATCGATGTACGGGATTATGGCATAGGGATTGCCGAGAGTGAGAAGGATCTGCTGTTTAACAAATTCTATCGTGTAGATAATTCGGATCATCGTCAGATTGGTGGCACGGGCCTCGGTTTGTATATCTCCCGCAAAATTGTGGAGGATCATCAAGGAAGTCTGACCTTCATGTCGGCTCCAGGGAAAGGCAGTACGTTCAAAGTCAGGTTGCCCAAACAGGACGTTGTCCTCTAGTGTGTTTACCGAAAGTTGATATGGAATGGAGAGCTTTTATCTTTTGGCACGTAACCGTGCGGAAAGGTAAAGGCTTTTTTTTATCGTTCTAACTTTGTTTTTTCGTCATCTGGGATAAAAAAACGGGAACTTTTGCACACTGTATATAGAGCCATAATTTGCATTCTGTGCAAAAGGAGGGCACCACGTATATGTTTCGCAAACAAGAGAAAACGCTTATCATCGTTTGTCTGGTGGCGGCTGTAGTTGTACTCTACGCCGTGGTCAAAAGCATCATCCGTATTATGAGTTATTAAAAATCCGTTCAGGCATGTACATAACCCATAACGAAGCAACCAAACAACGATAACGATTACGCTGAAAGAGGAGTGTACCCATGTCATCTCTGGACCCTGTACTGCTCAGCCGGATTCTAACCGGTCTGACCCTGTTTGTGCATATTATCTTTGCTTCCATTGGTGTCGGTGTTCCGCTCATGATTGCTTTGGCTGAATGGCGGGGGCTGCGTACCAATGACATACATTACACCTTGCTAGCTCGTCGGTGGGCGAGAGGTTTTGTGATTACGGTGGCTGTGGGTGTAGTCACAGGCACATCGATCGGTTTACAGCTCAGCTTGCTGTGGCCCATGTTCATGCGTGTGGCTGGTCAGGCGATTGCGTTACCTCTTTTTATGGAGACATTTGCCTTTTTTGTGGAAGCCATCTTCCTCGGGATTTACCTCTACACCTGGGACCGTTTCAAAAAGAAATATACGCATATGCTGCTGCTCATTCCGGTGGCTCTTGGCTCATCCGCTTCTGCCATCTTCATCACAACTGTGAACTCGTTCATGAACCAGCCGCAAGGATTCACCTTGATTAACGGCATCATGAAAGACATTGATCCGATTGCCGCGATGCTGAACCCGGCAACACCAACGAAAGTGTCCCACGTGCTCGCTTCGTCCTACACGTTGAGCGCAGGCGTGCTGGCAGGTATTGCGGCGTTCAGTCTGTTGCGTGGACGTGATCATGTGTACTACAAAAAAGCGCTCAAGCTCACAACCGTATCTGCGCTTGTGTTTGCGATCAGCACCGTCATGATCGGTGATTCGTCAGGTAAATTTCTGGCGAAATATCAGCCGGAGAAGCTGGCCGCTGCCGAGTGGCATTTCAAAACGATGAAGGAAGCACCGCTCGTCTATGGCGGTATTCTGGATGAAAACAACGAGGTCAAATATGCCATTGAAATTCCTTATGCGCTAAGCATTTTGGCTGGCAATCGACCAGATACAGAAGTGAAGGGGCTGGAAGAATATCCAGCCGATCTCAGGCCCCCGTTGTCCATCCATTACATGTTCGACCTGAAAGTGACAACAGGAGTCATTATTCTGCTGATACCTGTGCTTTACGTGTTACGCCGCTGGTTGCCAGGACGCAAACCTTATCCCAAATGGCTACTGCTTGGCATCGTGCTCCTGGGCCCACTGGCGATGATTGCGATTGAACTTGGCTGGATGTTTGCCGAGGTGGGCAGACAGCCCTGGATTTTGCGCGGATATATGAAGGTGTCTGAGGCGGCGACGACCTCGACTTCGGTTGGCTGGATGCTTGTGCTGTTCATCCTGCTGTATCTGGTGCTGTGTTTCTCTTGTATTCGCGTGATCAGCAAGTTGTTCCGTAACAAGGAAGCGGAGAAGGAACTGGATTCGCTTGGTCTGGAAGGAGGCATCGTGCATTGAGCTTTGAAATTGCGGGCATAGCGATTTTGTGGACGTTTCTGTTCGGTTATCTGATCGTAGCGTCGATTGACTTCGGCGCGGGTTTTTTCAGCTTTTACAGCATATTGACCGGACATGAAAACAAAATTCATAACATTATCCAACGTTACCTGTCACCGGTGTGGGAAGTGACCAATGTGTTTCTTATTTTCTTTGTGGTGGGGCTGGTCGGCTTCTACCCGGATAGTGCGTTCTTTTACGGTACGGCTCTGCTTGTTCCGGGTTCGCTGGCGATTGTGCTACTAGCGATTCGGGGGGTGTATTATGCCTACAATACTTATGGCAACCACGGGAAAAATAGCAGAATCTATCTGGCACTTTACGGGGCAACGGGATTGCTTATCCCGGCAGTGTTCTCCACCATTTTAGCGATATCCGAAGGCGGAATTATCGAACAGGTAGGCGAAAAGGTGTTTTTTCGCTGGCGTGAATTTTTGACAAATCCCTATACGTGGTCCGTTGTTTTGCTGGCTTTGGTGAGTGTGCTGTACATCTCCGCGATGTTCCTGTCCTATTACGCGAAGCGGGCCGGGGATGAGCCGGCCTTTGGCGTACTTCGGGAGTATGCGCTGCTGTGGAGCTTGCCCACGATTTTTGCGAGTTTTCTGGCTTTTCTGCAAATTAACAAACAAAATCCGGCTCACTTTGAACGTATGGTGGACATGTCATGGATGTTTATCGCATCCTTTATCTGTTTTGTTATCGCAGTGTCACTTGTGTGGAAGGAGAAATACCTGGGCTGGTGTTTTATCGCGGTTATGCTCCAATTTGCCTTTGCATGGTACGGTTACGGTCGCTCACATCTGCCCTATATCCTGTACCCGTACATCAATATTTACGATAGCTTTACAAACCGAACGATGGGGATTGCGCTGATTACCGCATTCAGTCTTGGGTTGCTGGTGCTCATTCCATCGCTGGTGCTAATTATGAAGCTGTTCCTGTTTGATGCCAATTATGTACGCGGTAACGCCGGGAAAAAGAAAGGATGACTTCGCCATGTTTGCAACGACGATTTCGAATATTCTCTATACGCTGTCTGCTCTGCTGCCCCGGCATCTTTCAGTGTTGAGATCTGCATGGCCCACGGGCATTTATCCGGGATTGCACTTGCATCCGCTTTTGGAAGAAGGGGTGAAAGGCATACCGGGAATCACGGGGCTTAGCTTTTTTGAGACGTTTACGATCATGTATGCTCCGCCTCTGATTATGGTGGTTGCGATCGTTTTTCTCTTTGTATATAGGGCGGTGTGTAAAAATCCAAAAGATTGATTGGATTGCCGTTGTACTTATGTCAGGTGGTACGTCCACTCCCGATACGGGTAATCTGATGTTAAGAACTGAGGAAGGGAGGAGGCCCCTTCATGCCCAAAATTCGTTACAACAATATTGACAATGTCAGTACAGACAAAACGCTGAAGGAGTTCAAGCAGTGGAGAGAACAGCGCCGCCGCAAAGTAAAGGACTATTCCTACAAAGTTCCGAAGCATGAGCCAGAGCTCGATTACTTGCATGCTAACCGGGAAGAAACCACGATCACGTGGATCGGACACTCCACCTTTTTCATCCAATATTATGGACTGAACATCGTAACCGACCCGGTGTGGGCGGAAAAAATGGGGTTTCAACGCAGACTTGGTGCCCCCGGCATTCCGATTCAGGATATTCCGCCGCTTGACGTCATCCTTATCTCTCACTCACACTATGATCACTTGCACTTGGCTTCCCTGCGTAAGCTGATTACATCGAAGACATTGCTTATTGTGCCGGATGGCCTGAAACGCAAGATGATCCGTAAGGGATTCCATCGCTGTCAGGAGATGAAATGGTGGGAACATACGGTGCTTGGTGGAGTGAAGATTACGTTTGTGCCTGCTCAGCATTGGACACGTCGAACGTTATTTGATACCAATACGTCTCATTGGGGCGGTTATGTATTGGAGCCAAACCATGTTTTGCATACCACAGAAGAGAGCGCAGCAACAAAAGAAGTGCCAGACCAGTCTGCTTCAGTGAATTCTGAATCGCAGCAAGCTCACGATGACAAACAAGTAGCAGGTTATCCACCTGTTCTATATTTTGTGGGAGATACCGGGTATTTCAAGGAGTTCAAAACGATTGGTGAACGCTTCGATATAGATGTAACGCTGATGCCGATTGGCGCGTATGACCCCGAATGGTTCATGACCTCGCAGCATGTTACCCCAGAGGAGGCTTTACAGGGGTTCGTAGAAACAGGCTCACAGCTTATGGTGCCTATGCATTATGGAACCTTCAAGCTGGCTGACGACACACCCAAGGAAGCACTGGATCGGCTTGAGGCGGAGCGAGAACGGCTCGGTATCGCCAAGGAACGCATTCGGGTGCTGGGGCATGGTGAGACTCTTCGCATCCGGCATGAAGCTGATGAGACCCAGTGAGTAGTAATTAAAAAAGTCCATGAAAAGTACGTTAAGTGGGCTAACAAAAGCCAGCCAGATATGGTAATCTATAAACATACGTGCATGAACAGCATATTTACCAAAACTTTAATCCGTAAAAAGCGGCTGATTTTCGAATTTGCCGCTTTTTTGTGTTATAATATGGTGCCAGAATAGGCATCGGATATTGAATCCATGATTTACGCAGGTTGCTATTCATGCAGTATGCAGATTAACCAATAAAGGATGGTATGCTTAATGATCAGTACAAGCGGCATCACGCTCCGCTACGGAAAACGTGCACTTTTTGAAGATGTGAATATCAAATTCACGCCAGGTAACTGTTACGGCCTGATCGGTGCGAACGGAGCCGGCAAATCAACATTTTTGAAAATTTTGTCCGGCGAGATTGAAGCCAACTCGGGAGAGGTGCACATCACCCCGGGCGAACGTATGGCCGTATTGAAGCAAAACCACTTCGAATATGATGAGTACCCGGTTCTCGAAACCGTCATTATGGGTCACTCCCGTTTGTATTCCATCATGAAAGAGAAGGATGCTTTGTATGCGAAGGCAGATTTCACGGAAGAAGATGGATTACGTGCAGGTGAGCTTGAAGGTGAGTTTGCTGAACTGAACGGCTGGGACGCTGAGCCGGATGCAGCAGCACTCCTGATCGGTCTCGGAATTGATCGCGATATGCACGACAAAAAAATGGTAGAGCTTAGCGGTAACGAAAAAGTCCGCGTATTGCTTGCGCAAGCGTTGTTTGGCCGTCCAAACAACTTATTGCTCGATGAGCCTACCAACCACTTGGACCTCGAATCCATTCAATGGCTCGAGAACTTCCTGATGGATTATGAAGGTACTGTCATCGTAGTATCCCATGACCGTCACTTCCTGAACAAAGTATGTACGCATATTGCAGACATCGACTTTGGTAAAATCCAGCTGTACGTAGGTAACTACGACTTCTGGTACGAGTCCAGCCAATTGGCGCTTGCGTTGCAGCGGGATGCCAACAAGAAAAAAGAAGAGAAGATTAAAGAGCTGCAAGCCTTTATTCAACGTTTCTCCGCGAACGCTTCGAAATCCAAACAGGCGACTTCCCGGAAGAAACAACTCGACAAAATTACGCTGGATGATCTTCGTCCATCCAACCGTAAATATCCGTTCATTAACTTCAAGCCTGAACGTGAAGCGGGTAAACAGCTGCTTACGGTTGACCGTGTAAGTAAAGCTGTTGAAGGCGAAAATATGCTAAACGATATCAGCTTCGTGGTGAACAAGGGAGACAAAATTGCTTTTGTTGGCCCGAACGGTAATGCTAAATCGTTACTGTTTGATGTCGTGATGGGTGAAACGGAAGCAGACAGTGGTGAGTACACTTGGGGTGTAACCACAACTCAAGCGTATTTCCCGAAGGATAACTCGAAATACTTTGACGGTGTAGAGATGAGCCTTGTGGATTGGCTTCGTCAGTACTCCAAAGATCAGGATGAAACGTATCTGCGTGGCTTCCTGGGCCGTATGTTGTTCTCCGGGGAAGAAGCTTTGAAAAAAGCGAGTGTATTGTCCGGAGGAGAGAAAGTACGCTGTATGCTCGCGAAAATGATGCAGACTGGCGCGAACGTTCTCATTCTGGATGAGCCAACGAACCACTTGGATCTCGAATCCATTACGGCGCTGAATAACGGCTTGATCGATTTTGATGGCACGATGCTGTTCACTTCCCATGACCATCAGTTCATCCAGACGATTGCAAACCGTATCATCGAAATTACGCCTACGGGTCTCATCGATCGTCAGATGAGCTATGATGAATATCTGGAAAGCGAAGAAGTGAAAGAGCTGCGGAACAAGATGTATCCTGTTGAAGCTTAATCTCGTTTTCGAATAAGAACACACAAAAAAACCGCTAGGTCCTCCATGAGGGCCTGCGGTTTTTTTGTGTGTTCTTATACTGCGGCTGAATGGCTCCAGTAAACCTTAAACCTAAGATCCGCCTGTACGACGACGCTGGTTGTTCGGCTTTTTGTTGTTCTGGCTCTTCATGGCTTTAGGGCCGCCCTCAAAGTAAGCACCGGATTGGTTGCCGGAGTTTTGTTGCTCTTTCTTTTGTGCCAGCTTTTGACGGATCGCGTCTTGCAAGCTGACCTTTTTCGGTTCATTATTTTCGCTCATTATATATCCCTCCCGGTCTTGCAGTAAGCCGTCCAATCTGGACGGGATGTACTCATTTTATACGTTTTATAAAGGCCTCACAAGGGCAACCTGATAAAATGCCGTTTTCCACCAGTTTTACCTGAACCAACATTGTTTCTTCATCACTAAAGCCATGCCTCTTGGAAACTTTGTTTCGGCTTGCCTACAGCCCTGCCACCCGGCAACACTGTTTCTATAGACCCACACGGCTTGCATTTGGTACTATGGAAAAACTAGTTATTGGAATCGTGAAAAGGAGTGTCGTCCCCTTGAACGCTTATGAAGAAATACGTAAAGGAGAGCGGGGAGCCTGGATCAGCATCGCGGCGTACCTCGTTTTGTCTGCATTTAAGCTGATCTGTGGATATTTGTTTGCTTCCAGCGCTCTGGTTGCGGATGGTATCAATAATGCTACGGACATTGTGGCGTCTGTCGCAGTATTAGTCGGCCTGCGCATCTCGCAAAAACCGCCGGATTCGGATCACGCCTATGGTCATTTTCGGGCCGAAACGATCGCGGCATTACTTGCCTCATTTATTATGGCGGTTGTAGGACTTCAGGTATTGGTTGAGGCAGTCCGATCCTGGTATGCAGGTGATTACACTGCTCCGAACCTCTGGGCGGCCGGCGTAGCTTTGATCTGTGCTGTGGTTATGCTGGGGGTGTACCGCTACAACTCGCGTCTAGCCCAAAAAATCAATAGCCAGGCATTGCTCGCGGCGGCTAAAGATAACCGTTCTGATGCTTGGGTGAGTATCGGTGCTGCCATTGGCATCGTTGGTTCACAATTCGGACTCCCTTGGCTGGATAAAGTAGCTGCCATCCTTGTAGGTCTGCTGATTTGTAAGACAGCCTGGGAAATTTTCCGCGATTCGACGCATCTGCTTACCGATGGCTTTGATCAAAAGCAATTAACGGATCTGAGATCAGCCGTTGCCCGGGTTCCTGGTGTAGAAACGATAAAAGATGTGAAGGCACGAGTACATGGCAGCCATGTTCTGGTGGATGTGGTCATCGAAGTGGACGGGGGATTAACGCTGGTGGAAGGACATGAAATCTGTAATCAGGTAGAGGAACGACTGAAACGTTCGCATAATATTATGCATGTTCATGTACATGTCGAGCCACGATCTGGAGAAGCTCACCGGTCATAATTCAATTGAAGCGGGCGTTTTCACAAAATAGATACATCAAAAAGAGGACAGACGCGATGTCGCGTACTGTCCTCTTTACTTATGTTAGAAACGATTATACGATGTTATTGAATTGCAACGTGAATCCAGGCTTTACCTTTCCAAGTGTAAACTTGAACCCATTCGCCGCCGTCGAATCCGTCAACAATTTCACCTGTTGTATCAACGACTTGCGCACTCAGAGCACCGATCGGTTTACCGTTTGGCGCATCATAGAACCATGTGCGTTCCAGCAAGTTGAGCAGCATGGTTGGCATTACAACTTCGTCACCCGGTTTTACAAGCGGCTCTTCGAACATTAAGTCAGACCCAGGAACAGGATTATTACCATTTACACTGTAAGTACTACCTGTTACGGTTTCTACCTTGCCTTCAACAGTCTGAACAGCAGGTTTGTTTACTTCTACAGCCGGTTTTGTTGTTGCCGGTGTAGTCGTAGTCGCTTCAGTACCGGAAGTTGTTGGTGTTACCGTGCCGGTAACCGCTTCCTCAGCACCTGCAGCGGCAGCCATGGAACCCATCAATGTTAAAGCAGCGGCAAAACTTACGATTTTTTTCATTTGTTTTTCCTCCTCGGTTAAATATGTAGTTTTTGATGTCCTGTGTTAAAAGTAACCAAGCAAGCTGGTCTATGAATCACAAATTATAACAATTTTTTCTTGGTTCCTCCAGAGTCAACTGGCGCATATGTGGGTATATAGAAAGCCTGTAAAAATCAGACTTACGAGGCATAAAATCGGGCTGACTATATCATTAAAGTCCTGTTTTTTAAGAACTCTTCGGCGGTTTATCTTGGAATAAAGCAGGAGGGAGTGTAATACATAAATATAGAAAAATAGGTAGGTGTACCTGTATTGGAACGCAACAAAAGCCGACATGCCTAGAGGCATCATCGGCTTTCGTATGTAGTGCAATCATCAGATTCAGACATCCGCATTCATCGCATTCGGCTTCGTCCCGTAATAAGGGAAATGACAAAGAGTACAACAAAGATGAAGAACAATACTTTTGCAATTGAAGCAGCTGCTTCAACAATTCCGAAGAATCCAAAGATTCCGGCGACAAGCGCGATAATCAGAAAAATGACTGACCATTTTAACATGAGAATTCATCCTTTCGTGTTAAAGTTTGTGGCGTGAACTGTGCTGTCTCACTGCCCTGTGTAGTCTAACCTTAACCGAGGTCCAATGACTTGAAACATGGTGTTTTTTTCTTCTTCTATACATCGCTGGAGGACCATTTTTCTTTTGTTTCGCCCGGGAAAGCCTCGGGTAACTATAGCAATAACAAAACCGAACGCAACCATGGAAAGAGAGGTTCTTTTATGATCTATCAACTGAGCGTGGCCCTAATTGCAGTGGCATTTGCTGTACTGGTTTTCTTTTTGATTCGCACATTAAAATCTGCCCAGAGCTCACTGGACAATGTTTCTCAGACACTACAGGAAGTACAAAAAACGATTGATGAACTCAGTTATGAAGTAAAACAGACAGTACGACATGCCAATGACATTACGGCTGATGTACAGCACAAAATGAAGAAGATTGACCCGGTAATGGAATCCGTTGAGAATTTGGGAGAAGTTCTGAGTGAAGTAACGGCAGCAGCCAAGCAGGTGTCAACCACACT